>Ga0105104_10000672_pt1 | contig 26359 bp, 17 predicted proteins | sample PPLLaktember2015_3_FD_87034 | JGI IMG/M metagenome (GOLD analysis project Ga0105104, IMG submission 87034) | Freshwater sediment microbial communities from Prairie Pothole Lake near Jamestown, North Dakota, USA - PPLs Lake P7 Core (6) Depth... | ecosystem: Environmental > Aquatic > Freshwater >...
ACGATTCCGACTCAGATACGCGTGCTGGAGGAATGGCTTGGCGACACCATTGCGGCTCCCGGCTCCTTGCTGACTTCACGTGTGCGGGTAGCGGCGGAACCGAATCTTCCGCGCGGTATGGCTCTCCAATACACGTATAGACTCGCGGCGTCCAATAGTTCACCGCTAACCGGATGGGATGTACAGCGCATCGGACGAATTCCCGTATACCTGCTCGTACTGGATCGCGCTCCGCAGCAGGTGGATGGCGTGACAGGTGCTTTAACCGCTCTCGGAGTGGAATATGAGCGCGGCAATACACTGCCGCAGGATCTGTTCCGCTACATGTCTATTTGGATTTTTTCGGGTATCTATCCGAATGCAGCCGGACTGTCGGCCGACAATGCCAACCGCATTGCGCAGTTTCTGGATGGCGGCGGCACCTGTTATTGGGAAGGCGGTGATGCTTGGGTGTTCGATCCGCGCAATCGTCTGCATGGATACTTCCCGATTCGGGGATTGAATGACGGAACGAGTAATGCAGGGCCGGTAGCGGGCGAATACGGAACGGCTTACGCGGAATTGGGTTTCGGTTATTCCGGCGAAAACAGCTTCATTGATCAGATCGAACCCGATAACGGTGGATTCGTGATTCTGCGTAATAATCGCGGCGAAGCCGTCTATCCTTTAGCCATTGCCGGATCGGCGTCGGGATATCGCACTGTCGGGAGTTCCATCGAACTGGGAGCCTTAGCCGACGGTGTTTATCCTTCAACCCGGGTGCATCTTTTCCGGAAGATTCTTGATTGGTTCGGAATTGAGTCACGCGTGGATATTTTCCCGCCCACGATCCAGCATGTACCGGTCTCGGAATTTCCCAATGCCAATCGTCCGCTGCAGATACTTGCCGACATTCAAGATGCCGGCGGGCTGGATTCGGCTTACGTGGAGTATCGGTACCGCACGGGAACCGCTCACAATATCCCGCTGAGTCTCGATAGCGGTTACTATCGTTGTGATGTTCCCGGCGCGCCGTTCGGTGCGGTTATTCGCTATCGGATACACGCCGTGGATGCTTCTCCGGCGCATAATTCGGCAGTCTCAGAGGAGTATTCCGTAGCGATCGTAGCCGAACCGTTCACCGCGCTTAAAGAAACGTTTGCTTATAGTAATCGAGTCGTAATTGGCCCGCGCATTGGCGGCGGTGAAGGAAGTTCATGGGCGATCACGGATTATCCGGATGAAATCCCGGTTTTGGAATTGCACGGCGGTGCGTCCGGGATCACGTATACGACCGAAGAATTCGATTGCTCGAATCTGCAGAATGCCGGGTTTTCTTTCTGGCATTACCTGCGGGATGCGGGAAACAGACCGGGCACACTCGCGAGGGTTCTGGGCAGTTCGGATGGCGGCCAGACATTTCCGTATTCGGTCTGGCAATCGAGTCGGACTTCTGGAGGTATCCTCGAAGAGGGCATCGTCCACATACCGGACCTTCATTGGATGGCCGGCCAAAACCGGGTTGCTCTGAGATTCGAGTATTCCGGCGGTTGGTATTGGCGTGTGCGCGAAATAAAAGTTGAAGGAACGACCCGACCGGTACTGGTTCCGATTACCCAATTGGTTATTTCGGTAGTGCCCGCCGGCGTACAATTGAATTGGCCGAAAGTACCCGAAGCTTACCATTATATTGTGTCGGCATCGGCGATGTTCGCTTCCGATGCCGTCTTTGAACAGATTACCCAAACGGTTGACACAGTGTTTACCGATGTGGATGATTCCTTCGCATCCCGCTACTATCAAGTGGAGGCCGTTGTAGAAAAGCCCATTTCCCCGCCGGCAATTGAATCCGCGGTGATGATGTCCGGCCAAATCCGCCTTCCTGACCTGCGCTGGAACTTGAAGCTTGGGAACTCTTCCTCGCGTTGAAATCCAAGGCTTGCCTCTATTTGAATTGACTTGATATTGTCCATAGACATTCGTATTCTTTACTGTGAGAAAATATTCAAATTCTACGCCTATGTCATTACGTTATCTGGTTTTACTCCTCATCACTCTGCCCGCCTTTGCGGCGCCTCGCGTTTCATCCTTGTGGGATACGGTTTTACCATGTCCGCAAAGCCGGCCTTTACATCGCCCTATCCGCCGCGTCTTGGACGAGGACAGTCTCCATCGTTTTGATGTGCTGAAAATCGAACCCCATCTTCAGTTCAATTTTACGCAGCACACATTGCAGGGTTATACGGAAATCATTCTGCGCGCCGATGAAATTTCTCTCACGCAGATTGATTTTCGTTTTACTCATTCGCTGGTGATTGATTCCGTTTGGTCGAATGATAACGTATCGGCTACTTATACCGCGAATGGATTGGACAGTCTTCAAATTCTGCTGACTCCGGCTTTGGCTGTCGGGGATACTATGCGCGTCGGCATAGCGTATCACGGAAATCCGGCGGAGGTGGATAATTGGGGCGGCTTTCGCTGGGGATCGGCGGATAGCTGGCGGCCGCAAATTGCCTTCAGCATGGGGGATGGATTGAATCTTGAACCGCCTCCCGCCAACTATAACTGGATTCCGAGTCATGCCGATCCCACAGACAAGGTGCTGTGGGAAGCATGGTTTCGCGTTCCGCAATCCTATGCGGTCTCATCCGGCGGCCTACGTTTGGACACGATTCCACACGGGGATAACACGGTCACATGGCACTATCGGCTCGATCAGCCGGTATCCACGTACTTATTATTCGTGGCGGTCTCGGAATATATGATCATGACTCAGCGTGAATCCGGACCGTTGATCGAAAATTTCGTCTATCCCAGCAGACAGACTCAGGCTGTCACTCATTTCTCCAATGTACCGGCAGTCTTGGACGGATATGCGAATCTTTTCGGTCCTTACCCGTTTGATCGCTTTGGATATGCGATGGTGCATATGAGCGGCGATATGGAACATGCCACTTGTGTTTCTCACAAGGATGACGCGGTGCAGGCGAACAATTCCTGGGACTGGCTGTTGTTTCATGAGCTGTCGCATGAGTGGTGGGGGGACTGGGTAACTTGCGGCGATTGGCGGGATTTGTGGCTCAATGAGGGTTTTGCCACCTACTGCGAAGCGTTAGGAAAAGAAATCCTCTACGGATACGATGACTACATGAATTATGTGGTAACGGATCTTTTTCCCGCGGGTCGCGGTGCAAATGACAGTTACTCCATATACGATCCGGATAACTATTGGGGTGCGACGGTATATGAGAAGGGGGCATGTGTCATGCACATGCTGCGGCAGATCCTCGGGGATACCGCTTTCTTTCAGGCATGGCGGGAATACGGTCAGGAACATGCGTTCGGACATGCGGTGACTCCCCAATGGCAGGCAAAACTCGAGCAGCATTACGGGAGCAGTCTCGATTGGTTCTTCCAGCCGTGGGTCTACGGCACACGCTATCCGCAATATCGCATGACTTATACGTTGGATTCGACGGCTTCGTTCATGATCGAGCAAACTCAGCCCACGGCCACTTTATTTCGCATGCCGATTGACATACGGGTAGTCTACCCGGATGACACGGTGGAATTCACCGTATGGAATGAGGCTGTTCGTTCGCAATCCTTCCGCGACACGCTGAATCGGGGCGTTCCGCTCTCCGTCACGCTGGATCCCTATTTCAAAATTTTAAAGTCCGCCGCGTATTTCCTTGATTCGGACTTCCGGATTGAAAACGTGCCGCAGCACTTCATTCTGACCGGCATCTATCCGAATCCGTTCAATTCCGCGGCCATTGTTGCTTTCGATTTACCCCGCATGTCTGCCGTTCGACTGCGCGTATTCGATCTGCTCGGCAGGGAAGTGGCCTCCCGGAATCTGGGCGCTTTTTCCGCGGGCAAGCATACGGCAGTCTGGGACGGCGGCCAGGCTTCATCCGGCGTCTATTTATTCCGAGTAGAAACGGAAAACGAAAGCAGAATCGCTAAGGCGATTCTGATGAAATAAGCCGATATAAAACGCGCGCACCGGTTCCGTTTGTTCGAAGACAGCCGTGTGCCGCATCATTCACTCATCAGGAGTACAATTCTCTATGGCGAAGTATGTCTATACTTTCGGCAACAAGACAGCCGAAGGCCGTGCCGACATGAAAGACCTCCTCGGAGGCAAGGGGGCCAATCTGGCGGAAATGAATCTTCTGGGCATACCGGTTCCTCCCGGTTTTACGATTTCCACCGACGTCTGCACGTACTTCTATCAAAACAACCGCACCTATCCGTCCACGTTGAAGACCGAGGTGGATCAGGCTATTCGCTACATCGAATCTCTGACCGGCTGCAAGTTCGGTGATCCGTCCAATCCCGTGCTCGTGTCCGTTCGCAGCGGTGCGCGCGCATCCATGCCCGGCATGATGGACACGATTCTCAATCTGGGATTGAACGACAAAACCGTGGATGGTCTCATCAAGCGCAGCGGCGACGCCCGGTTTGTGTATGACTCCTATCGCCGGTTTGTGGCAATGTACGGCGACGTCGTACTCGAACTCAAGCCGGAGAGCAAAGAAGAAGAGGACCCGTTTGAAGTCCTGCTGGCCGCGAAAAAACGCGAAGCGCACGCAAAGCTTGACACCGATCTGAAGGCTGAGCATCTGAAAGATCTTGTTGCGCAATTTAAGGCGCTGATCAAGGAACGCAAGGGCATCACCTTTCCGGAAGATCCGCAAGAACAGCTGTGGGGTGCCGTCGGCGCCGTGTTCGGTTCGTGGATGAATGATCGGGCTATCGTCTATCGCCGTCTGAATAAAATTCCGGAATCGTGGGGCACGGCGGTTAACGTGCAGGCCATGGTTTTCGGAAATCTCGGTGAGAACTGCGCCACCGGCGTGGCCTTTACGCGTGATCCGGCTACCGGTGAGCGGGCATTTTATGGCGAGTTCCTGATCAATGCACAGGGCGAAGACGTTGTGGCGGGGACGCGCACTCCCCAGCAAGTGACGCAGAAAGGCTCGCGAGCTTGGGCCAACCTGCAAGGCGTTGCGGAGCCGGAGCGTGCGAAAACCTTTCCGTCTCTCGAAGAAAAAATGCCGGAAGCCTGTCGCGAACTGCTGGGCATCACCGACCGTCTTGAAGCGCATTATCGCGACATGATGGACATCGAGTTCACGATTCAGGACGGTAAATTGTGGATGCTGCAGTGCCGCGTCGGGAAGCGGACCGGCTTCGCGGCGATTCGTATGGCCGTGGAAATGGTGCAGGAAAAACTGATCAACAAAGAAGAAGCGATTCTGCGTGTAGACCCGTTAATGCTCAATCAGCTTCTGCGCCCGGTGTTTGATCCGGCGGCGCTGCGGGGAGCGAAAGCCGTTGCGCGCGGATTGAACGCGGGACCCGGTGCGGCGGCCGGACGCGTGGTTTTCCATGCGATGGACGCCGAAGAGTGGGCGCAGAAGGGTGAAAAAGTGGTCTTGGTTCGCATCGAAACGTCGCCGGAGGACATTCGCGGGATGAATGCCGCGCAGGGAATTCTGACGCAGCGCGGTGGAATGACGTCTCACGCGGCGCTCGTGGCCCGGCAAATGGGCAAAGTATGCGTCGTTGGCTGTGAAGCGCTCGATATTGATTATTCCAAGGAAGAGATGAATGTCGCGGGACGTGTGATTCGCCGTGGGGATTGGATTTCTCTCAATGGTTCCACCGGTGAGATCTACGCGGAACGCATTCCTACCAAGCCTTCCGAAGTTTTGCAGGTTCTCTTGGACAAAACGCTATCGCCGGACCAAGCCGAAAGCTACCAGCTCTACAAGCACTTGTTGGGCTGGGCGGATGAATTCCGCACGCTGAAAGTCCGTACCAATGCCGATCAGCCCGATCAGGCGGCAAATGCCGTGGCTTTCGGCGCGGAAGGCATTGGTTTGTGCCGTACGGAGCATATGTTCTTCGAAGGTGATCGCATTGACAACGTTCGTGAGATGATCTTGGCTGATCACGTAGCGGATCGCAAGAAAGCGCTGGCCAAGCTTCTGCCGATGCAGACCAGCGATTTTGCGGGTATTTTCCGCGAGATGAACGGTCGTCCCGTCACCGTCCGGCTGCTCGATCCGCCTCTGCACGAGTTTTTACCCCATGGTCCGAAAGCGACCGAGGAATTAGCGGAAAAGATCGGCATGACGTATGAGCGCGTACACGCAAAAGTCGCGTCGCTCCATGAAGCGAATCCTATGCTTGGTCATCGCGGCTGCCGTTTGGGAATTGTCTTTCCGGAAATCACGGAAATGCAGGCACGCGCGATTTTCACCGCCGCCGCATCCGTCATGAAGCAGGGAATTCAGGTTCATCCGGAGGTCATGATCCCGCTGGTGATGACGCTCGAAGAGTTCCATGCCCAAGCGGAAATTATTCATCGCGTGGCCGATGAAGTCATGAAGGAAACCGGGCAGAAAATTGAATATCTAACCGGCACGATGATTGAACTCCCGCGTGCAGCGCTGATGGCGGATGAAATCGCCAAAGAAGCCGAGTTCTTCAGCTTCGGCACGAACGATCTCACACAGACCACCATGGGTCTGTCCCGTGATGATTCCGGCAAATTCCTGCCGTATTATGTTGCTGCGAAGATATTGCTTGATGATCCTTTCGAAACTCTTGATGTTGCGGGAGTCGGTCAATTAGTGCGCATGGCAACGGAACGCGGTCGCAAGCAGCGGCCCAAACTCAAAGTGGGTATTTGCGGCGAGCACGGCGGCGAACCGCAATCCGTACACTTCTTCCATGATACGGGTTTGGACTATGTCTCCTGCAGCCCCTTCCGCGTTCCCGTTGCGCGGCTGGCGGCGGCTCAGGCGGCTATTCGATCCCGCAATAAGAAATCGTGAACGATTCAATTGCCTCGAAAGCGGTGAATGAATTCCGAACACCGGCAGAGCCCGGCCAGGCGCAAACGCGTGTGCTGGGCTCGCGCTTTTTAGGGCGGGCTTTGCCCGTGTCATCCGAGGAAAATGTTATCCCGCTGCTGGAAGCGGAAAAACGCCGTTATCACGACGCCACGCATTGGTGTTTCGCTTTTTCTGTGTGCGTCGGGAGCGGAAAGTTGGAAAAATCCAGTGATGCCGGCGAACCGCGCGGGACGGCTGGTCTGCCGATTCTGCGCGAAATTCAAAAACGCGAAATCACGGATTGTCTGGTCATCGTTACTCGCTATTTCGGAGGAACGAAGCTGGGGCGGGGAAATCTTGCTCGCGCCTATGGCGAATGCGCGGCGCTTACTTTGGACGCTACGCCGATTATGACCCGGAAAATATTGGCGGTTCTTCGTCTGGAATGCTCTTTTGACGATCAGAATACGGTTTACGCCGTGGCGCACCGTTTTCAAGCTCGGGTGGATCCGGTGCTTGCCGCTGATCATGCCGGTTTCACGCTGCTTTTTTCGCCCGAGTTGGAAAACAGTCTCATTTCTGTCCTCATCGAGGAAAGCCGCGGACGAATTCGCGTGATTAAGAACGAGACATGAGCACCTTTACGTTACTGATGATGGTCTTCATTCTGGGAATTTATTTTTCAGCGATGGAGACGGCCTATACGTCGTTCGACCGGATTCTTACGGTGAGCTGGCTTCGTTCCCGCCGTTTCGGAGCGCACATCGTGGAAATTCTCAGCTCCAAACCTGAGCGGTTTCTGAGCACTACGCTGATCGGCAATAATATCTGCAATGTCGCGTACTCTTCTCTGTTGGTGTTGCTGGCAGACGCGGCGGGAATTCACCAAATCTGGTTGGTGACGGTTTCTCCGATTATCGTCCTCATCTTCTCTGAAATTATGCCCAAGATGATGGGCTACTACTTGGCGAATCGCATCGTTCGTTATTTTTCTTTTCCACTCCTCATTATCTACTATCTGTTGTTGCCGTTGCGTCTTTTATTGCTGCCGTTAATCCGCGTGCTTGCCCGAAAGGATGTCGCGGCCGGAGAACTGCTGAGCGGTGATTCGTTTCAAATCCGCAAGGAGCTGGATCAGGTATTGGTGGGAGCGGAGGATGAAGGGGCGGCGACGCCGGAAGAGGGAGAGATTTTAAGCCGCTATTTGGATGCGCGCGATTTAAAGGTGCGGCAGATCATGACTCCGCGCACGCAAATGGTGGCGGTTCCCGTAGACATGACACCGGCTCAGGTTCGTGATGTCTTCCGCAAATGCCGCCATAATATTCTGCCGGTTTTTCAAGGTGATGTAGACCACGTAATAGGCTACGTCAGCGCTCGAGATTTCCTTTTTCAGCACCACTCGGTTCGCGACGTCTTGCAGCCGATGCATGCCGTTCCGGAATCGAAGAAAATCTCCGATTTGCTGCAGGAATTCAAAACCGAACGTCGTCAAGTGGCTTTGGTTATAGATGAATATGGCGGAACCGACGGTTTGGTCACGCTTAAGGACATTTTTGAGGAATTAGTTGGACCGGTAGCGGAACGTTGGGATCCTGCCGCACCGGTGATAAAACAGGTTGCTCCCGGAAAATTCTTGGTCAGCGGATCGGCGTTTCTCGAGGACATCCATGATGTGACCGGTTGGCAGGCGAAAGAGGGAGACTATAACACACTTTCCGGATTTCTATCAGAGTATCTTGGCCGGATTGCCGAGCTTGGTGAAGACATTAATATTGATACATTACGATTAGAATCATCCGTCGGTCTCCGCGGATGGTAGAAGGTTGCCTGCTTAAAAAGCCGGTTCAGCCCGAACCAGTCGCATGACGGCTTGACAATGTCTGATTGGTTTCGTAACTTATTATGCTATTGCGGGGTGGAGCAGTCTGGTAGCTCGTTGGGCTCATAACCCAAAGGTCGTAGGTTCGAATCCTACCCCCGCTACAAAGAAAGCCTGCGTGAATTTCACGCAGGCTTTCTGTCTCTATGAATATATCGCAGACTGTGCGTCAGTTGCACAATTCCAAAAGGCGAAGTTTATGGCCGCTTGGCGAATCGGTCAGTGTTTTCTTCAATCTTCTCGCGGCGGATCGCCCACACTTGTATTAAATCCATATTGGTTGCCGAATCCGTAAAAAGGAAGCGCGGGCAAGTCGGACTCTGCCGGGCAATCACAGTTTTCGCTTGTGGATATTGATTATTCGGATCCATGCGCCGAATCTCGTACCAGTCAGCTTCGGTATCGGGTATCCATTCAATTTGCGGAAGCCCGAACACCATATTCCGGTTAAAGGGGATTTGTTCTCCGCCTCGTGATCCGCCGCCTGCATTTCCCGGGAAAGTACACAAATAGGTATGTGCCGGAGCTTCCGCCGGCGCCGTTGTGGTCCGTCCCCGATGATCGGTGACTGACATGTGATACTCTACGGCGGTTACTCCGATATTGATCGAGTGGATTACAGCGGAGTATTGGTCCGTTCCCACTCGATTCATCGTCAGGGTAGTCCATACTCCGTTCGGCAGGAGCCGGTAGCGCAGCGTCGGCGTGGACACGGAGGGCGGTTGTGAAGTATAAAACGTATCGCTCCACATTTCGGCCGTAATGACGAGGCTGTCTGGTCTTCCCGTGACCGGTACAGGATTATGAATGATATACGGCCCAATATTCCAGCTTAGATCTCCCAAGCCTCGAATTTTCCATGAAAGCTCATCGTCACAATCTCCCGGCCACATGAAGAATATTGTCCCGCCGCACGATGGATTGCGCAATGCCGCCTGCACGGCGTTTACGAAGCGCGAGAACGGATCCCAGAGCATCACTGAGACAACGGAAGGGTGTCTGTTGATTGTAAAGTAGACAATGGAAGAATCCAGACTCCTTGTGTATTCGTCCATAGCCATGATTTCCATCGGTTCGGGAAGCTCGTGCAAGGCTCCGATATTCCAAGGAGAATAGGTGACCGGCATGGCGCGAGGATCATTGACGAAAATATCAAAGGCATCACCGTAAATTCGAACCGGAGCGCCGGGCCGTCGCGCTTGAATGATCTGATACATTTGGCGGCAATACCTGCCGACAAGCTGTGCGGGGGTAAGATTGCTCTGCACGCAAGCCTGATCGTAACCTGCATAGGATACTTCATTGATATGAATTTTGAACCCATCCGGGTGGATCAGTGAATCTACATGGCGAATACGTTCCTGATATTCTAAAAGAGGTTCGAGCCTGCTGAAACATACAGTATTGCGACCCCCTTGATAGTTGACGGCACAGGACCAGTTTACAATGACGGTGTCTCCGACTCCGATTCGGCCGCCCAGAATCCTATCAATACGGGGTTGCCGTATATATTGCTGATAAATCGTGCTGTAGGTTTCGACCACGCGGTAATCATAGCCCTCCGTCAACAACATTCGATCTCTATTTGTATACACGTTCAAGGGCGTATCATCGCGCCTCATCATGTCCTGCAATTCTGCAGTTTCTATCGTGATGTCATCCAGCCAAATCGTACCTGCGGTAGGACTTTTGGGACCGACGAGCAGAAGGACTTGATTGGCGTTAAACGAGCAGAATGTGAACTCGACTAATGACCAGTCGCGTGTACTCGGAGTATTGAACACTAATAGGCGGTTATCGTAGCGATTAAAAGGAGAAGTCGGACCCAATAAGTCACATCGCAATTGACCTGTGTATCCGGATGTTTTATACCAGAACCGGATTTTTAATAAGTGGTTTGAACCGATAGGGAACTGCTGGCGCAACGCGACGTCTGTTGTCGTAGAAGATGTAAAACCGGCAAACTTACCCGAGCTGCTTCCGGAATGTGACGTACTCTGGTCGCGGCTGACATAGCGGAATAAATCGTCACGAAACATACTCCAAGATGTCGGCCGATCATTTGACCAACTTTCCAAATTGCCGTTCGGTACGGCGATGTCGTATCCGTTAAAAACCGGAACGAATGCTGTGTCCGTAACTCGCATCAACATTTCATTGATGGGAACGCCTTCCTGCCAAAATTTTTGGGTGACGTTTTTGCCGGTCTGTTCCACGGAGACGCTCAACGCCATGCCGAGATTTTTCACTTTCGATGCGTAAGTAATGGAGCGGCTTAAATTGTCCGAGCCGGCCGTCCACAGCCCTGCATCGGAATGGTTCCACTCGATTTCATTCATTCTTGCCGAATAGGATAAATCGGTTACCAGATTCGCCCAGTCGGTTTGGTAGGGGAGACGTAAAGCAGTATTGACTGTCGCGACGCGTTTTGTAAAATCCGGCCAATCGCGGATGAAAGCTCTGTCTACGAAAATCTGTCCCATCATCTCATGCATTAATTGGGCAAGGGACATTAGACCCCATCGTAGTGAGCGTTCTTCTCCTCCCCCAAGAAGTATTCGGTCTTCCTGAACGATAAGCTGGTATTCTTCGGGATGAGATGTTGTGCCGAATCCGGATTGTCCCGATGATTGAAGAGCGTTTGCGAGTGCCGGAAAACGCGATAGCGTTCCAAGCCATATGGAGGGACTGTGATCGTTATACTCTGACCACCCGATCACCGGAACCGTATATCCGATACGCTGTTGGATCAACCGGAGCGCTTCGTCTCGAATCAATTCTTCCGCAGGAGTCAGATCGTCGGGGATGATCAGATACGGTGTGCCGCTGAAACGAATCGGCTCCAACGACAATAGCCCCATCTGTTGGGGACGGGGATGAATGTCGCGAAGCCCTGCTTCCACCGGATTTGTACCGATGATTATACAGAGCCAAATTAATAAATAGAGTGCCCTCTTGCCCAGCATAGCCACACTGTCCTCATCAGTACTCCGGCGCCTCCTCGTGAAGCGCCGGAGTAACCCTTTCTTATACTGTCACAGCTTGAACATCGTCGCTCGAATCAAGTACTATCAAATCATGTGCCACAGATCAAGTCTTCTTCTCGATATGAATGTCAAGAAAATTCGATTTTCTAACTGTAGAAAATAGTCAAGTTTTGGTCTTTTAAGGCGATCTGCAAGCGGCTATGCACTGTGTTGCGGCTAAATGAAACGAAAACGTGTTGCAGCCATACTTCATGCATGTTTGTTTTTCAAGTCATTAAGTCTTGCAGCTATGATGGAGATACCGATTAATAAGGTGATAAAATGAGCAATACTTGTTTAAAAGATATATTATGAAATTTATAGAGATAATATTGATTAATAATGTGTATATCATAGAAAATAACGCAAATATAAGATATAATCATAACAATGTATTACTATGTTGGATTACTCCTGCATGTAAGTTGACTGGTGTTCCGTTTGGTCCTTGATTCTTTCTCTGTAACCTCTTACATTAGCTGTCAAGCATCTCACAATTCATTGGAGGGAGACATGAAACGTCTGGTGTTATTGCTTGTTTGCTGCATCGGGCTTGCATTGCCTTTGTGGGCAGGAACATATCCGCTGGGAATCGGTGCGTATTCGGGCTATGATTTTCCCGTGATTCAAGATGATGTTGGTGCCGGGATGATGTGGGGTGTGGGTGTACGTGGCAATATCTGGCATTTCCTTCATGGACAGATCATTGTTCGCGGGACATCTCAGGGCGATAAGGACGAGGAGCTCGAATTCGGTAACAATCAAACCGAGACGATCACTTTCAAGGGCGGGACATTGACTGGTTTCGGTTTGAATTTATTGTTTGCGAAACAGGAACTAGGTAACGTATGGCCTTATGCCCTTATTGGGTTTTCCTCCAACTCCATGGGATTCGGAGACAGCTTCAAAGAGGACGAGTCCTATATGGGGTGGTCAGTTGGCGGCGGATTGGGAATAAACCTTTACCAGAAGAAAATCTATCTGGATGCCAATACGTCTCTGCTGGTGATGCCGTTCCATGACAACAACGCGTCCCGCAAGAATTGGCAGACCTTAGTTGGTTTACAGTATTTCATTCCCATTCGCACGAAGTAGCCGAAGGAGACCACCATGAAATATATCAAATTCATCGTATGCGCGGTCGCGGCTTTGGCAATGTGCGGCTGCGGATTGGTGTCAGGAACGCTTTTCGTATCGCAGGATATTGAGGGTAGTTTCCGTTCGAGCAGTCCAAGCCAGATCGGTGAAGATCACAACCCGGGGACTTTGGATTCGTTTGGCAGCGTCCGGGTTTACCTTAAAGACAATGAGGATTGGAAAAAAATAGACATTGAAGGCCTTGAAGATATCTGTGTTCGCGTGACAGTGACTAATTATCGCAGCGAACCTATGTCGGGCGAAATATGGGTTACTACCGGCGACACGCAGTATCAGTCAATTGCCGAAGTTCAAGAGCACGGCTTCCGGGTTTTCTCCGGCTTGGCGCTCCTAGCGAATGGACAAAGGACTTTCACTTGTGCCGAGACAATCGAGGATTTCGAGAATCTTGACCGGTTGACGGATGCAGTTCGGGAAGGTGTTTTCAGAGTATGGGGACGTGGTGACCAAGCTACCTATGACATCGGTTACGATGCGATTTATCTTGGTATGCATGTTACCGGAAGTCTGTGATTTCTGCTTCTTTGAGACTTCTTATATTCGGACACGCTCGGCTATCGCCGAGCGTGTCCGTTTCAGTCACGACTTCAAGCGAACTGCTCGGATTCTGTTCGGAAACCGCTGATACGCCGGAAGTTTATAGCTTGACAAAATATTAAAAAAGACGTAAATTTAATATTCTATTAAGCACCCATAGCTCAATGGTAGAGCAACTGACTCTTAATCAGTGGGTTCAAGGTTCAAGTCCTTGTGGGTGCACGGAAAAGCCTGTAAGTTAATCACTTACAGGCTTTTTATTGTTCTTAGGGTCGGATGTCTTTGCCAGACGCCGAATACATGGCAAAAGGGAATAAAACGATCCCTTCTTATCCATTATTTTATGAAAGGTCAGTAATTGCTGCGACGAGGAGGGCGTTCACCTTTCGGTCGGGCTTCATTAACCTGCATTCGGCGACCCTGCATTTCCGTTTCATTCAAGGCAGCAATCGCGTTTCGCGCTTCCGTCTCGTTGGGCATCTCGACAAAACCAAAACCGCGAGCGCGGCCCGTCATGTGATCCATCGCTAAATTAGCGGTATCTACTTTACCGTGTGCTTCGAATATGCTTCTCAGCTCGTCTTCAGTAATGTTGTAGGACAGATTGCCGACGTAGATGTTTACCATGATTCGATCCTTTCCGGACTACGGGGACGGTGCCCTGATTTTGTCATCTGATTGCGTTTCGACAGACCGAAAAGGGCGTGAATATCGGACTTTCCGTGACACCGGTCTGCGAAAAACTCCGATGTTGTCTATCTGGGATTCTGATCGTCAGAGGGTCGAGAAAGATAAGCTTGCTCTGCTTGGTTATATTCTGTCATTAAGGTCTGCATTAGATTCTTGACCGAGATAATTTCATGGGTGCGATAGGCATTCGCGCCCGCAAAGGGGAAGCCGTGTTTCAGGTTTCCCTTTTGTGCATTGACCAAGGCAAAAGCAATACAATACGGGCTGTTTTTATAATCGCATGTGATGATGCAATGATAGGGGCACTGGAAGGGATGCTTTTCGCCATTGTTGATGGCATCAATGAAAGGATTGCGAATCGCGCGGCCCGGCATTCCCACCGGACTCTGAATGATGACGATGTCTTCTTCCTTCGAATCGAGATAGGCTTGCTTAAATTCCAGAGAAGCGTCACATTCGTGCGTGGTTACAAATCGGGTCCCCATCTGTCCGCCGGCGGCTCCCATCTGTATAAACTTAAAAAGGTCGGCGCCGGTATAAATGCCGCCGGCGGCGATGACCGGTATGGTCTTGCCGCTTGCTTCAGTAAAAGGCCGAACTGCATTAATAACGTCCGGGACCAGCTTTTCCAACGCAAAAGCAGGATCGAAAATCTGTTCTCGCTTGAAGCCAAGATGTCCGCCCGCCCGCGGTCCTTCCACAACAATGGCATCAGGCATGTAATGAAAGTGTTCAGTCCAACGTTTGCAGAGCAGCGCCGCTGCGCGGCCGGAGGACACGATAGGAACAAGCTTAGTGACCGAGTCCTTTGTAAGAAAACCCGGTAGATTCAGAGGCAAACCCGCGCCGGAGAAAATAATATCAATTTTTTCTTCGATAGCCGCACGCACCATATCGGCAAAATTGGTGAGAGCTACCATGATATTTACGCCGAGAATCCCGGTTGTAGCCGCGCGAGCTTTCCGAATTTCTCTCCGCAGCGCGCGCAGATTCGCCGCCGGAAAATCGGAGAAGAAATCCGATTCCATCATGCCGATGCCGGCAGTGGCGATTACTCCGATTCCGCCTTCATTTGCCACGGCGGACGATAGGCCGGACAGAGATATGCCTACGCCCATTCCACCTTGAATGATCGGAATTTTCGCCGCGAGATTGCCAATATACAAAGGGGTCAGTTTGCGTACCCTCTCAAAAGCATCGCTGAATATCACACAACGCAACAGATATTATAAACGAATGTCCCGCGTCCAATCATGGAATCCTATACGTTAACAGACGCGAACAACTTGGAATAGAAATGGTCCAACACGAATTCATCTCAATAATTGATCGGAATTTCCCTGCCGTAATTAGGGCAGGTTGTTTTTTTTGTCGGCATCATGGCATGACAGTGAGGACATGGCCGCTTGGAGGCGGAAACTTTGGAAATGATAATCACCAGCAGCACAACAACGATAAAAGCCGCCATGAAACCAATCAAGCTTGCACCTAAAAGCTGCCTCCTAATACCGCAAGGGGAACGTGCGGCATTCTATCCGAAAAGGCGCCGAGTGTCCAAAGCGTGATCATGTCCGGTTATCTCTTGAATCGCGCGATGATGAGCTTTTTCAGATCCCCGTTCTTGAATTCCGGTTCCGGCCGCACGCCCGTGAGGTCAATTTTCGCTTCCAGAATCGCATCCAGTGCGGCGCGTATAATCTCCGCTCGCATGACGGACGCTCCGGTGCGGCGTTTAATTGCCGCGCGAATTTCGTCTAACGCAGCGATTTGGCGGTCAAAGAGAGGAACGGTTGCCTTCGTGTATTTCTCCGGTCCGTTCATTCGTCCCGGTCGCGGTTGGGCTGGTTTCTCTTTCTTACTCCGCGATCCTGAAGCACTTTTAGCCTCTTTGCCGACAATCCGACTTTCCATGTTTCAAATTTTCCAGTTTTCCGCATTACATCATGACGTTAGACCGTCTTGAATTCTTTACGTCAAGAATATAATTATATTTTAATCGCAATCCTAAGTCTATCTGGCTTAAACGAAGCTGGAAAATTGCCGAGCATGCAATTCCTCCGTTGCCAAAAACAACATTTCAAATAGGTTACCCGACTATTTCGGCAACTGTTCAATTGGCAGATGAGAGGCGCCCGCCCGCATTTACACTAATAATTCGGATCCTTAAAAGTCCGCATCGGCGGTCGGCAGTACTACTGATTCATCCACAGATCACAATTGCGAGCCGGCGCAAATATGTCAATGCCTACGGCGAGTTCAGTGCCGGCGTGTTCAATACAATGCGCTTCGTTCGGTGCAAAATACACTGAATCTCCCGGCCCAAGAATGCAATCCGTTCCGTCCGCACCCGTGACTTTCATCTGGCCGTGAATGATGACGGAAACCTGTTCCGACGGATGGTGATGCTGTATCGAGGCATGACCGGCTGATCTATAGAAATAGCCTATCGAGAAGTTCTTGGCCCGCGCGAGTCCAAGCCGTGTCCATCCCGGCTTCGGTAGGCGGGGATCCGCTTCTGTGAAACTGACGACTTTCATTTTACACCTTGTATAACATTCATAAATGGGGAAGGCGATTTACCGGACTGTCTCGGATTTGCAACGCTTGCGCGCAATAGAAAACGAGCGAACCTACTTGCGTTTAGCAAAGGATTCGCTCGTCGAAAACAACGAACCCAATTTGTTCATTGTCATGGATTCGCATAATAAGTTAAAAGTTCGAGGTGAAACCGCCTGCCAAGTGTAAGCCGCACATAATATACACAAATCCAATCGCGAAAGCAACATCGGTTCTGACAAGAAAGCGGGTTAGCGGGTTAAGGATGTAAATGCGAGTCCTATGGATTGCGGCCACACCTTTCCTGCGCTTAGGATTTTCGTCATGGATTCTGTTAAGGGCGTGAGCGGCCATAATACGGGTAGCTTTTAAAAGGAATTGCACAGGTGTATAATTGGAACGAATTGACTTTGGGTTGTGAACTCACCATTAGAGCCTGTTTGCCTAAAGAATGAAGCAATTACTCCCCAGATTAAGCATATTATCATACACCTTGAATAGTCAATGTATTTCACTGAACTAATTATATATACAAGGAATTCACATGCAGAGGTTATTGACTCTTTAGAAGTAACCTGCTAAGTTATAAGTTGTGAATATAATCCTAACATCACCATCCGTTCCGGATGCCACGCTTGACAGGTCTCGCGTTTTACGGGCCGGAATCTACTGCCCCTGCCGTTCGTCTAATAGGTGGAAGCGGGAAAACCGCAGTTTGACGATCTGCTTCCGCTTCGGATTTGTGCACTTCGTAAGGATATGGTCCGCTCTTGTCGAACGCTCAACCGATTTTGCTGCCGCAAATAGCCCCTGTGCCGGGGATAAACCAAAAACGTGATCGAAATCCACTATCCGGCAGCATGAAAACCGCAGTATCCGATACCGAACTCATCCGGCAAGTATTAGCGGGAGACGAAAATGCGTTTCGTCAGATCGTCGAGCGTTATTCGAATCGGATAGCGGCCATTGTCACGGGCATGCTGGGACGGGGACAGGACGCCGACGATGTAGGACAAGAAACATTTATTCGCTTGTATCAATCGCTCCCGAAGATTCGCGGTGAATCGTCTTTGGGAACCTATTTGACGCGAATCGCCATTAACCTGTGCGTGGATGCCATCCGCAAAAAATGGAGATGGCGTTATTGGTTCTGGATGGAGGATAGCGAAGAGATTCTTCCGCCGGAACTCACGATTGAAAACGGAGCCGCAATCGAAAGCGGCGAACGCAAGGAAATTGTTCATCGAGCCTTGCAGGCTCTGGACCCCAAACACCGGGCGGTGGTTGTTCTTCGTATGATCGAGGGCTACTCCACGAAGGAAACGGCGGAGTTTCTCCACATTCCGATGGGTACGGTGCTATCGCGATTATCGCGCGCCCAGGAACGGCTTCGTGTGATGTTGAAGCCGTGGGTCGAGGAATAACCAAAGCGACAGAGATGCGCGAAAATTGCCCGGCGTATTTACACGAGGCTTGGAGGATTCTATGAAACACGAAGAAATGCCGAACAAGCGGCTTTGCGAATTCCTGAAATCCAATGTGGATTCGTTTGATCCGTATTTCTCGACTCGCGTTATGGCGCGTGTACGGACCGCCGCCGCCGATCAAGAGGCCTGGATCACGAATCTATGGAAAACCTTCCGTCGCGTGGCCGTAACAGCCGCCCTCGCTGCTTGTATCCTTGTCGCGCATAACATTTCAACACAGTGGCAGTATCGCTCGGACAGCAATGCCATGGAAATGATTCTCGGCATTCCACCGGCGACTTTCGCAACGACCATTCAATATGTAGGACTTTGGCTGTGAATTCTAAGTCGAAAACGTTTCTTGTTATTCTCGGTACGCTGATCATCGGGATGCTTCTCGGCGGGTTGGGGTATTCCGTTGTTCTGCGCTTGAGAATGAACCGGCTTCATGCGATGTTGGGACCGGATATGTTTTCCGAACGGCTTCTCCATGCGGCGCAGCCGCTCAGTAATGCGGAATTCGAGTCGGCGAAGAAAATCATCAGCGAGACCGGAAAACAGATCCATGCAACCATCGAAACCAGCCGCAGTCAGATGGATTTAGTCGTAGATTCGATGGTGGTTCGTTTGGACTCGGTTCTGAACGATCAACAGATGATGCGTTTGCGCAGGGAAATCGGGACGCTTCGTTCCGGCCCGCCGCCTCGTCCTGGAGGCCCGCCTCGCGGACCAGGCCGTCAACCGTTTGGACGCGGAAATCCTCCTCCTCCACCGGAAGATCGAGGCGCACCCCACCAACCCGGAAATCCGCCGCCAGAGTACCCGCCTCCGGATCCTCAGCGGCCGTCTCCATAGTTGCTGCGAGTGCAACCTTAGGGCGATTCCTCATTGGAATCGCCTTTTTGTGTAAAAGAGTTCGCGGAATATTCGATCAGGGTTTCGCGTCTAATAAGTGAAAGGCGAATTAATCAAACGAATTTCTCTGGAGGTTTTTATTATGTTCAGATTCCGGTTGAACATTGCGGGATTGGTATGGGTTCTCGTCGTGATGAGTAGTCTTGCCGTTGCGGCGGAGAATACGACGACGGAGTATCCACCGCCCAGACCGAGTGGTCCTCCGCCTTTTTGCCCTGAATGGATACAAGGGCATTTCGCGGAGTTGGATCTGAATCAGGACGGGGCGTTGAATGCAGAGGAGCTGGCAACGGCTGCGGACCAAGCAGAACGGCCTCCGCGTCCCGACTTTTTCTCGCGACTCGATATAAATGGAGATGGCGGAATTCAATCGTCGGAGCTGAGAGCAATAGAGGAAGAGCGAGTCGCCCGGATACAGGAATTTTTCCGTTCTATGGATAAAAACAGCGACGGATATCTGAATCTCGAGGAGTTTCAGGCCGCCAAGCCAGGCTCAATGCGGCCGCCGCATCGGAAATCAGGATTAAGAAAGAATGGCACTGACGAGAAGGATCGTCCGTTGCATCGAAGAATAGCTTCACCGGCGGATAGAAATATGCCGCCGGAACCGCCCGACAGATTTCGCGGCGAGCAGGATTCGCCCCTGCGACCACTGCCAGCCGGTGAAAAACCGACGCCCGCGGAGATTCAGGCGCATTTCGAACGGAGGCATCAAGAGATGTTCGAACGGCTCGATGAAAACGAAGATGGACGATTGCAGCTTGACGAACTGAAGCACATGCCCCCCGCCGGACCGCCTCCTCCGCCTGCGGGAAGTTCTGATTTCCGAGGAGAATCGGATAGCATTATGGATGACGGTATAAGTCTTTCGACAGCCGGAAGTGCGCAAACGGCGCAGCCTGTGGAGTTTCGCCTCGAGCAGAATTATCCGAATCCATTCAATGCCACGACAACAATTGAGTATGATATTCCGGTTTCGTGTCCCGTCGTTCTTACGGTGTACAATTTGTCTGGTGAAGCCGTGAAGACTCTGGTGAATGAAAACCAGTCCGCCAATCATTATCAGGTCGGTCTTAATCTGTCTGATGAAACGTCGGGGCAATACTTCTATCGTCTTCAGGCGGGAGCATTCTCGGATGTCCGGAAAATGGTATACGTGAAATAGCTCATTTCGATTTCAAAGACCTCATGGTGCAGAAAAGAGGAGGATGATTTGGTTGTCCGAAACCGGCGCCGGGTAGCGCAACGTGTACGCGGCTAAACAATCGTGAATTCAGAGCGGGACGGACATTAGGTGATTTTCTTGATGAACCTTACAGCGTCTCCGATGTTGGATTTGCTTTTAACGTTGCGTTTCCTCGGTGCCGGTTTCGGCCTCCCGCTGAAGCCGGATATAATTCGGGAAGATACACTCCAGTTGCTATCGTTCAGTCAAGCATCCGGTGGCCTTTTTCCGGTTCTGCAATTACTATCGGGGCGGCTGTCGGCAGACGGTTCATGGTGGCGGCATAGCATCTGCCGCGAGACCCGTTCGGGTCCGCGGATGCCCCGCCGGACTTCCATACAAGAGTATCTGTTTCGCGTATCCGGCTGAAAACCAAGCCCCGACAACAGCGATGTTGTCGGGGCTAACTATATTAGACTTTGGTTCCAATGGAATAAAGCCACTCATCAAAACGTCTTAAAATAAAGGGGGAAAGGCGGATTTTTTTATAGGGGTGCGCACGAGGTGCGCGTAAGTGTTACGGATGGTTACAAACCTTCGCCGTAAAATAGGGCTAACCGGATGTTTTCATGATATAAGTAGACAAGGATTGGTATTTGCTATTATGAAATTTCTTCTGTATTTGTAATGCGATACCATTATAACCCTCTAAGAAAGGCAGTCTATTTTGAGTATTATTTCGGATTCCATCAACCTTGAAAGCAATCGAGCTGAAGAGGCTTGATTTCATAGAACGGTTTTCGCAACACAACGGTCACGCAGTATAGTGGTGAAGGAGCAGATAATGAACATGTTTCGACGACAGATGAAAATTGCGGGCATTTTGGCAAGCATTCTATTGATCCTGAGCGCCGCTTCGGCGCAGCCGGCAATAACTCAGAGTGTCATCCCGCAGTATATTCAGGGTCGAAATGGCACGAACTCGCAAAGAATTCCCTGTGCCTACTGGGTCAGCATCTCCGGCCTCACTGCCAATGCCACTTATCGTTACTTTAATCAGGTCGTACGTTCATCCGACTCGCAAACGTCAAGCGGTGCGGGTAATGTGATTTTTGCGAATAGCGGCGGTTTTACACGCACCTCGTCTCCCAGCCTCTCTTCTGCGGGAAACTACGGAGAATTCACTGCCGATGCCTCCGGTATCTGGAGCGGATGGATGATTACCGAACCGACCGGCAATGCGCGCTTTGTGCCGGGCGCCTTTATCTTTTTCCGAATCATGCTAAATGATGGGGCAGGGGGGACATCGGTTGCGACTCGCCTCACTGCAGCCGATTCCGTACGGGTCTTGATGCCGGGCACGACCGCAACGGACAGTACCGGTACAGGCATTCGTGGAAACACTTTGGCTGCTCCGCGTGATTTCGTTCTTCTTCACGACAACATCGCCGGTTCCGGCAGACCTGTAGCGGCCACACTTATCGAAAGCGACGGCAGTGACAATTCCGCGGCCAACAACTACATTGCTTTTTATGCCGATAATGTGAATCTGTCTGACGGTGCATTCGGAGCGATTCTGCCTAATCTGAACGACAACGGAGTTCGGCGTGTTGAGCGGCGTTCGCTAAGCGGAAACGTCCTTGCGTTCAATCAGAATGTCAGCGGGATCTGGCCCAGCGGCGCAAATACTGTCAATCCGACAGGCGGTGAAACGCCGGTAGTACTTACGATTGACGATGTTCCCCTGAATTCGAGTGAAAACTCGCCGCCGTCCATCTCGCAAGTGACTCGTATCCCTCTCGCACCGGCTGCCAATGCTTCGGTTACGGTTGTCGCGTATATCACGGACAGCGACGGTACGGTTTTCTCTGCAATACTTGTCTATAATGCGGGTGCGGGCGATCAATCGTTGTCTATGCATGACGATGGATTCCACGACGATAGCGCTGCGGGGGATCATTGGTTTGCGGCTCAAGTGCCCGGACAACCCACTTTAACCGGCGTCTTGTATTATCTCGAAGCAGTGGACAACTCCGGAGCCTCTGTTCGCTCTCCGATTGATGCTCCCACTCATGTATTGAGTTATCTGGTGGATCGGCCGCAGCCTGTGCTGCGGATCAATGAGTTCATGGCGCAGAACACGGCCACAATTCAAGATCCGACCGGTGAATGGGCGGATTGGATTGAGGTGTTCAATGCCGGTAGTGCCGAAGTGAACATGGGAGGCATCGCGCTCACCGACAATTTCTCCGATATGCGTAAATGGACGTTTCCCGATACGACTGTTCCGCCCGGCGGTGTGCTTCTTGTATGGTGCGATGAAGATGACGGAGATCCGGGACTGCACGCAAGTTTCAAGCTTTCCACAGGCGGGGAACGGATCGCTCTTTCGGATCTGGAGGAGTACGGCGGGACGATTCTGGACAGCTTGACGTTTGGAACTCAGTCTTCTGATGTCTCATACGCCCGGATCTGCGACGGCGGACCTGCTTGGGATTTCGATTCCACGCCGACGCCGGATGCGCACAACGGAATTTGTGTTCCTCTCACATTGACGGTCTGGGTCAATTCCGATGATGTGAGCCTTCATTGGCAGCCCAGTCCGGGTGCGGTTCGATATGATGTATATCGTTTTTCAAACGCGGATGATCCTATGGCATTCGGCTCCTTAATCACAACCGCAACAGACACCATGGTAACGTTGATCGGTGAAGCAGGTCTGTATACCAGAGCATTCTATTCGGTCAATGCCGTGATTGAATAGCAGTGTTGAAAAACGCTCCTTGAATCAATGGATGGTTCTGTAATCTCTCATTTCCGTACAAACTCGGAAGGATGCAATGCCCCGTTTCCGACCTGCCTCCTGCACATGGGCCCTGTGGCTGTGGTTTATTGTCTCCTCTGCTTTCATGCGCGCACAAGCGGAGCCGTATAACGGCTACACGCTTTTTTCTCCGAATAACTCCCGGAATACGTATTTAGTGAATATGAGTAATACAGTGGTTCATTCATGGAACCACACCAGAAATGGCGGCTACTCGTCTTACCTCTTGGCGGACGGTCATGCTTTACGAACGGCTCAGGTGAATAATGCGACGTTTAATGCGGGAGGGGCGCAAGGAGCAGTTCAGGAAGCGGATTGGAACGGCGCTCTGGTTTGGGAATTCACGTACAGCAATAATCAGCATCATGCACATCATGATATCGAGCCGATGCCGAACGGCAATCTGCTGATCATTGCCTGGGAGTTAAAGACGGCGGCGCAAGCGCGGCAGGCGGGATACAGCCGCAATGTCGCTTTATGGCCGGATCACATTATCGAAGTCGAGCCGGCCGGCACAAACGGCGGAACGATCATTTGGGAATGGCATGCTTGGGATCATCTGATTCAGGACTATGATGCGACCAAGGACAATTACGGTGTGGTTGCCGACCATCCCGAATTATTCGACATCAATATGTCCGCCGGTGTCGGGCCGCAGGGCGGCGATTGGATGCACGTTAACGGAATCAGCTATAATCCCGAACGGGATGAGATCGTTTTCTCGTCGCACACGCTCGACGAGGTCTATGTGATAGATCACAGTACAACGACCGCTGAGGCTGCAAGCCACGCCGGCGGCAATCGCGGCAAGGGCGGCGATATTCTTTATCGTTGGGGCAAACCGGCCAATTACGATGCACCCGGTGCGCAATATTTCAACGTGGTCCACTGTGCGGTATGGATTCCGGAGGGGCTTCCCGGTGAAGGCCACATTATGGTCTTCAATAATCGCGAAGGACAAGGAACGTCGCAAATCGTAGAGCTGAATCTACCTTACGATGAGATGGGCAATTACATTCGCGCCGCCGGCTCCGCCTTCGGACCGACGATTCCTTTCTGGTCCTACACCGCCGCCGGATTTTATTCGAACCACTTGGGCGGCTGTCAGCGTCTGCCCAACGGAAACACGATTATTGCCGAATCCACCAGCGGATATTTGTTTGAAGTTAATACGGCGGGAGTCGTGCAGTGGAGTTACGCGCGCGGCGGAGAAATTGCCCGAGTCCTTCGCTATGCAATTGACTTCCCGGGTGTGTATGCGTTGAATCCGGTTTCCGCAGGCGATGTGGTAATAAACGAATTTTTAGCCTCCAATCTAGCGACGGTTGCGGATCAGAACGGTGAATATGACGACTGGATCGAATTCCGCAACAATAGCACGCGCGAAATATCCTTATGGGGATTCTTTCTCAGCGATGAACTTAGCAGCCCGACCCAATGGGCTTTTCCCGATACGTCCATTGCCGTGGGCGGCTACTTGATTGTCTGGGCCGATGAGGACGCCGATCAAGACGGCTTGCATGCGAATTTCCAATTGCCCGACGAAACCGTACGAATCGTTCTGCGTTCTCCGAATCAGGCGATCTTGGACACGACGAATTCCGGGGGACAAACAGCAGATCGGAGTTACGGTCGCTATCCAAACGGATCCGGGGCCTTTACCTTGATGACTCCCTCCTTTGCTGCGGAAAATGTAGCCGATATTCCGGTCACGCCCGGTGAAATTGTGATCAACGAGTATTTAGCCGTTAACGATACAACGATTGCCGATCAGAACGGTGAGTATGACGATTGGATAGAAATACGCAACAATACGACTCGGGAAATATCATTGAACGGATTCTATTTGAGTGATGCCCTTGACAATCCAACGCCGTGGACTTTTCCCGATACGACTATCGCAGCGGGCGGCTATCTGATCGTCTGGGCGGATGCGGATGCCGAGCAACGCGGATTGCACGCGAATTTCCAACTGCCGTCCGATGTCATAAGAATTGTCTTGCGGAATTCCGACCGGACGATTCTGGACAGTGCCGCATCCGAAGCACAGACGGCGGATCGAAGCTATGGCCGCTTTCCCGACGGAACCGGTCGGTTTATCGCGATGACTCCGTCTTTTTCCGTAGCGAATATAAATGATGTTTCCAATGCGGCGCCGATAGATGCCTATCTTCCGACCCGTACGGAATTGCAGCAAAACTATCCGAATCCGTTCAATTCATACACCCGCATTGCTTTCACGCTGGCGGCATCCGCTGAAGTGGTGCTGTCCATCTTCGATGTTCTCGGACGTCAAGTAATTATCTTGACATCCGGTGTGATGCCTGCGGGCCAACACGAGACGGTGTGGAACGGTCGGGATGATCGCGGGAATCCTGTGAATTCGGGCGTCTACTTCTACACGCTGCGAACCGGTACATTCGCGCAAACTCGGAAAACGGTTCTTCTCAAATAATACAGATGCGGGAGACATGTGATGTTGAATTACAAACCGATGGCCGTCATGCTCGTCGTGATGGCGTCTTTGATACTTGTATCGTGCAGTGACGATGATGATTCTCCGGAGAATACTCCCCAGGGATTTAATCCCGCCGGAATGGTACTCATTCATGCCGGTAATCAGAGTTTTCAGATGGGATCCGCCGATGGATTAGCCGACGAGCAGCCGATTCATACCGTTCAATTGTCTCACGATTTCTGGATAGACACGGTAGAAGTCACGCAAGCTGATTACGATTCGCTGATGAACCGCTACTATGCGGGGTATGATCAGCCTTCATGGCATGAACCTTACGGGGTTGGAACCGGCTATCCGGCTTATTCCGTTTATTGGGGCGACGCGGCTCTCTACTGCAATGCGCGCAGTAAGCGAGACGGTTTGGACACCGTTTACACCTACACGACGATAGACGGAACGCCGGGAAACATGTGCGAGTTGCAGGGAATGGTAATTGACTACACGAAGAACGGATATCGTCTGCCGACGGAAGCGGAATGGGAGTTTGCCTGCCGGGGCGGAAATAGTGCCGATTATTTCTGGGGTAAAGATTACAATCCTTATCCTGCGACCTCGGCCGATTCGGCGGAATTGAACAACTATGCCGTTTGGTATTTCAATGCATGGATCTACGGTGCGGACTCGGCTGCTTTCGGAACGCATCCGGTCGGCTCGAAACTGCCGAACGCTTATGGTCTCCATGATATGGTCGGAAATGTATATGAGTGGTGCGGCGATTGGTACGGGGATTATTCCGGCGGAACGGCAACCGATCCGATCGGGCCGGACACCGGCGAATGGCATTCCATG
>Ga0105104_10000673_pt1 | contig 26343 bp, 18 predicted proteins | sample PPLLaktember2015_3_FD_87034 | JGI IMG/M metagenome (GOLD analysis project Ga0105104, IMG submission 87034) | Freshwater sediment microbial communities from Prairie Pothole Lake near Jamestown, North Dakota, USA - PPLs Lake P7 Core (6) Depth... | ecosystem: Environmental > Aquatic > Freshwater >...
CCCCTGGACCCCCACAAAAGCTTTTGATTATTAACATTATACAAGATTTTGGGAGGTGTCGGAACCTGTCCATCCGTGACGGTTTTGTAAAAAGGGTTTTGCATTCCCAAAAACTTTAAAAAAAGTAAATAATTAAAAGCTTTCGGAAAGTCCAGAAAACCATTTCACGAAATGGTTTTTTGGTCGTCGAAGACAAATTAGGTGGTGGATTTAGGTGAATGTCCCGCCATAATTCTTGAATGGCATGCCTACATCCTGGAAAGGTATGCCACATTTTGTGAATGGTATGCCACATTTTATGAAAGGTATGCCACATTTTATGAATGGTATGCCTTTTTTCTTGTATAACGCGCAATATTACTGGAATGGCACGCAGCCTCATTTGATACAACCACTGCATTCGACATTTTCCCGGGCGAAGGCTGGCCTTCATGAACGACTGTCATGAAAATACCAGGGAACTACGCAGCATTTCTGCCTGTCCCCTTTATTCATCGTTCGAAGGTAATTGTTGACAAAAATGAGGAATTGAGTTACTCTAAATTTGAGGCGAAAAATGTTAAGAGAAATAGTTAGAAGTCAAAGTAACGAATTAACCATAAAAATACCGAACGAATATTTGAATAAAGAGTTAGAGGTGGTTATTCTCCCGGTAAAATCCAAAAAAAAGAGCCTGGCTGGTATTTTTAATCGGTATGCCAATAATCGGTTGATTGAAAATGAGAGTGAGATTGCCTGGGAAAAGGCGATGCGGGAGAAGCATGATTTATCTTGATGCGAATGTGATTCTCAGGTATCTTTTGGCAGATGACGATTACCAGCACACAATTTCAAAGAATTTAATCGAAGGGGATCACGATTTATTTGTTTTGGATGGAGTAGTATTAGAAGTGGTATATGTGCTTACTAAGACCTATGGAATCAATAGAAAACTGGTGAGTGAAAAATTATTGGAATTATTTGAGCAGATTCGATTTTGTTTTGAGAATAAAACCCTTATTATTGAGTCATTGGAGCTTTTAAAGCGGCAGGACCTGGATTTTGTCGATTGCATGTTGTGCACTTGTAAGAAATTGAAAAATGCGGAAGTTTTTACTTTTGATAAAAAGTTAAAAAAATGTCTTGAAAAATAGTGTTTTCCAGTGTGGCAAAACTCCCATATCCATTAAAAAATCTACGGTCGCACCCTCTGTCCACTTTGTCCCCTTTTTTCCCACGACTTTTGATCATTTGCACACACCGTGCAAGTTTCCACTCAAATCATTCCCCATTCACAGGAAATAACCGGCGCTGCTTTCCATTGCCCTTTTTCTTTCCATTTCCATTTTTGTTTTCGGTATTATCTTCGGTTTGGCCGGATTCTTCGTTTTCTCCATCTTCTTCGATTTCGTCGGTCCCTTCGGTTTCATCGGCGATATCTTCTTCTTCCAAATCGTCAGTGTCCGGTTCTTCCGTCGATGGGGGTTCCAGGGGAGTCAGGGTTTCTACTTTTGCGGTAGTGAGGCGTTTTCCGTGGGCTTTGCTGCCTTTGACGGCAATGAACTCCGCCAGGTTGACCTCTTCTTCTTCCCCTTTTTTACGTCCGCCGAAAGTGATTTTTATGATGGGGTTGGGATCCGAAGAAACAAAAGATAGAAAGGAGTCGTCGTGGTCGGAGATGAAGCGGACTTGTTTATCGGTCATTTCGACCTGGAAACGTTTGACATAATAAAATTGGTCGTCGGCGTCGAAATAAACGGCGGTATAGATGCGTTTTGGATTGTATTTGTGGATTAAGAGAACGTCCTGGTCGAAGTGGGTGGTGAGGTCGAAGGAATAGAGTTTAAAGGAGCCGGATTTCATGACGGCGGCAATGCGGTCTGCGCCGGAGAACCTGCCGAGGTATATACCGCGTTGATCGGTATTCAAGCGCATGACGTAGGTATCGAACCAGATATGTCGCCCGCCCAGGGTAGAAACACCGGTTTCTTTTAAAACGACTCGAAACACTTCATTTTTGGTGACCACGTTGCCCATAGAGCCGCGGCCTTTGATGGCAATATCTTTGAAATCGGTTTCAAATTCGGCTTTACGGAGCCTTGGGCGAGGTTTCAGGGTGATTTTGACGATTTCCGCTTCGCCATTGGGGTTGGCGGTAAAATAGAGGACCTTTGAGTTGGGAGTACCCTGGGTCACGTTATATTCTTTGTCGCGGGTGACACCGGTAACGGCGAACCGTTTGATAAATGCTGAATTACTTTTCCCGTCATGATAAATCGTATTGTAAATGGTGCGGTCGTCGTTTTTTTTGAAAATACCGACATGGATGATATCTTTTCCCACGAAGGCTTTGTCGGAAATCTTAGTAACGAGGTATCGTCCGTCTTTTAGAAACACGATCACGTCGTCGATATCCGAGCATTCGGAGACAAACTCGTCTTTTTTCAAACCGGTGCCGATGAAACCCTCTTTGCGGTTGACATAGAGTTTTTCATTAGCAGCGACGACGCTGGTAGCTTCGATGATGTCGAAACTGCGGATTTGGGTTTTCCGGGTTTTATTGGTGCCGTATTTTTCTTTGATGCGTTTATAGTAATCGATGGTATAATCGACAATATGGTCCAGGTGGAAATTCACCTCTTTCATTTCTTCTTCGATGGCTTTGATATGTTCGTCGGCTTTAAAAGCGTCGTACCTGGAGATGCGTTTGATTTTGATTTCGGTGAGTTGGCGGATATCGTCATCGGTGATTTCGCGGCGGAGTAATTTTTTGAAGGGGTTTAGGCCTTTATCGATGGTTTTGATGATGGATTCCCAGGTTTCGCATTTTTCGATGAGGTTGTATACCCGGTTTTCGATGAAGATTTTTTCCAGGGAGGACATGTGCCAATCTTCTTCCAGTTCTTTTTTCCGGGTGTGGAGTTCCAGTGTGAGTAATTCCAGGGTATTCTGGACGGAGATTTCCAGGACCTGGGTAACGCCGATGAAGAAGGGTTTTTCTTGTTGGATGATGCAGCAGTTGGTGGAGGCAGTAACTTCGCAGTCGGTGAGAGCGTAGAGTCCGTCGATGGTTTGGTCTGGGGATACGCCGGCGGGTAGATGGACGAGAATTTCGACGAATTCAGCGGTATTGTCGTCGATTTTTTTTATTTTGATTTTGCCTTTGTCTGCGGCAGCCAGGATGGATTCGATGAGAGAGGAAGTGGTTTTGCCGAAGGGGATTTCGGTAATGGAGAGGGTTTTTTTATCGAGGGTGTTGATTTTAGCGCGGATGCGGACGCGGCCGCCGGGTAGTCCGTCGTTGTACCTGGAGCAATCGGCCATGCCGCCGGTGGGGAAATCGGGGAAGAGTTGGAAGGGTTCGTTTTTAAGGCTGGCGATGCAGGCGTCGATTAATTCGTTGAAATTATGGGGGAGGATTTTGGAAGCGAGGCCAACGGCAATGCCTTCAGCGCCCTGTGCGAGGAGCAGCGGGAACTTCACGGGCAAGAGAACGGGTTCTTTGTTCCTGCCGTCATAGGTGGGTTTCCATTCGGTGGTTTTGGGATTGAAGACCACTTCCAGTGCGAATTTGGATAACCGTGCTTCGATGTACCGGGGTGCGGCGGCGTTATCCCCGGTGAGGATATTGCCCCAGTTTCCCTGGGTATCGATCAGGAGGTCTTTTTGTCCGAGGGCTACGAGGGCATCGCCGATGGAGGCATCGCCGTGGGGATGGTATTGCATGGTAAAACCGATGATGTTGGCTACCTTGTTGTACCTGCCGTCGTCCAGCCGTTTCATGGCGTGGAGGATGCGGCGCTGCACCGGTTTCAAACCATCCATCACGTGGGGGACCGCCCGTTCCAATATGACATAAGAGGCATAATCCAGGAACCAATCTTCATATAAACCGGGGAGAGGTTTAACGTGGTGGAGGTTAGCGTTCCCGGTGTCGACCTCGATGGGTTCGATTCCATTTAACTCGTTCCCGGTACCGTTATTAGGTGTGTTATTTCCTGTATTCATGTGTTTTGCTTCATTGTGCTGAGAATTGTCAGGCGGATTTTTCCTCGCCTGTGAAAGAGAAGAGGTTTTGATCGATGTGTTCAGTTTCTACACGCAAGTTTTCAACGATAAAATCCTGGCGTCTGGGTGTATTTTTGCCCATGTAGAATTCCAGTAGTTCGTTGATCAGCTCGCCGGGGCGCATGACCACGGGCTCGAGGCGTATATCTTTACCGATGAAGTGTTTGAATTCATCGGGGGATATTTCTCCCAGTCCTTTAAACCGTGTGATTTCCGGGTTTTTCCCGCAGGCTTCGATGGCGTGTCTTTTTTCATCTTCGGAATAACAATAAAAGGTATCCTTTTTATTTCTTACACGAAAAAGGGGTGTTTGCAATATGTGGACGTGGCCTTTTTTGACTAGTTCAGGGAAAAAATTGAGAAAAAAAGTAATGAGGAGCAGTCGGATATGCATACCGTCAACGTCGGCATCCGTAGCTATGACAATATTGTTGTACCGCAGGTCGTCCAGGCTTTCTTCGATATTTAAAGCGGCCTGGAGCAGGTTAAACTCTTCGTTCTGGTAGACGATTTTACGGGAAAGGCCATACGTGTTGAGGGGTTTTCCTTTCAAGCTGAAAACGCCCTGGGTGTTGACGTCCCGTGCTTTGGTAATAGAGCCGCTGGCGGAATCGCCTTCCGTGATGAACAGGGTGGACTCCATGCGGCGTTCGTGGTCGGTATTGAAATGAACTTTGCAATCGCGGAGTTTCCGGTTGTGCAGGCTTGTTTTTTTTGCCCATTCTTTGGCCAGTTTCCGGATACCCGATAAATTTTTGCGTTCTTTTTCGGACTCCAGGATTTTCCGCAGCATCAGTTCCGCTGTCTCCTGGTTTTTGTGCATGTAGTTGTCCAGCTCGGTTTTAAGAAAGTCCATGATGTAGTTGCGAACCGACTGGCCGTTGGGTCCCATGTCTTTCGATCCCAGTTTGGTTTTGGTCTGGGATTCGAAAACCGGTTCTTCGATTTTGACGCTGACGGCAGCAATGATGGAGGTGCGGATGTCGGAAATCTCGAAATCTTTTTTATAGAATTCCCTGAGGGTTTTAACGACACCTTCGCGGAAAGCCTGGAGGTGAGTGCCGCCCTGGGTGGTGAATTGACCGTTGACAAAAGAATAATACTCTTCGCCGTAGTGTTGGCCGTGGGTCATGGCGATTTCGATATCTTCTCCTTTCAAATGGATGAGGGGATACAAACCGGGTTCGGTCATATTTGCTTCCAGGAGGTCCATCAAACCGCGTTTGGAGTGAAAGCGTTCGCCGTTGAAGAAGATGGTTAAGCCGGAATTCAAATAAACATAATTTCGGAATTGGGCTTCGAGGTGTTCGGAGATATAGTGGAACTTCCCGAAGATTTCCGGGTCCGGTTCGAAAACCACCTCTGTCCCTGGGGGTTGGTCTGTGGGGCGGAGTGGAAAGTCTTTAACGATGTTTCCCCTGGCGAATTCGGCGATTTTAACTTTACCGTCGCGGAAAGCGCGGATCGCAAAATCTTTTGACAGGGCGTTTACGGCTTTGATTCCCACGCCGTTAAGGCCCACGCATTTTTTAAAGACTTTGGAGTCGTATTTGGCGCCGGTGTTCATTTTAGAAGCGACATCCACCACTTTGCCCAGCGGGACACCGCGGCCGTAATCCCGTATCCTGACTTTTTGATCGGTTACCGTGATATCGATTTTTTTGCCGAACCCCATCATGTATTCATCGACCGAGTTGTCGATGGCTTCTTTAACCAGGACATAAATCCCGTCATCGGCAGACGAACCGTCTCCCAGTTTGCCGATATACATGCCGGGGCGTTTGCGGATATGTTCTTTCCACTCCAGCGTCTTTATGCTATCTTCCGTATAATTGTCGATTAAATATTGCAGGTTTTCGCTCATTTCCGTTTTTTCATTCCTGGTTATATTCGTTTTTAACGTCCTATTTTAGTCAAAATGAAAACGGAATGCAAGAAAAAATATATCACATCGCCGGTTAAGAAAGGAGGTGGAAAAGCGGAAACCTTTTTATAAAAGAGGTTTCCGGCCTTCCAAAAATTTTTTTTTAATATTAATAATTGCTCGTATAGTGTTCGCTTTTTACCTGGAATTTGTATTGGGAGTCGAGCCGGTATTGGCACCGGTATTATTTTGCCGGGCTTCAACCGTGGTTTTAAGCCATTGGAGGCTGGCTTTGATTCGGTCGGCGTAGTCGATATTGGGGTTCCATTTAAGTGCATCTTCCAGGGCCTTCACCGCATGGGTAAATTGACCCGTTTCGATGTAATTGGCTCCCAGGTTTGAGAAAGCGGAGGCGTTTTGGGGGTCGAGTTCCAGGACTTTTTTATAATAGAGGACAGCGTTATCGAATTCCCGGGTCTGGAAGTAAAAAAGGCCGATGGTGTCGTAAATTTGGACCGATTGGGCATTGTCGAATTTTTCGGAGCGCATTTGTTCCATTAATTTTAAGCGGTTTTTATTACTGATGGCTTTGGTGTTACCGGGGGAGTTTTCCAATCCTTTTTCCCACAATGCGGATGCTTTTGCGAATTGGCCCAGGGCTTCATAAATAATAGCCGCATCGGAATACGCATGCATATGCTTCGGATCTTTTTTAATGACTTTTTCAAATAATGCGGCAGCTTCGCGGAGATCGTTGGGTTTTACTTTTCCATTGAAATCGAAGGTATCCCATTTATCTACGGCAAGGGAGCACTCTTCCGGGTGATCTTGCGGGGCTTTGGGAATCGTGATTTTGTTGGAGAACCATTGAAGTTTGGCTTGGGGGTCCGATTGAATCTGTGCCAATTGATTGGCTTTTTCTTTGATTTGGGTTTCTGCCGGGAAGAGTTCCGCTAGTTTCCGGAGGGCGGCTTCGGATTTATCCAGGAGTTCGAGGTTTTCATAAATGGAAGATTTCAGTTCCAGTAATTCCGGTTGTTGGGGAAGAGCAATGGAAGCTGCATCGATAGCCTGTGCCGCTTTGGCAAATTCGCTGACTTCGAGATATGCTCTCACCAAATCGATATGCAGCGCTTTGTCGCCGGGCAAGTACTCGAGTTTTCGCAGTAAGTGGACGATAGTCAAGTAGGTATCCGCTTTGTTGATGATTTTCTGGGCAGGGCAGACCCGTTTGGCTTCCATCAGCATTTCAACCGCTTCGTCATATTTCTTCGCATCGATGTACGTATAGGCCAGGCTCATATAGGCATTGGTAAAATCGGGGTCCAGTTTAATCGCCTGTTTGAATCGGTCGATAGCCCGGTCATATTTCCCCTCTTTGTAATCGATAAAACCGAGGTTGAAGAGGGTTGTCGGTTCGCCGGGGTACTGCTTAACCCGGTTTACGAAATATTCCTTTTTTAATACATCGTATTTCAACATACAGGTCACGTTTTTATCTCCCGGTAGGTTATTCTCGGAAAGAAAAATCGCGGCTTTTTTATATTCGATATCGTTACTGAACAAAAACCCGCAGTTGAGGAATTGGGAAAGCGTGATAAAATGATCGAAAGTCTTTTTTAACCGGCTTTCTTGATCGCCCATATTGGTTAAGTACTGCATGATGGATTCCTGGTATTTGAGCATATCGAGGCTGGTCTGGAAACCGGAGGTGTCGATGCCGGGGTAAAAATGAGCCTGCGGGAGGTCATCGGTATTGATTTTGTCGAAACCTTTGAACATTTCGTTCAATTTATCTTCCCCGATTAAAAAGAAGCTCAAGAATTTTTCCACCGAATCGACCCCGAACTCTTCCAGGCCGGAGGATTTTAAAATCGGGTTCAATCTCCCGGACAATTCCCGGTAGTCGATTTTCAAACGTTCGGGGGTACCCAGCATCAAACATTGGGATGAGCCGTAGATACACCAGAAACTCATATGCGGGAAAACCGATCTGAAAGTATTTAAAATAACTTTGATAGCGTCGTTGGGTAAGGGGATCGGGACCCACTGGCAGAAGATTCCGCCCGGTTTCAGTTTCTTTTTGCATTGTTCATAGAATTCTTTCGTGTACAGGGTCCAGGAGTCGAAGGTTAAGGGGTTTGTGGCGTCCGAGATAATCAGGGAGTATTTCCTGGGGGTCAGGAGTATGTGGTTTCTCCCGTCGTTGATAACCATTTTGAGGTGGGGGTTATGGATGACGTCCAGGTTTTCGTGTTTGAATATTTCCGCCACCTGGTGGATATCCGGGTTTAGTTCCGCGCATTCGAGGGATTTGACCTGTTGAGCGCAGGCGCCCGCGGACATACCGGCACCGAAAGCAATCATTACGGCGTTGTCCGGGTTGTCGTGGATCATGGCCGGGAGTATGCCCAGGACTTTGAAGAGTTGGACGTGCCACAATCGCGAAGAAGCTTCTTCGATACCGTTTAAGTAAAGGTCTTTGTACCCATCCTGGTAAAAGTCATAGACCAGTACGTTGGCGACTTTTCCTTCTTTATATAGTTTGATTTTCGCGGTGGGCTGCTTGGCCTGGTAAAGGTTGTAGAAAAGTGGGGTGGACGCGCCCAAAAAAAGAATTCCCACCAGTACGATAAAAGCCGCACTGTAAACCACACGCATGCGTGTACGCAAAAAACTCAATACAGCCAGGAGACCTGCCAGCAGGTTCAATCCTGCAACCAGGATCACGCTCTTATGGATACCCAAAAGAGGAACGAAGACAAATCCTGCCGCAAATGAACCCAGGATGGATCCCAGCGTATTGACGGCATATACCGTACCCACGCTTCGTCCTTCCCGCTGCGGACCGCGTTGGCAAATTTGTATGGCTAACGGCAGTGCCATCCCCATCAGCAGCGTGGGTAAAAATATAATCACCCCCGCTTTTAATATAATCAAAGTCAGCGACGGTTTTGAAAACAATACCTCGTATAAGGTTGTAAAAACAAAAGGAGTGAGGTACGCTATGATACCGATGCCTATCTCTAAGATTACGAAGAGTGTCACTTTCCATTTTATCCTGGAGAAGAATTTCGAGTAAATGAAGCTGCCCAAAGCAATACCGGTTAAAAAAGTAGCTAAAATCGTAGTAAACGAATAAACCGTGTTATGAAAGAAGAGGTTTAGCATACGGGTCCACAACACTTCGTAAGCCAATGCGCAGAAACCGGACAGCGCAGTGCCGATCATCACCGTCAGTACTGTACCCGATCCGTATTCCTGTGGAATGGGGGTCCCGGTTTCGTTTATTTCTTTAGTTACCGGTGTTTCTGCTGTTGTTTCGGGGGAGGTTGTTTTTTTATCGTTTTTCCCGATCAACCAGGCGGCCAGGGCTACCGAAAGGTTGACCGCGATGCCGACCAGGGTAGACAGTTTCATTCCCAGTATACCCAGGAATAAGAACCCGCAAGCCACGCTGCCTACGACAGCACCGGCGGTATTCAGCCCGTAAAGGATTCCCATTTCGCGCCCGATGGAGTCCGAGCTCTTTACAAAGCGTTTTATCAGGACCGGCAGGGTTGCGCCCATCAAAAACGTGGGGATGAGAATCAGGAGGAAGCAAATAACAAATCGAACCAGGTTAAACACCGCGTTATTTCCTTCCAAAGTCGCGTAGAGACCTGTATAAACCGGTTCAACCAGTTTTAACAGGAATGGAAAAGCCAGGGCAAACAAACCGATGCCGCCTTCCAATAGTGCATAAATACGAATCAGCGGCCGTGGTTTTTTGTCGATATATTTCCCCGCGAAGAAACTGCCTGCGGCTAAGCCGGCCATATAGGCCGTGAGAACGGTACTGGCGGCCAGCATCGTATTCCCGAAAATCAATACCAGCATCCGGGTCCATATGATCTGGTATATCAACCCGGATATGCCGGAAAAGAAAAAAAGTGCGAAAATAAAAAATTGCATGTGCTTTTTGTTGGGAACTCCTTCATTGAATTCTAAAGCCTTTGCATCGTTCATATTCAATTCTCCTTTGCTTTTGAATATAGTAATCTTCTTCGATTTTTCAATCGAAAATGCTTCGATAATCTTCGCCCATCATATTGTAAACGGTTCAAGGTATATGAAAATAAAAGGTTGCGGGCATCATATTTTTATCGAGATATATATCGTTGAAAAATTTAAATCAAATTTTAACTAAAAATCATTGCAATGTCAATGATGGGTTAAGATTGATGAATTGTTACCTTGCAATGGGGGAAACCGGTTACAGCCCAATCTATATCCGATCGATCAGGGTATCGGCCTTTCGCCGGGGAACCAAATAAGTAAATTTCTTTTCATCCTTCTTTGTTCAATATATCGACAGCGGGTGGCTAAAATAATTCCCCGCGTTGTGTGGTTTTCTCGAAAATTTCTTTTAAGCGTTTGGGGAGGAGGGTTTTGCGTTCGGAGGGTGCGGCGTTGATTATGGCGCGGCGAATAGTTTCCGGGTCCGAGATGAGGAAAATTTTTTTTTTAGCGCGAGTGACTGCGGTGTAAAACAGTTCTCGGTTTAGCATGATATAGTGGGAAGGCATCAGAACCAGGAGCAGCATATCGTATTCGGAACCCTGGGCTTTGTGAACCGATACGGCATAAGAGAGTTGTAATTCATCCAGTTCATCCGGTGCGTATTCGATTTCCCGACCTTCGAAATTTACTTTCAAGGATTTTTTTCCAGGATCAAAACCTGAAACAATGCCGTGTTCGCCGTTGAATATCTCTTTTTCGTAGTTATTTTTCAATTGCATCACTTTATCGAACTGTTTGAATGCGAATCGTTCTTTTTTGAAGAGGGTTGGGTTTTGGTTGAATTTTTCCTGGATTTGTAGGTTCAGGTTATCGATGCCTGCTTCGCCGCGGTACATGGGGACGAGGACCTGGATATCCGGCGAGTTGAAGTTGTAGTCGTTTTTGTAATAGTCGAGGATGCGCAGGACTTTTTCCATGGCTTGTTGTTCTGAGTTGATGCGGATAAAAACGAAATCCAGGTCGTCGGAATAGGGTTTGAGGGCCAGGTCTTCGCCGCTGTTGATCCGGTAGGCATTATCGATGATCAGGGAGTTTTCGCTTTGTCGGAAGTTCCGGTGCAAGTAAAAGATGTCGAAGTATCCGCTGCGGATTAGGTCGCGGAGGACGTTTCCCGGGCCAACGGAGGGGAGTTGGTCTTTATCCCCGATGATGATTAGCCGGGTGAATTGGGAAGTGGCTTTTAGGAGGGAATAGAACAGGAAAAAGTCTACCATGGAGAATTCGTCGATGATGAGTGCGTCGACTTTTAGGGGGTTTTGTTCATTATGGACGAATTTGAAGTTAGAGGGGCTGATTTTGAGTAGGCGGTGGATAGTGGAGGCGGAGAAGTTGGTGGCTTCTTCGACGCGTTTGGCTGCTCTCCCGGTAGGGGCAGCGACCAGGACATTTTTTTCGTGTTCAAGGAAGGCTTTGATCACGGCGCGGATGATGGTGGTTTTTCCTGTTCCCGGTCCGCCGGTGATAATCGTGATTCGGTTGTTTACAGCGGATTTGACGGCTTCTTTTTGTTCGTCGGTCAGTTCGATGGAGGTATGGTTTGAGATGTAGTCGAAATCGACTTTAAAGTGTTGGAGGTTGTGTGGGTTTTGGCTTAGGTTGAAGAGGTGTTGGGCGATCATTTTTTCGATAGTAAAGTTTTTGAAGCCCATGATGATTTTCCCCGGGTTTTCTTCCCTGACCAGTTGTTTTTGGGTGATTAGCAGGTCGATTTGTTGGGTGACTTCATTATCTTCAACGTCCAGGAGTTGGGCGGTTTTTGCGATCAGGTCGTATTCTTCGAGAAAGAGGTCCCCGTTGCGTTGTTCGTATTGGGACAGGTAGTAAGTGATGCCTGCCTGGACGCGGTTGGGGTGGTTTTTGGGGAGACCGAGAGCGCCGCCGATGGTATCGGCGGTTTTGAAGCCTACGCCGCGGATGTTTTCGATCAGTATGTAGGGGTTTTTTTCCACGATTTCCAGGGAGTTATCCTGGTAAGTTTTGAAAATCTTAAAAATCGTTTCCTGGCCGATGCCGTAGGGGGAGAGTTTAACGGTGAGTTCGCGGATGGTTTTATTTTCGGTGATGCTTTGTTTGATTTCTGTGATGACGGATTTTTTAACGCCTTTGACTTCGCGCAGGCGTTCCGGGTTATTTTCGAGGATTGTGATGGTATCGGAGCCGAATTTTTTGACGATTTTGGCAGCGCCTTGTTTTCCCAGGCCTTTAAAGCGTCCTGAGGCCAGGTATTTGATAATACCGTCTTTATCTTCGGGTCGAACCTGTTTATAAGAGTTGACTTTGATTTGTTGGCCGAAGCGGGGGTGGCTGACGTACTCGCCTTCGACTTCCAGGAAATCGCCTTCGGCGATATCGAAAAAGGTCCCTACGATAATGGTATGTTCGCGTTTTTCCACGTGATTGACGTTGAACACACCGAAGCCTGTTAATTCGTCAAAATAAATTTTTTTCAGGATTTTAACTTTAAATTGTGCCACCTGCTCACCTTAGGAGAAAAACATCGGTCTGTCATAGTTATATGAAAAGTCTCTTCGAGTTTCAATTTTACAATTATACACAATTCTGTCGAATTTGGAAAGGTTTGACAGCAAATTTTTTAACTGTCATGAAATTAAATTACCCGCAGAGGGTATTAGCCAATGGCCATTATGCAAAGAAACAAATGTCCACCGCGGCTGCGACATCGGGATGGGCCGTCTTCTTTTTTAAAAAATCAGGGGAGGGGTTCATCATTTTAAAAATAGTGGTATAATATCTCTATTGTAGGGAATAGTCCTTATAATGATACAGTTACAGATACACGTACAGAAAACGGATAAACAACAATAATGAAGTGGATTTACAATTTTTCCTATGATGAATTAAAAGAGGAGCTAGCTTCTTCAAGCTTAAAAAAGTTTGTCGTAGATCAAGTATTCCTGTGGCTATACGGGAAAAACATCCCGGTCGTTGATTATTGGACCAATATAGGTAAGAACGATCGCACACTACTGGCTGGCCGGTTCGATACCCGCCTTCCCACCATAATTCAAACCTCCGGCGATGCCGAAGGGACAAAAAAAATCCTGGTAGAATTCCCCGACGGGTTGAAGATCGAAGCCGTACTGATCCGGGAAAAACATCACTATACCTTTTGCATTTCTACCCAGGTGGGCTGCCCGCTGAATTGCGCTTTTTGTGCGACAGGTCGTGTGGGTTTCAAACGAAATTTAAGTTCGGGAGAAATTCTTTCCCAGGTATTGCTGCTAAAAAAAGAAATCCCCGGGTACACGGGGAAATTGAACCTGGTCTTGATGGGAATGGGGGAGCCGCTGTTGAATTATGAAAATTTAAAAAAGGCCCTGGAGGTCATTATCGCGGAAAAAGGATTATGTATATCACCGCGTAATATTACCATATCCACCGCAGGGATTTTAAACGGCCTCCAGCGATTCGAACGCGATTTCCCCCATGTAAAAATCAGCCTCTCGTTGAACGCGCCGAACGCTTCTCTTCGGGAAGAATTGATGCCCATTTCAAAAAAAGAGAACCTGGGCCGTTTACTGGGCTATTTCCGGGAGACGCAGCGACAGCGAAAACACCGGGTCACTTTCGAATATGTTATGCTTAAAGGCATCAATGATTCTATAACGGATGCAGACGAACTGGTTAAACTGGTGAGAGGAATCCCGTGTAAAATTAACCTGATTCCTTATAATGAAAATGAAAAAATGCGTTTTAAAACTCCCCTGAAAGTAGAAGTGGATCGCTTTAGCGATTATTTACATACCCATGGATATACAGTAGTCGTGCGATGGTCCAAAGGCAGGGGGATTAAATCGGCTTGCGGCCAATTAGCGGCAGGCGGCGAAGGCGAAAGCGCAAGAATAGAAATAGAGGGGAACTAAAAACGGAGGTTATCGATGACATTGTGCCGTGAATTTAATGAAAATGGTTTTATATTGGATGAGTTTCAAAAAAAAGCGATCGCTGCTGTAGAAAAAGATTATTCCGTACTGGTCTCCGCGCCCACCGGCGCCGGGAAAACCCTTATCGCGGAGTTCCTGGTAAAAAAATGTATGATGGAAGGCCGCGGGGTTATTTATACCGCACCCATCAAAGCTATCTCCAACCAGAAATTCCGTGAATTCCAGGCCCTGTTCCCGGATATGGTCGGTATTATTACCGGCGATGTGAGTATCCGCCCCTTTGCTCCCTTGTTGATCATGACTACCGAAATCTTCAGGAATAAACTGCTTGAGAATAAATCTTCCCTGGATGGCCACTACTGGATCATTTTCGATGAAATCCACTACCTGGATAATATCGAACGGGGAACAGTCTGGGAAGAATCATTGATACTCTTGCCCAAACAAATGCGTTTTATGGGGCTGTCCGCCACTATTCCCAATATCGATCGATTTGCGGCATGGCTCCGAGAAATTCACCCTCACACCATTAAAGTAATCAAAGAAGCAAAACGCCCTGTCCCGCTTCATTTCCTCTTTCAAAGCCATGGGAAGATATACGACGAATTAAGAGAAGTGTCTTACAAAGTATACGGACGCCGGAAAAAAATAAGATTAAAGGGCGGACAATTCTACTATGAACGAGAACAACGTCCGAATAACCCTTTCGAATTGTTTAAACACCTGGCTGAAGAAGATCGCCTCCCCTGCATATATTTTTCGTTTGGGCGAAAACGGTGTGAAGACCTCGCCGCAGAAGCCAGCCAACTGGATTTTCTCACAGAGGATGAACACCTGCGAATCCTCGAAACCTTCGACACCTTTTGCACAAAATTCGGTATCTCTGACGAGGAAAGAACCCAAAACATCCGGCTGCTGGTAAAAAAAGGAGTGGCCTATCATCACGCCGGGATACATCCCATGTTAAAAGAAATCCTGGAGCGACTTTTTACCGAGAAATTAATCAAAATCATTTTTACTACGGAAACTTTTGCTTTGGGAGTCAATATGCCGGCTCGAACCGTTGTCCTGGATGAAGTGAAAAAAAAATACGGCCGTTTTTTCCGTGCACTAAAAGTACGGGATTTCTACCAGATGGCCGGTCGTTCAGGCCGGAGGGGAATCGATAAGGAAGGCTATGTGTACAGCCGGATCGATACCAGGTTCGTTTCATACGAAGATTTGGAATCGGTGATTAAAGGAAAACCGGAAGATATTAAAAGCCGCTTCAATGTCTCCTACGCTACCATCCTGAATCTCTACGAAACCTTTGGGGAAGAACTATTCCAGATTCATTCCCAATCTTTTTATGCTTACCTGGAAAAATCCGTGTCCGGGTCGCGTCAGTTAGAGCAAATGAAATCGCGTCTCACTATTTTGAAGCAGTTGGGATATATCCATGAATTCCGTTTGACGGAAAAGGGATATTTCGCCCGGAAGATTCACGGCAATGAGTTACCCCTGGCAGAATTATTCGGGTATGGGGTCCTGGAGGATTTGACATTGAATCAATTGGCAATCCTGGCGTTGGCCGCAGTTTATGCCCCCAGGCCCAAAGCCCGGAAAACACGGCTGTCCAGCGAGGTAAAAACGTTGGAAAGCGTCACTTCGGAAGTGGTTCGGGGTATTCACCGGTTTGAAAAAAAACTGAAAGTGGCTGTTTTGAGTAAACCCTTTTATTACGATCTGTCCGGTTCATTATTGAAATGGATGAAAAATAAAGATTTCCATACGATAATCGAAGAATTGGAAGTGGATGAGGGTGAAGTGATCCGTTATTACCGGATGGGAATCCAGGTGCTTCGAGAAATGTTGGATACTCCTGTATCCAAAGGATTGAAGACTAAAATCGAACGGGCGATCCATTTAATCAATCGGGGTGTTATCGATGCGGAAGCCCAGTTAAAAATGTCTGTCGAGATGGAATAGTTTTTAAAAAGGCCCTTCGGGCCATCTCGTGTACATTCAAATTGGACCCTAACCTATTTCCCGTGATTACTAAAATCCGATTCAATAAAATTAAGAGATGGCCGAAGGACACATTTTGCTCATCACATATGAGCTTTGGAGAACTAACAATTTACTCTCAAAACAGAGAGACCAATGAAATTTTTATTTTAATTTGAACAACGTGGTTTTTCCTTTCTTGAGATTTTTACGCATCTCCAGGTAACCTTATAAGTGTACCATAAATTGAAGGACAATGCAACAAAAAAATTATTTTTTTTAAATTTTTTTTATGGCTGGAATATAAAATAATCTCTTAACCATTCGAGCAATATTTCGTATAATAGCTGAAATCAAAAAGGAGAAAAGATGAACCGATTTTTCTGTTTATGTGTAATTGCTGTGTTGTCATCAGTGACTTTTGCCGCTAATCCTACCGCCGTACTCCCGGATTTATGGAACCCCGGGCATATCATACTCGATGACCTCAACCTCTATGTTTCCCAGAGAGAGAGCGTTTACATTTTCCGTCTCAAGGATTTTAAATTAATCGCCCAAATCGGCGGCGCTGGCGAAGGTCCACAGCAATTCATCCCTCGACCCGGCGGCGCCGGGATACTCATTTTTCCTCAAACCGACCGGATATCGCTGGCCGCATATGGAAAGATCGCCTATTATTCGAAAGAAGGAAAATTCATCAGTGAAAAAAGAACCCCCAATGATTGGCGTTTAATCCCCTTCAAGGACAAATTTCTTTCCATTGAAGAGTATTTTGATAGTAAAAAAAACCTATCGGAGTACGTGTTGGTTCTATACGACAGCCGGTTTAAAAAAGAAAAAGAAATCACCCGCCGCAAAGGTTTTAAGAATTATAAGAAAACATTTCCGGCAGATATCCCCATTTTTTCAGTATGGAAGGACAAAGTCGCTGTAAAAGGAGAAGGAGAGGCTTTTGCTGTCGATATCTACGATTACAATGGAAAATTCCTGGAACAGGCATTTATCCCGGTAGGAAAGTGGATGGCCCAGCGGTTTTATCCCTCAGCAGTACACAATGAACGGTTTTACCAGTTGATCGAGAATGAAGACACGGAAGAGTGGGAGCTCCACGTCTCGGACATCAAATAAAAAACACGCTCCTCTTGTTCTTTGGGTCGAAAAGAGGTAAACTCTTCTCTTAGACCAAAATGTATTTCTAAATGCGAGGTTACTATGACAAAAACAAAAAAAATGGTGCACATGGTTGTACTATTAATATTGATATTCACAGGAATGTCTTTTTCTTTATTTTCGGAAGAAGCTGCGGCTAAAAGTAAAAGCGAAACGTTTCAAACCGATAAAGGACCTCTGGTCATCACATTTGTCGGTCACGGCTCCCTGATGTTTTCTTTCGATAAGATGATTATCCACATCGACCCGTTCTCCCGGGTAGCCGATTACTCAACCCTTCCAAAAGCCGACTTGATCGTGATCACCCACCACCACGGCGATCACCTGGACCCGGCGGCCCTGGAAAAAATAAAAACAGAAAAAACCGACATCATCTACTCGGCGAAATGCGCTGAAAAAATCCCCGGTGGAACCATCATGCGCAACAACGAATCGAAAACCGTTCGGGGTATCAAAATCGAAGCGGTCCCGGCTTATAATATCATCCATAAACGTGATGACGGGAATCCTTACCACATTAAAGAGGAAGGAAACGGTTATATCTTTCATTTCGGGAACAAACGGGTCTATGTTGCCGGAGACACCGAAAATATCCCGGAAATGGAACAGGTAAAATCACCGGATATCGCCATATTACCGATGAATCTTCCGTATACGATGACCCCTCAATTGGTGGCAGACGCAGTGAAAATGATTAAACCGAAAATCCTCTATGTTTATCATTTTTTCCCGGAACAAGCGGATTTTCCAACGCTTATTAACTTGATCAAAGAGATAAAAGGCGTTGAATTACGACTCCATGATTAACTAGATTTAAAAACAGGATTGAAAGGAGAAATAAAGAAATGAATTTCATGGAATTGGTCGGCACACGCGAAAGCACACGGAAATACCTATCGAAACCTGTACCCCGCGAATTGATCGACCGGTGCCTGGAAGCTGCCCGGTTAGCCCCCTCGGCATGCAACTCCCAACCGTGGTCGTTTATTGTCGCAGACGATGAAAAAACCAAAATCGAGTTGGTTCAAAAGTCGATGTCCGGGATTTATTCTTCCAATAAATTCGTGGAATCCGCACCGGTGATTATAATCATTATTACTGAAAATTCAACATATACAGCCCGGCTGGGCGGTATGTTTCGAAGTGTCAAATACAACCTGATCGATATCGGCATCGCGGGTGAACACCTGGCACTGGAGGCAGCGGAATTGGGTTTGGGAACATGCTGGCTGGGATGGTTCAACGAAAAAGCGGTAAAAAAAGTATTGGGGCTGCCGTCTTCAACGCGAATAGATGTGATGATCAGCCTGGGATACCCCGAAGGAAAAATACCCTCCCGCGATAAAAAACGAAAAACTTTAGATGAAATGCGGCGTTTTTTTACTTCTACTTCCGCTTGAGTAATTTTTCGATCTGCTCCAAAGAAAATTCGATGATAATGGGCCGTTGGTGTGGGCAGAAATACGGGTTGCCGGTTTTAAATAAGTTCTTTACGATAGTGATCATCTGGTCGGGGTAGAGCTTATGATTGACTTTTATAGCGCTCTTGCACGCAATCTCGGCCAATATACTGTCTTCGAAGTCGATACTACCCTCTTTTTCTTGCTTATCGGCGTTGGCGTCCATTAAGATGACCGTACGTAATGCGTCTTTGATGTTTCGTTCCCCCAGGATTCCCGGGAAGGATTTGATGTCGTGGGAGTTTCCACTCAAAGGTTCGATGCGAAAACCGATTTTCTCCAGCAGGTTCTTTTTAGTCGTATCCAATTTTACCGCTTCCGAAGGAGTTAATTCGATAATAACGGGAAATAAAGGCGTAATGGAGACCACTTTTTCTGCCAGGTATTCTTTTTTTAATAGATCGAAATTGATACGCTCCTGGGCATTGTGTTGATCGACAATGAGAAGGTTTCCATCCTTTTCTACCAGGATAAAGGAGTTTTTATATTGACCGATGATGGAAAACTCTTCCTGGTCCGGGAATTTCCCGGGAAATAACGCCGTTTGCGCCATATCTCTCTCGTTTTCATTAACGCCGGTGGAAGGGGCGGCCTGGGGTGATGCCGGGCCGTTTCCATACCGGTAATGCGCGGCGAGTGGATTTTGCTGCCGGTTATCTTTCTCGGACGCGGAAAACGGGGGATAGGGTCGATAGGAGGGTGAAGCCCAGGGTGATGAGGATGAAGCGGCGGGAGTTACAGGGCTTTCATTCATTGGAAAAGGTGATCCGTACGAACCGGGGTACTCCCCGGTGGGTCGTGTTCCCTGGAAATTTTCCGACACGCCGAAAGATTCCTCGATGGCCAATTTGATAAATTGATAAATGGAGCTGGCATTTTCAAATTTAATTTCCAGTTTCATGGGATGAATATTCACATCCACTTCATGCGGGGGAATATCGAAGAGAAGGATCGCCGCAGGATTTTTACTTTTTTCGATAAACTTTTGAAATGTATTGTTTAAAGCGGCCACCAGTGTTTTTTCCCTGACCGGGCGCCGGTTGACAAAAAAATATTGATGTTTTTTTACTGAAATGCCCCGGTTCAACCCGGAGATAAAACCGGTCACATGGTACTGGCCGTAAGAGAAATCGATTTCCTGGAGTTCTTCCAGGAAGTCCATTCCAAAAACCTGGTAAATGCGGTCTTTGAGTGAAGTGGTTTTCTTGTAGAGAAACACGGTTTTATTATTATGGATCAATTCGAAAGTTTTGTCGTATTGAACGAGAGCAGCGGGTTCGAGAAAGGAAATAACCTGGTCCAGTTCGGTGCGGTCGGTTTTTAAGAATTTTTTTCTAACCGGGAAATTGTAGAACAACTCTTTGACGACAATAGTGGTTCCGCGGTTGCAGGCGATTTCTTCGCGTTCCCCGATTTTCCCGTCTTCTATTATACATGAGACGCCTTTTCCATCTGTGTTGTCCGAAGTCCGGATTTCGATTTTGGATACTTCCCGGATGGAAGGGAGTGCTTCGCCCCTGAAACCGAGAGTATTCAGGGTATTAAAATCGGAGATTTCCGTGATTTTGGAGGTGGAGTGGTTTTGGAAGGCGATTTCGATATCGTCGGGGTCGAAGCCTGAGCCGTTGTCGGAGACTTTGATTAAGCGTTTTCCGCCTTCCTGGATTTCCACGGAGATCGAATCGGCGCCGGCGTCGATAGCGTTTTCCACCAATTCTTTCACTACGGAGAGAGGGCGTTCCACCACTTCTCCCGCTGCGATTTTTTTATAGACGTCTTCCCGGAGTGTTTTGACTTTACGCATTTACCCGGACCTGGCTTTTATAAATTTCGAGGGTCATGGGGATCAATTATTGGTGGTGATCACACTGCCGATGTCGTCGTGGATGTATGTTCCATCGCTTTGATGGGGGCCATAAGGAACGTCGGTTATGAGGCTTAAGCGGGTGATGGTGTCGTCGAAGGGGGTAGACCATAAGCCATCCGGTCCCGCGGATAGAACCAGCACCGTATGGTTTGCAGAGTAGGAACCGCCCGGGAAATAGCGGGCGGAAATCACATATTGGTTTCCCCAGGAATCCAGGTAGGTGGGTTTATCGATATAAGGTCCTTTCCAGGCAAATTCGCCGGAGAGAGGGTAATCCTGGCCGGTTTGATTTTGGGAATCGGCGCCGGTGTTGGCATCGGGGTTGTTAAAATAAAGGAAATCATATATCGGTTTGGTGGTGCCTAATATTCCCCAGTTCGCGGCACCCGGTCGGGCACCGGCAGCAGCAGCAATGGGTAAGGGATCGGCTGGGTAACCTGTTAAAACACGGTCCACTCGTCCCGAAGGTCCCCCATTCGGGACAGCCGGTTCCTGGAACGTACAGGGCCATTTCCCCGTATCTTTATAAAGCATCATCACCGCAGCGGTAATCACCTGGCATTCATTGACGGAACGAGTGACCCTGGAATCGGAAATGTGTTTGGCAATGGTGGGGAATAATATCGCTGCCAGGATTGCAATGACTGCCAGTACTACTACCATTTCAATCAAGGTGAAACCTTTTACTTTCATCATCATACCTCCGGGACCGTTATCCCTGGGTTTATTGTTCCTATTGTTCATCGGGTTCCTGGAATTTTTTAATCTTTTCGATTAACGTGGTGCGTTTGACATTTAAGAGTTTGGCTGCTTTTTGTTTATTCCAGGCTGTTTTTTCAAGGCTTTTCAAGATCATCCGTTTTTCGATATTTCGTACCACATCGTTCAAGGAAACGCCTTCATCCGGGATATCATCCGGGATGAAATTCGATCCATCTTCCTTGGGGAGGTCGGGTTTTACTTCATCCGGGATATCTTTGGGGAGAAAGACCGAGGCGTTGGGGTTTAGAACCGCCATACGTTCGACGATATTTTCCAATTGGCGGACATTTCCCGGCCAGGAGTAATTTTGGAGGATACGTATGGCAGGAAGAGTAAAGTTTTTAATAGGCAGGTTGTTCAGTTTACAATATTTAGCGATGAAATAATTGGCCAGCAGGGGGATATCCGACCGGCGTTCCCGCAGCGGTGGGAGCATTAATGGAATGACATTCAAACGGTAATAGAGGTCTTCCCTGAATTTTTCCTGGGATACCAGCTCCCTGATGTCTTTGTTGGTAGCGGCAACGATTCGAACATCCACACGAATATTGATATTATCCCCGATTCGTTCGAATTCTCTTTCTTGAAGAACCCGGAGCAATTTAACCTGCAAAGCGGGCGGCATATTGGATATTTCGTCGAGAAAAATGGTGCCGCGGTGCGCGTGCTCGAATTTTCCTTTCCGGTCTTTTACCGCCGATGTAAAAGAACCCTTCACATGACCGAATAATTCATCTTCCAATAAATTTTCCGGGATCGCACCGGTATTCACCCCGACGAAATTGTAATCCTTCCGCGGACCGAAAAGATGGATACTTCGTGCAACCAATTCTTTTCCCGTTCCATTTTCTCCACTGATCAAAACCGTGGAATTGGAAACCGCTATTTTTTCAATCGTGGCAAAAATCTCCGCCATTTTCAAACTGTTGGATATAATCCCGATTTCCCTGAATTTCATGACCAGGTTATTAAAATAGCTTAATTGGGAATCGCTGCTGTCTTTGCCGTATTGCTCGACCAGCAATTTTAAATGATCTTCATCTTCTACGGCCATCGATTCGATAACACCGCTTTTAACAAATTCCACCAATTCGGAAGGTGCGATGTGATTTCGAAAGTAGAGAATGAAATTGACCCCCGGGTTTATGGGAAGAATTTCTTTGATTTTCCGGCAGTAAACGGGGTTATTATCGATGAACACAATGGTATCATCGAAACGTTCGTCCCTGGTGTAAAGTAAATCGATATCGATGGCTTCAACCTCGATATCATTATGCTTTTCGATCCAATCATACGGACCGGCACCATCGATGATATATACTTTGTTGGCATTATTCATTTTCATATTCATTAATCTATATCACAGAATGAGTTTTTTTTCAATTGACAAGCGCGATTAAAATACATATAATAAACCGAAGGAAAATAAAATGGAAGAGAAACTCTTGAAAATATATAAATATGGTGAAGAGGTATTGCAAATGAGAGCCCAGGAGGTTCAAAACCTCGATGGGAAAATCGCCCGATTGATCCGGGATATGGTCTTTACCATCCACAGCAACCGGAATGCCATCGGCTTGGCCGCCCCCCAGGTCGGAGAATCGGTCCGGATATCCGTTATCGATTTCTCGCTGGGAGAAAACGATGATCACTCGATTATTCTCATTAACCCTGAAATCCTGGAAGCCGCAGGCAAGAATACCCTTGAAGAAGGTTGTTTATCCTTTCCCGGCATTAATGTACCCATTAATCGAAGCTCCCGGATTTTACTCAAAAATTACGATTTGAATGGGAAAGAGACCCACCAGGAGATCGACGGATTCCTGGCACGAGTTATCCAGCACGAAATAGACCACCTGGATGGGACATTGATCATCGACCGCATATCCAGTTTGAAGCGGCAATTTCTTAAAAAAGAGATCAGGCTGATGCAGCGCGATGGTGAATGGTGAAAGGTAATATCGTTTTTTTCGGGACATCCGGTATCGCTGTTCCTTTCCTGGAATACCTGGAGACCTCGTTTAAAATTTCTTTGATCGTCACCCAACCGGATACCGTTGGGGGGCGCGACCGGAAGAAGCAAATCATTCCACCGGTCAAGACCTTTGCCCAGCAGCGAAATATCCCCTTCATCCAACCGGGAAAGTTGTCCGATGATGAAATCGCGGAATCTATACGCCGTATTCAACCGGATATCGGTGTGGTGATTTCATATGGGAAAATGATTCCCCGGAGAATTTTCCAGGTCCCGGTTTTCGGTACCGTCAATGTTCATTTTTCGTTACTTCCCTATTACAGGGGAGCTGCACCGGTTCAGCGCTCCATTGCGGATGGAAATACCGGCAGCGGTATCACTATTTTCGAAATCGCCCAAAAACTGGACGCCGGGGATATCTGGGCACAAAAGGAATTCGCCATTTTACCCGACGATACGACCGAAACCCTGTGGGATCGAATGAGCCGGGAGGGAGCTCCTTTCCTGGGAGAAACCCTCCGGGCTATTTTCGATAAACATCTCGAAAAAAAACCGCAGGATCATTCGCTGGCCACTTATGCACCGCCGATACTAAAGGAAGAAGGAAATATCGACTGGAATTTAACCGGGAAGGAATTATATAACCGTTGGCGTGCGTTTACCCCCTGGCCGGGTTTGAGCTATATTTGCAGGGGAAGAAATTTTAAAGTGACCCAAATGCGCACTTCATCCCTTACGCATAACAAAAAAACAGGAAGTGTACTTTCGTGGGATAGGCAATGTTTAAAAGTGTGCTGCGGCAATGGCACCGTCATTGAAATCCTGGAACTTCAACCCGAAGGAAAAAAACCCATGGCTCCCTATTGCTACTGTATGGGTAATGTATTGCCGGAGTGCCTGTCCTGATTCGCTAACCCTTCCATGCTTTCATTATAAAATCCACGATGCTCTTTTTGAAACCGTCATTAACCATTTTAAAACAGTATTATACCGACCCTGCCCAAAACCTAAAACTGGTTTTATCCCATGAACTCGATAAAACCATCGCAGACGAAGGTCGCCAATCCGTTACCCGGACCGTTTACGGCGTAGTCCGGTACCAGAATCAATTGGAATATATCATCCGGCAATTTTCAGACCGGAAATTAAAAAAAATTCAACCCGATGTGCTATTGCTTTTGAAAATAGGAACTTATCTTCTCCTCTATTCCGGTTCCACACCCGATTACGCTGTAGTGAATGAAGTTGTCGGCATTTCCCGTCCCAATTCCAGGGGTTTCATGAATGCGATTTTACGCAATATCGCGCTTCAAAAATCTTCCATAATAAATTCCATCCGGGAAACCGGTTCCCTTGAGATCATGTATTCCATTTCTCCATTCCTGGTGGACCGGCTAGGACCGGTTTCACCCGATATTTCGGAAGACCTTTTGTATTTGAATAAAGAACCCGTCTTTCATATCCGGGTTAATCCCAATACCATATCCTTCGATGATGCAGCACGAATGTTGGAGGATAACGGGATCGCTTACACACCGCTGCATCGGTTCCACTCCTTTGAGATCAAGGATACCCACCGGGTATTACACCGGTTAGTGGAACAAAATTACGTGTATATCCAGAATACCGGGTCGCAATCGATTTCCATCCTGGCGTCGAAACTGGCCCAAAGTCGTGTTCTCGACAGTTGTTCCGCGCCGGGAACCAAAGCCATAACGCTGGCGTTGATGAATCCCCTTCTCACCATTTTTGCCAACGATATCAACCCGAAGCGTGCCCCCATGATCCGTCAAGCCATCTTACGAAACCACTTACCCGGGATAAAGCCCCTGGTCTCGGATATCCTTTACCCCGCTTTGAAACCGGGTAAGGGCATCGATTTCATCATCCTGGACGCACCGTGTACATCTTCCGGGACCCTGCGGAAAAACCCGGATTTAAAATTAAAAATCGATGCGGCAATGGCAATAAAAAATGCCGAAATCCAGTATGAAATGATCCGGTCGGTGATGGCTCATTTCGACTGCTGCCGGTATATCCTCTATTCGGTATGTTCGTTTTTGAGCGAGGAAACCGAAGAGGTCATGAAACGAATCGACCTTCAAACCCCTCAAGCCCGGCGCTGTGATTTTCAATCTTCTCTTCTTACACAGATGCTCGATGAATATGGGTTCCGGTACAAGCAAGGCGAATATGGTTGTTATTTACTCCCCAACGATGAATTAAACAACGATCTATTTTACATCTCGCTTTTGGCTTTGAAACCTCTCCATTAAAGTCGCTCCGTTCGTTCGATAAAAAAACCGCACTACGTATGGCCCCACACGGTGGGGGCTTTATTTTTTCTTTTTTCCTTTTTTTACCGGTTGTTTGGGGGTTTCTTTTTTTATTTCTTTTTCGGTATCCGGTGGGAGAGGAGTCGGGTTAGCGATTTTCCACTGCGCCAGGAACGGTTTTAGTAATTCGTCGATGGAATTATCGAGGGATTCGTAGAATTTGTCTTTGTTCATCACCAGTAACCGGTTTTGCCACCAGGCCATCACATGGGTCTGGACATTATCGGTTTCAAACCACGTGGAAATCCAATTGGAAACCGTAAAATTAACGGAAGCGGCGATTAAATTTTCTTTGGGAGATGCTTCTTTGGCATCGATGAAGATACCGATGGTGGAGAGAACCGTGGAATTGTCGCTGTCATCTATGCCTGGGCGAGTTTCCACGATTTGTAATCCTTCTTTTTTCAATGAAGTCTCCAGCCTGGAATAAAGGCGTTGGATACCCTCTTTTGAATAGGGAATCCGGGCTTCCGTCAGCAGGGTTTCTAATTTATCGAGGTTAATATCGTCGGCTTTGGGTGCCCTGGGGGTTTTGAGCACTTTGGTGAAAGGAATACCGTTAAATGAGCATTGGATTCTCACGTAACCGATCCCTTTCAGGCTCCGGGAATCCCATTCGAAGGAGGCTGGTTCCAGGGCCTGCGGCACGACACAAAAAAACATGACTATGAGACTTAAAAAGCGAATCATTACCATTTTTTTTCCGACTTATCGTTAAATTTTCATTGAGTAATCATACATCATTTGAGATGAAATGTAAACCCGGTTTTTTTTAACCCGTAGTGTGGTTTCTTGACTGTCCCGAATGTCACTAAGTTAAGGTTATTTTTGTGCTATAGGGGCGTGTCGGTGCTCCCCTGGAACGCCCTGTTGAGCCAAATTTTCGAGGACCGAAAATTGGCGAGACGG
>Ga0105104_10000674_pt1 | contig 26292 bp, 21 predicted proteins | sample PPLLaktember2015_3_FD_87034 | JGI IMG/M metagenome (GOLD analysis project Ga0105104, IMG submission 87034) | Freshwater sediment microbial communities from Prairie Pothole Lake near Jamestown, North Dakota, USA - PPLs Lake P7 Core (6) Depth... | ecosystem: Environmental > Aquatic > Freshwater >...
TCACTGCGGCAGCACAGCGCGGATCTCGCCGAGGCGGCTGGCCGGAAGAACGAGTTCCTGGCCATGCTCGGTCACGAGCTGAGAAACCCCCTTTCTGCTCTTTCCAGCGGGCTCGATCTTCTCGGCAAGTTGTCCGACGACAAGGTGCGCCGAGGAGAGCTCCAGGCAATGATGGCGCGGCAGACGGTGCGGATCAGCACCTTGCTCGACCAGCTGCTGGACATCGCCCGGGTCATCTCCGGAAAGCTGGAGATCACCAAGGGTCACGTCGTCCTGGCAAATGTGGTTCGAGGAGCGGTCGAGTCGGTGATGCCTCTGATCGAGCTGCAGAAGCACACCCTGAGCCTCTCGCTCGACGACGAGGCGCTGGTGATGGGCGACCCGGCTCGGTTGACCCAGGTGGTGGAAAACCTCCTCACCAATGCCGCCAAGTACACCGATCCCGGCGGCCAGATTGCGCTCTCGATCGAGTCCGACGAGGAGACGGTGCAAGTTGCCGTCCGGGACAACGGGGTCGGAATGAGCGCCGAGCTTCTTCCGCACGTCTTCGAAGTGTTCACCCAGGCCCCGCGCACGCTGGACCGAGCGAAGGGCGGTCTCGGGCTGGGCCTTCCGCTGGTGAAGCAGCTGGTGGAGATGCACGGGGGAAAGGTTGCCGTCGCCAGCCCCGGGCTCGGGCAGGGCAGCCAATTCACCGTCACCCTGCCCCGGGTGTTCGAGAAGCGCTCCAAGGAACGCCTCCAACGTGAGCAAGGCCAGGCGACGTCGGAGCGGGCCGAGACTCGACAGCGCAAAATCCTGGTGGTGGACGACGAGAAGGACACCCGCGATACCGTGGCGCAGCTCTTCGAATCGGAGGGCCACCAGGCACTCGCGGTCAAGGACGGGCTGGCTGCCCTGGCGGCCGTCCGTACCTTCGAGCCCGACATCGTTCTGCTCGACCTCGGGCTGCCCGACATGGACGGCTATGAAATCGCCCGGAAGCTACGTGAGGAGCACGGCACGAGGAAGATGCTTCTCGTCGCGGTGACGGGCTACCAGCGCGACGATGCTCGTTTGAAGGAGGCTGGCTTCGACCAGCACCTCATCAAGCCAACCAGCTTACGGGAGCTGTACGACCTGCTCACCGCATGGGACCGTCAGGAACCGCGGCCCCAGGTCGGGGCCGGTGAGAAGGGCCGTGCGGGGAGGTAAGTCATGGCCGCCTCCGTCGTCGCCGGAGCCACCGGCCCCGTCGGAGCCGTCGTCGCCCGGACGCTCCTCGAACAGCAGCGCAAGCTCCGGGTCCTGGTCCGGGAGAGGGCGCAAGGGAGCGCTGGCGGAAGCGCGGTGTCGACATCTCGGTGGTCGACGTGGGCAATGCCCACGACTTGGCCGCGGCGCTCCGGGGCGCCGGCGATGTGGCCGCCACGGCGGGGTCCGGTGGGTTCCCGCTCGAGTCCGCGTGTCCAGACCTTGCATCCGAGCCCTCATGCGCGACGCGGCCGTTGACGTTGACTTCCTATTAGAGCTCTAACTAGAGTCTTTATAGAACTCGATGGAGGGCTGCGAACTCCGTATGACTAACTGCGGTCGCAGCGATGAGCGAGCGCGACCCGCGCAGTGCGGTGGCGCTCGATCTTGGCGGCCCGATGCCGACGATGACGAGCGGCCACAGGTTGGATCCCCTTTCTCACACCTGGTCTCTCGATGGATGGTCCTTCGAGGCAAGAAACCGGCTCCCGCAATCAATTGCGGGAAGGGCTCTTGATGGCCGAAAGCAGCCCTCGAATTGGCCCGGACAGTGGCTCGAACTTTGGCCACTCGTTCGGGCCAGCTTCCGGGCTACTCGGCGAACAAACGGCGAGCGGTTCGCTGTCGTGCTCGGCAGTGAGTTCCGGCACTTCTCCCTCCACCACCCCGTCCTGGGAGCAGCGCTCAAACCACCCCTGCGTTTCCCGACCCCGCTCCCACAACCAAGACGAGGGAGCGAGGTCGGGAAACTTCGGGGTTAAGGCAATTTTGGACGGGGTTGTGGGGGGTGAAATCCAAGCTGAGTAACCACTGGAAGTGGAGGGAATGAAGAAGGACGGACCATGGAGAGAGCAAGCGAAGAGGACGCGAACACCGGAAGGGTGGAGGCAGCGACGAACGGCGGCGAGGGACAGCCCGGGGACGGCGAGAAGAGTGCGTCAGCGCAGGGAGGCACGGGACGTCGGCTCGGGTCCAGGGACCGAGAACTCATTTCGCTGCTGGGGGTCTCTCGCTACTTGACGGTTCGGCAGATTCTCCGACTCGGTCTCGGTGCTACGACTGCCAAAGCAATGCAGTACAGGCTGCGTGGACTCTCTGGCGAGGGCACGGCGTACAAGGTCCGGCCGTTCAACCCTCCCGTGGTCCGACAGCTCGGGTTCCGGGCCTTCGATGGCGAGCCACAGCAGCTATGGTCGTTGACGACGGCGGGATACGCGGTTGCGGGCGCCCAGCTCCGCCGCCCGCTCAGAGTGCCGCGAACAGACGTGGGCGCTGCCTTCGCCGAGCACTTCGTCCTGCTGACGGACCTTTTCGTGGAGATGGTCCGCCCCTACCTCCAAGCCTCCGTTGAACTACGTGACCTCCCCTTTCTCTGGGACGTGACGGACCAGGTGGAGCTTCCCTGGCGCGAAGGCAGCATCTCGGGCAAGGAGCGGACGCGCGTCGTTCGCCCGGATGCGGTTGTCGAGATCCCTGCAGCCCGCAGGCGGTTCTTCATCGAGTGCGAGACCGGCACCCACACTCTCGTGCCACGAGGCCCGGAGAAGCACCAGGCCACGCTCCGGAAACTCGAACGCTACGACGACTACGTCTGTGGACTGGTGGATGGTCGCGCTGGTCTTTCTCACTACCAAGTCAGATATCCCGACGGCTGGCCCTGTGAGGTCCTGTTCCTGGTCCCGGGCGGCCCGCGCCAACAATCGACGGAGGCGGTCGTGGCGACCTTTCGCTCGAGTCGCAATGCAAAGTGCGTCTCGGCCCGAGCGCTCAGCCGTCCCAGCGCAGACGCGTACCTGAAGGGTTTTCTTCCTCCTCCACAAGCGTCGACGGCCAGCCGCGAGCCTTCGGCCGCCGCCCGTCCTGGCACCCCACTCTTCTATGGGGAGGTGGATCATCTCGCGGTGAAGACCTTCGTTCTCGAGACGAGTGCGGCGCTCAAACAGGCGAATCTGGCCCTTCGCCAGCGCCGACTCCCGCTCGTCCCGGAGCCCGCGTCCCGCGCTGGGATGCTTGCCTTCTTGAAGCGGGCACAGGCGGAGATGCAACGCCGGCGCGGGTCACCGTCGCCTGCATGAGGAGCGGCTTCTGCTTGTCGATCGAGGGTTGCACTGAGTCCTATTTAGATTCTATTGTTAACATGGGCAGAACCCCGCTCCCCAAGGACGAGGCGCTGCAGCCCCTGAACGTGAAGGTCCCTTCCGAGGACCTCTACTTCGTCCAGGAGGTTCTCAAGCCGGCGCTCGGTGTGTCTTACAACGCGGAGGCAGTCCGGGAAGTCCTCGTCCAGCTCCGGACCTGCTTCCGGCTCCCCCAGTACGTCGTCGAAGTCCTCGAGGCCGAAATGAAGGCGAAGAAGCTCAACATCCTGGGCTACGTCCAGGAGCTGCTCCTGCGCCGGTTCGAGGCTCTACGCGATGGGCCCGGAAGGGCGAAAAAGAGCCCGGCTGGCGGGCCCCGGCGGCTCCGCTAGGCACGCGACGCCCCGGGGAGGGCAGGAGGTCCCGATGGGATGCTCGACCGAGGAATGGGAACTCTGGACCTGGCGCGAGGTGGCACGCGCGCTGAAGGTCAGCCGTTCCTGGATTTACGCCAAGGCAGGGAGCGGGGAGCTTCCGTCGCTCCGCGTGGGCGGCCTGCTCCGCTTCGACCCAGCCCAGGTGCGTCGATTCGCCGCTCCGGGCCTTGTGGGAGGTAGGGTATCGCTCCAGAGACCTTCGGGCGAAGTGGCGGAGAGCGGCTGAGATGGCATCAGCGGTGCGCAACGAGCGGGGCTACTGGTTGGCGCGCTGGAGGGACGCGACCGGCCATTGGCGCACGCGAAAGGCTACGCCCAACACCAGGCGCAAGGCCCAGGAGCTTGCCGAGGAGCTTGAGCTCCGAGCCCGCCGCCAGGTCGACGGCCTCGAGCCGCTGGCGCCGAGAGACGGAGGTGGAACGGTCGGAGAGTTGCTGCAGTGGTGGCTCCAGCACTACTCCGCTCACCAGGCTGCGCACGCGTCCAACGAGATCAGCATCCGCGTCCACTTACTCGAAGCGGATCTTTCTCGACTCACTCTCCGGGCGCTTCGGCCGGTCGACGTCAAGGCGTTCATGGACCAGAAGAAGCAGGAGGGGTTGAGCGCCCGGAGCGTCAACCATTTCCGCGGCTTTCTCTCGCGCGCCTTCAACGCAGCCATCGCTACCGGCCGGTGGCCCGGGAGCAGCCCCGTCGCCAGCGTTCGCGCACTGTCCGTGACGGGCAGCCGCAGCGGGGACTTTCTCCGCGCCGAGGAGGTCCCGCGCATGCTGAACCAGCTGGACCCTCGCTTTCGGCCGCTCTACGCGACGGCGGTCTACACGGCGATGCGGAAGGGCGAACTGCTCGCGCTCCAGCGCGAAGACGTGGATCTGAGCGCGAAGGCAATCCTGGTCCGCCGCAGCTGGGAGCGAGACACCACCAAGGGCGGCCACGCCGATGCGATCCCGATTGCCGAGGACCTCGTTCCCTGGCTAAAGGCCGCGTTCGAGGCGTCTGAGAGCGCCCTGGTCTTTCCCGGGCCAGGCGGCGACATGTTCCGCCGGGACGTCGACCTCGAGGGCATCCTTCGCCGTGCGCTCGGACGTGCCGGCATCGTCCGGTTCTGGCGCCATGTCTGCCGCCGCCGGGGGTGCCGCCAAGTCGAGGAGAGCCAGGAGCCGACGCTCCGCTGCTGCCCCAGGTGCCAGATGAAGCTCTGGCCGAAGCCGGTCGTTCGGCCAATCCGCTTCCACGATCTCCGGCACACGACGGCGACACTGCTTCTTCGTTCGGGTGTTCCCCTCGTCGTCGTGCAGAAAGTGCTTCGGCACCGAGATCCGAAGCTCACCGAGGCCGTCTACGGGCACCTGGAAACCGACTACCTGCGCGCCGAAGTGAACCGGCTCAAGCTGGAGGGAATGCCGATCCCGGAAGCGCCACGCCGGCGCGCTGCTGTCGGCCGTGTGACCCCCGTGTTACCCACTTCGCCGAAAACGCCGAAGGGGCCGGAATCGCGCGGAAGAAACCCGAGCGACTCCGACCCCTTCAACGTGTCGGGGAGACAGGATTCGAACCTGCGACCCCTTGGTCCCGAACCAAGTGCTCTACCAGGCTGAGCCACTCCCCGAGGCCGACACCCCTCTTTCGAGGGAGGCACTCCGTAACGGATTTGGCCCCTGAGGGTCAACCTTTGCTGAGGTCAGGGATGACCGCGCAGGGACCGACCCCCACATCCGAGGTGACCCATGCCCCCCAGGCCCAAACCCGCGCGACCTCTGGAGGTATGCCCCGGTGTGGATCTTGCGATCCATCCCTGACGCGAGAGTCCAATGTCCGAGAAGCCCACCATCCTGATCGCCGATGACGAGCCCGGAGTCGTGGCCGCCCTGGCCCGCGAGGCCAGGCGCGCAGGCCTGTCCTACATCACCGACACCACGTCCCAGCAGGTTCTGGAGCTCGCCGCGAAGCACCAGCCGGCGGTCATCATCCTCGACCTCAAGCAGCACGTGGACGGCCGGGACCTTCTGGCGGCGCTGAAGAAGGACCCCCGCACCCGGGACATCAAGGTCCTGGTGCTCTCGGCGATCGAGGACCAGTTCACCCGCCACGTCTGCCTGGAGCTGGGGGCGGACGACTACGACGTGAAGCCCTTCGACCCCTCCTTCATGTCCAAGGTGGCCCGCCTGGCCGGAGCCGGCGAGCGTCACTGAAATCGCGACCACCCGACCCCTTCGCGGGCAGTCCGTTGGGGTAGCGTCCTTCCGGTGAGCTCGGACATCTACAGTCCGCAGGATCTGGCCGGCAGGGTCTCCAAGCTCACCTCCATCCTCGACGTGGCCAAGGCCATGGCCGCGGCACGGGACCTCGACCTCCTCCTCCCGCTCATCATCTACGAGGCGGCGAAGGTGGTCGACGCCGACCGCTGCACCCTGTTCATCCTCGACCGCGAGCGCGGCGAGCTGTGGAGCAAGGTAGCCCAGGGGGCGTCGCACGAGATCCGGGTCAAGCTGGGCAAGGGCATCGCCGGCTCGGTCGCCGAGACCGGACAGGTGATCAACATCACCGAGGCCTACGCCGACGCGCGCTTCAACCGGGACATCGACGCCGCCACCGGCTACCGAACCCACACCATCCTCTGCGTCCCGATGCGCGACGCGCAGGGAGAGGTCACCGGGGTCCTCCAGGCGCTCAACAAGCACCTGGACGTGTTCACCGACGAGGACGCGGAGCTCCTGCTCGCCCTCGGCGGCCAGGCGGCGGGAGCGATCGAGAACGCCCTGCTCCACGACGAGATCAACCGCCTCTTCGAGGGCTTCGTCTCCGCCTCGGTGGTGGCCATCGAGTCGCGGGATCCGACCACCGCCGGTCACTCGGGCCGGGTGGCCGCGCTCACGGTGGGTTTGGCCGGGGCGCTCGAGCACCAGGGCACCGGGCCGTACGCCCGCGTTCGCTTCGGCCTCCAGGACGTGCAGGAGATGCGCTACGCGTCGCTCCTCCACGACTTCGGAAAGGTGGGCGTTCGCGAGCACGTGCTGGTGAAGGCCGAGAAGCTTTACCCCCAGGAGCTGGACGCGCTCCGGGCCCGCTTCGCCCTGGCCCGCAAGGACCGGCAGCTGCGCAGCGTGGAGCGGCGCCTGGAAGCCTCCCGGGAAGGAAAGCTGCACGCGGCGCTCGACCGGGACGAGACCGAGCGGCTCGCCACCGACCTGCGCGAGCTGGACGAGACACTGGAGTTCGTCCTCGCCTGCAACCGCCCGACCATCCTCCCCTCGGGAGGTTTCGAGCGCCTCGCCGACCTGGGGCGGAAGCACTTTCGCGACGAGCGCGAGGCGGAGCACCCGCTGCTCCTTGCTCGCGAGGTGGAGCGGCTGAGCATCCCCCGCGGCTCGCTCTCCTCCGAGGAGCGGCTGGAGATCGAGAGCCACGTCAGCCACACCTTCCGCTTCCTCTCTCAGATCCCCTGGACCCGCGCGCTGAAGCGCGTGCCGGAGATCGCCTACGCGCACCACGAGCGGCTGAACGGAACGGGCTACCCGCGGAAGATCCCCGCCGACACCATCCCGGTGCAGTCGAAGATGATGGCCATCTCGGACGTGTACGACGCGCTCACCGCGGCCGACCGTCCGTACAAGAAGGCCGTGCCCCACCCCGCCGCGCTGGACATCCTCCACCAGGAGGCGAAGAGCGGCATGCTCGACGGCGAGCTGCTCCGCATCTTCGTCGAGGCCGAGGTCCCCCGCCGCGCGCTGCGCCCGCCCGGCGTCTGACGGCGGCAACGCCCCGCTCGCCCGCGCGGGACGCTAGGCTCGGCCGGACCGATGCCCGTCCAGATCCGACGCGCCAACCTCGTTGCTCGTGCCCCGTGGTTGCTCCTGCTGGCCAGCTGCGCCACCTCCGCCGCGCCGCCGCTTCCCTCCAGCCCCGACGCCGTCGCTCCCGGAGGCTCTGCCGCCGTGGACGGCATCCGTCCCGAGGCCATCTCGGCGCACATCCGCTTCCTCGCCGACGATCTCCTCGAGGGACGCGCACCGGGCGAGCGTGGCTTCGACATCGCCGCCGCCTACGTGGCGAGTCAGCTGAAGGGAATGGGGCTCGAGCCCGCCGGCGACGACGGCAGCTGGTTCCAGTCGATGATTCTCCGGGCCGGGAAGACGCGCGAGGCGCGCCTGGAGGTCGGCACCCCGGGGGGTGACACCGCGCCCCTGGTGCTCGAGCGTGACTTCATCGCCCGGGCGCCTCTGGGGAACGGGGTGGCCGACGTGACCGCGCCGGTGGTCTACGTCGGCCACGGCATCGTCGCCCCGGAGTACCGCTGGGATGACCTCGCCGGCCTCGACCTCACCGGGAAGTGGGCGATGGTGCTGCTGGGCGCGCCGCTCGGAACCACCCCCGACTTCTTCCCCCCCATCCCGAGCGCGGTGTACGGCTCGCCGCGCTCCAAGCTGGAGCGGCTCCTCGCTCGCGGGGTGGCCGGCGTGCTCTGGGTGCAGACCCCAGCCCGGGAGAAGATCTCCCCCTTCACCCAGACCGTCGCACACGCCCAGCGCGGCTGGATGGCCCTGGTCGAGAACGGGAGCGTCCCTGCGCGCGAGCAGACCCCCCAGGTGGTGCTGTCGATGCCTGGCACGGACGCGCTGCTCGCCGCCGCCGGTCGTCCCGAGCGGGTGGCGACCCTCTTCGCCGCCGCCGAGCGCCGGGAGCATGCACCGTTCGACCTCGGCACGCGGGTCCGCCTCCGGGTGGAGGCTGCCCTGCGCACGGTGCACACCGCCAACGTGCTGGGTCTGTGGCGAGCGAAACCCGGCTCTCCCGCGGCGGGAGAGGCAGTGTTCTACACCGCGCACCTGGACCACCTCGGCATCGGCAAGCCCGAGGCGGGCGACGCCATCTACAACGGCGCCTCGGACAACGCCTCGGGGGTGGCCAACGTCCTGGAGGTCGCGCGTGCCTTCACCCGTCTCCCCCAGCGGCCACGGCGCGCGGTGCTCTTCGCGCTGGTCACCGGCGAGGAGGAGGGGCTGCTCGGCTCGGAGTGGCTGGTCGCGCATCCGCCGGTGCGGCGCGACGCGTTGGTCGCCGACGTGAATTGCGACTCGGGCCTGCCGGTGTTCCGGTTCCGGGAAGTGTTCGCGCTCGGCGCCGACCAGAGCACGCTCCAGCAGGACGCGGAGCGGGCCGCCGCCGCGCTCGGATTGACCCTGGGGCCCGACCCCGACCCGAAGCAGGCCTTTGCCGTGCGGAGCGACCAGTACAGCTTCCTGCGGGCCGGCATCCCCGCCACCGCGACCAAGGTGGGGCTGGGGGGCGCGACCGAGCAGGAGCGCGCCGCCGCCGCCGCCTACCAGAAGTCGCACTACCACCGGGCCGCGGACCACTGGGAGGCCGACCGCGATCACGGCCCCGCCGCGCTGCTGGCACGCTTCCAGTTCCTGTTCGGGCTGTCGGCGGCGCAGCGCGCCGAGCGGCCTCGGCTCCTTCCGGGGAGCTTCTTCCAGCCTCGACCCGGCAGCTGACTGCAAACGACCGAGCCTCCCCGGGCCGGTCCGTGCTTGTCTCCCGGACTTCCATGCGCGTCCCCCTCCTCCTCGTCTGCCTGACCCTGGCCTGCGCCACCTCCGCGCCGCGGCCCACCGCTCCGGCGGTGGACGCCAACGGCTTCACCGATGGCGCGAAGTCCGCCGCCGCCGGCATCCGGGGAGAGGTCATCGCCAGCCACATCCGCTTCCTCGCCGACGACCTGCTCGCCGGACGCGATCCGGGCACCCACGGATACGACGTGGCCGCCCGCTACGTCGCGAGCCAGCTGCAGGCGCTGGGGGCACGGCCCGCGGGAGAGGGCGGTACCTACTTCCAGAAGGTGCCCTTCGTCCGTGCGACGCCGGTCTCGGCATCGCTGGAGTTCAGCGGAGGGTCCGGCGGCCCCCTCTCCTTCGCGCAGGGCGAGGAGATGTTCCTGCTGACCGACGTGGATCGGGGGACGACGGACGTCAGCGGCGAGGTGGTCTTCGCCGGGTACGCACTCTCGGTGCCCGAGTACGAGTACGACGACTTCGCCCAGGTCGACGTGCGGGACAAGGTCGTCCTCGCCTTCGCCGGGGCACCCCGCTCGGAACGGCCGGACTTCTTTCCCAACCTGGCCTCGGCGGTGCACGGCCAGCCCGAGCGGGTGGCTCGCGAGCTCATGCGCCGCGGGGCCCGCGCGGTGATCTTCGTCTGGCCACCCGCCAAGGAGGCCCTCACCCCGTTCAAGATGCTGGCCGGGTACTTCGGGTTCGAGTCGATGCGACTGGAGGACGAACCGCCCCTGCTCCCCGGCGGGATGATGAGCGTGAAGGCGTTCGAGCGCGTCCTCAAGAAGGCCGGGCGCGCCGACACCGTCGCCGGGCTGGTGGAGGCGTCGGCGCAGGGGAAGCCGCGCGGCTTTTCTCTCGGCCTCCGCGCGCGCGTCCGGCGGGAGAGCAAGATCCGGCGCATCACCTCGGACAACGTGATCGGGCTGCTGCCCGGCGATCCGGCCTCGCCCACGGCGAAGGAGATGGTGATGTACGGCGCCCACCTGGACCACATGGGAATCGGCAAGCCGGTCGATGGGGACAGCATCTACAACGGCGCGTCCGACGACGCGGCCGGGGTGGCCAGCATCCTCGAGATCGCGCGGGCCTTCACCCGGCTGGGCCAGCCTCCGCGGCGAGGCATCCTCCTGCTCTTCGTGACCGCCGAGGAGCGCGGCCTGCTCGGCTCGGAGTGGTTCGCCCGGCACCCGACCGTGCCGCTCCAGGACGTCGTCGCGGACATCGACGTGGACGGTGCGTACCCGATCAACCCGCTGAAGGACGTGGTCGCGCTCGGGACCGACGAGAGCTCACTGGGCGCGGACGTGGCGCGCGCCGCGGCGGCGCTCGGGCTCCAGATCTCCCCCGATCCGGAGCCGGAGGAGGCCTACTTCGTCCGTTCGGACAACTTCAACTTCGTGAAGAAGGGCATCCCCGCGGCGCAGACCTTCAACGGCGTGGCGGGGCTCACTCCGGAGCAGCTGGCGGCGTACCGCGAGTTCTGGCGGAAGCGCTACCACCGCCCGCAGGACAACTTCGAGCCGGATCGGGACTGGGGACCGTTGGCGCAGCTGACTCGATTCAACTTCCTGCTCGGCGTCTCCATCGCCCAGGCGCCGTCCCGGCCCACCTGGAATGAGGGCAGCTGGTTCCGGCGCTTCCCCGAGCCCAAGCGGGCCGGGGAACCGGACTGAGCGAGCGCGACGCCTCACGCGCCAGGGAGGCGGGCGCGGCGTCTCGCGGAGCACGCCGGACGCGACCAGCGCGCGACGTCGCCGCTCACCGGGCCGCTTCGGGCACGGGATGGAGCAGGGGGCGGCCCGGACGAGCCTCGGTCCGGACTCCGTCGACCAGCACCGGCTGCCCGTTGACCAGGACCGTCTCGATGCCCTCCGGAAAGCGCTTCGGGTTCGCGTACGTCGCGAGGTCCTTCACCTTCGCCGGGTCGAAGATGACGACGTCGGCCATCATCCCGGGCCGGAGCAGGCCGCGGTCCGTCAGCCCGAGCCGGCGGGCGGCGCCACTGGTGACCTTGCGCACCGCCTCCTCGAGGGTGAAGAGCTTCTCGTCCCGGGCGTAGGTCCCGAGAAGCCGGGCCATCGAACCGAAGGCGCGGGGATGCGTGCTCTCGGGGCCGAGCGGGCCGTCCGGCGCGTCGGCGCTCGCGTCCACCCCGATGGAGACCCAGGGCTGGCGGAGCGCCTCCCGGAGGTCGAACTCGCTGGCCACGAACCGGAGGGCGAAGGTGCTGGCCGAATCCATCAGGACGACGTCGACCAGGGCCGCCGCCGGCGAGGTGGCCCGTTCCTTCGCCACCTCGGTGAGGGTCTTCCCCTCGTACCGCTTCGCATCCGGCGAGAGCGCGAAGAGCACGACGATGCGATCCGGCTCCGTCCCGTCCTTCCAGCTCGCGACGATCTCCTTCTCCACCCGGGCTCGCTGGGAGTGATCGGCGAGCAGCGCGAGCATCTGCCGGTCACCACCGGCCTGCGCCCATCCGGGGACGTCGGCGTGGAGCATGTTCGCGCCCGCGAGGTAGGGGTACACGTTGGCCGAGACGTCCTGCCCCTGAGCGCGAGCCGCCGCGATGCGCTGGAGCACCTCGGGCATCCGACCCCAGTTCCGGGTTCCCCGGACCTTCAGGTGCCAGATCTCGACCGGGACGCCCGCCTCGCGCCCGATGGTCAGGGCCTCGTCCACCGCGTCCAGGACCTGATCCGCCTCGCTGCGCAGGTGCGTGGCGTAGAAGCCGCCGTACTTGGCCGCCGAGCGCGCCAGGAGCGTCAGCTCCTCGGTGCTCTGGTAGCTCGCCGGCGGGTACTCGAGGGACGCCGCCACGCCGAAGGCTCCCTGCCTCATCGCCTTCTGGACCTCGATCTGCATCCGCAGGCGCTGCTCGGGAGTCGGCTCGCCGGTGCCGCGGCCTATCACCGCCGCCCGGACCTGCGCGGTCGACACCATCGTCCCCACGTTGATCGCGGGGCGGGCCGCCCGGAGCACCTTCCAGTAACCGTTCAGGTCACGCCAGGTGATCTTCACGTCGTGCTGCTTCAACCAGCCCATCACCCCGCCGAGGATCTCGTCGTCCACCGGAGCGACGCTCCCCAGCTCTCCGGTGAGCTCGGTGGTGATGCCCTGCCGGATCTTCGACTCGGCGCGGGGATCCACGAGGAGATAGAGCTCGCTCTGGCCGAGCAGGTCGATGAATCCCGGGGCCACCACGCGATCGCGCGCATCGAGGCGGAGCTTTGCCGGGACGTCCCGCAGGTCCCCCATGCGAACGATGCGATCGCCCTGGATGCCCAGGTCGGCCCGGAACCAGGGGCTCCCCGAGCCGTCCACCACCCGGCCGCGCTCGATGATCAGGTCCAGCTTCTGGGGCGCGGCGGCCAGCACGAGCGCAGCCAGCTGCAGGGCGAGCATGGATCGCGGATTCTGGCACGCCGCCACGCTCGGGTGTGAGAGCTCCCGGTGTGCGATGCGCACGCTCCTCGTGCTCCTGCCGTCGCTGCTGGGCACGGACGGCGGCGTTCCCGGGGACGCCCCGGGACGCCCCTCGGCCTACGTCGAGGCGCGGCGGACCTTGGTCCAGGCGCTGGATCGCGGCGCGCTTCTCGCACGCCTGGCCAACGACCACCCGGCACCTGCGGGTCCTCGAGCACGCCGGGCTTGTCCAGGTCGAGCGGCGAGGCCGGCGGCGGGTGTACCGTGTGGAGCATGCTCGCCTGGGGCTCCTGATCGAATGGCTGTCCTGGTTCGACCGTCCGGCGGCTGCTCCGGCGGCGGTCCGTCGAGCATGGGGACGATGAGGGAGGACGACCGATGGCTCGCTCGAGCCCGCTGAACGAGATGCGCCGGATCTGCCTTGCCCTGCCGGAGGCGACCGAGACCATGACCTGGGGGCAACCGCACTTCCGGGTCCGGGGGAAGATCTTCGCCGGATTCGGCGATCACGGCGGGACGGAGAGCATCGGCTTCAAGCTCGAGCGCGAGCACGCCGACGCGGCCATCCAGGACCCCCGGTTCACCCGGGCGCCGTACGTGGGGCAGCACGGGTGGATCAGCATGGACGTGAAGGGCGTCCGCGACTGGGGCGAGGTCCGCGCCCTGGTGCTGGAGAGCTACCGGCTGATCGCGCCGAAGGCGCTCTGGGCAGTGGTCCAGGGCAAGGCGCCGGCCGGCGACAAGACACCACCGCGACGGAAGCCGCGGCCGCGCTCCGGAGCGGCGCGGAGCCGGAGCCGTTCCGGCGCGACCCGTCGCTGACCCGGCATCGCATTGCCAAGGGCAGTTTCAGCGTCAATCCATGGTTCCAAATTGGTTCGGGGAACCACCGCCACCACGTCTTCCGTCAGCTCCCGAGCGCGAGGCCCGACCCGGTCGGACGAACTCGATGGCCCGTCCAGCGGCCGGGGCGCGCAGGCCGGTCGGGACGACCTCTGGGCATTCCGGCCCGCTTCCCTCTTCCCCGAGGCCGACCGTTCCAACGCTCAGAGGATCGCGACGAGGACGACGGTCCCGGGGCTGACCGCCTCCACGGCCCGCCGGAGGAACCCGAGCGCCTCGCGCATCCTCTCCCCCGCCTCGTGGCCCTCGCTCCTCCCCTGCAGCTCGTTGAAGAAGGCGGTGAGCTCCGCGGGCGCGCGCAGGGCCTCCTCCAGCGTCGCGGCGAGGGGCAGGTGCTCCTCGGAGAGGATGAGATACCTGCTCCCTCGCGCCGCGGTGATCTCCCGCGCGGTTTCGTCGTGCCTCGACCGGGCAAGATCGATGCCCCGCCGCTCGAGGTACACGAGCAGCGCGTCCAGCGGATCCCCCGAAGGGTCGAGCACCTCCAGGGCGCGTCCGTGCCGGGCCAGCGCCTCGGGGAAGAGGTCCTTCTTCCACCCCAGCAGCGTGCTCCTCGGGCGGGCCGCTCGGCGAAGGGCGGGAAGCGCCGACACGGGAACGGCGGTGGTGGTGGCGATCGCCGACATGCCGGCAGCGCTCCGCCGGTCCCTCAGGCAATCTCGTGGAGCCGCATGGCGTTGATCTTCCCCGGCTGGCCCACCGGAGCGCCGTAGACGATCACCACCCGGTCCCCGCGGTGGGCGAACCCCCGGCTCAGGAGCTCCTCCTCCACTCGGCGGACCATCTCCTCGGTGCGGTCCACCGGCTCGAGCACCCGCGGCACCACGCCCCAGAGGAGCGAGAGCTTCCGCCGTACCTCCTGGTTCGGGGAGAAGGCCACGATGGGCACCGGCGGCCGGTAGTGGCTGAGCAGGCGGGCGGTGTGGCCGGACAGGGTGAACGCCGCGATCACCACTGCCCCCGCCGCGCGCGCCGCCTCGCAGGCCACGGCGGAGATGACGTCGGGGAAGGAGGCCGGAAAGGTCAGCCCCGCGATGCGCGCCGGCGCCTTGCCGTGAGTCCGGGCCGCGCTCTCGGCGGCGAGGATGATTCGCTCCATCATCCGCACCGACTCCACCGGATAGCTGCCCGACGCCGTCTCACCCGAGAGCATCAGCGCGTCCGCCCCGTCGTAGACGGCGTTCGCCACGTCGGAAGCCTCGGCGCGGGTGGGCCGAGGATACTCGATCATCGAGTTGAGCATCTGCGTGGCGACGATCACCGGCAGCCCGCGCAGGTTCGCCCGGCGGATGATGTCCTTCTGGATCGCCGGGACCTCCTCGGGCGGAAGCTCCACTCCCAGGTCGCCGCGGGCGACCATCACCCCGTCGGTCTTCTCCAGGATCGCGTCCAGCCGTGCGATGGCCTCGGGCTTCTCCAGCTTGGCGATGATTGGCACCTGCCGCCCGGCCTCGGCCATCGCCGCGCGGGCCTGATCGAGGTCGCTCGGCTGTCGCACGAAGGACAGCGCCATGTAGTCCACTCCCGACTTGATCCCGAAGACCAGGTCCTCGCGGTCCTTGGGGGTCAGCGCCTCCGCCCGGAGAGCAACTCCCGGCAGGTTGATGCCCTTGTTGTTCTTCAGCAGACCGCCGTGGACCACCTCGGTGCGGACCAGCTGCTTCTTGTCGGTCTCCTGAACCCGGAGCTCGAGCAGTCCGTCATCGAGCAGGATGCGGTCGCCGGGGTTCACGTCCGAGGCCAGGAAGGGATAGGTGGTGGAGACGATCTCCTGCGTCCCGGGCACGGTCTCGTCGGTGGTGATGGAGAAGGTGGCGCCGGGGACGAGCTCCACCTTCCCCTCGACCAGCTTGCCGGTGCGGATCTTGGGACCCTGCAGGTCGCCCAGCACGCCCACCGCCTTGCGCACCTTGAGGGACGCGGTCCGGAGCATCGACAGCGTCTGCGTGTGCTGCGCGTGGCTCCCGTGGCTGAAGTTCAGCCGGGCGACGTCCATCCCGGAATTCAGCAATTCCTCGAGGACCTCGAGCTTCAGTGATGCGGGCCCCAGGGTACAGACGATCTTGGCGCGTCTCATGGTGTGCTAGCGCTGGAGGAGAGCGCGGAGGTTCTGGCGCTCCCAGGCGATGGCCGCCTCGTAGAGCGGGAAGGCGCGCTCGCGGGCGCGGAATGCCCGCGGGTGATGCACGCGCCGCCCCGGCCCGTTCGAGCTGGGGAAGAGCTGGTGGAGCATCTCGTGGAAGACGATGAAATCCACGAAGAACCGCGGGACCTCGGGATGGTCCAGCGCGGGATGGATGCGAATCTCGCGGGTCTGGTGGTCGTAGACGCCGAGGCGGATGGACTTGCGGCGCCTCCGTCCCGGTACGCGACCCCACCCGATGCTCGCCCGCACCCCGCCCTGGAAGAACCGGTCGTTCAGCGTGTCCCGGATCTCGTCGAGGTGAAAGAAGCGGCCCTCGGGCGAGAAGCTCTCGTCCGAGGCATCGCGCTCCTGGCGGATGCGCGGCTGCTCTCGCTTGATGAACTCGTCCAGCACCCGGCCGGCCCCCGAGCGGCCACGGCCGGCATAGTCCGCCACCGCCTGGACCACCGGAACGGGCGCGTCGAGGAACATGTGATGCAGCCGCAGCCGGAGTGCCGAGGGAGCACGGCGGAAGCTGATCATCGTGCTCCGGTTGTCGGTCACGGACAGTCGGACCGGCATTCCGAGATCACGGGCGAGGTTCTGGGCCAGCGACGCGGCCTTGTGGACCGCCACCTCCCGTGCCGGGATGCGCGCGCGGACACGCGGCTGGGGATCGAAGAGCAGAAGCTGACGAGGAGACGAATCGCTCACGGGTGACGGAAGGCACTCTACCGCAGCCGGGCCCGGCGCAAGCGTGGGGACCGATCGCATTCCGCCGCCTCGCCGACGGAGCGAGGCTCGCGCGACTTGACGAAGCCGAGCGACTGCGGGTGGGCCTTCACCTCGGCCCGCAAGCGATCGATCAGCGCCGTCAAGCCCCCGACATCGATCGCGAAGCCACGGAGGAGCGCTCCCCTGCTCCGGGCCTCCTCGGCTGCGAGGCAGCGCGGCTCGCCACTCCGCGCGGCGAGCTCGACCGAGCCCGAGCGCTCCACCGCGAGTGTCCAGCCGTGCTCGCGAGGCTCGAAGGGGTACAGGAGGCAGGCAGTGGGCCGCGTCGCCGGCGACAGCGTGCACCCGTCGTTCCCCAGGAAGACGCAGGCTCCGCCCTCGGCCCGCAGCCCCCAGCGCACGGTGGTGGTCCGGAAGTAGCCGCGGTAGCCGGGCCGCCGCGCCTCGTAGGCGAGCGCCTCCTCCGCCGCGAGCGGCTCGTGCTCGACGAAGCGCTCCTGCCGCCAGCCGGTGGCGGTCCGGATCCGCTCCACATCGGTGGCGGTCAGGGTGGCCAGGCGCTCGCCGGGTCCGGGCTGACAGCAGGAGCGTCCCAGCGCCTCGGCGCAGCGCGCGCACGGCGATCGGTCCTTGCCAGCGGTCATCGGGAGCGCAAGGTTAGCGCCGTGCGCACGCAGGTGACACTCAGGACGGCGTTCACCGTCTGCTTCGCGGTGGTGGGCACGGCGGCGATGGTGCTCTTCGTCTTCGAGACCCGCGTGGCCCTCACCCTCACCGTCGCGGCGATGATGCTGGCCATCGCCCTGGATCACGTGGTGCGGCGGCTGGAGGGGCGCGGGATTCGCCGCGGCTGGGCCATCGCCCTCACCACGCTGGCGGTGCTGCTGCTCCTGACCGGGCTGATGCTGATCGTCGTGCCCGCGGCCGTCGGTCAGCTCCGGGAGTTCATCTCCTCGACTCCACGAATCCTCGAGTCGCTGCGCCACTCGCCCTGGTTCGAGTCCTGGAACCAGCGGGTCGGGCTGGAGGAGCGGCTGAAGGACGCGCTCTCCGGGGCCCTCGGGCTGGCGCAGAGCGCGGTGAACCCCATCCTCGCCGCGGTCACCTCGGCCCTGGGCGCCGTCGCCGGCTTCCTCACCGTCCTCGCCCTCACCGTGTTCATGCTGGTGTTCGGCGGGGGACTGGTGAAGCGGCTGCTGGCGCTGGCGCGGCCAGTGGACCGGCCGCGGTGGGAGGCCGTGCTCGCCAAGTCGTACCGCGCGGTGGGTGGCTACCTGGGCGGGATGCTCTTCATCTGTTCGATCAACGGGACCCTGACCACCGCGGTCCTGGCGATGATCGGCACACCGTACTTCCTGCCGCTGGGGCTCCTCAGCGGCTTCTCCAGCCTCGTGCCCTACGCCGGGCCCATCCTCACCGGAGGGTTCATCACCCTGGTCACGCTGATCACCGGCGGAGCGGTCAAGGCGCTGATCACCCTGGGGTACTTCCTGCTCTACGGGCAGCTGGAGGGGAACGTGCTCGGCCCGTTCGTCTTCCGCCGGACGGTGCACCTCGACCCGCTGATCACGTTGCTCGCGGTCCTGTTCCTCGCCGAGCTGCTGGGAATAGCCGGCGCGGTGGTCGCGGTGCCCGCCGTCGCGCTGGCACAGATCCTCGCGCGCGAGCTGCTGGCGGCCCGGAGCGCGCGCCTCTCGGCCGAGTCGGCCGGGACAGGGCCCAACGCGGCGCCAGCGATCGTCGGCGAGGCGCCGGTCCCGCCCCGGCCGCCGGCGCTCGGCGAACGGCGGTAGACGTCCGGTCACGTGGAGATCGGGCCACGGTGCGGGCCGCGATCAGCCGTCCTCGCGCGAGCGCAGGAGCCTCTCGAGGCGCGCCGGTTCCACCCTCAGCGCGAGCACCTTCTCGCCGGTGTAGGTGACCTGCCCCGGCGCGCCGCCCTTCACTCGCTTGACCAGTCGCGCCCGCGTCCAGGCCACCTCGCCTCGGGGCTCGCCCGCCAACCTCGAGAAGTGCAGCGCGAGGTGCGCGGCATCGAGCAGGGCTTCCTGCCCGACCTCCTCTCCCCGGTCGAGGGGCACCACCACGTGCGCGCCCGGAACGCCGCGGGCGTGCATCCAGAGGTGGTGCGGACGCGCCACCCGGAAGGTGAGCGCCGCGTTGTCCTCACCGGCCCGGCCCACCCAGATCGGCTGGCCACCGGAGGCGTGGAAGACGCGGTAGGGGCGGTGGGCCGGTGCCGCACGCTTCCGCGGCGGGCGCACGGGCACGGGCGCGACCGGAGCCACGACCTCCGCCTCGGTGCTCGCCTCGGCCTCGGCCAGCGCGCGCTCGGCCTCGACCATCTCCCGGTCCAGCGCCGCCAGGCGCTCCCGGGCCATCGCGCTCCCGCGCAGGAGCCGCCGGTACTGGCGGAAGTGGCGCTCCACCTGCGCCCGGGGAGCGAGCGTTGGTTCGAGGGGGACCTCGACCTCGCGCGCGCCCTCCGCCGTCCACTCGGTCAGGCGGACCGACCGCGCGCCGCGTGGAACCCGATCGAGGGCGCGCGAGAGGAGCTCGCCCCAGCGCCGGTGCTCCTCGGCGATGGCGTCACGGCCGGCCTCCGCCTCGACCTTGGCCCGGGTCCGGCGCAGCCGCTGGAGGGTAGAGCGAAGCGGCTGGACGCGGGCACGCTGGAGCGCCTCCCGCCGCACCACCGACTCGCGGGCGGCCACCAGCGCCTCGGCGGCGCGACCGGCGTCGAGGCCCCGTGCCTGCCCAAGCCTCGAGGGCGAACCGCCCTCGTCCACCGGCCGCACGTCGGAGGGAGGCCGCGGTGGCCCCTCCGAGGCGGCCATCGGTGCGTCCCCCTCGCCGAGCAGGAGAAGGACTCCCGGAGACCCCAGCTCCGCCACCAGGGTTCGAGCCGTGCCTCCCTTCTCGAAGGCCAGGCGGACCTGTTTCGGACCGGTGCAGCGGATGGAGGACAGTCGGCGGCCGGTCAGCTCCTTCCTGGCCCGCAGCAACCAGGGTGAGGGACCACTGTCTGAGGAGAGGGCCCGTCCTTCGATGACCGAGAGCCTTGCCAGCCCCGACTCGACGCTCAGAAGGACTCGCACCGTGCGGCCCGGCTTTCTCAGCTCGAGCTCCAGCCGTCCGGGCCAGGGCGCACGGAGCTTCTGGACCACCGCCCCGCTCAGCTCGGGCTCGAGTGCCCGGGCCACGTCTCGCAGCTCGCTCGGTCTCAGCGACACGGCGGGGTCCTGTTCGCCAAAAAGCGAAACGGCCCGGCGATTCGCCGAGCCGTCCGTTTCTCCCGGGGGAGAGTGCCCCTACTTCCTCTTCGAGGTCTTCCGCTTCGCCTTCCGCGCAGCCGGCCTCTTCTTCGCGGTCTTCCTCTTCTTCTTCGGCGCCATCAGTGCATCCCTCCGGGGTGAGTGTTCGTCACTCGGGCCGAGTGAGTGACCCGAATGGTAGTGACGTCAACGCCCTCGTGTCAACGAATCGACCGGCGCGTCGGATGACACGACGACGCACACGCGCTGCTAGGGTCCTGCTTCCACGCTCGCGATGAACGCGTCCCCGCCTCGCTTCCCTCCCGAATTCGTCTTCGGCGTCGCCACCGCCGCGTACCAGGTCGAGGGCCACATCGAGAACGACTGGAGCGACTGGGAGCGCGCGGGACGGGTGAAGCACGTCGCAGGCGCAGGCGTGGACCACTGGAACCGGTGGAACGAGGACTACCGGCTGACGCGCGATCTCGGCGCGACGGCCTTCCGGATGAGCCTGGAGTGGGCACGCATCGAGCCGCAGCGGGGCCGCTTCGACGAGGCCGCGCTCGACGGCTACCGCCGCCGGCTGGTGGCGATGACCGAGGTGGGCCTCCGTCCGGTGGTGACACTCCACCACTTCACCCATCCCACGTGGTTTCACCGGGAGACGCCCTGGCACCGTCCGGAGAGCGTGGCCGCGTTCCGTCGCTACGCGCGGGCCTGCGCCGAGGTGCTCCGGGGAATCGACGCGGTGGTGCTGACCTTCAACGAACCGATGGTGCTGCTGCTCGGCGGCTACGTTCAGGGCGTCATCCCACCGGGCATCGCCGATCCGCGACTGGCCATGCCTGCGCTCGGCAACATCGGCCGGGCGCACGCTGCCGCGCGCGAGGAGCTGCTCACCCACGCGGGAAAGCTCCCCGTCGGGACCAGCCAGAACATGCTGGCCTTCTCCGCGGATCGCGCCTGGAACCCGATGGACCATGCGCTGGTGCGGCTCGCCGACGAGGCCTACAACCACACCTTCCTCGAGGCGCTGGTCACCGGCGAGCTGCGGATGTTCATGCCCGGGCTCTTCACCACCCGGCAGACGCTCGAGGGCGCGCGGGACAGCCTCGACTTCGTGGGGGTGAACTACTACACGCGCGCGCACCTCCGGTTCGTGCGCCGCCCGCCGTACCTCGAGTTCCATTACCGGGATCCGCTGGGCCGCGGGCTCACCGACATCGGCTGGGAGATGTACCCGGAGGGCTTCACCCAGGTCCTCCTCTCCACCCGCCGGTACGGACTTCCGGTGTGGGTGACCGAGAACGGCATCGACGACCGGCTCGGCACCCGCCGCAGCGAGTTCCTCTGGCGGCACTGGGCCTCGGTACTCCAGGCGCGCACAGCCGGCATCGACGTCCGCGGGTATCTCTACTGGTCGCTGCTGGACAACTTCGAGTGGCTCGAGGGCTGGGGGCCGCGGTTCGGGCTGTACCACGTGGACTTCGCCACCCTGGAGCGACGGGCGACCCCGGCCTGCGATTACTTCCGGTCGGTCGCGCTGGACCGGGAGCTTCGGCCACCCCGGGAGGTCGCTCCGCCGCTGCGGGCGCCTGCCCCGGTGGCCGCCACCGGCTGAGGGCCGAAACGTCGCCCGGGTGAACGCGAGCGGGGCGCTCTAGGAGGTCGACCGCACCGAGCGCGCCTCCTGGGAGACGCCGCCGTACCCGTACGCGTCGCCGGTCGCCTCGTGCACGTGGACGTACGACTCGGGGTGAACCGGGCCGAGCAGCGCCTCCATCCCCTGGAACACCTCGCGGAGGTAGGTGGCCTTCTCCTCCTTGAGGTTCGTCCCGAGCGTCACCCGCACCTCGACGAAGAAGGTGGCCTTCCGGTGCTCGGTCAGGGGCTTCCCGGCGATGAACCAGTCGCCCGGCGGGACCCGCTCCAGGGCGACCGCGGTGACGTCGGCCTTCTTGCGAAGAGCTCGGGCGGTGGTGTCGGTGACGAAGGTCGCGATGGCCTGGCGGAGGTCCTTCTCGACGGGGGTGGAATAGCGGACGTGGATGAAGGGCACGACGGACTCCTGGTTGGCGGGCCCGCCGGGACTGGCGTGGCCACGGCGGATCTCCTACCGTCCGGACCTGGTGTAAAAAATCTCGAAATTATCGACTGACTCTTGATTTCCCCTCAACTGTTCCCACGCGCCATGCCCGAGACCCTCGACCTGGAGCTGATCCGGACGCTGTCGCTGGTCCAGGAGACCGGGACGCTGGCCCGCGCCGCGCGTCGGGTGGCACGTACCGTCTCCGCCGTCAGCCTCCAGCTGAAGCGGCTCGAGGCCCAGTGCGGCCGGCCGCTGTTCCGGAGATCGGGCCGGCGACTCGCCCTCAACGCCGATGGTGAGCGGGTGCTGGCCATGGGGCGGAGGATGCTCTCCCTCAACGACCAGCTGCTCGAGGGCCTGCGGGAGGAGGCGGCCGGCACCATTCGCCTCGGGCTTCCGCAGGACGTGGCCGAGCGCTGGCTGCCCACCGCCCTCGCCCGGTTCGGTCGGGCGCGGCCGAGGGTCCAGCTCGAGGTCCGGGTGGAGAGGAATCTCGTCCTCCAGGAGCTCCTCACCGGCGGCGGGCTCGACCTCGCCGTGACCTTCGACCCGGAGCCGGGACGCCCGGATCCGGAGGAGGCGCACCTGCCCGTTCGCTGGCTCGCGGCTCGGCAGTTCCGCTGGGCGCCTGGAACAGCCCTGCCGCTCGTCCTCTTCGAGCCCCCGTGCACGTTCCGCCGCCTGGCGCTCGAGGCGCTGGACCGCACGGGGACTCCGTGGCGGGTGGTGTTCTCGAGCCCGAGCCTGTCGGGGCTCTGGGCCGCGGTCTCGGCCGGGCTCGGGGTCACGGTCCGGACCGAGCTCGCCGCTCCGTCGGGGGTGAGGCGGCTGGCCGATCGACGCCTGCCGGCGCTCCCGACCATGGCGTTCCGCGTGGAGGGAGCAAGGGACGTGGGCTCCGGAGCCGTCGCCGAGCTGCGGGCGCTGCTGGTCGACACGCTCCGGCAAGCCGCCACGACCGCTCTGCCCGGACGCCGGGTCGCCGGACGCAGGTGAACGAGGCTCGACGCAATCGTCGAGGCGATGCGCCAGCAGTGCTCCTGTCCCCTCCGTGAACGTCGCTCAGCCGAGCGCGGCCCGGTAGTCGACGTCCTGCTCCGCGGTGGAGGCGGTGTCCTCCTCCGCCTGCTGGAAGAAGCGGCGGACGGTGAGCTCGACCTGCTCGGGTTGCACCAGCTGGTTCACCTCGGCGCGGAAGGCCGCCGCGCCCCGGAGCCCGTGGGCGTACCAGGCCAGGTGCTTGCGGAAGCTGCGGACCGCGGCCAGGGCGTCGCCCACGAAGGTCACGTGCGCCCGGAAGTGCTCCAGCACCACGTGACACCGCTCGTCCGCGTCCGGCGCAGCCCCTCCCTCGAGCTGGCGGAAGATCCACGGGTTCCCCAGCGCGCCGCGGCCGATCATCACCAGGTCGCAGCCGGTGCTCTGCAGCATCCGCCTCGCGTCGGCCGGAGTCTTCACGTCGCCGTTCCCGACGAGGGTCATGGTCCGCACGTGCCGGCGCAGGTCGGCGATCACCGACCAGTCCGCCTCCCCGGCATAGCCCTGGGCGCGGGTCCGGGGATGCACCGCGAGCCCCACGCAACCTGCGTCCTCCAGGGCGGCGGCCATTTCCAGATAGTTCCGGTGCTGGGCGTCCCAGCCGCTGCGGATCTTCGCCGTGACCGGCAGACCGGTGGCCTCGTGGATGGCACGGATAAGGGCCGCTGCCCGCGGGGGATCGCAGAGGAGCGCCGACCCGGCACCACCCTTGGTGACCTTCTTCACCGGGCAGCCCATGTTGATGTCGATGATCTGCGCGCCCCACTGCTTTCCCACCAGGGCGGCCTGGGCCATCACCTCGGGCTCGCCGCCGAAGATCTGCAGGGAATACGGCCGCTCCACCTCGGCATCGTGCCGGAGGTAGCGCACCGTCCGGGCGTTGGCGCGCATCAGCCCCTGCGCGCTGACCAGCTCCGTGGGGCAGAGCGCCGCGCCCATCCGGAAGGCGAGCACGCGAAACGGCTGCTCGCTCACCCCGGCCATGGGGGCGAGCACCCAGGGGTTCCGGAGTCTGTAAGGCCCGAGTCGGAGCATCACTCGGCCCGCCGAATAGCACGGGCACCTTCGTGCGCGCAGGCCCCCCGGTTGGTGTTAGGTCACCCGGCAGTGTTCCGCTTCCGCATCGGTTCCATCCCCGTGCAGGTCCACCCCGGCCACCTTCTCTTCGGGCTGGTGCTCGGCCTGACCGCTGCCCCTGACCAGCAGGGCGGCGGCCTCGGGCCGGCGGCGGTGGTTCCGGTGTGGGTCGCGCTCGTGTTCGTGTCGGTCCTCTTCCACGAGCTCGGGCACGCGGTGGCATTCCGGGCGTTCGGGTACACCTCGACCATCCAGCTGATGATGTTCGGGGGGGTGACCACCCCGGACACCGACCGCCCCCTCTCCTGGGGGAAGGACGTCATCACCACCCTTGCCGGCCCGATCTTCGGAATCGCGCTCGCGCTTCTCTGTGCGTGGCTCGCGCCCCGGGTGGGGGGAGACCTGGCCCACTACGCTCTGGTCTGGGGCGCGCGAACCAACTTCGTGTGGGCTGTGTTCAACCTGCTGCCCGTGCTGCCGATGGATGGCGGCCGGCTGAGCCGGGCGGTGCTCGGTCGCATCTTCGGGAGGTGGGGCGTCGCCGGGGCGTATGCCCTCGGGGTGCTGACCTGCGCGGCGCTGGCCTACGGCTTCTACCGGGTCGGCATCGCGGCGCCGGTCACCCTGGTGTTTCTCCTGATCTTCGCGGCCCAGAACTTCCAGGCGCTCATCCAGTTCTGGCGGTCCGAGCCGGATGCGCCGGCTCCGCCGCAGCTCGCCGAGGCGGAGGCGCTCGTCCGGGCGGGTGAGCTCGACCGCGCCCGGCGCCTCGCGTCAGGGCTGCTCGACGGCGACCTCCCGGTGAGCATCCGCTCTCGCATCCATCATCTGCTCGGCTGGGTGGCACTCAAGGAAGGCGAGGGACGGCGCGCGCTGGACGAGTTCAGCCAGGTGCAGGGGCGACCCATCGAGCCGCAGGCCATCGCCGCGGCGTTCAGCCTGATCGGCGACGACGCGCGAGCGATCCCGCTCTGGGAACAGGCGGCGCGCCAGACCCGGGACCCGACCATTCTCCACGAGTGGGCGGGCGCGCTCATCCGGAACGGGGACGAGCGGGCCGCCGCCGCGATTCCCGGCGTGGACCTGGCAACGGCGTACGAGCGCGCCGAGCGCGTCGCCTTCCTCCGCGGCGCCTTCTCCGAAGCCGCGCGCTTCGGGGAAGAGTCGCTGGCCCGTCGGCCGTCCGCTGCCCGGGCCTATGAGGTCGCCTGCGCCCAGGCGCGGGCCGGGGACAGCCGGCGGGCGATCGCCCTGCTGGAGACGGCGCGCGCGCTGGGCTACTCCGACCGAGAAGCCGCCACCACCGACCCGGATCTCGCGTCCCTGGCAGGCGAGCCGGCGTTCCAGGCGTGGCTGGAATCGCTCGGAAAATCTGCGGCGTCCTGACAGAGCCCTGACAGGGAGTGCGCATGCTGGTCCCTGCACTCTCGCCAGAGGTCTCGATGTCGCACAGCGTCGTCTCCAACCGGGACCACCGCATCAACTGGGTCCAGTCGACCCCGTTCTTCGCCTTTCACCTCTTTGCCGCGGTGGCGGTCTTCTTCGTCCCCTTCCACTGGTCCTACGTGGTCTGGGCGCTCGCGCTCTACTACGCGCGGATGTGGGCAACGACTGTCGGGTACCACCGCTACTTCGCCCACCGCGCGTTCAAGACGTCCCGGGCCTTCCAGTTCCTGCTGGCCTTCCTCGCCGAGACCTCGGCCCAGAAGGGCGTGCTGTGGTGGGCGGCCAATCACCGGCACCACCACCGTGAGTCGGACCAGCCGGCGGATGTGCACTCCCCGTTGCAGGACGGCTTCTGGTGGAGCCACGTGGGCTGGATCCTGTCCGACCGGTACACGGAGACCCGCGAGGAGGCGATCCGCGATTTCACCCGGTTCCCGGAGCTGCGGTTCCTGAACCGCTGGTACCTCCTCCCTCCGTTCCTCCTGGCGGTGGGGCTGTTCCTGATCGGGGGGTTCCCGCTGCTGGTCTGGGGCTTCTTCGTGAGCACCGTGCTGCTCTGGCACGGCACGTTCACCATCAACTCCCTGAGCCACGTGTTCGGATCGCGCCGGTACAAGACGACCGACACCAGCCGGAACAACTTCCTTCTCGCGCTGCTGACCTGCGGCGAGGGCTGGCACAACAACCACCACTACCACCAGAACACCGCGAATCAGGGCTGGTTCTGGTGGGAGCTGGACCTGTCCTTCTACATCCTGAAGCTGCTCTCGGCGCTCGGGCTGGTGTGGGACCTGCGGCTCCCGTCCGAGTCGGTGAAGTACGCATTCCGGAAGTACAGCCCGGAAGAGCGAGCGGAGCTGCGGAGCGAGCCGGCGATCCTCGGCAAGGCGCGGCTCGCA
>Ga0105104_10000675_pt1 | contig 26291 bp, 26 predicted proteins | sample PPLLaktember2015_3_FD_87034 | JGI IMG/M metagenome (GOLD analysis project Ga0105104, IMG submission 87034) | Freshwater sediment microbial communities from Prairie Pothole Lake near Jamestown, North Dakota, USA - PPLs Lake P7 Core (6) Depth... | ecosystem: Environmental > Aquatic > Freshwater >...
CGTCACAACTGCGATGAGACCAATAAATGTCAACCCGGTAAAGACTAATCCGCCAAGCGAGGTGGGGTAAAAACGCAGGAAAAAAAGTGTAATGAGGCCGAAAAAAGTCCCCCAGGCAAGATGAACGAGGAATACCAACAATCCCTGGGGCCAGATTTCGCCTACGCCGCTCCCCAAGCCGAAGCCCGCTGCACAAAGTGGGAGGAAAATTTCATAGGCAAGCAACGCGCTCGGAAGATGTGGACGATCTTCTGAGCGCACGAACGAAATGGTGATCAGGACTGCTCCGATGGTCAGGGCGACAAGATCATACCACCACAAACGGCTGTGAATAAAGGCTTCGTTGAATGTAAGCGGTTGAAAGGGACGCGAGGCAAAACCGGCGAGCAATCCGCCTACGAAGATGATCAACGAACTGACGAAGAGTGCTGTGACGGTTTGTGCGAAGAGACGCGGCGCGCCAGCCACAATGGAAAGCGTTGTGCCAATCCATGGCGTCAACAGTGGGGCGACGAGAATGCCGAAGATGAGCAATGCCTGTGCATTAAATAAATAACCCAATCCTAAGATTGCACCGGCTACCAGCGAGAAGGCAAAGAGTTCATAGGAGGGAAATGCGCGGCGGACAAGATGCGAAAATAATGCGGCGCGTTCCTGTTCGTCTGTCGGGAAATAGGCGCGCCGTTGGGCGCGCCGCCTGCGCGCACGCGCGGAAACAAACTCGGGTGCTTGTTCAGGATAGGGTTGGGAGGCGGGCTCAGAAGGGTTCATGCGATGGGGTGCAGGCTGAATCTTTGCGGCTCAATTATACCTCCCCAGGAAGTCTGGGATGCCTGCTCCCGTTATTGACAGGCGTTCTGCATCGGGTATAATACCGTCCGCACAAGCGGCTCCGTAGCTCAATTGGCAGAGCAAGGCACTCTTAATGCTTAGGTTGAGGGTTCGAGTCCCCCCGGAGTCATCAGGAAAGCCTGAGTTGAAAAACTTTGGGCTTTTTAATTTAAAAACCTGGCAGGGTCAAAGTTCAACCCTGATTTCCCATATCAAATATAATTAGACGTCCGATGTGAGCATCGAGCTGATCAAAAAGGAGTTTTCATGGCAAAAATACTGGTGACGGGTGGGGCTGGATTTATCGGTTCGCATGTTGTGGACCTGTTCCTGACGAAGGGGTATGAAGTGGTCGTTTTGGATGATCTTTCCACCGGAAGACGCTCCAATCTGAATCCGGGAGCAACGTTTTATCAAATGGATATTCGCAGCCCGGAAGTGCGGGAGGTGTTTGCGACGGAGCGACCCGATTATGTCAGTCACCACGCTGCGCAAGCGGAGGTGCGCCGGTCGGTTGCCGAACCGGCCTTTGATGCAAGTGTCAATATTCTGGGTTCCATCAATTTAATGGAGTGTGCCAGGGAGTTTCAAGTAAAGCATTTTGTCTATATCTCGAGTGGGGGTGCGGCATATGGAGAACCGGAACGGCTTCCCTGTGATGAGGAACATCCGGTTAATCCGATCTGTCCGTACGGCGCCAGCAAACATACGGTTGAACATTATCTCTACATGTATCATGTTAACTTTGGCTTGAACTACACCGTGTTGCGTTATCCGAACGTCTTCGGGCCCCGGCAGAATCCGCAGGGGGAGGCCGGAGTCGTGGCAATCTTTGCAGGGAGGATGCTGGCGGGCGAACCTGCGATCGTCAATGGCGATGGCGAGCAAACACGCGATTTCGTTTATGTGGGCGACTGCGCCTATGGCAATTATTTGGCAGTGACAGTCGATCATCAGTCCGGGATCTACAACCTCGGCTGGGGTCGCCCAACCTCCATCAATGAGATCTTCGTGGCTCTGGCAAAAGCCACAGAATACTCCCGCCCGGTTCAGCACGCTCCTGTAAAAGTGGGCGAGACACGCCATATCTATCTGGATGCAACAAAAGCAGCCAGGGAACTGGGTTGGACGCCAACCTTGACCCTCGAAGAGGGCCTGGAGAAAACGGTGTCCTATTTCAGAGATTCAGAACAAGTCGCGTGATGCCCTTCAGGAATTATGCTAAACAGTATTCGACTCTATCTTGATCGGCAGGCGTCCTCGATCTTTCGATATTTGCTGGAACAGACTATCCTGTTCCTGTTTGGATGGGTGCCGACAATCGTCGGAGTGGGCTTGCGAGGTGTGTTTTATCGCCTGATCCTGCACATGGATGGTTTGGCTGCGATCGAGAGCCGTGTCCGCTTGCGGTTTGCAGACCATATCAAGCTGGGTCATGGCGTTTATCTGGATGAAGGTGTTTACTTGCATGCCTGCCCCAAGGGAATTGAGATTGGTCCCCGGACCATTGTCATGCACGGGGCGGTTTTACATGTCTACAACTTCCGCGATATGCCGCATTCACGCATCAGGATCGGAAGCGACAGTCTGATCGGTGAATATTCGGTGATCCGCGGGCAGGGCGGGGTGCAGATCGGAGACCGCGTCTACACCTCACCTTTTACGCAGATCATTGCAGTCAACCACGTGTTTGACGACCCGGATCGGCCATTTGTCGAACAGGGCATTACGGCTGAAGGGATCGTGATTGAAGACGATGTCTGGCTGGGAGCGGGTGCGATCATTACGGATGGCGTAAGAGTGGGGAAGGGCGCGGTTGTCGCGGCTGGCGCGGTGGTCACAAAAGACGTGCCGCCTCACACCGTGGTTGGAGGCGTTCCTGCCAAACGGATCAAGACGATTGATGGTACTGAGGTGAGCAAGCCCCCCAACCGAGTAATTTATCAGGCGCTTAAGGATGAAATTTCATGACAGTTTTGTCGGTTGTTATTCCTGCGTACAACGAAGAAAACGGCATCGCCGAGATCGCTTCCCGGGTGCTTTCCATTGAACCTGCTTTGAAAAAGGTTGGGGTGGATCGGCTGGAACTCCTGGTTGTGGACGATGGCTCGCGGGACCGGACGGCGGAGGTGGCAGCGGGCATTCCAGGGGTAAGTTTGATCCGCCATGCCCAAAACAAGGGATATGGCGCGGCGCTCAAAACGGGCTTTTCCAAAGCCAGCGGCGAACTGATCGGGTTTCTGGATGCCGATGGCACGTATCCTCCTGAGTATTTTCCACAATTATGTCAGGCAGCTCTGCAAGGGACGGAGCTGGTCATTGGTTCACGCATGGCGGGTGCAGACAGCCAGATGCCTTTCACACGGCGTGTAGGCAACTTCTTCTTTGCCAACTTGCTGACCTTATTGGGTCGTCAAAAAGTGACCGATAGCGCCAGTGGGATGCGCGTCTTTCGGCGGGAAATCCTTGAACGCATCTATCCTTTGCCAGATGGCTTGAACCTGACGCCAGTGATGAGCACGCGCGCCGTCCATGAAGGGATCAATATTGCGGAAGTTCCAATCCCATACAGCGAGCGGGTGGGTCGTTCAAAATTAAGCGTGATCCGCGATGGAAGTATCTTCATGCAAAGCATGCTCTGGACCGCGCTCTCTTACAACCCGGTCAGGATCCTGGGCTTATTGGGCCTGGGAGGCTTGGGGATCGCAGGGATCGTCTTTCTTTGGATCCTTTATGTGAGGTCTCAGGGTGTGACGACCCTGGCTCCCTGGGGAGTTGCGGCTTTGTTTCTCGCTTTGATCTCCACGGTGACAGGCGTAAACCTTTTTGCCCTTGGCATCACATTCAACTATCTGGTCGCCCTATTTTATAAGAAGCCGATCCGCCAGGGATTATTCGGCAAGCCGATCTTCAAAAATCCGCTCGATAAACATTTTGGCTGGATGGGTCTTGCAGGTATCTTTGCCGGGCCGGCAATTGCGCTGGTCGCTCTCCTGATCGGCGCAGGCAGTTGGCAGATCGGACGGCTGTGGTTTTACATGGTGGGCAGCGCCCTGATATTTTTAGTGGGCGTACAACTGGTTGTATATTGGTTGTTGCTGAGAATATTGGAAGAGTTAAGTCAGAGGGACATGCTCACGAAGCAGGATATGGGCTAGGCAAATTGTGAGTAACAAATACATTCTCTGGCTGATCACTCTGTTATTGGTAGTCATCGCCGCCTTCCTGCTCTGGCCCTACTTTACGCAGGTGAATTTGCCGGATGCGAATATGTCGTCCTTCGGCGCTGAGACCGTGCGCGCCCAGGTGACGGAAATTATTGAAGAAGGCGAAATCGATCTGGGAGGGACGCTTCAGCGCTATCAGGTGGCGCGTGTGGAACTGCTGGAAGGGGAGTATCAGGGCATCCTCATGGAAATTGATTATGGCAGGCGAGGGGTGCTTTCAAATGCTGTCTACCTTCAAGCGGGTGACAATATCCTGGTCACAGTCGGTTCCCGCCCGGATGGAGTCCTGACAGTCTATTTTGTTGATTTCGTACGCTCGGATTCACTCCTGTGGCTTACCGCGATTTTTGTCCTCGTCATTCTCCTCATCAGTCGCTGGAAAGGATTACGCTCTCTTCTCAGCATGGCATTCAGCTTGCTGGTGATCATTGGCTATATCATTCCGCACATTCTCGCGGGTGAAGACCCCTTGCGGGTGAGCATCATTGGCTCGGTCATTCTTCTGGGCGTGACGCTCTATCTAACCTATGGCTGGAACCTCAAAACGCACGCGGCGGTGGTCAGTATGATCTTTGTGCTGTTGATCACCGGGACGCTGGCGGTGCTGTTTGTGTTCTTTGCACGGCTCACCGGCTCAGGAGATGAGAACGCCCTGTTCCTCATGCAAATGCTCAATACGCAAATTAACTTGCGCGGGCTGTTGCTGGGAGGCATGATCATCGGTGCGCTGGGTGTTCTGGATGACCTCGTGACGACACAAGCCTCGGCGGTCTTTGAGCTGCACCGCGCCAATGAAGCGCTCGGATTTCGTGCACTATTTCAGTCGGCCATGCGCATCGGGCAGGATCACGTCGCCGCGACGGTCAACACGCTGGTTCTGGCGTACGCGGGCGCGGCGCTGCCGATGCTTCTGATGTTCTCTCTCGGGCGCGGAAATTATGGGTTTCTGGTCAATTTTGAGTTCATCGCGGAGGAAATTGTGCGGACGCTGGTCGGTTCGCTGGGTTTGGTAACTGCTGTCCCATTGACAACCGCCATCGCCATTTTGTTCGCTCTCAGGGCCGATTCGCTCGCGAAATGGAGGCAGGTGCTCGGTCCGGAAGGAAGCGGAAAAGGTCATATCCATTGATCCCGCCCAAACTCGTCGAAACTTTACAATTATGCAATTTTCCATGCAAACTTGTGGCGAGATGGGGCAGGGCGCAACTTTTTTTCTGTTTTAGCGTATAGCAAGTACAAGGAGCGCGAGTGAAGGATGAAATTGCCTGGGTTACCCAGGCTCAGCAAGGCAACGACGAAGCGTTTACACACCTTGTCGAGGAGTATCAAACGCACGTCTACAACTTGTGTTACCGCATGTTAGGCGAGCCAGAAGCCGCCGAAGATGCCGCGCAGGAGACTTTCCTGCGCGCGTATCAGAACCTGCATCGCTATGACCAGGGCCGGTCATTTGCCACGTGGTTGCTTTCGATTGGCGCACATTATTGTATAGACCGGCTGCGCCGCCGCAAGCTCTCCATGTTCTCCATCGATGAGGAGAACGATGACGGGACAACCTTCGAAATTGCGGATGCCTCCTCCCCCGACCCGGAGGCTGAATCCGTTAAACGCGAGGACCGCGACCGCCTCCACATTTTACTGAAAGGATTGGACGAAACCGATCGGGCTGCGATCATTATGCGATACTGGTACGACTATTCTGAAATTGAAATTGCTGAATCTCTCCAATTGACAGTCAGCGCTGTCAAAAGCCGCCTGCACCGGGCGCGCCGCGCCCTGGCCGGCATGTGGCAGGAAGAGAAGCCTCTCACTCGCACCGAAAGGAGAGTCTATGAATCACCAGCCTTTTGAAGATTGGTTGTTGGATGATAAGCCGATCGAGCCTAAGCAGAAGCTCGCACTTGATGCACATCTGAGGATTTGCAATTATTGCTCTGCGCTGGCTGAAACGGGGCGGGCTTTGCAGTCCGTGAAGAAAGTTTCACCTTCAGCCGGTTTTGCGGCGCGCTTCCAGACCAGACTTGCGATGCAGAGGGTGGCTGAGCGCAGGCGCAGATTATGGGGCGCAGTGTTGTTTACATTCGGAGGCTTGGTAATGCTGATGTGGATGGCAGCGCCTTATTTGGTTTCCTTCTTTGACTCGCCGGCCACCCGCATTACTTCATTGGTCGGGTGGGGAGTGTTCCTTGTTACCACCTTGCGGGCGATGATTCAGGCGGGTTCTGTAATGTTAGATGTGATCCCCGGCTTCCTGCCTCCCTTTGCGTGGATGGTGTTGGTCTCCGCGTTTGCCGGGATCAGTCTTTTGTGGTCAATATCAATCTGGCGGTTCGTTCGTTTTCCGCGAGGAGTGTAATCTATGAAAAAAACGTTTAAGCTTTTTATGCTGTTAATCCTGCTTGCCCTGTTGCTGATGCCGACCCATTCGGCTCAGGCACAGGGACCCAATCCGGATGGTGATGGGCAAGTCATCTTTGGTAGTAACTATACACTGGAAAGTGGTGATGTCTTCGATGGCGACCTGGTTTTGCTTGGCGGCAATGTGACCATCGAAGAAGATGCCAGCCTGAATGGTGATCTGGTCGTGATCGGGGGCACAATTCAGAGTAATGGTGAAATATCAGGCAGTGTTGTGGTGGTGGGTGGGCAAGTCAGCCTGGAAGAGTCGGCGCTGGTGAGTGGCGATGTCGTCACGATTGGCGGTCAGTTGAATCAGGCGGAAGGCGCACAAGTGGAAGGCGATGTTGTAAATAATGTTGCGCCGAATTTTACGTTTCCGAACGGACGTATCCCGCCCACTGTGCCAGATGTGCCTGGTGTCCCTGCAGTCCCTGATGTCCCAGTTTCTAACATCAGGATCGACGTGAATCCTTTTAAAGCATTTGTCTGGATCATCGGTCTACCTGCGTTTGCCATGCTGCTGGCGTTATTCTGGCAGCCGCAAATTGAACGTACAGGCAAAGCCATTGTTTCACAACCCTTGATGGTCGGTGGGATTGGTTTGTTGTCAGTGGTTGTGGCACTTGTCCTTGTTCTTACCATTCTTCCACCGATTCTTGTTGTGTTTGCCTGGGTGTTCGGAATTGTAGCTATGGGTTCGGAGGTGGGGGAGCGCTTTGCAAAAGCCGTTAATCAACAGTGGTCGCCAGTGCTTACCATTGGTTTTGGCACGTTCCTGCTTGTGTTGGCTGGGACCATGATCGGCTGGATCCCGTGCCTGGGAGGGTTAATCCTCTTTCTGTTCGGTCTGATCGGTGTCGGCGCGTCCGTGATTACCTTGTTCGGAACGCGACCCATTCAGATCCCCGCGCTGACTGTTTATACGCCGCCGCCCGATTCTGGAGAGGCTCCAGTCGGTTAAGCTTAAAAATTTCTCATGTTATAATCAATCCGCCCCGAGCAACACCGGGGCGGATTGATTTTACAGAGGAAATATGACTTTCAGAGAAACCCCGGTCCCCAATACAACTATTCACAATACCCCCCCGCCCTTGATCGAAGTCTCTGGTACACACTTTGAAATGGGATGTCAGGTGGGTGAAGCGCGCCGTGAGCAGGTGCAGCACAGCATTGAAAACGCTCATCTTTTGATCGATCAAACCTATTCTTCGCTGGAGCTAACCTGGGTGGGAGCAAAGATCCAGGCGCGCAAGTATTTGCCATTTGCTGAGGAGCGTTACCCACAGTACATAGATGAAATGCAAGGCATTGCAAAAGGCGCGAATGTCACCGTCGATGATGTGATGGTGTTGAACGCCATGGAAGCCGTAACCATGGATGCACTTCACCTGACGCGCTGCACCAGCTTCGCAGTCAATGAAGAACGCACAGCCGATGGTCATGTGCTGCTTGCACATAATGAAGACTGGCTGCCTGAGGATGAAGGGGATGTCTATGTCGTTTCAGCGAAGCCAAAGGATGAGCCTCCATTTCTTGCCATGACGTATGGCGGGCTCCTGCCCAACGTGGGCTTCAACGCTCATGGCATTGCCCAACTCATTGATTCCGTTTACCCGAGCGATTCGCGCATTGGGATCCCGCGCCTGGTATTGGCACGTGCGGTTTTGGCATCCAGGCGTCTATCGGGCGCGCTCGGACGTACACTTGTCCCTCATCGTGCTGCTGGCTACAATCACCTGTTGGCAGATGATCATGGCGAGTTGTATTCAGTGGAGGTTTCCGCTCGCAAGTTCGATATTTTGTATGGTACCGACGGATATATGGTCCATACCAATCACTATATTACTCCTACCATGAAAGCGATCGAAAGCGACCCGGAAGAATTGATTTCATCACGGGTGCGATATTTCCGTGCCAACCGCTTGTTACGGCAAAACTCTATGCATACCATAAAGACTTTGCAAGCGATCCAAAAGGACCATGTCAACCTGCCCAACTCGATCTGTAATCACAATATTCAGGGCATCGATCCTCTTGATCGGGAGAGCACGATCAGCGCCATGGTGATCGATCTAACCTCCCGTGAAATGCATATCGCCTGGGGCAATCCGTGCCAGAATTCGTATCATACCTATCACTTGAATGATTAGCTGTAATAGATCAAATGGAAAGCGCCTCTGTGCTCGGACAGCAGGCGCTTTTGTTACCAGGCCTTGGCGGATGGGATTTTATTTCTTTGGTTTTAAACGGCTGGTCAGATCACGTAACTGGATAAACGAAATTGGTTTGATCATGACAAAATCTGCCAGTTCAGTATAAGCTTCCCCCATGCGTGCATCGGCCGTGGTGATAATGACAATGGCTTTGGCTAACCGCTCATCCTTCTTAATGACATTAGTCAATAAATCTCCGCCGGAGATGTGGGGAACATGCATGTCCAGCAGGATTAAAAAGGGCGCTACTCCCTTTTTTAATCTTTCCTGGGCAGACTGACCATCTGCTGCCAGCTCCACTTCAAAGCCGACACTACGCAATGCCTCAGCAAAAATATTGGCAAGGTCCTCATCATCCTCAACGATTAGAGCCAGTTCACTCATAGGTTTCTCCATTTTTCCATATCTGCTTCCTGGGTTACCAGAGGGAGGGTGATCGTAAAGGTGCTGCCTCTATCCACTTTGCTTTTTACCTTGATCTCTCCATTCATCAAATTCACCAACTGTTTGACGATGGATAAACCCAATCCAAATCCACCGTGAGCGCGCGTTGCGGCGCCATCCACCTGCCGAAAAGTATCAAAAATATATGGGAGTTCGGACTCAGGGATCCCGTGCCCGGTGTCAGACACTTCAATGCCCCATCTACCCGTATGAGGACAAAATAGTCTTACATGCACGGTGCCATGATCCGTAAATTTGACACCGTTATTAACGAGGTTGACCAAAATTTGCTGCAGGCGCGCCGCGTCACCGTTTAAGATTTCGGGAAGGTTGTCCTCAATTTCACTGGTCAGTCTTAAGCCTTTTTCATGAACACTCTGGTCCATAACGCCATGGATGTTTTCCAGCAATTCAGCCGGTTTGAGGGGCGCCATTTGGACGGTTAATTTGCCCGCCTCCATTTGCGCCTGATCGAGCAAGTCATTGATCAGTCCGAGTAGGCGCTGGGTGTTTTTCATGATGCGCTCAGACATGTTGATCTGCTTCTCGTTCATCGGTCCGTAAACGGACTCTTTGAACATCTCTGCATAACCTAGAATGGCATTGAGAGGTGTTCGCAACTCATGAGAAACAATGGCAACGAATGTGCTCTTGAGCTTTTCCACCTCAGCTTCGCGCGTAAAATCACGAAAAACAGTCACGGTTCCGAGGTTGGTGTTGCTCTCTTTTGAATTGTCATAGACTTGTGCCGCGCTGATGGAAAGGGTCTTTCTGCCCCATTCAATACGAAAACTGGGTGGCTGGGTATCGTGCTCCATCATGGCGTAGAGCAGGCCGCGGCTTCTGGGTGAAAGCCGGGGATGTTCGATAAGTTCGCGAAAGTTTTTGTTGACGATCAACTCTATTGGAAGGTCAAGCATGCTCTTTAACGCTGGATTTGCGAGGATTGCATTCCACTTCCTGTCGAAAACAACGACGCCGTCTGCAATGGAATTCAAGATGGCCTGATTTCGACCTGCTTCGATACGCTCACGCTTCAAAGACTCAGCCAGGGCTTGCGTTCGCTCAGTCACCGCCTGATCAAGATCTAGGTTAATAGTACGAAGTTCTCTGAGCGCCTGATCAAGACTGCGCGCGGATAACCATGAAACCAGAGCAAGCATGAAGAAACCAATAATTGCTATTGGATTTGGAGGGATTGACACGGAGCTGGCGAGGGCAACAATAATGATGCTGCTCAACGCTGCAAAGATGAAGCTGGCTAGTGGAAACAGAATTAAGCTCGATACCGCAATTGGGATGGTGTAGACAAAAAGCGACCGCCCATTCGCAAGTTGTTGAGGCTGATCTGAAAATGTAAAAATAAAAGTCAATAGCAGCAAATATAAAAGGGCCGCCCATTGTCCTGAAACACGCCGGTTGACATAATAAATTGCAACGACGCCCAGGGTTGTTAAGACGAGGCCTGCTATTACCAGCTGTCTTTCACTGTTTGTAAAGCTCTGGGTGGTAAAACTATCCAAAATGATGGCCGCCAGGCCAGCTACAGCCGCGATCACCGCGCCAAACATCAGAATGTTCAGCAGCCTTCTGCGTCGTGAATCATCGGGATCAGAGACAGGGACGTTTAGAATAGAATCCAGGTGTATTTTCATGGTTTTACTGAGCTAGTGCAAGTGCGCTGATGACCGCCGAACGAATTACAAGGTTTGGATTATACAGACACTTCCCGATCCACAAGGGAGGGTAGGGTTGATCCATGTTTTCCTTGAGCCAGCGGGCTCCATCTTTTATAGCATCTTTTGGCACCCTGGCCACATTCTGATTCCAGACCCAAAGAGCTTGAATGGCATAAGCTGTCTCCTCGGCCGTGGACAGGTATGTACCCCATGAGCCATCTGTATTCTGCGTCTCGAGAATCCACTGCACAGAGTCTTCCACCAATTCTTTCGCAAAACCTGCACAGGCGATGATCGCGTGTGCCGTTGCGTAGTAAGGTGAAGAATGCCACTTGTCCACCCAGTAGGGGTTTTGTCCCTTCGCTTTTTGCAGAAAACAGATCACCTTCTGGACAGATGAGTTGGTCTGATCCAACCCGGACTGCCCAAGCGCACCGAGCACATGGATATTTGCGCTGATGGACGGATTTGCCTCCAGGTCGAAACAGCGGAAATGGTCCTTTTCCTCATATCCTAGCACACTGGCTAGGTCTTTTTCAAGACCAAATCGTAACAAAGTGTCAAACACCAGACCCGTATCGTCACTATCTTTGACCGAATAATCCGCCGCAAACCCAACGCCATGGTTTGGCTGCCAGGCATTCGAGAGGAAGTCAAGATGAGGCTGAAGCTTCCCATTCTTTTTCAAGTCAGGGATGAAACTGAGATTCCATAGCGCCCAGGCGATCTCAAAGACATCAAAGGGCGCAACGTTTGGCATTCCACCATCTGCCTTCATCACGCCCCGTAAATAATTCAAAGAAGCTTCATCACCTCTTTTGATATAAGTTGCGAAATAGGCGGTAGCTGATGGGCTTACACCCACAGACCCATTGCTCTCCTGGAGATTTTCGATATCCAGCATGTGTTTTCCGTCCATTCCAGCCATCTCGGCGGAAAATGCCATGGTCACATGCCGGTTGATCATGTTGTTTTGAAGATAGGCAAGTTTCTTTGAACGTTGCCTGGATAGACGCCCCAAAATGCGATTCCCTTGATTTTTGATCAGACCCAACTTCTCCGCCTCGGCTGCGAGGGTGGGCGCGATCATTTCAAAGCCGACAGTTGCTCCGTTTGGATCAGCTTGTAAACCCTCCGTGGCGCCGCCAACAATCCGCTCGAGCGCGTTTTTCCCATTTTCAACCTGGACTTTATCGTGCCCGCGCCGGCCTCGATAGGAAAGGGCGATCATGGCAGCCAGGGTACAAATCACCCGGTCGTGGTGATAAAAAGGCGCGGGTGCTCCCCAAGATCCATCGGGAAGCTGATTTTCTGCCAGCCAGGCAAGGCTGTGACTGCTTAGATTCCAATCAATCTCACCCAGGCGGGCAGTCCAGGCAGTATCGTAGGCCGTACTGCCCATGTGACCAGGACCAACCTCGTCGATGAGTTTCTCGATCAGTTCATTCATTCTTCACTCCCCCTTCCGGGAATCCAGAGATTGAATTTTAGCCTTCCAACGCCAAAGGCGTAATCTTTATTCCTGCGATAATAATCTCGCAGCCAATCAAGTTCTTCCTCTGTTAATTTTGTGTAATCGGGTTCTGGAGTGCGGCGGACGTAAATGTGATCATAAAGGATGGCGCGCAGCTGAGATTGCGTCATGTAAGGCGATGGACTGAGAGAAAAGTACAGGTCTTCCTCGCCGGTTGTCAGTAGCGGCATGTCGAATACACTGAATTTATCGAAGCCAATAAACATGCTGACTGGTGGTAGATCCTCGCCATAATATTTGTGAATGAGCGCGTGCTTATCTGGCACGGAACCTTCTGCAAGATAATGCTCCACAGAAAGGCGTGAGATGGTTTCGGTTACTTTATCCGCAAAGACGCCAAAGAACAGGCGGGGACCCGTATTATGCCTCGTCGCTTCCGTGACCTCATACATGGATTTCAAGGCATATTCGTAGGATGTGCCGGTCAGCACGTCGCGATAATCGCCATAAAAGCGGACTTTGACGTTGTAGCGTGCGAAGAATTCATGATAATTTTTGTCGGTAGCGGTACGTACCAAACCATCTATGCCGACGCGCTGAGTATATTCATCCCCGCGCTGCATCAATTCATGCCCAAACACTGGAGCCAGGATAATTTCAATGCCATGATCGAAAAGCAGGGCACACAATTCGACATGGTTCCGGATCGAGGTATTCATATAGGCTTCGAAGAAATCAGCCCCGATCGTTTCAGCATGTTCAAGCATGAACCAGCGCCGGGTCCCGTTGATGGGGAATACGCAGACTTTTTGTCCGGTGGCTTTTACGAGCGCGGCAACCTCCTCGGTGGAGAGTTGCAGAAAACGCTCAAAGGGAATCATCTGTTCCTCGAAAGGCGCGGCAGGAACCGGGGAGTCCGACGCGCATATTCCGCATAGCCCGGCAGGTTTTTGGTCAGCAAATCTTCCTCCTGCTTCGCCGCGCGGCTGAAATCCCAGATCGTATAAAGCAAAGCCGCCAACGTTGTCAGCGCAGGGTTAATCAAAAACAACCCTGCGGCAATCCCGAAAAATGAAGTGATAACCGGATGCCGCATGAGTTGATAGGGACCCGTGTCAATTACTTTGTGTTCGGGCTGAATTTCAACGCGCTCCGCATAATACTGCTGCAGGTGTGCCCGCGACCAGATATGTAAACTCAATGCAGTCAGAATCGTAAGTATTCCAATGATTTGAATGACCAGCCCCCATGTCGCTGTCGTGCGAAAACTGAGGATTGGGAAAAGGATGGGTTGCAGAGTAAGCACCGCGACCATGGCAAAAATAAAAAACGTAAAGTCCCAGGCGCGGCCCGAACCGCTGGATTGTCTTTTTTTGTCGTAACGGTGAATGAGCACAAAATCCATGACATAGAACAGGAGGATGGTCATTATTGTTGCAATAGATTGGATAATGGCAGGGAACATGTGGGCTTAATCGGCCTTTGTAAACTGTTTTACGACGCGGGAGGCGATGCCTGCCATCGTGATCATGGCATGATTTGTGTCTTCAAGGTGGAAGCCCAACCTGCGTTTTATATCGTAAGCTCCACTTCCAAAACGGATCAAACGGACGTTGTGTTCAAAGGCTTCCTGCAGGGCGGTATATAACAGCAGGAAGTAACCGCCGGGAACATCATCTTCGAGGCCCAGGGCGGCGGCAAGCTGGAACTTGTTATCACGTACGATCGCGCCGCAGCCAACCAACTTACCTTCTTTGTGGATTTCAAGCCACGTGCCATCGATCATCGAAAAATTCTCGAGCAAGCCCTGCATCCATGGGTTTGGGGCGGCCCCATGCCAGATCGAGACATTTCGAATTAATTTCAAAGCCTTTTCTATATTTGAAATGGTTTTATGTTTGGTGAGAACCAATCCGTTTTTTTCGGCTTCACGCAGACTGCGTTTGTAGTGCTGGCGGTCATGCTTGTTACCAGATTCAAGATAAGCTTCGAAGCTTTTCCACTCCACGGGCATAAACGTGCCGGGCTCTGACACGGTGATTGGCTCATAACCGGCGGGCCAGGTTGGATAGCGCAACTGTTCGGTGAGTAAAAAATCGAAAATAAGAAAAGAGCAGCGCTGCTGTTTGAATTGTTCCTGGGCAGCCTGTGCCAGAGCAGTCAGTGCCACATCCCGAAGTGGCTCACCTGGTAAAAGCAAAGCAGATGTATCTGCGAGCGGCGAGCGACAGACGAGCAAGGGTCGGTGTTTGAATACCGAAGCCATAAAGCGCCGCGCAACCTCCGGAAGAGGCAAAGGCTCATTATATACTTTAAAAAGAGCAGCCCCCGCAACCGGTGTCTTTTTATCCCATGCAATCAAGTAAGTGGGAGGGCAATCTGCCATGGCACGTTCCCCAAACTGATACCAGTGATGACTTTGAAAGCCGCGCCCGGCGACGATACGGTTCCAAATCTCGGGTTCTATCTCATTGATGCTGTTGAAAACCTGCACATTTAGTTTAGCCATGCTGACTCCTGTGCGCTTCCATTTTACATGAGCGGACTGAAAACGAACGTTTCAAAAGTGCAAACTAAGCCAGTCCAATTGTATAATCAGGTCGAGGACTTGCTATGCAAAATTATACCTTCCGTCTACAACCTGGGCAGGATCTGTTTGACTCCATCGAAGCATTTGCCAGGGAAAGACAGGTGGAAGCCGGGTGTATTTTGAGCGGCGTTGGGAGCCTGACTCATGCAACCTTGCGACTGGCAAACCGCGATTTTTACTCTGAATACGATGGTCATTTTGAGATTGTTTCCATGACGGGGACAGTGTCCATTTACGGCTCCCATTTACACATTTCGATTTCCGATGGAGATGGAAAAACCATCGGCGGACACCTGGACTCCGGGTGCAAAATTTATACAACGGCCGAAATCGTGATTGCGGCGTTTGAGGGTGTAAGCTACAAACGCGAGTTCGCTGAAGATTCCGGGTATGAGGAACTGGTTGTTTATCAGAAATAGGAGCAGGCAGTTACCTGCCCTACTTCTTTTGTAAGGCGGCTAAAAACTCCTCCTGATTTCTTACAGTTTGTTTAAACCCAAGGCGCTTCCCAAGCCGGGTTAATTGTGGCGGTTCCACGTACGTTGTTGCCAAAGTTTCGGCCTGCCCCAACACATCATTTGCCTGTCCATCCAGCAGGATTTGGCCCTGTAACATGGCGATCACCCGTTCGAAGTTTTCTGCGCAAAAATCAATGTCGTGTGTGATGGTGATCACCGTCTTGCCGCGCTTTCGCAGCTCTGCGATCACATTGGCAATCCGAGCCACGCTGATGGCATCCTGCCCCGTGGTGGGTTCGTCGAAAATGACGATATTTGTATCCATCGCAATGATGGATGCGATGGCAACCATTTTCCGCCACGTGGCCGACAGGTCGTATGGATTCGTTTCCGTTTTATCGGAGAGTTCTGTCAGGGCCAGTGCATCGTTGACCAAAGCCTGAAGCTGTTCGCCGCTAAAGCCAAGATTGCGCGGCCCGAACGCGACCTCCGCGCCGACATTCTTCGAGAACAGTTGCTCGTCAGGGTTTTGGAACACATAGCCGACCCGGCTGGCCAGTTTGGCAACGGAGTATTTCGCCGTATCCCAATCCCCGATCATCACCTGACCGCGCGTCGGCTGCAACAATCCATTCAGGTGTTTGACAAGCGTAGTTTTCCCCGCACCGTTCTGACCGATGATCGCGACCCGTTCGCCCGACTTGATGGTCAATGAAATACCGCGCAGTGCTTCCACGCCGGCGGGATAAGAAAAATAGAGATTTGAGATTTGGATCTTCATCTACGGTTTATTTTCCAAAGCCTTCGATTGCTTCGTCGAGGGTCACGGGCAGCTGTTTGCTGCCTGACCACAACCCCTGCTTGCGAGCCTTCCGTGCAACAGAGGTGTAACGTGAAACTCCAAATCCCTTGTCAATCACCAAATCAGAGGTCAATACTTCGCGTGGTTTGCCTGCGGTAAGGATTTGACCTTCATACAGCGCGACGACGCGATCTGCAAATTGCGCGATCCATTCCACTTTGTGTTCAGCCAGAATAACGGTCATGCCGCGTTCGGTCATCTTGCGGATCACGCCAAACACTTCCCGCGTCCCAATCGGATCCATCTGTGACGTTGGCTCGTCGAGCACGAGCACCTTTGGTTGCATGACCAGGATCGAAGCGAGCGCGACGCGTTGCTGTTGTCCACCGGATAAAGAATAAGGGGAGCGGTCTGCCAGGTCGCCGATCCCGGTCAGTTCCATGGCCTCTTCCACGCGTGTTTTCATCTCCTCGCGTGGGATGCCAATGTTTTCCAACCCGAAGGCAAGCTCTTCAAAGACGGTATACTTCGCACCGCTGATCTGGTTAAACGGATTTTGAAAAGCCAGCCCGACGTTCAGCACCCATTCACTCAGCGACGAATTGTGAGACTCAACGCCTACCACCTCGACCACGCCCGTCAGCTCGCCTTTGAAGAAATGGGGAACGAACCCGGCCAGGGTGTAGCACAGTGTGGATTTGCCGGCACCATTGGGGCCGATGACCGCAACGAATTCACCCTCATTTACCTGCAGGTTGATATTTTGCAGGGCGGGCGTATCCGTGAGCGGATATTGGTAGGTGACGTTTTGAAGGTTTACGATAGCCATATTCTGAGAGCCATACTGAGGATCGCCAGACCCATAAATATCCAGCGCAGCGCTCTATCCAAAGCCGTGTCGGGAATATCATACAAGGAAGTTTTTACATGGCTGGATGTAAAGCCGCGCGCTTCGATGGCGATCGCCCGTTCTTCCACCTCCACCAGCGAGCCAAAGACGAGCGGACCCACGAGGGGGACCAATGATCCCACCCGTTTGAGAAAGGTGCTTTGCGTATCCATGCCTCGTGAGTGCTGAGCCGCGAGTATGGTCTGGGCTTTGGCTTGCATCTGAGGCAGGATCTGCAAAGTGGAGATGATCACGTAGGCAATTTGGGGAGGCATCCCGCGCCGGGTCAGGTCGGTCATCAACTCTCTTGGGTGGGTTGTCAGAAGGAATATTGTGAAGGAGGATGCGATCGCAAATACTCGCGCGGCATTTCTGAAGGCGAACAACGTGCTTTCCAGCGTGGGATGCAGGAACCATAGACGGAAAAGTTCTTCGCCTTCCAGCGGTTGAAAAAGTGCCTGCATGACAAAAAGGAATGCTGTGGCAGGCAGGATGATGCGCAGGGCTGCATTGAGGTACTCACGCCCAATTCTTCCAACGAAGATCAACGGGATGATCACCACAAGGACCAGCAGGTGAGACGTCCAGTAGTAGGGGGAGACGAACGAAACAAGGATCAGTCCAAATACAAGCGCGATCTTGGTAAGAGGGTTGAGGCGGTGAAGCAGGCTGTCACGGTAATAATAAAAGGATAGTCTGTCATGCATGGTATGTCGAATTATAAATGACAAGCGTAGCAGTCCTGCGGACAAAAGAGACCAGACTGCATGTATCTGGTCTCTTCTTGTGAACCGGAAGTATCTTACCCGCCGGTGATTCTGCTGACCACAAAGACTGCCAGCAGGATCAGCAGAACTACCACGCCAATTGCGATGAATAACTGCGTCCGGCTTGCGCCTCCCTCCGTTTGGACATTTTCGGCGCGTGGGAAGCGGGCAAGAAAGCGCTTCGAGAGTCCCTGCACGATGGCAAATGCCAGCATCGCGGTCGAGATCTTATCGATGGGTTCAACCAGGAAATTCGTGCTGAATACAGCCCCGACAATATCCCTCCCCGTTTGAAGCAGGTAGGCGGTAATGAATGAAGAACCGCTGGAGGTAATGCCTCCAAAGAAATACACGGCAATGGGTGTGGAAACGATCGCGGCGGTGAGCGCCACCAAAAAGCCTGTTACGACTACTTTCCACCAGCTCTTGAAAAGTCCTGCATTGGCGCATAAACCCGCTACCAGTCCGATGAAGAAGGCGACGGGAATCCATGGCCACCAGTCGGTGGGGTTGGTGAGCATCCCGATCACAAAGTTCGATAGTGCGCCGGTCAATGCTCCTGCCCAGGGACCGCACAGTGCAGCGACAAGCACCGTTCCAATGCTGTCCAGGAACACGGGCAGTTTTAACTGTCCAACAATGTAGCCGATGACCCCATTGATCGCTATTGCAACTGGAATAAGTACCCAGGTGACAGTCGTGAAGTCTTTCTGCATGCGCCTGGTGACATACGCCCATACGAGCAGAAGGACCAGTATGGCGATCGCGATGATGAAATAAACAATGTTTTGGGAAATTACTTCCATTTTGCACTCTCCTCTCGGGATTTGATCTATATAACACTGCTGATACGGTTTTGTTTCACTGCCGCGGCGTTGACCGCGCAAGCCTTTCCATTCTCTCCAAAAACAGCTCGATGAAGTCTCTCGCTCGTACATCGAGCGCCACTCTCAGATTGGCGGGCTTTTTATCGTAGTTATAAAAATCGGCGACCGTTTTGCCCAGCGAGATGCCGCCCGAAAGGTCCACGTCCACCGGAAGCTCCTGATAGGTGCATAGTTCAGGCGCGAACGTCAATGCCAGCGCGAGCGGATCGTTGATGACGCACCCGTCGATCTTCTGATACTCATCGTGGAATTCCATGTAAAAGCGGGTTGCATCTGCCACAAATTTCGTAATGGGTGAATCGGTCTTTTGCAATCGTTTTATATCCCCCGGCATCAAAATACACTGATAGGTCACATCCAGCGGCACGAGCGTCGTGGAGATGCCCGCGTGATAAACGATGTGCGCGGCATGCGGGTCAACATGCGTATTGAACTCTGCCAGCGCGGTCGTGTTGCCTTCATGCCGGATCGCGCCACCCATAATGATCAGCTCTTTGATTGCTTCCACAATGCGCGGCTCCTGACGGATTGCCAAAGCAATGTTCGTCAATGGCCCGATCGCCACCAATGTGATTTCTCCGGGCGCCGCCAAAATCTTCTCGATGAGGAAATCACTTCCATGCCGAGAGATTGGCCCGGTGCGCGGTTCCGGAAGTTTTGCGTACCCCAAGCCTGTGTCTCCGTGTGTCTCCGGCGCGAGCAAAGACGGTTGTACGAGCGGCAATTCGCACCCCATTGCAACCGGGACATAGCCGGCATTCGCCAACTCCAAAACCGATAGCGCGTTCTTTGTCGCCTGTTCCAGGGAACAATTCCCATGTACGATGCTCAAGCCTTCAAGTGACAGCTCAGGCGAAGCCAGGGCAAGCAGGATGGCGCAGGCATCGTCAATGCCAGGATCGGTGTCAAACAGGATTTTTCTCGGCATGTTATTCGCCGATTTTCCGATTCAGGATTTCCATTCTCTGCAGGAATAGCTCAATGAAATCATCTCCCCGCACATTCATGGCAACCTTCATATTCGCAGGTTTCTTCATCACATTGTAAATATCGGCAAATGTCTTGCCCATGGAAACGCCGCCTGAAATATCGACGTCCACGTAATATTCTTTCAGGGTCAACAGCTCAGGCGCGCTGACCGCCGCCAGCGTTAAGGGATCGTGTAAGGCAACACCATCAAACCCACGTTCAAACGAGAATTTCAAATAGACTTCAACGGCGTCCCTGATAAAGCGTGAGATCGGAGAGTTGATCTTCATTAATCGATCAACATGCTCCAACTTGAGCAGGCACTTATGCGTCACATCCAGTGGAATTAATGTGATGGGGATCCCGGAATGGAAAACGATGTGGGCGGCATGCGGGTCAACGTAAATATTGAACTCTGCCAGCGGCGTGATATTGCCGCTCTCCCGGATCGCGCCGCCCATAATGACCAGCTCTTTCACAGCTTTTGCAAATTTTGGTTCCTTGCGGATCGCCATCGCAATGTTCGTGAGCGGACCAATGGGAAAGATGCTGATCTCATTTGGTTCTGCAAGGACACGTTCGATCAAATAATCCACGGCATGGCCCGGGACAGGTTTTGCCTGAGGGTCCGGTAAATTTGAATTGCCGATCCCGCTCTCTCCATGCACATCCGCGGAGGCGCGCAACGGCTGGACAAGTGGAACCATACTTCCACTCGCAACCGGAATGTGGCTGGCGTGTGCCAGTTCCAAAACGGAAAGCGCGTTGCGGGTGGCCTTGTCCAGCGTGACATTTCCCTGAGTGGTGGTAAGCGCCTCGAGCTTGATCTCAGGGGAAGCCAGCGCCAACAGGAATGCGAGGGCGTCATCCACGCCGGGGTCGGTATCAATAATAATTCGAGTAGGGTTCATAATATTTGTAGGGCAGAGATAAACCTTTCTACCTCGTCTCTTGTCGGCAGCGAGGGTTGTGCGCCGAATTTTGTCGTTGCGAGGGCGCCGCAGGCACACCCGTATTGGACAGCATTTTGGAGTGTAAGAGCTTGCTCTTGCATACTCGACGGCAAGCCGTCGGACTCCAAAAGCTTGGCAGCAAACCCACCAATGAAGGCGTCACCGGCCGCGGTCGTGTCAACCACCTCGACTTTGAAAGCAGGAACATGCTTTATCATTGCTTGGGTGACGATCAACGCACCGTTCGCGCCCAGTGTGACAACTACATTCTGCGCGCCGCGCCCGAGCAATCTCTTGGCGGCTTTTTCGGCAGAGGCAAGATCATTAACCGGTTGATCTGTCAGCAGGCTTAGTTCGGATTCGTTGGGCAGGATGAAATCTGGCAAGGAGATCAATTGTTCGGGCAGGGAACGCGCGGGGGCAGGGTTGAGCAGAACGCGCAAGCCACTGTCCTTTGCGTGTTGTGCCGCAGAGGCAACCGTCTCGATGGGAATCTCCAGTTGGAGCAGAAGCAGCTTGTGATCCTGGAAGGAGACGTTGCCCAGGTCCGCAGGACTCACTTTGCCATTGCCTCCGGGCGATAGAACGATACTGTTCTGCCCACCCTCGTCCACAACGATGATGGCAGTGCCGGTCGCGGATCGCGCATCCATTTGAACGTGAGCAGTGTCCACGTTGTTTTGTTTGAGATTGTTGATGAGGTCCGGTCCAAAACTGTCGTTGCCCACCCGTCCGACCATTGCAACCGCGGCGCCCTGTCTCGCCGCGGCAACTGCCTGGTTGGCGCCCTTGCCGCCAGGGATGATCTGCAGGTCTTCCCCGCTGATGGTTTCGCCCGGCTTGGGAAAACGCGGGGTCCGCACAACAAGATCAGCATTGATCGAGCCAACAACAAGGATATCAGGCATGCACAAATTCTACCCGATTTGAATTTTCGTTTACCGCTTGCCCATAAATTGCTGAAATTTTCGGAATAACTTGAAGTTAAAACCAGACTCCTCGTTTGACTATTTGCGCGGTACTTTGTGGATATAATTGCAAAGCCCCGGAGACTTTTCATGAAAAAAATCTGGCCTTTCAGCTTCTATTTTCTGTATTTTGCTGCATTCTCATCCGCCCTGCCATTCTTTGTTCTCTTCTATCAGGGACTTGGCTTTAATGGGGCGCAGATCGGTTTACTGACCGGCATTCCCCCGTTAATTACACTGGTTGCCTCGCCCTTCTGGACCGGTCTGGCAGACGCAAGGCAGTGGCATAAATTGGTAATGGGTCTGGGTATTCTTGTTGCAGTTTTGGTCGTATTTCTGCTGCCATCGTTTACAGGCTTTGCTGTCGTTTTTATCTTGATCATCCTGTTCAACACTTTCCTTACGCCTGTTCCTGCTCTGGCTGATAGCGCCATCATGACTATGCTCGGAGAGGAACGCGCGATGTACGGACGGATCCGTCTCGGCGGCACGATTGGATGGGGATTGTTCGCTCCGATTGCGGGAGCGCTGGTGGAGAATTACGGCCTGAAGATTGGGTTCTGGACCTTTTCGGCGATCATGCTGGTCAATTTTTTTGTCAGCCAGAAGTTTGTGCACGGCTCGCAAGAGGCAGGTGCAGCCAAGTCTGGTGGCATCCGTGTTTTTTTGACGAATCGTCGCTGGCTCAGTTTTTTGTTTATTGCTTTCCTGGGCGGTGTTGGCGCATTTTCTGCAGCCTCTTATTTGTTTCCCTACATGGCTGAGTTGGGCGCGAACGAATCGACGATGGGATTGGCACTTACGATTTCAACGTTGACCGAAGTACCCATATTCTTTATGGGGCACCGGCTTGTGAAGAAGTTTGGCTCCTACGGCTTGCTCACCCTGTCGCTGGTAATGTTCGGTGCACGATCCTTGCTATATGCTGCGGTCAGCACTCCTGCCATGGTATTGATTGTGCAGGTATTTGGCGGAATGATCTTCCCGGCGATGTGGACGGCCGGTGTTTCCTATGCGGATGAAAACGCGCCGGCGGGCTTGAAATCCAGCGCGCAAGGACTCTTCGGAGCAATGTCATTCGGCGTCGGTGCCGCGTTCAGCGGGTTCATTAGCGGATTGCTGCTTGAAAGCATTGGTGGACGCGGGATGTTCCTGGTCCTTGGAATTGTTATTCTTGTGGGGCTTGCTATTGCAGAAGGGATCAGGCGCTTCTTCCCTGACAAGAGCGACCTTTCTCAAACGGCCGGGCTGACTAGCGACAAATGAGGATCGGTAGCTGCGATTCACGCAGCATAAAATTAATCGAACTTCCAACCGTGATGTGCTTTAGAATCCAGCCACCATAACTGCCCATAACAATGAGGTCCGCGTTGATTTCCTCGGCGGTTAATTTGAGAGTCTCCACCGAATATTTTTTGGTGATGAACTCTGCTTCGAGTTCGTTGAACTCGAGATAGTTCCGGGCAAAGTCCTGGGCAGAACCGTTCGCTACTTTATCATCCGGCGCGGTTAGAATGGACAATTTTGTCTGCCATTGCTCCGCGAAGTACGTCGCAACAAACAACGCCTCCTGGGATTTTGGGCTGCCGTCGAATGCCAGCAGGACGTGATTTAGGTTGGATACCCTGCCTGGAATTGTCAGCACCGGACGTGAGGCGCGCATAATCAGTGTTCGGATATTGGATGCAATCACTTTTATGCCTGTCGACGGAGGGTGGGCAACCTTCAATACGATCAGGTCCGTCAGGGCGGCGCGTTCGAGGATCTTTTGAGTCGCTTCGCCGATTTCAATGGCTAATGCCCCTTGAACGTTTCCACGCTCGCAGATTTGATTGAATTGGCTTTGCAGGGTGGTCACTTCCTCAGCAGTGAGTTTTCCCTGTTTCTCCACCGTGTGCAGACCATGGATGTTCGCATTTTCCCGCTGGGCAATGGAAATTGCCTGTTCAAGCGCCTGCCAGCTTTCAGGGTTGTCGCCAAGCGGCACAAGGATATCCCTGAAGAGGTGCTCGGAGTAACGGTTGAGCAAACGTGCCTTGCGCCAGCTTCCGACTTTTGTCTCTGCACTAGTGGCACGCCGGTTTTTCCTTTGGATGACCACCTCGGCCGCAGCTTCCGGGCGGATGCTCCAGCCTAATTCTTTTTCCAGTTCGTCGCGATGCTCAGACATCCACACGTAAAGGTCCGTGATCGTCCGGCCCGGGAACCAGCGCATCATGCCGCGCTCGCGCACGGCTTCGGCGAAGGGAAGGTATATTTCACGGTACCAGCTTTCGGCGGAGTCCTGAAGCGAGCACTCCTTCTGTCCTTCCTCTTCAATTTGACAATGGCAAACGCAGACTTCATCCAGCAATTTTTGGTATCCACCGGGGATCGTGATCCTCAGGTCAAGATATTCCTGCGTTTTGCTTAACCCGGTTTGCTCAAGGAAATCGGCATACTCCGCTTTGATGATCAACTCATCCGGCTGGATGTCCGGCGTCAAGGGGATATCTGTCTGGATCTCGATGACATGCGCCTCGATGGCTTTCAAGCCTTCCTGTTTCGCAATGGAGACGCGGTGATTGCCGTCCATCACAAAATAGACTTCACTGACTTTATAGACTTCGATGGTTTGCAATCCTTCGCCCATGACATCGAAGGTTGCCGCCTTGACGTTTGCCCAGCGCTCCTGGTCACCGGCGCGGCGCGGCAGGAAGGTGCGCGTGAAATCCGTATAGCGCCCCACGCTTCCAACGATGGCATCCACTGGGATGGTTTGGACGCCCTTGTCGGAGCGTCCCTGCAATTTCAGTTTTCTGGCGATATCTTCGTAGGAAAGCAGCTCGTTCGATCGGCCGGTAACGCGCGCCAACACGCCCTGCAGTTTGGCTCGCAGGTGCGCAGATTGAAAATCCTGTAGGGCAAGTTGATACTTCGGATTTCTCATGGTCGGAAAAGGCGGTTGTTATTATAGTAGCTTGTGCCGACCTTTTCAAATCGAATATCCCCAAATGTTTTTCTCTAATCCTTAATTAATAAGATCCATCATCACTAATGGACCCTATTCGTAAAAGCTTGGCTTTTACGGGCAGGTGTCGGTATTTTGAATGGCTTCCTGGATCCGCTGGATGCGGTTTCCAGGGTCGGGATGGGTGCTGAAGAATTCCGGCGGCCGGTCCCCTGTCTGAGCGGCTTCGAGGACTTCCATGACGCCGACCAATTCATTCGGATCGTAGCCCGCATCATTAATGAAGCAAACTCCCAGGTAATCTGATTCCAATTCATCTTCCCGTCCGAACTTCAGATTGATCAACTGACCGATCAAAACTGCCACCTGCGCGCTGTTGACACTGGCGGGGTTATCCGGGTCATAGGCGGCGATGACAGCTGCACCGGTGAGTCCTTCAGTAAGTTGTGCCTTGGCAATTTGTTCGGCAGAGTGACGGCCAACGACATGTCCGATCTCATGGCCTAAAACGCCTGCGAGTTCGCCCTCTGTCTGTAATTTATCGTACAGAGCCCGGGTGATAAAGACCTGCCCGCCTGGCAGGGCAAACGCATTGATCGTTTGGGCATCATCCAACAGGTGAAAGTCAAATTCATATGGGGAACTGCCGGCTGGCGAACTTTGCAGGATCCGATTGCCGACTTCATCCACGAGTGCCTGGTCAGCGGCGTTCTCGTCCAGCCCGCCGAATTCCTGCGCCATTTGCGGGGCAGCCTGTAAGCCCAGGGCAATTTCCTGTTCCACGGTGATGTTGATGTATTGAGTCTCTCCGGTCACAGGGTTATCCTGTCTGGAACTGAAATATGAGAAAAGTGAAAAAGCCGCGATCGCCGCAGCCATAATCAAGCGGCCCGAGCATGATGAGCCGCGTCTGCGTGTAGGGGTTGTTCGATAGTACATGATACCTTCCTAATGTTCTTTCAATATACCGAAAAATGAAAATTAGCTTAATTAGGGATAACCCCCGCATGAGTGATGACTTCCCTAATTGTAGAACTTTTCAGGAACTTGTATATTGATATTGTTCGTAAATACAAAAAGGAGGCAGAATGCTTACAGATATACTAATTTGGGTTCTTCTGGGTGCTCTGGCTGGATGGATTGCCAGCATGATCATGGGTCGTAATGCCCAGATGGGTGCACTTGCCAACATTGTCGTGGGTATCGTGGGTGCCCTGATCGGTGGGTTCCTGATGAACGCCTTTGGTGCGCCTGGCGTGACTGGGTTTAACTTTTACAGTATCCTGGTCGCGATCGGTGGCGCGGTGGTCTTGCTCTTTCTTGTGGGCTTGATGCGGCGCGCGTAATTCACCTTAGATGACGATCGATATTGATGAAGCCAAGGTTGAGCGCAGTGAAATCGGTTTGTGGCTTGGCTGGACGTTAGCCACTGCCGGAGGAATGCTTCTGGGCTTTCTCCCAACCGTTTTATTGGTCGATGTGCTCAACCTTAGCCTAGCCCAAATAATAGTCCCAGTTCTCGCTGGGACTATTATTGGTTTTTCCCAGTGGATTGTCCTCAGACGCTATGTCACGACCAGCTCCAATTGGATTTTGGCGGGTGGGACATCCTGGGCGGCCGGGTATGTGCTTGGGTTGCTGCTCGTGCAAAATCTGCCCAGCACGATGTTTGTGGAAGTGATTGGCTATCTTCTTTTTGGTGTCATCGTTGCACTGGTGCAATGGCCCGTTTTGAGGCGGGAAATTCCCAATTTATTTACGTGGATGCTCGCAAGTTCTCTCGGTTGGGC
>Ga0105104_10000676_pt1 | contig 26231 bp, 18 predicted proteins | sample PPLLaktember2015_3_FD_87034 | JGI IMG/M metagenome (GOLD analysis project Ga0105104, IMG submission 87034) | Freshwater sediment microbial communities from Prairie Pothole Lake near Jamestown, North Dakota, USA - PPLs Lake P7 Core (6) Depth... | ecosystem: Environmental > Aquatic > Freshwater >...
GGAGGTTGCTCAGCAGGCGCTGCCGGCAGAAGGTCTTCAGCGCAGCGGCCACGCCGGGGTGCCGACGGGCGAGCTCCATCAGGAGCTGGCCGGAGATCTCCAGCACCTGCGTGTCCTCGGTGAGCGCGTAGACGCTGGCGGTGCGTGGCCCGCCTGCCAGGAGCGCCACCTCGCCGAAGAACTCGCCCGCCTCCAGCGCCGCGACCGGATGGGCGAGGCCGTCATCCTCCCGCAGGACCGACGCTCGCCCCTCGCAGATGACGTAGAAGCTGTCCCCCGGCTCGCCCTGCTGGATGATGCGGTCGCCGGCCTCGAAGCGGCGAAGCGGACAGCGCTCCACCAGCTCGATGAACGCCTCGTGCGAGAGATCGGAGAACAGCGCGGCGCGCGGCACGTTGCGCACCGCCGGAGCCACGAACGGATTCCGGGCCAGCGACGGCTCGGCCGGGGCGAGCTCCGCGGCCTGTTCCAGCGCGTGGATCAGCGGACCGGGGTCCAGCGGGAGCGGGGCCGGCGCCGCAGGGGGCGGTGGCTCCTCGTCGAGCTGCAGGTCGATGTATCCCGGATCCTCTCCCGGCCTCGCCTCGGCGACCCGGGGCATCTCGGCGGGCAGCTCGAGCGTGTCCTCGCCACCGGCATCCTCCAGGCTCAGCTCGACGAACCTCGGCACGGGAGCCGGCGCCGGCGTGGGAAGTGGAGCCGGTGGTGGCCCGTCAGCGGCGGCGACGGGCTCCGGCGGCATCGATCCTGGGGCGGCCGGTGCTCCCGACGCGGGAGGGCCGGCGTCGCCGGGATCGGTGGCGGTGGGTGGTCCGAGCGGAACGGGGGTCTCGTGCCGGTGGCCGGCCTCGGTCGGCAGGACCTCCTCGAGCGTCGGTTCCTTGGGGTCCGGCTCGAGCATGTACTCGGTGACCAGGAGCTCCACCGGCTCCGGGCGCGCGGCCTTCGCGAGCTCCGATGGAGGGGGCGCGGGGGTGGGAGTGCCGGGCTCGACGACCGCCGGCGCTTCGGTGGCGAGCGGCTCGAACGGACGGACCGCCAGCGGCTGGTCGCGCGCGGGCTCGGACTTGCCAAGGAGCGTCCGCAGCGCCTGCCCGCCGGCCGCCCGCTTCGCGTAGAGGTCGGCCAGGATCCGCTGCATCTGAGTGTGGTTCGGGTCCAGCTCGAGCACCAGCTTGCTCGCGGCGATGGCGCGGGCGAGGAACCCGTCCTCCGCGAACCCGCGCGCCGCGGTGAGGTAGGCGTCGATCGCCCGTGGCTTGTCGCCGGCCCGGGCGTAGGCGTCACCCAGCCGCAGATGCGACTGGCGATCGCGGGGCGCGCTGGCGCAGTACGCCGCATAGAGCGAAGCGGCGCGCGAGAAGTGTCCTGCGGCCATGGCGGCTCCGGCGTCGGCTTTGAGCCGGGCAGGATCCATCGATGAAACGGGGTTTTACCTCACCCCGGGGACTCCGGCGCGCTTCAGCGCCGACCGCCGCCCCTCCCACCTCCACCTCCACCCCGCGGGCCGGGGCGGGGTCTTCGTGCACCACCACCCCGGGGCAGCGCGCCGAAGCGGCCTCGCCCGCGGGAGCTGCCGAAGCCATGGCCCGGGGCACTGCTCGACCCCCCGCGCGGTCGCGGCGCGCTGGCCGACGCGCTCCATCCTCCCGAGCGAGGCTCGCTCCGGGGGCTCGATGGGCTTCGCCCGAAGGTCCCCCGGCTTCCCGGGCGCGCGCCGCGTCCCGGCGAGGCGCGGGCGCCCCGGCTTGCGGGGCCGCGCGGCCGGAAATCGCCCTCGGGCGCTCCGCCTCCGCGCGATGGCCCGCTGCCGGGTCGACCGCGCCCTGTGTCACGCCCACCGGGCCGGAAGGCGCCCTCGGGCGCTCCAGCTCCGCGCGCTGGCCCGCTGCCGGATCGACCGCGCCCGGTGTCACGCCCGCGGGGCCGGAAGCCGCCCTCTGGCGCTCCGGTTCCGCGCGATGGCCTGCCACCGAATCGACCGCGCTCGGTGTCACGCCCGCGCGGGCGGAACGTCCCACCGGGCGCTCCGGCGCCGCGCGATGGCCCGCCACCGAAGCGACCGCGATCGGTGTCCCGCCCGCGGGGCCGGAAGCCGCCCTCGGGCGCTCCGGCTCCACGCGATGGCCTGCTGCCGGATCGACCGCGCCCGGTGTCCCGCCCGCGGGGCCGGAAGCCGCCCTCTGGCGCTCCGGTTCCGCGCGATGGCCCGCCGCTGAATCGCTCGCCCTCGGCGTCACGCCCACGCGGCCGGAAGGCGCCCTCGGGCGCTCCAGCTCCGCGCGCTGGCCAGCTGCCGGATCGACCGCGCTCGGTGTCACGCCCGCGGGGCCGGAAGCCGCCCTCTGGCGCTCCGGTTCCGCGCGATGGCCTGCTACCGGATCGACCGCGCTCGGTGTCACGCCCGCGCGGGCGGAAGGCACCACCGGGCGCTCCGGCGCCGCGCGATGGCCCGCCGGCGAATCGACCGCGCCGGGTGTCACGGCCGCGCGGCCGGAAGTCGTCGGCACCCCGGGGTCGCCGACCGGGGGCTCCACCGTGCTCCGTGTCGCGAGCGGGTGGCCGAAATTCCTCGCCCACCTCTCCTCCGGGGTGCCCGTCACGCTCGCTCCGCCCGAACCGACCGTTCCATCCACCCCGCTCCGCGCCGGGACCGGTCTCGGACCGCCAGGATCGCCGGCCGCTGCCTTTGCCTCGCGCAGCCCGGAAGCTCCCCCCGCCGGAGTCGCCGGACCCACCGCGCTCCTCGCGAGGTCCGCGGGCACCGAAGCCGCCCGGTGCCGGCGGTCGGCCACCGCGCGGCCTGGATCTACCCTCAGGCGCTCCGGCCGTGCCGCTGGACGGCCCGCTCCGGGCCGGCCGAGGGCCCTCCGGCCGCGTGTCTCGAGCCGGAGCCGCGAAGGTCCCGGGGCCCTCTTCGGCGTCGAGCGACTCGTCGTCCTCACCCGCCCGACCGTGCCGGCGCGGAGGCAGGAAAAGCGCGGGCTCGGGGACGGGGTCGCCCGCCGCCACCGCCTCGACTCGCTGGACCTCGTCCGCGGTCAGGGAACGCAGCTCTCCGGGCTGCAGCCCCGCGACGGAGATGCCGGCCTGCGCCGGGCGGAACAGCCGCACCACCGGATGCCCGACCGCCGCGCAGAGCCGCTTCACCAGATGCGGCCGTCCCTCGCTGACCTGAAGGTGGAGCCAGGTGTTCCGCTCGGTGGCCTCGAAGCGCTCGGTCCGGAGCGCGCGGGCAGGACCATCCTCGAGCCGCACGCCCTCCCGCAGACGGTCCAGGGTCTCGTCGGTCGGCGAGCCCTTCACCTTGACCAGATAGGCCCGGGGGACCTCGAAGCTCGGGTGCAGCAGGCGGTGCGCCGCGCCTCCGTCATTGGTCAGCAGCAACGCCCCCTCCGCGTCCCAATCCAGCCGCCCCACGGGAAACACGCGCTGCTCCACTCCCTCCAGGAGCCCGGCGACGGTGGGGCGGCCCTCCGGGTCGGACAGGGTGGTCACGACGCCGGGTGGCTTGTGGAGCAGGTACCACGAAGTGTGCTCCGGCTCGGTCACCAGCTTGCCGTCGACGGTGACCAGGTCCGTTGGCTCCACCTTCGTCCCCAGCTCGGTGACCCGCTGGTTGTTCACGCTCACCCGGCCGGCGGTGATCAGACCCTCGGCGTGCCGCCGGGAGGCCACCCCGGCGCGGGCGAGGAACTTCTGCAGCCGTTCGCTCACCGCTCACTCTCCTCGGCGGGGGGAAGCGCCGGGGGCGACTCGGTGCCGAGCGAGGCCGCGGCCGCTCGGGAGCGGGCGTCAGCCTCCTCCATCGCCTGCTCCAGGGCCTCGATGGCCTCCTCGGCACCGGGCGCGGCCGCTTCCAGCCCCTGCTCGAAGGACGGGTCGGCCAGATCCTCGACCAGGTTCTCGGCACCGGCGGGGGCGGGAGCCTCCTTGTCCACCAGCGTCCGGTGCTCCTCGGACAGCTCGTGGAACTCGCGGAGGGTAGGCAGCGCGGAGAGGTCCTTCAGGGCGAAGAACTCCAGGAACTCGCGGGTGGTGCCGTAGAGGATGGGCCGGCCCACCTCGTCCTTCTTGCCGAGAATCTTGATCAGCCGCCGCTCGAGCAGCGCCTTCACCACCCCCCCGGAATCCACCCCGCGCACGTCCTCGATCTCCGGCCGGGTCACCGGCTGCCGGTAAGCGATGATCGCGAGGGTCTCCAGCGCGGCGCGGGTCAGCCGTTGCGGCTTCACCCTGAGGAAGCGCCGGACGAACTCGCCGCTGTCCGGGTCGGTCCGGAACTGCCAGCCACCGGCCACCTCGGTGAGGACGATGCCGCTCACCCCATCGCGGTGGAGGCCGCCGAGCTGTTCCAGCGCTGCCTCGAGCCGGGGCCGGTCGACTCCGGTGGCCTCGTGCAGCTGGTCCAGGGTGACCGGCTTGTCGGTCACGAAGAGCAGCGATTCGACGACCGTCCGCACCCGCTCGGGTGACAGCCGGCGGCTCCGCTGGACGAGCCGCTCGAAGGGCTCGAACTCCGGAGGCTGCTCGTCGATCTCGGCCGGCTCGACGTCCTCCAGCTCCGCATCCGAAGGGGGCGAGGCCACCGACTGCACCTCGGCGTCGCTGAATGGCACCGCCGGGCCGCGGTCCGCGCCCTCGCCCGGCTTCTCAGGAGTACTCACGCTCGTCGACCTCCGGGTTCCCGCCCTCGAGTGCGCCGGCCTCCGCCGACACCCAGATGTCCTTCACCCCCTCGTCCTGGTGCACGCGGAGCAGCCGCAGCTTCACCATTTCGAGCAAGGCGAGGAAGGTGACTACCACCGCGCCGCGAGTGCGCTGACCCTCGAACAGCTGGGTGAAGGTGATCCGCTCGCCGGGGCGGAGCCGGGCGGTGATGCCCTGCATGGCCGCCGAGAGCGTCAGCTGATCCCGCACCACCTCGTGGCCCACCCGGGGCTCGAGCGCCTTGAGCACCCGGTCCAGCGCCTCGATGAGGCGATACACGCTCACCTCGGCCAGGGCGGCCGATTCCACCTGCGCCGCGGCCGCGGGAGTGATGCGGCGGGCGAACACCTCGCGGTCGAGCAGCGGGTGCTCCGCGAGCTGCCGGGCCACGTCCTTGTACTTCTGGTACTCGAGCAGTCGGCGCACCAGCTCGGCGCGCGGGTCCCCCTGCTCCTCGGCCGACTCGCTTCCCTCGGTCGGCGCCTCGGTCCGTGGAAGCAGGAGCCGACTCTTGATGTGAGCCAGCGTGGCGGCCATCACCAGGAACTCTCCGGCCACGTCCAGGTCGAGGGCCACCATCTCCGCGAGCGACCGGTTGTACTTCTCGGCGATGAGGGCGATGGGGATGTCGAAGACGTCGAGCTTGTGCTCGCGGATGAGGTGAAGGAGCAGGTCGAGCGGCCCCTCGAAGCTGGGCAGCGCAACCCGGAGGTCGGGGTGCAGCACCGCCGTGGCGCCCGCCTGCGCGAGGTCCTCCGGGTCGGCCGGGGTCTGGGAATGGGTGGGCACCGTGCGCTGGCCCTACCAGCCCCGTCCGCGGGGGGTCAACGCTCGATCCCCACCGCCTGGCGCACCCGTTCGATCACCGGAGCGGCGACCGCCCGGGCTCGCTCCGCCCCGGCGCGGAGGACGGCGTCCACCGAGCCTGGATCCTTCTGCAGCGCCTGGTACCGGGCGCGGGCCTCACCGAACGTCGCGTGGTAGGCGGCGAGCAAGGTCTTCTTGTACTCGCCGTAGCCCTTCCCGCCCTGCCTCCACGAGGCCTCCACCGCGGGGAACTCGCTCTCCGGGACCATGACCTTCAGGAGCTGGTACAGCGGGGTGTCCCCAGGCTTGGGGGCCTCGACTGGAGTGCTGTCGGTCTTGATGCCCATGATCCGCTTCTTCACCTCGCCCTCGTCCCCGAAGAGGTCGATGGTGTTGTTGTACGACTTGGACATCTTCTGGCCGTCGGTGCCGGGGACCACCGCGGTCGCCTCCTGCACCAGCGCCTCGGGGAGCTTGAGAATGCCGGGCTTTCCGGTCTTCGCGCCCGTGGGATCGGCCGGGTCGTAGCCGGGGACGTAGGTGAGGTTGAACTTGGTGGCCCAGTCGCGGGCGAACTCGAGATGCTGCACCTGGTCCCTCCCCACCGGAACCAAGTCCGAGCCGTAGAGCAGGATGTCCGCCGCCATCAGCACCGGGTAGGCGAAGAGCCCGAAGTCCGCGGAGATGCCGCGGGCGAGCTTGTCCTTGTAGCTGTGGGACCGGTCGAGGTTGGACAGGGGAACCACGGTCCCGAGGATCCAGTACAGCTCGGTCACCTCCGGGATGTCACTCTGGCGGAAGAGGATGGCCCGCTTCGGGTCCAGCCCCAGGGCGAGAAAGGCCATCGCCGTCTCGCGGGTGAGCGTCGCCGCCACCGCCGGGTCCCGGACCGTGGTGAGCGCGTGGAGGTTGGCGATGAAGTAGAGGGCCTCGTCGCCCCGGTTCTGCAGGTCGACGAACTGGCGGAGCGCGCCGTAGTAATTGCCGATGTGCTGCTTCCCCGAGGACTGGATGCCGGACAGGATGCGCATGGTGCGGAGCGGCGCACTCTAGCGCCGAAACCACGCTCGGCTGGGCGTCAACCGCTCCGGCTGCGCGGGTGGGCCGCGTCGTAGACCGCCCTGAGTCGCCGTCCATCCACGTGGGTGTAGATCTGCGTGGTGGCCAGGTCGGCGTGGCCGAGCATCGCCTGCACCACGCGGAGGTCGGCCCCGCGCTCGACCAGGTGCGTGGCGAACGAGTGCCGGAGCTTGTGGGGGCTCAGACGCTTCTTGATGCCCGCGGCGAGCGCGTGCCGGCGGAGCAGCTTCCACACGCCCTGACGAGTGAGCGCGGTGCCCCTCGGTCCGACGAACAGCGCCCGGGACGCCCGCCCCCGCAGGAGCGCCGGTCTCCCCCGGCCCAGCCAGGCCCTCACCTCGGCCACGGCGCGCCGCCCGAGGGGCACCAGCCGCTCCTTGTCGCCCTTGCCCCGGGCGACGAGGTAGCCCGCGTCGAGCTGCACCGAGTTGACCGAGAGGCCGACCAGCTCGCTCACCCGAAGCCCGGTGGCGTAGAGCACGTGGAGCATCGCGCGGTCGCGCAGGCCAGCCGGGGTGGTGTCACGCGGCGCCTCGAGGAGCGCCTCCACCTCGTCGAGGGTCAGGAAGACCGGCAGGCGCCTCGCCTGTCGTGGGGTCTCCACCTGCTCGGTCGGATCCGCCGGCGCATGCCGCTCGGCGACCAGGAAGCGATGGAACATGCGGATGGCGGCCAGGTGCCTGGCCTGGCTCCGGGCAGAGAGCCGGCGGCCGAGTGTCCCGAGGTGCCCTCGCACGTGCTCCTGCCGGACCGCCTCAGGCGTGCCGACCCGCGCCTGCCGGAGCGCCTCCAGGTACTCGACCAGGTCGCGGGCGTACGCCTCGACGGTCCTCGGAGAGAGCCCCCGCTCCGCTCTCAGGTAGGCGATGAAGGCGTCGAGGAAGGGCTCCAGAGGATTGGGTGCCGCGGCCATGGGCGCGCGCCACACGGTAGCCCTGTCCGGACCGGGGAAAACTTTTCTACAGCCCGGCAACGACCCCCACGCCCTGGCGCAGCACCTCGAGGCTGTCGCCCATCAGCGACAGCACCGTGCTGGGGTCGCCCGGCAGCGGACCGGCATCGAGCACCTGGGCCAGCGCGTGCCCGTAGACGTCGCGCACCTCGGCGGCGTCGGTCAGCGATTCCCCCTCGACCCGGACGCTCCGCCCCCGCCCACCGTTCAGCTGCTCTTCGAGCGCCGTGGCGGTGGTGGTGACCAGCGGCCGCCCCAGCCCACGCACCAGGGCCTGGGCCACGGGAGCGGCGGGGATGCGAAGGCCCACCTCGCGCTTGCGGTGCAGCAGCAGCTCCGGCACCAGCCGGGTCGCGGGAAGGACGAAGGTGAACGGTCCGGGGGCGAGCTGGCGCAGCACCCGGTACGCGAAGTTGCTCACCTGGGCATAGCGCGCGAGGTCCGAGAGGTCCGCCACCAGGAGGGCGAACGGCTTCTTCCTGTCGCGATGCTTCAGCTGCGCCAGCTGCTCCACGGCGCGGCGCTGGTGGGCGTCGCAGCCGAGGGCGTACGTGGTGTCACTCGGGTAGCCAAGGAGCTGGCCATCCTCCAGCACCTGTACGGCAAGACCGACCGTCCGCGGCTGCGGATGCCGTCCGTCCACCGGAACGAGGGGCGCGGTCACGCCCCCCGAATATCAGCCCTTCGAGGGCTCTTGCCCGCCGTCGGTGGACGCCGGCGCCGCCGCCGCCGCCGCCGCCGCCGCACCGCGCGCTGCGCGCTTGCCCTCTTCGATGAGCTTCTTGACCTTCTGCCCACCCTTGCGGCCGATCTCCTCGTAGAAGTTGGGGCCACGGGTCGCCTTGACCCGGTCGCCGCCTTTCTTGCCGATCTCCTCGTAGAACTTGGCGCCGCGCTCCGCCTTGACCGTCTCGCCACCCTTTCGGCCGATCTCCTCGTAGAACGCCCGTCCACGCTCCGCCTTGACCGTCGCGCCGCCCTTCCGGCCGATCGTCTCGTAGAACTCGCGGCCGCGTTCGTTCCGGACGGTCTCGCCGCCCTTCCGACCCGCTTCCGCGACGGTCATGCTTCCCTTGTTGTCCTTGTCCGTCATTGCTTTCCTGTCTCCCTTCGGCCACCCCGACCAGCCCTCGCTCTGTTCCTTAGGATGCAAGGTGCGACGGCGCACGGTAAACGCAAGCAAGTCCCGTGCACAGCCAGGCGAACGACCGGGAAGCTGTACCTTCCCTGGAGCCGGCGCCAAGTAATAGTTCCCGAGTTTCGAGAACTTGACCGTCACCCCGGTCCCAGGGTCCGAAGCTCCTGGCCTGTCGTGGGGCCAACCCACCGCACGTTGGATTCATTCCGTCCCGAGGGAGCGCACGACCACGCCCGGCGGCACGCAGCCCTCGGTTGCCTGGCTAACCCTCGACCGGAGGAGCGGGGACGGCCTCTGCGAGCTGGGCCCGCAAGGCATCGACCTCGGCCGGGTCGGTCAGCTTGCTCCCTCCACGAGTCACGTAGAAGGAGTCGATCGCCCGGTTGGCCTCCGTCGCCACCTTGGCCACCGCGATCTCCAGCCGCGCGCAGGCGAGGGCGGCCGCGAGGTCATGGAGCAACCCGAGCCGGTCCTCGCCCCGCACGTCGACGACGGTGAAGCGCTGCGAGGCGCGGTTGTCCACGCTCACCCGGGTGGCGACCGGGGGCAGGGCCCGGTGGAGGACGTTTCCGCCCCGGCGCCGTGCGAGGAGCGCCGGCACGTCGAGCTTCCCACGCGCTGCGGAGACCAGGTCCGCACGGGCGCGCCGCCAGCGCGTGCGCTCTACCGGACGCCCCGCACGTCCCCGGACCTCGAAGACATCGAGCGCGTACCCGTCCGCGGTGGAGACGATTCGCGCCGAGAGGATGTCCAGCCCGTGGGCGGCCAGCACCCCGCTCCAGGTGGCGAGGAGCCCGGGGGCATCCTGGGCGGCGACGTGGACCTCGGCGTGGCCCTCGAGCGTGCGCCGCACCACCGCGGCGATGGGGAAGCGTCGCGCGCGGCGGAGGAGCAGCGCGTGCCGGAGCGCGTCCGCGGGCGGGGTGGCGTCGAAGTAGCGGTCCGGGAGCGCCGCCAGGAGCCGCGCGGTCTCCTCCGCCCCGAGCGCGCGGGTCCACGCTTCGGCGAAGGCCTCGCGCGCCGCGTGCTCGCTGCTCTTCCCCGAGAGCACCGCGTTCGCCTTCCGGTAGAGCTCGTGGACCAGCCCGGCACGCCAGGCGTTCCACATGCCCGGGGCGACCGAGCACATGTCCGCCCAGGTGAGGAGGTAGAGCGCGCCGAGCTTCTCCGCGTCGCCGCACAGCTCGGCGAACCAGCGGATGAGCTCCGGGTCGGACAGGTCGCGCCGCTGGGCGGTCTGGCTCATGGTCAGGTGGTGGAGGACCAGGAACTCGGCCACCTCGCGCTGGCGCGGAGTGAGCCCGAGGCGCTCGCCGAGGTTGGCCATCAGCTCCTTCCCACGGACCGAGTGGTCGCCCCCCATCCCCTTCCCCGCGTCGTGCAGGAGCATCCCGAGGTAGAGCGGGAGCGGGTCCTCGAGGTCGGCGATCATCCGCCCGAGCTCCGGCTCGACGTCCACCAGGTCCCCGGCGCGCAGCGCGTAGAGACGCCGGAGCGCCCGCAGCGTGTGAACGTCCACCGTGTACACGTGGTACAGGTCGTTCTGGTGGTGGGCGGTGATGCGCCCGAACTCGGGCAGCAGCGCCCCCAGCACCCCGAGGGCGTGCATCTCGTCGAGCACCGCGCCCCGGCCGGCGGGAGAGAGGAACAGCGTCTTCAGCGCGTCCACCACCTCCGGGTCCCCGCGGGCGGCCACCAGGGCCGGGAGCGCCTCGGCGACGCGCTCGCGGGCCCAGCTGTAGAGCGGGACGCCCAGCTCACCGGCGAGCTGGAACATCCGCACCACCTCCGCGGGCGCGCGCCGGAACAGCTCTCCGTCGTCCGCGGTGAGCCGTCCCCGGAACACCTTGAAGTGCCCCACCCTGCGCTCGGGACGGAAGATGCGCCGGGGCGCCCGCTCCTCCTCGGCCCGGGCCAGGAGCGCGTCGCTGATCCGGCGCAGGGTTCCGGCCGCCAGGTACACGCGGCGCATGAAGCGCTCGACGGCCTCTCCCTCGGGGCCGGTGCGGTAGCCCAGCTCGCGGGCCAGGCTCGCCTGGAGCTCGAACGTGAGCCGGTCCTCCTTGCGCCCCGTCGCGAGGTGGGCCGCGTGGCGGACGCGCAGGAGGAAGTCGCGGGCTGCGCGGGCCTCCGCCACGTCCTGGCGGGAGAGCACCCCGCGCTCGAGAACCTGCCCCAGGGTCCGGACGTGAAACCGCACCTGGGCCACCCACAGCGCGGATTCGAGATCTCGCAGCCCGCCCTGCCCGTTCTTCACGTTGGGCTCGAGGAGGAAGACCGTGTCCCCGAACTTCTCCCGCCGGGCGCGGAGCTCGTCCACCTTGGCCTGGACGAAGGCATCGGCTTCGCGCGTCCGCTGGTCGGCGAGAACCGTGCGTTCCGCTCGAGACCAGAGCCGGCCGTCGCCGGCGATGCGCCGCGCGTCGAGGAGCGCGGTGCGGAAGTTGGTGTCCTCGCGCGAGGCGGCGGCGGCCTCGGCCGGGGTGCGCACGCTCCAGCCCAGGTGGACCCGGGCGTCCCACAGCGCGGTGGAGAAGGCCCGGGCGAAGCTCGCCACCTCGCCGCGGCCGCTGTGGAGGAGGAGCAGGTCCCAGTCCGAGTTGGGGCTCATCTCCCGTCGCCCCGTGCCGCCCACGCCGACCAGCAGCGCGCTCTGGAGCTTGTGGGCAGGGGCGAGCGCATCCCAGAGCGCTCCGAGCGCCGCGTCGGCGGCGGCGGTCACCAGACGGGCGGTGGAGAGGCCGGCACCGCCGCCGGCGTGAAAGGCGCGGATGCGCTCCAGCGACGCCGTGCGGTGCTGCCGGAGTCGCTCGCTCGGGCTCCCCCGGACCGGAAAATGAGGCACGGACGCGACCAGCGCCTGGGAGCAGACGCGATCGGGCGTGGGGGGCAGCGCGTGCGGATCGATGGACACCGGTCGGCACCCTCGGACGGAAGGGCTGCCCTGGAGTCTAGCGGTCGGGGGGCCAGCGCTGCGCGCGGGGCTCGCTCACCGACCGGCCGGGCCTGCAGCCGCGGCCGTCAGTTCGCCTTGGCCAGCCGGTCTCGGTTTCCGAGGAAGCCTTGCACGCCGGAGGCGATGGCCCGGGCGACATCCTCCTGGTAGCCCGGGGAGCCGAGCCGCTTCTCCTCCTCGGCGTTGGTGAGGAAGCCCGTCTCCACCAGGATGGCGGGCATCTTCGTGCCGAGGAGGACGTAGAACAGGGCCTCCTTGGTCCCGAGGTCGCGGATCCTCCCGTCCTTGCTCCGGAGCGCGGAGACCAGCCCCGACTGGACGTGGGTGGCGAGCCGGACCGACTCCTCGGTGTCGGCCCGCGTGGCGAGGTCGGCGAGGAGGAACCGGAGGTCGGACATCCCCTTCTCGGAGGTGGCGTTCTCGCGCGCCGCGAGGCGGATCGCGTAGCCGTTCGAGGCCAGGTTCAGGGTGTAGGTCTCGATGCCGCGGATGTTCCGCTGGGGCAGCGAGTTGCAGTGGATGGAGATGAAGAGGTCGCCCCGGGCCACGTTCGCCAGGCGAGCGCGCTCCTCGAGGCGGACGAACTTGTCGGTCTCGCGCGTGAGGACGACCTCGAGCCCCTGGTCGGTGAGGACCGTCCTGAGCTTCTTCGCGATGGCCAGGGCCACGTCCTTCTCGCGGGTGCCGTCCGCGCCGACGGTTCCGGTGTCGTGGCCGCCGTGGCCTGGATCGATCACCACGCGGCGGAACTTGAGGCCGAGCTGCTCGGCGAGGGTGACCTCGCTCGGGGCCCGCTTCTTGATGGCCCGGAGGCGCTCGCGAACCTGGGTGGGCGGGGCGAGGGCGAGGATGGCGCCGGCGTCCGGCGTGCCCCGGGTCGCCTTCCCGGCCGGTGCGCTGCTCGCGACGGACCGGCCGTGCTCGGGTTCGGTCGCCGCGGCAGCCGCCGGCTCCGGGCCGCGATCGACCGGGCTCTCGGATTCGGCCTCGTCTCCGCTGGCTTCTCTGCCGGACTCATCGTCGTTCCCGCCGGACTTCGGTGCGGTGACCTGCTTCAACCATTCGGGGGTCTCGACGGTGTGTCCCGGGGCCTGGCGCACGGTGAGGGCGGGTGCGGGGTGGGCTTCCGGGCGGGACGACGCGGCGCGGGACTCCGCGGCGCGTGTGGTCGCAGCGCCTTGACGCTCCGGAGCCGCGCTCTCGCGAGTGGTGGTGGCCGCCGCGCGGGGAGCGTCGGCGGAGGCCTCGCGGGTCGAGGTGCGCGCTTCGCTGGGGGTCTCCCGCCTCGCCACGGCCTCGCCCTTCCCTGCCTTCCGGACGGGCTCCTTCGGCTCGGGCGGAAGCGACGCAGCCAGCGACCGGAGCCGCGCCGACTGGTCACCCCTCGGGAGCCGGGCGGCGCCCTGGAGCACCTTCCGCGCGGACTCGGGCTGCTCGCGCTCGAGGTGCGCCCGCGCCAGCGCCAGAGCTGCGTCGTCGGCCAGCGAGCTCTTCGGATAGCCCTCGACGAGGGCGCGGTAATCCTCCATCGAGGCCGTGGCGTCCTCGGCGAGGAGGCTGATGCGGCTCAGGTCCGAGAGGAGCTGGGCGGCGGTGAAGAGCGAGTCCGGCGCGCGACCGCTCTTCGGGTACTTCTTCGCCACTGTCTCGAACCGGTGGGCGACGGTGAGCCAGCTGTCGCGGTACTTCCGCCGCTTCGGGTCCTTCTTCAGCGCGTAGTAGCCCTTGCGCGCCGCCTGGTACGCCTGCTCCGCCGGGTCTGGAGCGGCGAGCGCGGGGAGCGCGAAGACACCGATGGCGAGGACCAGCAGGCGGGTGGGATTCACGACTACAGCCATGTGAACCCGGGCTAATCCACGGGGCAAATTTTCGGTCGCACGCCTGCACGGCTTCGTCGCCGGCCGTCCTTTCACCGACGCGGGGCTCCGGGCTCAGCCCTCCTGGGCCAGGCCCTGCTGAAGCCGGGCGAGCAGCTGCAGCGCCTGGAGCGGCGTCGTCTCATCCAGCCGCGCCTCCCGGAGCGCCGCGACCACCTCGCTCTCCACCGACGGGCCGTCCGGGGTGACGTCGTCGGGGAGGTAGCCGGGCGCGCCGCCCTCCTCGAGCCGGAGCGGCAGCTGCGACTCGTCTACCCGGACGACGCCCGGCCGGGGCGCCCCTTCGGTCTCCAGCCGCCGGAGCACCTCGCGCGCCCGGCGCAGGACGCTGCCCGGCAGGCCGGCGAGCCTCGCGACCTCGATGCCGTAGCTCTTGCTCGCCCCGCCCTCCACCACCGTCCGGAGGAAGACCACCTTCCCGCCCGACTCCCGCACGCCCATCGAGAGGTTCCGCACCCGGGAATGCGTCCGGGCCAGCTCCACCAGCTCGTGGTAGTGCGTGGCGAAGAGCGTCCGGGCGCCGATGGCGTCGTGGAGGTGCTCGGCGACCGCCCAGGCGATGGACAGCCCGTCGAAGGTGGAGGTGCCGCGGCCGATCTCGTCCAGCACCACCAGGCTGCGCTCGGTGGCGTGGTGGAGGATGGCCGCGGTCTCCGCCATCTCCACCATGAAGGTGGACTGACCGCGGGCGAGGTCGTCCGAGGCCCCGACCCGGGTGAAGATGCGGTCCACCCGGCCGATGCGCGCTCGCGACGCCGGGACGAAGCTCCCGGCCTGGGCGAGCAGGACGGTGAGCGCCGCCTGGCGGAGCAAGGTGCTCTTGCCCGCCATGTTCGGGCCGGTGAGGACGATCAGCTGTGAACGCGTCCGGTCCAGCGTGAGGTCGTTGGGGACGAATGGCTCGGCCGAGACCCGCCGCTCCACCACCGGGTGGCGGGACTTCTCGAGCTCGAGGACGTCCGAGTCGTCGACCACCGGGCGGCAGTAGCCGTTCTCCGCCGCCACCCTCGCCAGCGAGGCGAGCCCGTCCGCGGAGGCCACCGCGTCGGCCGCGGCCCGGAGGCCGGCTGCTTGCGCGAGCACCGCGTCCCGGAGCTCGTCGAAGAGAGCGCGCTCGAGCCCGATGCGCTTCTCGTCCGCGCCCAGAACCTGGGCCTCGAAGGCCTTCAGCTCCGGGGTGACGAACCGCTCGGCGCCGACCATCGTCTGCCGACGCTCCCAGTCCCGAGGCACGAGGTGCAGGTTGGACCGGGTGACCTCGAAGAAGTAGCCGAAGACACGGGTGTACCGGACCTTGAGACTCTGGATGCCGGTGCGTGCCCGCTCGCGCCGCTCGAGGTCCACCAGCGTGCTCCGGCCGTCCGTGGCCAGGGCCACCAGCGTATCGAGCTCCTCGGAGTAGCCCGGCCGGATGAAGCCGCCCTCGTCGAGGTCCGCGGGCGGGGTGTCCACCAGCGCTCGCTGGAGCCGCGCCGCGAGGGGCTCGAAGCCGCGGAGCGGCCCGGCCAGCCTTCGCCACAGCGCGGCCCGGCATCCTTCCAGCGCGGTGGCCAGGTCCGGGAGCACGGCCAGGCTCCGTCCGAGACCGGCGAGGTCTCGCGGAGTTCCGAGCCCGGTGGCGAGCCGTCCGAGGATGCGCTCCACGTCCGCGACCTGGCGGAGCAGCCCGGCCCAGGCCTCGCGCCACACCGCCTTGGTGGACAGCTCTTCCACCGCGTCCTGCCGGGCGCCGATGGCGTCCAGATCCAGGAGCGGCGCGAGGAGCCACTCTGCCAGTCGGCGGGCGCCGAGCGCGGTGACGGTCCGGTCCACCACGCCCAAGAGCGAGCCGGACCGCGATCCGTCCCGCATGGTGCGGAGGACCTCGAGGTTGGTCCGGGTCGTGTCGTCCAGGACCAAGGTGGACTCGAGCGGGACGCGCCGGAGCGCGTGCACGTGCCGGGCCTCGGTGCGCTGGGTGTCCTTCAGGTAGCGGAGCGCGGCGCCGGCGGCGGACACCGCCCGGGGTGCCCCGTCCACGCCGTAGGGCTCCAGGGTGGCCACGCCGAAGTGGGACCGGAGGAACGCACCGGCGCGGGTCGCGTCGAAGTGGGCGGCCTCGCGTTCGGTGACCGGCAGTGCGCCGAGGATGTCCCGGATCGCGGTGCGGACGACGGCCGTTGCATCCGCCGGAACGAGCACCTCCCGGGGCTCGTGGGCGGCGACCGCCTCCAGCAGCGCCCGGAGCGAGGGACCCTGGAGGGCGCGGAAGTCGCCGGTGGAAGCGTCCAGAAGCGCCGCGCCGTGAGCGCCGTCCCCTGCGCTCACCGCCACGAGCCACGCTGCGCGGCTCGCGTCGAGCACGTCCTCGTCCAGAACGGTGCCGGGAGTGACGATGCGGACGATCTCCCGGCGGACGATGCCCGGGCCGGAGCCGGGCGCCTCGACCTGCTCGCAGATGGCCACCTTGTGGCCGGCCTCGAGGAGCTTCGCCAGGTAGCGGCGAACGGCGTGGAAGGGCACGCCGCACATGGGGACCCGCTCGGCGCCCTTGCTCCGGGCCGTGAGGGTGATGCCGAGCAGCTCGGCGGCCCGGACCGCGTCGTCGAAGAAGAGCTCGTAGAAATCGCCGAGCCGGAAGAAGAGGAAGGCGTCGCCGGCGCGGACCTTCGCGTCGAGGTACTGGCGGATCATGGGCGTGACCGGCGCGTCCGCCGGCTGCTCGTCCACCGAGACCGTTCGTGCTGTGGCCGCTGCGCTCCGTTCCACCGCCGCCGCCTCACCTCCTGGGTCGCCCCACGACGCCCGGGGGGATCGGTGGTAGCACCCTGGGCTGACCCCTTGAATCTCCAGGACCTCAACAGGCTCCGGCAGATCGCCACCATCGCCGCCCGGCACGGCTTCGCCGACCTGCTCGACCGGGCCGGGGTCTTCCGGCTCCTCGGGCGGCGCGAGCCGGTGGAGCCGGCGCCGGACACCCGCGCCGCGTCCACGGCCCGCCGCTTCCGGCGGATGCTGGAGGACCTGGGGCCGACGTTCGTGAAGCTCGGCCAGGTGCTCTCCACCCGAGCAGATCTCTTGCCGGGCGAGTTCGTGTCCGAGCTTCGCCTCCTCCAGGACTCGGTCACGCCCATCCCGCTGGAGGCGGTGCTGGCGCAGCTCCAGGCGGGGCTGGGGCGCTCCCCGCAGGAGGCCTTCGCCAGCATCGATCCCCAGCCGCTCGCGGCGGCGAGCATCGCCCAGGTCCACCGCGCGACGACGCTCGAGGGCCAGCCGGTGGTGGTGAAGGTGCAGCGCCCCGGAATCCAGGCGCAGATGGCGTCGGATCTCCATGTCCTCCGGGCGCTGGCGAAGCTGCTCGAGGCCGTGGTGGAGGAGACCGGCATCTACTCCCCGGTCGGGATCGTCGAGGAGTTCGACCGGGCGATCCGCGAGGAGCTCGACTTCGTGCACGAGGCGGAGAACGTGCACGCCTTCCAGGAGACCCACCGCACCCGGAAGGGCATCCGGATCCCGCGGGTGCACGACGAGCTGAGCAGCGCGACGGTCCTCACCCTCGAGTACTTCGGCGGCGTGAGGCTGCTCGAGGCCCAGCTCCCGCCCGAGCGGCGGGCCGAGCTGGCTCACACGGTGCTCGACACCGCCTTCCGCCAGCTCTTCGAGGACGGGCTCTTCCACGCGGATCCGCACCCGGGGAACTTCCTGCTGCTTCCGGACGGCGACATCGGGCTCATCGACTTCGGCCTGGTGGGCCGGTTGACGCGACAGATGCGCGAGCAGCTGGTGATCCTCATCGTGGCCGTGGCGCTGAAGGACTCGGACTCGGTGGCCCGGTTGCTGTACCGGATCGGCGCGCCCGACGCGCGGGCCAACATCGCCGCGTTCCGGAGCGACATCGACGGCGTGCTGGGCCGCCACCTTCCGCGGACCCTCGGCGAGGTGGATGCCCGGCACCTCCTCGGCGACCTGCTCGACCTCGCGGTGAAGTACCGGGTGCGCGTGCCTCGCGAGTACGCGCTCCTGTCGCGGGCGTCCATCTCGATGGAGGGCATCCTCCGGACGCTCTCGCCCGACCTCGACATCCTGGGCGTCGCCCTCCCCTACGCGAAGGAGCTGCTCAAGGGCCGCTACGAACTGGGGGATCTCCAGGGCGGTCTGCTCCGCGCCCTGCTCCGTTTCCAGGGGCTGGCCGCGGATCTGCCGACGCAGCTCTCGCAGATCCTTCTCGACCTCGAGACCGGGCGCTTCAGCGTGCACGTGAAGTCCGCCACGCTCGACCGGGTGAACGCGAGCCTGCGCGCGGCGGCGGTCATCACCTTCCTCGGGCTCTGCGCCTGCGGATTCATCGTCGGCGCGTTCATCAGCTTCGCCCAGGTGGCGTGGACGGTGCGCGGCTATCCGGTGCTGGGACTGCTGGGCACGGCCGGCGCGGCGGCGCTCTTCGGCGCGGCGTTCACCTGGTACCTGTTCGGGAACCGGTTCGGGAAGATCAGCCTGCGGCGCCTCTTGCCCGGGAAGGACCGCGCCGCGCGCTAGCCGTCGGGGAAGCTGCCGGCGACTCGTCCTCCTTCAACGCCGGCCGGCTCTTCGGAGACACGGCGCAGGGGTGGGTCTCGGGGACGGCGCTGCCCGCCGCGCAGTTCTTCACCCGCTGGATCACCCACCTCTGCGCGCCGACCTTCCTCTTCCTCGCTGGCTACTCGCTCTTCATCTCGGTGCAGCGACGGAAGCGCGACGGCGCCTCCGAGGCGGAGATCACCCGCTCCATCGCCGCGCGTGGCTTGCTGGTAGCCGCGCTCGACCCGTTGTGGATGGTGTTCGTCCACAAGGGCGAGCTCGTGCTCCAGGTCCTCTACGCCATCGGCGTGAGCATGCTCGCGATGGCATTCCTGCGCCGGCTACCGGCCCGGGTTTGCGGCGCGCTGGGGCTGCTGCTGGTGGTGCTCCACGAGGCGCTGGCCCGTGCCTTCGCCCACGCGGAGGGCGCCGGTCGGTTGCTCCTGGTGCTGACCCTCGTGCCGGGACGGGCGGGGCCGTTCCCCGTCTCGTACCCCGTCATTCCCTGGCTGGCGGCGATGCTCCTGGGCTGGGCGGCGGCCGACCTCGCCCGGCGGGACCCGGAGGCCTTCCGGCACCGGCTGGTCGTGGCGGGCATCGTCGCCCTTGCAGTCTTCGCGGTGGTGCGGGGTCTGAGCGGGTACGGGAACGCCGGGCTGTTCCGCGACGACGGCTCGCTCGTCCAGTGGCTCCACACCGCGAAGTACCCGGCGAGCCTCGCCTATCTCGCCTGCGAGCTGGGCATCGCGTGGCTCCTGCTCTCCGCGCTGTGGACCCGCGGACCTCCCCGCGCCACTCCGGGCTCCATTGACCGTGCTCGGGCAGAGCGCGTTCTTCTTCTATCTCCTGCACGCCCACCTCTTGCGCTTCGCGGCCTGGAGCACGGGCCTGCTCAGGCAGTCGGGGCTGGCCGCGACTTATCTCTCGGCTGCGGTGGTCATCGCGCTGCTCCTGCCGCTGTGCGCGCGGTTCCGCCGGTACAAGCTGTCGCATCCGGAGAGCCTGGCGAAGTACATCTGAAGCGCCGGGCGAGCGCCGCCGCCGCAGCGCCCCGGTCGGTTCCATCCGCGTTGGGCCAATCCGGATTGGAACGGCACGGCACGCACTTGGGCGGGCGGCCTCGCGATGCAGAACGGCCCCGGGACCTCGGTCAGGACCCGTGCCCGAAGCACAGCGCGGCGAGGACCGCGAGCGGCACCGCCACCCCGGACCACCGCCAGGCCTCACTCCGCCAGGCGGCCGCGGCGGATTCCTGCTCGGTGGGCAGAACCACCGGCGCCGCGCCGCCGGCGATTCCCACCAGACGCCAGGCGCCGTCGCGATCCAGCTCGAGCTTTCCGAGCGCCAGAGCCCGAGCGCCGAGCTTTCCCACCGACTCCCAGGACAGGACCTCGACCGAGGCCTGCTCTCCCTCGGCGGGGACCTCGTCTGTCTCGTTCTCGATGGGGACCAGGACCCGGCGGATGCCGACCGGAGCGGCGGCGCGCGCGGAGGAGAACCGGAGGCGAACGCTGGTCCTCAGGCCGCGGAGCTCGAGCGGCAGGCTCGCCGCGCGCTCGCGGGACAGCAGGCGCCCGGGCTCACCCCGCTCGCCGACCAGACGCAGCTCGGCCTCGTAGAACGCGCACACCACCCCGCCCGGCGAGGTCACCTGGCCCGAGGAGCCGAGCCGGCCGTCGAGGAGCAGCCAGCGTGCGTCCCGTTCCCACGGCGGGAGGTGGACCGCCTCGTCGACGGTGCACGCCTGGGCGTCCCGCAGGAGCTCGGCGTGCCTCCACAGCTGGCCGGCGGTCCACCCCGCGGCGGCGCAGCCCGCGGCGGCGGCGGACCCGAGGATCCAGCGGAGCACCGATGCGGCGGGCGTGCCCGCGGCGAGCACCAGGGCGAGCACGCCGGCCAGGAGCAGGCCGGCGAGCACCGGCAGGGGGGCCAGCGCCGGTGCAATCACCGGAACGTGCCGCTGGACCGTCGTCCCTCTCACCGCGAGCAGAGCCCCCGAGGCACCCAGCCCCAGGGCAGGAGCGAGGACGGTGGACAGATCGAAGCCGGCGAGCTCGGTCACGGCGGCCCCGAACGTGGCAACCCGCGTGCCACGCGCTCCAGACGGAGCTGGTGCGGAGATCGGCCCGAGGCTGAAAAAAGGACAGAGGCGTCCGAGGAACTGTTGGCGCGCGGACGCGCGACTCAGCCGGTCGTTCCGGTCGAGGTGGGTTCCTCGAGCCCCATCACCCGGAACGTCTGGACCGCCCGCTCCTTGCCCCGAACGTGCGCCAGCGGCATCGCCTCGACGTGGAACCCCGGGCCGGCCTTCGACACCGTGGTGTCCGCGGCGAGCACCTCGTTCCCCTTCGCCACCCCGCATAGCCGCGAGGCGGTGTTCACGCAGTCCCCGATGGCGGTGAACTCGTGGCGGTCCGCCGAGCCCATGTAGCCGACGACCGCCTGCCCGGTGTTGACCCCGATGCCGATCTCGATGCGCTTCTGCCCGTTCGCCTCCCGGGCCTCGTTGAGCGCCTCCACCGCGGCCTGCATCTCCAGCGCCGCCCGGAGCGCCCGCGCCGGGTCGTCGGCGTGGGGCGAGGGCGGGCCCCAGACCGCCATCACGCAGTCGCCGATGAACTTGTCCAGGTTGCCCTCGTGCCGGAACACCACGTCGGCCATCGCCGAGAAGAAGGCGTTCAGCATCGACACCGTCTCCTGGGGACTCTCGTCCTCGGCCATCAAGGTGAACCCACGGATGTCGGCGAAGAGCACGCTCACCTCGGCGAGCCGGCCCTGCCGGAGCAGCTCCACCTGGCCCCTCACCACCATGTCCGCAACGGCCGGGGAGAGGAACCGCGACAGCTCGGCCCGGGTCACCGCCTCGGTCTCGATCCTGTGGGCGAGGTCCGCGTTCTCCAGGGCGATGGCCGCCTGGGACGCGATGCCGGAGAGGATCTTGAGGTCCTTCTCGCTGAACGCATTGGTCCGCTCGCGGGTGTCGAGGAACAGCACGCCCTTCAGCTCGCCCTTGGCGAGGAGCGGCACCGCCATGGCGCTGCGGATGCCCTGGGCGACGATGCTCTCGCTCCCGCTGAACCGGCTGTCGAGGATGGCGTCGGCGGTCAGCACCGCTTGGCGGGTCTCCAGCACCCGCTTGAGCACGGTGTCGGAGAGGACCACCTCCTCGTCGGTCCCGGTCCGGTGCTTGACCGCCTGGGCCACCAGCTCGCCCTGCTCGTTCACCAGGAAGATGACGCCGTGATCGGCGGCGAGCAGCTGGAAGCTCACCGCGAGGATCTTGTCCAGCAGGCTCTTCTGGTCCCGCTCCAGCCCCACCTGGCGGTGGAACTCGTGGGCGATGCGGAGTTTCTCGTAGTCCTGGCGGAGGGCGGCGGCGTCCTTGAGCTGCTCGGCAGGCCGGAACTCGGTCTCCTCGACGGCGGGTTGATCGAGCTGGGCGAGGAAGGCGGGAGCGGCCTGGGCCGAGGCGAGCACCGTGACCCCGGGGCTGCCGCTGCTGGTGAGCACGTCACCGGTGTGGAAGACCAGGCGGCTGTTGCCGAGCGCGATCTCGTCACCGTCCTTGAGCCGGAGCTCGCGCACCCGCCGCCCGTTCACGTAGGTGCCGTTGGAGCTGCCCAGGTCCTTGAGCACGAAGCCGGTGCCCACTCGGTCGATGGACGCGTGCTCCTTGGAGACCTCGCGATCGGCCAGACGGAGGGTGTTGGCCGGATGCCGGCCGAGGGTGGTGCGTGGCCCGAGCGGGAACTCGCTGAGCTTCCCGTCCAGGAGTCGCCCGGTGAGGTAGGGCCCCCGGGGGCTGGTGCGCACCGATGGCACCTGGCTCGACGAGAGCGACTCGCCGCACCCCGGGCACCGCGGCGGGTTGGGCTGGGCGAGCGGTGTTCGACAGCGGGGACAGGCGCTGGGCATCGGACGGTCGGCCGATGTTACAAGGCTTGCCCCCGTGCGCATCAAGCAACGACCCGAGGACTTCAGTGTCCGGGAGTCCTACCGCTTCGATCCGGTCCCGGACGGCCGGTACCGGGTCTACCTCATGGACAAGCAGAAGCTGTCCACCTTCGAGGCGGTGGAGCGGATCCGGAGCCGGTTCGGGCTCCGCCCCGGCGCCATCAGCTTCTGCGGTCTCAAGGACAAGCAGGGGCGAACCGAGCAGCTCATCGCGGTGGACGGGGCCGAGGTGGATTTCCAGGAGCCCGACCTCCGGCTCAAGCCGCTGGGGCGCACAGGTCGGCCCCTGTCGGCGGAAAACACCACCTCCAACCGCTTCAGCGTCACCGTCCGGGCGGCGACCGAGGAGGACCTCCAGGAGCTCCCCCGCGCCGCGGCGGAGGTGAACCGGCTCGGGGTGGTGAACTACTTCGACAGCCAGCGCTTCGGCTCGCTGAAGCACGGCCAGGGCTTCATCGCCAAGGACCTCATCCGCGGCGATTCCGAGGCCGCGCTGCGCAACTACCTCGCCAAGCCGTCGCTGCTCGATCGCTCCGACGACGCGAAGGTGAAGGAGTTCTGGCGGCGGCACTGGGGCGAGTGGACCCGCCGCGTGCCTTACGAGGCGGGACACCGGTACGACCGGGTCATTCGCTCGCTCCGAGAGAAGCCGGAGGACTACCTCCGCGCGTTCCTCCAGATCGACGCCTCGTACCGGGCCCTGCTCCTCTTCACCTACCAGAGCTGGCTCTGGAACGAGGGGGTGCGGCGCCTGCTTCAGCTGGCGCTCCCGCGCACGGCGCTCTTCCCCCTCCGGTACCAGGCGGGGACGCTGCTCTTCCACCACGACGCCGACCCCGAGACCCTTCGCTGGCTCCGGCACCTCACCTTCCCGCTGCTCGCGCCGGACACCCCGCTCGCCGAGCCGCGGGTGCGCGAGGCGGTGGAGTGGGTGCTGGCGAAGGAGAAGCTGCGGCTGGACCAGCTCCGGATCGTCGGGGCGGAGCGGCTCCTCTACTTCAAGCACGAGGAGCGCGCCGTCCTCGTCCGGCCGAGCAAGCTCGTCCTCGGGCGCACGCAGCCCGATGAGCTGAACCGGGGCTACGCCAAGCTCAACGTGGCCTTCACCCTGCCCCCGGGCAGCTACGCGACCCTGGTGGTGAAGCGGCTGTTCCACCGGACGGCCCGGGAGGACACCCCCGAGGAAATCCAGGCAACCCCGGGAGGCGGACGACCAGGCGACGAGCAGTCACGGCGGGGTGCGTCGAGCTCGCCCGACGAAGCCCGCCAGACGAGTTCTCTGAGACCTGGATCGCGGGTTCCGGATCCACCGGCGACCGGGAGGGCTCGACCGGCCCTGGCCGAACCCGGGCAGACGAGCTCTCTGACACCTCGTCCGGGGTACCGCGCACGTGCAAGGGCCCGGAAAGAGGCCAAAGCTGCCGCCCGGGCGCGTCAGAAGGTGCGATAGAGTGCCCGGCCTCCGGGTCGGGGCCGCCCCCGGGCCTGGACCACGCCGCCCAATCGTCATGGGCGGGGGCAATGGCCCAGCGAGTACGGGCGTATGGGTTGGCGTGACCACCCTGCTCTCCTCGTGGCTTCCTTCCCCGGCGGCGCTGGGGTCGATGCTGGCCGAGCGGACCGAGACCGTCCCGTACCGCGCCGAGGTGCGCGCCGCGCGCCGCGGAGACCGGTCCGCCTTCGAGGCCCTGGTCCGGAGCGTCCAGCGCCCGATCTACGGCCTCTGCCTGCGCCTGCTTCGCACCGAGGCCGAGGCCGCCGAGGTGGCCCAGGAGACCTTTCTGCGCGCCTACCAGCACCTGGGCCGGTACGACGAGTCCAAGCCCTTCGACCTCTGGGTGCTGGCCATCGCCCGCAACCTCTGCCTGGACCTGCTCCGCCGCCGCTCGCGGGTCCACACCCAGGACGTGGACGAGATGCACGAGTCACTTCCTTCCGGTGAGAGGAGCCAGGAGGAGGGCGTCATCGCGGCCGAGGAGCACAGGAGCCTCGAGACGGCGCTCTCCACCCTCGGCGCCGACGACCGCGAGGTCCTGGCGCTGTACTACGTGCAGAAGCGCACCACGAAGGAGATCGCGCTGGTGATGGGGGTTGCTCCGGGCACGATCATGGCCCGGCTGTTCCGCGCGCGTGAGAAGCTGCGCCGACAGATGACGACGGAGGACGCCCAGTGAACGCCTGCCCCGAGCTGGAGACCCTGCTGATCGGCGCGGCGGAGCACGACGCGGACGCCCTCGCGCACCTCCGCAACTGCCCCGATTGCGCCGCCTCCGCCGAGCAGCACCGGCAGCTGGAGAAGGACCTCTTCCGCCTGGCGGACCCGCTGCCCCCGGTGGACTTCGTGCAGTCGGTGATGGCCCGCGTGGCACTGGAGCCGGCCCCCGCCCGCGTCGAGCTGCGCACCGGCTTCACCATCCTCGCGGTGACGCTCATGGGCGCGGTGCTCGCCTTCGTCGCCACGCACGGGAACCTCGGTCTGCTCGGCACCCGGGCCGCCTCGTCCGTGGTGGCCTGGCGCAACCTCTTCTTCGCCGCCTCCGAGGCGCTCGCTGCCATCTGGAGCACCGCGGCGCTGCCGACGGCGGTCGCCATGGCCGGCCTGGTCGTCGTCTCGACGCTCGGCGTCCGCCGTCTCGCCTCGCACCGGGTCGTGGAGGCACAGGTCCGGCCGTGATGCGCGTCGTTGCACTGCTCGCGGCGCTGGTGCCGCTCCTCGGATTCGCCGGGACGCCCGTGGAGAGCTCGCCCCACGGGTCGGCGGCCCGCATCACCCTGAAGTCTCACGGAACGCTGCGCGAGATCGCCGAGCACATCGCCACCGAGGGAAAGCTGAGCGTCGTGGTCCGGGGCAACCTGGACGAGGACGCCGAGGTGTTCTTCCAGAACGTCCCGGCCGACGAGGCGCTGGAGACGCTCGCCCGCGCCTACGGGCTCTCGCTCGAGAGGCGCGGCAGCATCTACACCTTGCGGCCGCACGCCGAGGGGTCACCGCCGCCGAAGCTGGTGGCACCTGTCCCTCCCATCCCGCCGATGCCTCCCATTCCTCCCATGCCGCCGATGCCGAGGATCGGCCATCCCGGGCACTCCTCGAGCAGTGACGACGAGGACGAGGCCGCGGACGAGGACGAGCAGGACGAGGAGGAGGGGGAGAACGCCACCCCACCCTCGGACCTCGAGGACAAGCTCGGCGCGCTCCGGGATCTCAAGGACCTGAAGGACCTCAAGGACCTGAAGGACGTCCTCAAGTTCCACAAGCGCTCCGGTGGGTCGGACCGGCAGACCGTCGGCACCGGCAACGTCACGGTCGAGGAGGACCAGGAGGTCGACGACGCGGTCGCCTACGGCGGGAGCCTGCTCATCAAGGGGCACGTCCGGAACGACGCCGTCGCCTTCGGCGGCAACGTGCACCTCGGGCCGCACGCGGTGGTGGGTGGCGATGCAGTGGCCTTCGGGGGCAGCGTCGAGCGCGAGTCCGGGGCCAAGGTCCACGGCCAGACCCTGTCCTTCGGCGGGAAGTCCGGCGGCCTGGCGGCGATCGGGGCCAGTGACAAGAAGGCCCGCTCGGCCGACAGGCACTCCGGATCGGGCATCTTCTGGCTGCTGATCCAGTTCGCGGTCTACTTCGCCCTGGGCTTCGTCTTCATCATGTTCGCTCCCCGTCCCATGAAGCAGCTCGAGTCGGAGATTCGCCGTGACCCGCTCCGCTGCGCGCTCACCGGTCTGCTCGGGACGCTGGCAATCGCCGGGCTCTCGGTGCTGCTGACCATCACCGTCATCGGCATCCCCTTCACGCTGGTGCTGATCGTGGTCACCGCGGTGGGCATCGCCATGGGGTACTCGGCGGTGGCCTCGGAGGTCGGCACCCGGCTCCCGGTGCTCCGCGCCAACCGGAAGACCCAGGCCACGGTGCTGGCCCTGGGCATCCTGGTGCTCCTCGTCCTCCAGCTCATCCCGGTGCTCGGCAAGCTGGTGCTGGCCGCGGTGACCTTCGTGGCCCTGGGCGCGACCATTCGCACCCGGTTCGGCACCCGGCCGCGCGAGTTCCCCGAGCCGGTCTAGGTCAGGGCGGCCGCAGTCAGCTCAGTGAGCGCGGCGGCGCGGGTTGAAGGCCGGCGCGGGCGGCGCTAGAGGGCAGTCACCATGTCCACGCTCGCCCCCTTCCCCCGTCTCGGCGAGGAGATCCAGGCCTTCAACGCCCGCGGGCAGCTGGGGAAGGATCCC
>Ga0105104_10000677_pt1 | contig 26213 bp, 24 predicted proteins | sample PPLLaktember2015_3_FD_87034 | JGI IMG/M metagenome (GOLD analysis project Ga0105104, IMG submission 87034) | Freshwater sediment microbial communities from Prairie Pothole Lake near Jamestown, North Dakota, USA - PPLs Lake P7 Core (6) Depth... | ecosystem: Environmental > Aquatic > Freshwater >...
AAAGCACGTATTCATCTGTCGCAAGTATCCCATCAGGTTCATGAGCATTTTCAGCAGACTGATTATTTAATCGGACAGGCCAGGCTTTTTTACACAAAGCATGGCGTGCCGACCCGCGATGTGGAGGCCATTGTCGAAGAGATTGAAGACATGAGCAGCCGGATTCCTAAATTTGAAGTGCACACCTTTTTGCAGGAAAATGAAATCCGTCAATTCGGAAATCGTTCATTTGAAATTATTTTCACACCGGGGCACGCGGCTGGCCATGTCTGTTTTTTCTTTCGCGAGGAAAGCCTGCTGCTGGCCGGTGATCACATCCTGCCCTATATTCCGCCCAGCTTGAGCCCGAACATCTATGATGAAGTCTTTCAGCCGCTGACGAGCTATCTGGAATCGCTTGCCGTCATTGAAAAAATGCCGATAGACATTGTTCACCCGGGGCACGGCAATTCATTTTCCGGGATTGAAGAGCGGATCAGGGAGATCCGCATCCATCACGAATTGAAAAAAGAAGCGTTGCGGAAGGTCCTGAAGGCGGAGCCCAAAACCACCTTCGGCGTCTGCAGCGAAATGATCGGTGCGGCATCCGCCAATTGGGACGACTGGGAAAAATTCATGGCGCTCAATGAAACGTATGTGTACCTTCAGGCGCTTAAACGCGACGGTGCGATTCAGGAAACCATGCAAAACGGGATCCTGTACTATTCGGCTGTTTAATGCCACGCGATGCTGCTAAGGCTGCCTGATTTGTCCGGACCTGTATTTAAAAGCTCTATCTTATTGTTTTACTAATTCTACACGACGGTTTTTTGCCCGGCCTTCTTCGTTGTCGTTCGACATGACGGGCGCAAACTGACCACATCCAAAGGACTTCAGACGTACAGGCGAGATACCGCTATTGCGGAGCGCCTGGACTACGGACTCAGCGCGGCTCTGGGATAACTTGATATTGCTTTCTACACTGCCGACATTATCCGTGTGCCCCACAATGTGAATCTTGAGACCGGGATCTGAATTGAGAAGCTTGACGATCTCTGCTATGGCCTGCGCGGATTCCGGTTTAATGTTGGATTTGCCGGTGTCGAAGTAGATGCCATAGACCGCTGCGTGGCCTGTGGTTCTGATATCGTTGGAAAAAACTTTCGCATCGGCAACGATATCCTGGGCCATGGCTTCTTTCTGGATGATGGTGAAACCGTATTTGCCGGTAAATTCCGCCCACAGTTCGATCCAGATTTCCTTGCCGTCCTTATTCAGTTTGTAGATTTGCTTTTTGTTGGTGGCCGTGCCAACCAGTGTCCCGCCCTGCTTTACAATGGCATTCTCGAAATTGCGACGGATCTGGAGTTCGCTTGGTTTCGATTTGAGATCACTCTGCGGATAGTAGGTCATCCACCACAGCTGTCCTTCAACATGGATGGTCTGCCCCTTTCCCATGATAAAATCACGACCGTCGAACTGCTTATGATCGCAGTTGTAAATATAGGAGCCCGGCATCCTGGTAAAGAGCGGGTGGTCCTTGCACTTGGCATTATCCGTCTGTGCAGCGTAAAGGGTTGTTGCCAGAAGGCAAAGCAATATCGTAGTCGAAATGATGGAAAATTTTTTCATGTATTTCATCCTCCGGGTTATTGGTTTAAAATTTAATCTTTTCGAAGCTGCTGATGATTAATATCCGGTGCTATATTATTGATAAGCGCATCCTTTGTTGTGAAATGAAGTATATGAAGACCTGTCTTGTGTCAAGGCAATCCTGCGACCGGTTTTTCGTTGACAGCCCTGTCTGAATTCCATATATTTTTTATGAATAAATATTTGATTAATAAATCTGATGAAAATTGAAGAATATACAACTTTCCTGAAATATTGTTCGCTGATGATTCTCGTGTTTTTCCTGTGCTGCAGCTGCGTCAAAAGACCGCCCGTGGCCAAACCGGGGTACCCGAAGCCATACAAGGTTCTGGGGCAGTGGTACCAGCCTGTGGGAGACGCAAAAGGGTTTCGCGAGCAGGGAACGGCATCCTGGTATGGGCCTGATTTTCACGGGAAGCGAACCGCCAACGGCGAGACTTATGACATGGATGGCATGACGGCTGCCCATAAAACTCTTCCTCTGGGTACGCTCGTCAGGGTAAGCAATCTTGAAAACAACAAGGAAGTGGAAGTCAGGATCAATGACAGAGGCCCGTTTGTTCGGGGCAGAATCATTGATCTTTCCCGTGAGGCGGCAAAGAGAATCGGCATGATGGGTTCCGGGACTGCCAGGGTCGAGCTCGTGGCAATCGGACAGGCGATCAGGCCGGGCACAGACAGGGTGGTTCCTTTCGATTTTTCATCGGGAAATTTCACATTTCAGGTCGGGGCGTTTATTGATAGAAACAACGCTGAAAGGCTCAAGGCCAGGCTTGCCGGGAAATATCCGAACGCGCATATCGTGACTTATGACAGAGGCGACAAAATCTTTTACAGGGTCAGGGTGGGACAGAGTAAAAATCTCAACCAGGCTGCTGATTATGAAAAAATGCTGCAAAAAGACGGACACACAGAAGTCTTCACGGTTGCGGAATAAAATTTTTAATGGGCATCAGGCTGCCGGAACGACGTTGCCTTATCCGGCAATTAAACAGTTTCTCCGTGGCGATGTTGCACCGAAATTCAAAAATCAGGGGGTCTTCCACCCCATGATGGGCACCGTGCTGATGCTGTTCTTGGGACTGCCCGATATGATCCGGTCGCTGTAGGACACGTAGACCAGGACATTGCGCTTGCGGTCAAAGAAGCGCACGACCTGCAGCGACTTGAATACAAGGCTGCGCTGTTCGTCAAAGACTTTTTCGCCGTCCTTGAGTTCGCCCTGGAATTTAATCGGACCGATCTGCCGGCAGGAGATGCTGGCATCGCTGGTATCTTCCGCAACACCGATGGCGCCTTTGACTCCGCCGGTCTGGGCACGCGAGATGTGGCAGGCCACACCCTGAACCTTGGGATCGTCAAAGCCATCCACCACGACCTTGTCATTCGGTCCGATCCATCGAAACTGAGTGCTCACCGAGCCGGTCGTTCCCCGTTCGGGACGGCTGAAAAACCACCATCCGCCGACAAGCAGGATCAACAGCAGGATTGCTCCGCCGATAACAATAAAATCCTTTTTCATGTCCATTCACCTTTTGAATCAAATTTATGGCAGTCCTCTTAGTAAATCGATTTTCGGACATCATCGTCCTGCAGTACAATCACAAAACGGTTATATGTCAAGACCAAACAGATAGATCAGTCATAACAGGAAATTTGATTTCCAAAAACCCTCTCATCGCTTCTCTCTGAAGAAAGTCAAAATCATAGGCCATACGCACATCAACCCGGCACCCCGCCTTTACGGTTAAAATTTCCTTGACATACGGGAGCATGTATTTTATTCATAACCATCTAAAAAACAACACATCCATAACATTACTTAAAGAAGGAGCAATACCATGACTCATTCTTTATGCAGAAAACCCATCTCGATCCGTTTGGCGATATTATGGGCCTCATGTCTTTGCATCCTTTCCGGATGCACGTCAGAACCTCCCGTATGCCCGCCGGCGGAAAAGCAACAAATACCCTCCCTGTCCAGCACATTCAGGGGAACAACTTCCACGGGGCAGCCGGTACGTCTCACGCTGAATCTAAAGGGCAACACTGTCACGGGAAATGGATTAATAGGAGATCGGGTGTGCAGCCTCTCCGGCATCACGGCCTACCATGGACCGATCATTATCACATTCGAGGATGGTTCTGTAACCCCTGCTACCGTAGCTCTCTCGCCCGGTGGTGAGTCAGCAACCATTCAAGGTTTAAAACAACCTCTGATCGTTAGCCGGGGTGGAGAACCGGTGAATGTCTCAGCAGGGCCTTTTGCCGGCAAATACAGGGCTTCAGGGAAGCCGCCTCTCACGCTGACCCTCATCCAGGCGGGAAAACTTCTGTCAGGTACGGGCCTTGTTAACGGGAAGCCCGTTGCCGTTGCCGGGAAAATCACGGGCTCCAACCAGGTTTCCGGTTTTATCCTTTTTTCAGACGAAAGCCGGAACGCCTTGAAAGCGACTTTATCGGGTGATGGCCGGATCATTACCGTTCGCGGCCTTGGGGCTCCCATCGAGATGAAAAAGGAGTAAGATCATGATTCGTCCATCCGGCATGCTTCGATATAGTGTTCTTTTATGCTTCTTGCTCAGTGTTGCGGGGTGTCTTAATGCAGAAGGATTATTGTGCGGTGACCCCCTCGACCCGGATTTTAAAGGGTGCTACAAACGGGCATCAGATGAAAGACAATATATAGCAATTATTCAGGATAATACCACGCTTGACGCGTCGCATCATGAAGCGGGTGAGGATGAATGCAATCAACTCGTCGGAGAAGGGAGGGGACTTCTGGCGGGCATAGGAGAGATGAGGGAATGGAGTTTTACCGGACGTGTCGAAAGTTTTGGTCGCGCTACCCTCACCGTCACGCTTGAAGGCGACGGGGAAGAGCGCACGGTTACTGCGACACGCATAGATTCAGTCCCCTCTCAAATGATTTTGGATGGTGGCGAGCGGCTTTTAAAACGTGAAATATGCCCTTGAGGCGTCCATTTGTAATTGGGCTCAAAAAAATGAAACGAATCATTCCTCTAATAGCATTACTTTTTCTTGTTGCTTCAGATTGTGGCGGAGGGCGTCTTTATGTACCGCCACCTGAAGACAGTTGCTTTAATGGCAGCTTTGCCAGCGGGGAATTCTCGCTAATAATGGAGCATGACACAGGCCAGGTTTGGACGACCGTTATCAAGCCAGCGACAACAGGCTCTCCCTGGGAAGCCATGAGTTTTATCGGAAAGATAACGGAAACCGGCAGGGCTGTGGGAGTATTGAGGCTCAATTTCCCCGATGATGACACATTCGAAGAATGGGACTACAGCATATCCCTGGAACCGGCAACCGGAGAATGCAATACAAGAAATACGCTTAGATTTCCTTCTGTAGAGTATGATGATGGTGCCAGAGGAACCTTTGGTTACACGTTAACCAGACAACCATAGTCAGGAGGCATGTTGTGAAAAAGAGAATAAATACAGGAATTCTTTTTTTATATATTTTATGTTTCCCCGTGATTGCTCTTGCTGCCGGCGATTCCAGATTCTTCGGTACATATTGCGGAAGCTACGAGGAAAAACGAGGGCTTCGTACATACGAATTCACGGTCAAGGCAATGTCCGATTACAGGGAAACCTCAAGCGGTAATGGATTGGTGATAGGACATGGCGTGGTCAAAGGCGAGGGAAAGAATATTCCCTTTGTATTTTCAGGCGCGGTAACCGGGCGCGGCAATGTGCGCGGATCAGGAATACTGGGCAGCATGGAGCCGACATTTTCCAGTGCATCTTTGTCTGATGACGGAAACGTCATCACCATTCGAGGAATGGACCGGACGCTGATTTTAAAAAAAGACCGTTGCGGCAACGAAGTGCCCGGAATTACAATCCAAAAGCCCCGGGCCGGTAATTATCCATGGGGGGATATTATTTCATTCTCTGCAAACGTGACGGACCGGGAAGACGCTTCATTTCCTGATTCGCGTCTGGTGTGGTCATCCGACCGGGACGGAAGACTCGGGAATGGTCGTTCAATCTTTAAAAACAGCCTTTCTCCCGGAAGGCATAAAATATCTTTTTCCGCGACAGACAGCGGTGGCCGCATTTCAACGGCAGCAGTTACGATCACCGTTCAGAACAACCGCCCGAATACCCCAGTCATTGAAGAGCCGTCAACAGGCCCTTATTATGAGGGCCTCGGCATAACCTTCAGGGCAAGGGCCAATGACAGGGAAGACGGGAATCTTACGGGCCGGTCGCTTGCCTGGAGTTCCAGCCGTGCGGGAAGACTGGGGACGGGCAGTCCGATGATCCATGAGCTTGCGGTGGGCGAGCATATCATCACGCTAACCGCGACCGACCGCGCGGGATTATCCAGTGCCGTCATTAAACGCATTAATGTTCTCACCAGACCTGCCGGAAATGCTCCCCCTTCCGTAACGATTACCTCGCCGGTCAATTACTATGCATTGGGCGACAATGAGTCTTGTGTGTTTGTCGCTCAGTCTTCTGATTTGGAAGACGGGAGATTGAGCGGGCGATCCCTTTCATGGAAAGATCGATATGTTTACCGGGGGACTGAAGTTGTAAGAAACCTGGGTACAGGGGAAAGCATCAATGTGTCCAACCTGCCCGCACCGGTTGCGGATACACGTCATGTGATCACGGTAACGGCAACCGACAGCGGCGGGCTTACTTCTACAAACTCAATAGTAATTTATGTTATTCCCGGAGGATTAATATAGCCAAATATTCAATAACGTCCACCTGCAGCATTGTGGCTGCTAATCGGAAACATCCTGAATAAACAGAGCCTCCAGGCCCGGGATTTTGGTTTCCCGCTCGGGAAAAAACACCTTGCCGGTGAGGCGCGCGAAATTATCCAGATCTGAGCCGATCATGTAAATCGCCCGCATTTTTTGTTTGCCCTCTGCAAAATCAGCCTGCAAAACCGGAATCTCGTCGGCGGTGGCAGCGATGATTTTTGCGGTGCCGGTCGTTTTCCTGCCTTTGATTGTACGGGTAATGACAAGAACACGGCCTTTACGCATCAGCGTTATTGTTCCATGATACGTGCCGCCGCCGTCCGGACGTTTTCCGATCACTTCATAAGAACCTGTAAGAAACCCCAGGAGAGAATCTTCCCGATCCAGATCTTTCAAAGGGACGCCTGCAAACGCATATGAACTGACAATCAAAAGGAGAACCACTGCATAAAGCATTGATCTTTTCATCATGGCGTATCCTTGATCTTTTGAATACGGAGCAAAGTAAGAAGAATGGCAATCACGATGGGCACTGCCAATATGACCAGACTTGAATTGATATACTGGTCCGGTGTTAGTACCGCCAACTTATATAGAATTATGATTGCTGCAGCACTGGTTAAACTCGAAAAAACCATTCCCCATCCGAAGAAGAAATTGGCTTCATACCATATTCTGTCGCTTTTGAGCGTTTCCAACGTACGAAACCCATACAGGCTGTTTCTTGGGATCTTACGCAAAATGAGAGGAATGGCCAAAAGCAAGAAGAGTCCCGCGCAAGCCAGGATCGTCACAAGACCCTTAAAATAAACCGTTGATTCCATGCCCTTACGGCTCCTGATAAAACGTTTCCGCCTATATCTGACTTTGAATATCTAAATTAATTGTATTTTAGTATCATTATTGCACATTATCAATTCATATTATCGCGTCATTTCCGGCACATTTTTGTAAGTTGCTTTCTTGGAACCTTTTGGGTATAAACGCACCGTCTGCTTTGTGGAAGACGGATTAAAAAATGTCAGAAATATCAGGATAAATCATGGCGAACAGAATTGAGGTTGGGTTTAAAACCGGCATACGGGACGCGCTTGGCGAAAAGACAAAAAAGCGTATTATCGATACCCTGGCGCTTAAAGTGTCAAACGTTGCTACGATCGAAGTTTATACGATTGACGGTGAATTGAGCGCTGCCGAACTGCAGGAAGCCGCTTCAGGGCCGCTTTCCGATCCGGTCATCCAGGAATTTTCCATCAACCGCCCGCTGGCCAAAAATTTTGACTGGCTCATCGAAGTCGGCTTCCGTCCGGGCGTCACCGACAACGTCGGCAAAACGGCGCGCGAAGCGATTGAGCTTTTGCTCGGTGACGCGGCTGTCCCCGGGAAAATCAATGTTTATACTTCGCGCCAGTATCTGATTTCAGGACAAATATCCAGATCGGGTGCCGAAACAATCGCCTCCGGACTTCTGGCAAACGATTTGATTGAACGTCATCAGGTGATTGCCGCCAGTGATTTTGATATTAACCAGGGCTTGCCAGCTTTTATTCCTAAGGTACAGAGCGAAGACAAACCGCAGGTAGCTCAAATTAATCTGGCTGCCGTTTCCGCGCAGGGTCTTTTGAAAATCAGCCAGGAAAAGCTCCTGGCCTTGAACCTGGAAGAGATGAAGAAGATACAGGCTTATTATCAGAATCCCGCTGTGATCAAGGCCCGCAAGAAATTCGGTCTGGATGAAAACACAACCGATGTGGAATTGGAATGCCTGGGTCAAACCTGGTCGGAACACTGCAAGCACAAAATCTTCAACAGCAAAATCGATTATACCGACGGCAGCCATCAATTGAAGATTGATTCTCTGTTCAAAAAATATATCAAAGGCTCGACCGCCAGAATCCGCAAGGCCAAAGGCAGGAAGGATTTCTGCCTTTCCGTTTTTGTGGACAACGCCGGCGTCATCAAATTCAACGATGAGTATAATCTGGTTTTTAAGGTGGAGACGCACAATTCACCTTCCGCGCTTGATCCATACGGCGGCGCGCTCACCGGCATTGTCGGCGTCAACCGCGACCCCTTCGGGACGGGCATCGGCGCGAAGCTGATTTTCAATACCGATGTGTTTTGCTTTGCCTCGCCTTTCCACAAAAAGAAACTGCCGCCCCGCATCCTGCATCCTCGACGGATTTACGAAGGCGTGCGGGAAGGTGTCGAGCACGGAGGAAACAAAAGCGGCATCCCGACCGTCAACGGCAGCATTGTCTTTGACGAACGCTACCTGGGCAAACCTCTCGTTTACTGCGGTACAGCCGGAATCATGCCCGCCAGAATCAACGGCAGGCCCTCGCACACCAAAGAGATCAGCCCCGGGGACATTGTCATCATGACGGGTGGACGGATCGGCAAGGACGGCATTCACGGCGCGACCTTTTCTTCGGAAGAACTCCACGAAGGCTCACCGGTGACAGCCGTACAGATCGGCGACCCGATCACACAAAAGAAAATGACAGACTTCCTGCTGGTGGCCAGGGACCGCGGCCTTTATCGCGCGATCACCGATAACGGAGCGGGCGGCCTGTCTTCTTCCGTGGGGGAAATGGCGACCTACTCGGGCGGATGCGAAATCGATCTGTCGCTGGCCCCGCTGAAATATGCGGGCCTTCAGCCCTGGGAAATCCTTGTATCCGAGGCGCAGGAACGCATGTCTCTTGCCGTCGATCCGAAAAAGGTTGAAACGTTCATGAACCTGGCCCGCAAGATGGGCGTGGAAGCCACGGTACTGGGCAAATTCACGAAGTCGGGGAAATTCCATGTCCGCTTCGGCTCAAAAACGGTGGCGTACCTGGATATGGATTTTCTGCATGACGGCGTTCCGCAGATGAAGCTTGCCGCAATATGGAAAGCGCCGAAAAACCCCGAACCGGTCTTTGCCGAACCCGCTGAACTGGGGAAAGCCCTTACCCGGATGCTTTCGAGGCTCAATATCTGTTCAAAGGAATCCGTTGTCCGCCAGTATGATCACGAAGTTCAGGGCGGCTCAGTGGTGAAACCTATGGTGGGCGTTCAAAACGACGGGCCGTCGGATGCGGGCATTGTCCGGCCGCTTCTGGATTCCATGGAGGGCGTGGTTGTTGCGCATGGCATCTGCCCGCGCTACAGCGACATCGACGCCTACCACATGACCGCCTGTGCCATTGATGAGGCTGTGAGAAACGCCGCGGCGGTGGGTGCGGATCTGGATCATCTGGCGGGACTGGACAACTTCTGCTGGTGCGACCCAGTGAAGTCCGCCAAAACGCCGGACGGAGAATACAAACTGGCTCAGCTGGTCCGGGCCAACATGGCGATTTACGATTACACCACCGCTTATGGCGTGCCGTGCATTTCCGGCAAGGACAGCATGAAAAATGATTATTCCATCGGTAAAACGAAAATCTCCGTGCCGCCGACGCTGCTGTATTCCGTGATCGGTAAGATCAGGGACGTGCGAAAAGCTGTTACCATGGATGCCAAGCGACCGCAGGACCTGGTTTATATCCTTGGCGAAACCCGGGATGAACTGGGCGGATCTGAATGGTTTGCTCAAAACGGCTCGGTGGGAAGCAAAGTGCCGCAGGTGGACGCTAAAAAAGCGATGAAGCTTTATCGTGCATTGCACAAGGCGATCACGGCGGGCCTGGTTGCCTCATGCCACGACTGTTCTGACGGAGGTCTGGGCGTCGCGCTTGCCGAAACCGCGTTTGCCGGGGGGATGGGAATGCACGTCGATTTAAAAGATGTTCCCTATCGCGGGAAGAAGCGCAATGACTATATTTTATTTTCCGAGACGGCCAGCCGTTTTGTCGTGACCATTCATCCGAAGGATCAAAGCAGGTTTGAAAAGATCATGGCCGGAAATGTATTTTCGGAAATCGGCTTTGTTTCGGGCGACGGACTGTTTGAGGTTGCAGGAATCAAAGGCCGGCCGATTGTTAAAGACAAAATCAATAAATTGAAAGAAGCCTGGCAAAAGCCGCTTAATTTTTAAGACAGGATGAAACGATATGTCCCGCAAAGTGAAAGCCATCGTATTGACCGGCAACGGTACCAACTGTGAAATGGAAATGGCGCATGCCTGCAAGTTGGCCGGTGCCGACAGGGTTGATATTGTGCATATCAGCGAACTGCTTTTCGGAGAGAAGAAACTTTCCGGCTATAATTTTTTAAATCTTCCGGGAGGCTTTCTCGACGGCGACGATCTGGGTTCCGCCAAGGCCGGGGCCAACCGCTTTCTGCATGCGCCCATTTCCGGTGCCGATGAAATGCTCATCGAAGAGTTGCTGAAATTCATCAATGCGGGCGGCCTGATCCTGGGGGTCTGCAACGGTTTTCAGCTGATGGTGAAACTGGGACTGTTGCCCGCTCTTGGCGGCAATTTCACGAAACAGAGCACGACATTGACCTTCAACGATTCAGGGCGCTTCGAAGACCGCTGGGTGTACCTCAAGGCCAACGCGCAAAGTCCCTGCGTGTTCACCAAAGAAATTGATCTTGTGTATTACCCCGTGCGTCACGGCGAAGGAAAGTTTGTTGTGGAAAGCGCATCCGTGATGGCAGAGATGGAAAAGAAAAACCTTGTCGTGTTTCGGTACTGCAACGGAGAAGGTTCTATCACACTGGACTATCCCGACAACCCCAACGGATCAACTCGCTCCATTGCCGGCATCTGCAATGAAACAGGCCGGCTCTTTGGACTGATGCCGCATCCCGAAGCATTCCTGCATCGCACAAACCACCCCCGCTGGACACGGGAATCCCTTCCCGAAGAAGGCCAGGGATTGGCCATTTTCCAAAACGCGATAAATTTTATCCGCAGCGCAGAATTTTAATTCTATTATAGGTGCTTACACCTAATGGTAACCCCCTCATCTTGATGCCAAGATATCCTTGACATTAATGACCGCGTTTCCTATAGTTTTAATGAAAGTAAATTCTTTTCAAAAATGGGAATCCTAATGGAAATTTTTGAGAATATTTATTTCAACTTTTTTTCCATCGGCGCGCTAATCCCCACCTTATTCCATCTGACCATTGCGATTTTTCTTTTCAGTATTCCCAACAAATCCAAGGCGACATTTCATTTGGGCCTTGCTTTTTTGTTACTCACTATTTTTAATTTTGCCTATTTCTTCGCCGCCAGCATTTACCATCCGTTTGGCGCTTATCATCGGTGGGCAACGGTGGGTGTAATCTTGCTGGCGGAAACGCATGCTATTCTTTTTCTTTTACATTATCCGGAGGATGCCAATCCCAAAACTGCTAAAACACTTCTTTCCTTTTTGTACATAATTTCTTTTATTGTTACCGTCATATTCTTTTACGTGACGATTCATTCACAAAAAATCTATCATTTTGACGGCCATTACTGGGATTTTTCAGCCGATAAGATCAGTGAAGTCATTGGTATTATCATCATGTTGTATATCCTTTTATTCGCCTTTGTTTTTATCTATAAATTAGTGCTGGTAAAGGGATGGGAACGACTGATCATCTTGTTAATTGGTCTGGCATATCTTGCCGGGACGATCATTCCTTCTGTCACCAATGTTCTAAGCCGGGAGGGGTTGTTAGACAGGGAAGTTTTTCAAATGACATGGGCAATGGTGAATGTTTTGGGGTTTTTCTTCGTTTCCATTATTTATATCAACAGCACCCACGATAAAACGACCCTGGTAACTAAAGTCATTAATATTAGTTTAGTCACCTTTCTAATGATTTTACAAGGCATCAGCTATTTCTTTTTGACCGACAAAGAATTTGCCTTTGATGAAATCCACCGCCAGCAAATATACCGTGTTATTTCAGACTCAAAATACAGGCCGTCGGATCTTTCATATGTGATATCATACCATGCCGACTCGGATGTAATGAATATACCGGCTGATCTTCAAACCAAAGACATCGATGCCAGTCTGATAAAAAGAAATTTTCAAAATACTTATTTCATTGAAAAAATGAATGAATGTATCGATACCAATTCATTACGTCAATTCCTCAGGGTGTCTGAGCAGAAATATCCTCATCTGAAAGGATACACGCAATCACTGGATCACTACATTACAACCCGCAACGATATCGGCAATCATATTGGTGAACTTAAAGCATATCTAACCAGGATTGATTTTTATGTATCTTACTATAATCGAAAGATCCAGAAACTGACGGATGACAATTTCCGGGCTGAGTTAATGAAATTATTAACATCTGTTGACCCATACATGCGTGATTTTAAAACCGTCATTATTAATCATCTTGATTCAAGTTCATTAAACGGAAAAACTCTTAAGCATGAAATCCTGCAATATTTTCAGCCGCTGCATTCAACAGGAAAAAGATTCTACAGGAAACTCCAGACTGAAGGAGATAATGCAGTTGCCTTTATGCATCAGGAACAGTCACAGAACATCATATATGAACTGGGGTTTGACTATGTAAAATACCGTCAATACATTCATCCTGCCGCAACGGAATTGATTCTGATGCTCGTGGGCTTGCTGATATTTATATTATTGGTTTTTAGGATCTTTTTCCTGGGTACGTTGCTCTATCCACTCAGAGAGCTTATTGAAGGGATTCGTCAGGTTTACATCGGCAACTTAAACGTCAAAGTATCTATCCGGGGAGGCGATGAATTAAGCTACCTTGCGAGTGCTTTCAACATGATGGTAAATGCTATTCAGAAATCTAACTTCGAATTAAATGAGGTTCGTCTTTATCTGAAAAATATTTTTGATTCCATGCCGTCCATTCTCATCGGTGTTGATTCAGACGGAAAGGTAACACAGTGGAACATGGAAGCTGAAAAAGTAACCCAATTAAGCGAAAAAGAAGCCTGTGGTAATGCCATCGAAAAAATTATGCCCCAGTTTTCCGCATATCTCCAGAACATCAAGGAAGCCATTAAGGAAAAGAGACCCAAGAAGTTTGAAAAAGTGAATTATACAGTCGAAGGTAAAACCCGATTATACGATATTGTTGTGTATCCGCTCATTGCCAACGGAATTCAAGGGGCGGTTATACGGGTGGATGATATCACGTCGCGCGTGCAGTTTGAAGAGATGATGATTCAGTCGGAGAAGATGGCATCTGTTGGCGGTCTCGCGGCGGGCATGGCGCATGAAATCAATAACCCCATCAGCGGTATCATGATGGCGGCCCAGAATATTTTGAGACGCGTTTCCAATAAGCTCAATACAAACATTCAGGCCGCTCAAGAAGTAGGCACAAATATCGATGTTATCGCTAAATATATGGAGAAACGCCAGATTACTTCCATGTTAGGTGGAATTATGGAAATGGCTGATCGTGCCTCAAAAATCGTTTCCAATATGCTGAACTTCAGCCGGAAGAGTAAATCCGAAATGGTTCCGGAGAATATTGTCGATCTGGTCGATAAAACAATTGACCTTGCAGCAAAAGATTATGACCTGAAAAAACAATTTGACTTCAGGCACATTGAAATTAAGAAAGAGTACTCGCAGTTGCTTCCCAAAGTTACATGCATTGCCACTGAAATCCAACAGGTCATCCTGAATCTTTTAAAAAACGCCGCTCAGGCCATGTCCCATAAAACTTATATTAATGAAAAACCGATAATTAAAATCTCCATTTTTCAGAAACATGACATGGCAATAGTGGTAATTGAAGACAATGGCCCCGGTATGGACGAAGATGTGCGCAAGCGCATCTTTGAGCCTTTTTTTACCACAAAGGATTTAGGCATCGGCACGGGACTCGGCCTTTCGGTATCTTATTTCATCATTACAAATAATCATGGCGGCACGATAGAAATAAAATCACAGAAAGATAAAGGATCGGCATTTATTATCAAGCTACCCATCTCACATTAAGGGGGTCAAATGGACATCTCAAATATCAAAGTGTTGGTGGTCGATGATGAAATTTCGGTTTGTTCGAACATTGCCGCTTTTTTGGAGGACGAGGGATTTACTGTTTTTTCCGCTGTCAGCGGCGAAGAAGCGTTGGATCTTCTTTTAAAACAAAAAATTGATGTTGCCATTATCGATATGCGGCTTCCGGGAATAGACGGAGATGCGCTCATTCTCAAAGCACACGAAGTTCAGCCGGTGTTAAAGTTTATCATTCATACCGGCTCCATCAATTATTTCATTTCAAAAACGCTCGAAGAAATCGGCGTAAAGAACGAACAGATTTTTAGAAAGCCTTTAATGGATATGAGTGTTTTAACCCAAGGCATATTAAACCTCCTGGAAGGAAAAACATAATTTAATGAAGGTTCTTATCATAGACGACGAGAGCGTTGTCAGAAAAAACTTCGCCGTTTTTTTGGAGGATCATAACTATGAAGCCTTGGAAAGTGAAAACGGCAAGCAGGGTCTCGATGTGTTCCGACAGGAAAATCCGGACATAGTGATCTGCGACCTGAAAATGCCGATACTCGATGGCTTGGGCTTTATAACTGAATTAACAAAAGAATCTCCTGAAACGCCCATTATTATGGTTTCCGGAACAAACGATATTGATGATGTGATTGAGGCGATTCGGCTGGGGGCATGGGATTACATAACCAAACCAATCTACGATATGGGTGTCCTGGAAATCGCTCTGAATAAGGCAATCGAGCGTGCAAATCTTTTAAAAGAAAACAGGCTGTATCGCGAACATCTTGAATCCGAGGTCAAAAAACGAACTCAAAAAATCCTGGAGCGCACCCAGGAACTCCAACAGGTTAACGAGCATTTGAACAAAGAAATAATAGAGCGAAAAACGATTGAAACCATGCTCAAAAACAGCATGACCAGCCTTGAAAAAACCATAGAAGGTTCTATTAATACGATTTCGACGATTATTGAAATGCGCGATCCATACACCGGCGGTCATCAGAGGCATGTTGCCGATCTTTGCCGCGCTATGGCATTGGAAATGGGTCTTTCAAACAAGCAGATTGAAGGTATTTATTATGCCAGTCTTATTCACGACATTGGGAAATTGGCTGTTCCCATAGAAGTCTTGGTTAAACCGGGGCCGATAAGTGAAATACAGATGATGCATCTAAAAACCCATCCGCAAGCCGGATGGGTAATGCTAAGAAAAATAGAGTTTCCCTGGCCCATTGCACAGATTGCTTTGCAACATCATGAGCGGATCGATGGCTCTGGATATCCGAGTGGGTTGACCGGTGATCAGATCCCTATCGAATCCAAAATTGTTGCGGTAGCTGATGTCGTTGAATCGATGACTTTCCACCGTCCATATCGTGCGGCGTTGGGAATTGAAATGGCGTTGCAGGAGATCACAAAATACAAGGGAATGCTTTATGATGCAGATTCAGTGGATGCCTGTGCGAAATTGATTCGAGAAAAAAAATTCAAATTTTAAAGCTCATTATCTTTTGGTTTCAATACGTAACAAAAACTATTCGCGTTAAATAGTTAGTGGTCAAGATTGCCTTGACATACCAAACCACGTTTCCTATACTTCGCGTACGTAAATAAGGATGCGTTGCCATGACGAAAATGACTCTCAAGCGAAAGATTATCGGCCTTGCCGTACTGGCGGCCGTTTTACCGGTTGTTGTCATGATGATCCTCATGGCATCGTTCGAAGCATCCATATCGGAGATGACATCGAAAGAATTGAGCGATGTCGCCAGGGCAAATATGGCCCAGATTGCGCGGGATGTTTATGCGCTTTGCGAAACGTCCAATAACCTCATCCAGAAAAAAATCAACAACGGCCTGAATATCGCCGGAAACATCCTGAAACAGCATAAGGGCATAGAAGCGGCAAAAGAAACGGTTATTTGGAATGCCGTCAATCAGGTGACCCGGCAAACACAAAAGGTGGAATTGCCCAGGTTGATGGCAGGCGGGGTCTGGCTTGGCCAGAACCGTGATCTGGCAATCCCCACCCCCATTGTTGATGAAGTGGAAAAACTTGTCGGCGTTACCTGCACGATCTTCCAGCGCATGAATGATCGGGGCGACATGTTGAGGGTTGCAACCAATGTGGAAGATCTTGAAAAAAAACGCGCCATCGGCACTTATATACCGGCCGTTGTACCGGACGGAACAGACAACCCGGTTACCGCGGCAGTCCTGAAGGGTCAGTCATACCGCGGGCTCGCCTATGTGGTCAATACCTGGTACCTTACCGCCTATGAACCGATTACAGACAAAGCGGGAAAGATTATCGGCATGCTTTACGTGGGCGAGAAGCTGGAATCCGTGGCATCGCTCAGAAAAGCAATCATGGAAATGAAAGTGGGAAAGATAGGCTACGTGGGCGTCATCGGCGGCAAGGGTGAGCACAGAGGCCGTTACGTTATTTCGAAGGACGGCGCACGCGACGGTGAAAGCATCTGGGACCAGAAAGACATGTACGGCAACAACACCGTCCAGACGATTGTTGCCAGTGCCCTGAAACAGCCAAAGGGCGAGGTCTTTTATCATGAATACATCTGGCAGAATCCCGGTGACCCCGAGCCCAGAAAAAAGGTTTCATCCGTGATCTATTTCGAGCCCTTTGACTGGGTGATCGTGGCGGGAACCTATGAAGATGATTTTTTCGGGCCCGTCGGCCATGTCCATAAAATGATTCAATCCCAATTCGTCAAACTTATCCTGGCGGGGCTGCTGATTATCCTCGTGTCGGTGCTGCTTGCTGTGTTTTTGGCGCGACGATTGACCAATCCCCTGGAGCTGACCACAAGCCTGGCACAGAAGATCGCAACCGGAGACATTCAAAAAACGCGGGAGGAATTGGCAGGGGCTCAGGTGGCGCGGATTATCCAATCAGGAGATGAAACAGGGGAGCTCCTCAGCGCATTCCAGACCATGACGGGCAATCTGGATTCCCTGATTGGCCAGGTCCATCGGTCGGGTATCCAGGTAACAACGTCTGCCACGGAAATTGCAGCTTCGGCGCGGGAGTTGGAGTCCACCGTCGCCCAGCAGGCGGCATCCACGACCCAGGTAACGGCCACCAGCCGCGAGATATCCGCTACGGCAGACGATCTTGCCCAGACAATGGACAAGGTCAATGTCTCTCTCAATGACACCATCGGGATGGCTGAATCAGGCCGCAAGGACCTCACCCACATGGAAGGGGCCATGAGGGAACTGGTCAAAGCCACCTCATCGATCTCCTCAAAATTATCAGTCATCAACGATCGGGCCAACAAGATATCCCATGTCGTCACCACCATCAATAAAATTTCCGATCAGACGAACCTTCTGTCTCTGAACGCCGCCATCGAAGCGGAAAAGGCCGGTGAATTCGGGAGGGGATTCTCCGTTGTCGCTCGTGAGATCAGCCGGCTGGCCGACCAGACAGCCATTGCGACACAGGACATTGAGCGGGTTGTGGCCGAAATGCAGTCCTCTGTTGCCACCGGTGTGATGGAGATGGAAAAATTTGCCGATGAAGTCAGGCGTGGCGTGGAAACCGTGGCGGTTCAGAGCGGTCAGCTGACCACGATCATCGACCAGGTGCGCCTGCACGGTCCGCAGTTTACCATTGTGAAAGACGGCATGTACGGCCAGTCCCAGGGCGCCCAGCAGATCAGCGATGCCATGGGACATTTATCCCTTGCGGCCCAGCAGACAAAGGAATCACTTCATGAATTCAAACTGGCGACGGAGCAGCTCAACGAGGCCATCGCGGGCCTTCAGTCAGAGGTCTCCCGGTTCAGAATCAGCTCCTGATCGGACATTATCATGCTGCTACTTCAGTTTCAAGCCGGGACGGATCGCTACGGCCTTGATATTGAACAGGTGATCGAAGTATCCTCTCTTGTGGCCCTGAGGGCCGTTCCCCATGCGCCGCCTCAAGTTGCCGGAACCTTCAATTACCGGGGGACGCTCACTCCCGTCGTCGACATGACTTCGCTTCTCACCGGTGTTCCTTCCCGCCCAAGAATGAGCACGCGAATCATTCTTGTTGCGTATAAAGGAGATGACGGCCGTCCACACACGCTTGGGTTGCTGGCCGAAGCGGTTACGGAAATGATCAACTGTCAGAAAGAAGATCTCCAGCAGCCGGTTGTCCGCGTCAGCGGCGCCCCTTATCTGGGAGACATGATTTTTGACGCGCATGGTTCTATCCAGGTCCTGGAAATGGAGCGGCTGTTCACCCGGGATCTGCTGTTTATCCTTTTCCCGCCGGAGGTAGCAAACGGATGAAAACGCCGCCTGCCATCGGACGGTTCCTCGATGAATCCCTCAAAATGGATGAGGATGCAGTGGGTAAAGGAGCGGTCAGTCGTGCCATTCAGGAGGCCATGCGGGAGGAAGGCATCTCTGACCCGCACGTCTATGAAAAGTTATTTGTGTCATCGCAGGATGTCCGCCAGCGCTTCATTAATGCCGTTGTCGTCGGGGAAACCTGGTTCTTTCGTGACAGGGGTCCCTTCACCAGTCTTGCTCGCAACGCCCGGGAAATACAAAATGATCTTTCAGTCAACGTTCTGAATATCCTGTCTGTTCCCTGCGCTTCCGGTGAGGAACCTTATTCTATTGTTATGACGCTTTTCAATGCCGGTCTGGCTCCGGCATCTTTCAGCGTCGATGGTGTGGATATCAGTACCCGCGCGCTGGACAGCGCCCGCCGGGCCTCTTATGGAAGCGGATCGTTTCGGGGAAACCTCGGAGAGGAGTTTGCCGGTTTTTTTGAAGTGACGCCTCACGGCCGTCTGCTGTCCAGGCAGGTGGTAAAGCAGGTAACCTTTCATCATGCAAATCTGCTGTTGCCGGGAAGCCTTGAAGGACGAGGCCCTTACGCGGTTATCTTCTGCCGGAATCTGCTGATCTATATGACTGCCGGGGCGCGCCGTGAAATCTTTGAGCGGCTGGACCGGCTCCTACTGCCCGGAGGAGTCCTCTTTTCCGGCCACACGGAAACCATTTTCTGGCATCAGCAGGGCTACATTCCCCTTCCCTGGGACCGTTCCTTTGCTTTGACCAAACCCGTTTCATCGCCGGCGTCAAAAAAATCGTCAACAGCCAGCGTTGTGAAGCCATCTCCACGGACTGCCCGCCCGCGGGATGTCCATGTCCCCATGGAGCCCCGCAGGGTTTCAGCAGACAGGGTGCCGGAAACCGGTGCCCCGGATTTTTTTCCCACAATGACTTTGGCTGCCGAGAAAAAGAAAGTGGCTAAGACTGTCAGGGAAAGCGTCAAACCGTTCATCGACGAGCAGTTTCAGGAGGCGCGCCGTCTGGCCGATCAGGGCAACATGGAGCGCGCCATGCATCTTTGTCAGGAATGTGTGCAAAAGAGCGGGCCGGCGGCGGATATTTACTGCCTGATGGGGATCATCCACATGGCCGGGCAGGATTTGAAAGGAGCTGAAGATTGTTTTCTGAAGGCGATTTATCTTGATCCCGGCAACTACGAGAGTCTTGTTCATATCAGCTTTCTATATCGTCAAAAAGGGGATCAGGGAAAAGCGGCTCTCTACATGGAACGGGCCGGCAGACAGGCAGACCGGCAGGAAAACAACATGGGAAACGCTAGAACGCATTCCATGGAACAGATGGATGAAAACGTTGCGGCAGGAAGAATGGATCAAAAACATGGGAAGTAGTGCGGGATATTGCTGGAAGGAAAAAGGAATATTTGGTGACGGATCGTGCCCGGAACTGGCGCACCTGATCCATTGCCGCCGGTGCCCGGTCTATGCTGCCGTGGGAAGACAGCATCTGGATCAGGAGATGCCGCGCGGATTCCTGGAAGAACGGACGTCTGTTATGGCTCAGCCCAAGGAGTCGGTCAGACTGGACACCATATCCGTTATGGTTTTTCGTCTGTCCGGGGAGCGCTTTGCCCTGAAGACCATTTTTTTCCAGGAAGCGGCGGAACCGGTTCGTTACCATACTCTGCCGCTGAAGGTTAATCGTGTGTTCCGGGGCATTGCCAATATCAACGGCGAGCTTTTGCTGTGTCTTTCGATTGCACACCTCCTGGAGCTGACCTTTGACAGTCCGGGCGATGCAGCGCCTGTAGCCTATGAGAGAATGCTGGTTGTGGGGCGTGATGGACAGCGCTTTGTGTTTCCCGTCGAGCAGATCCTGGGGGTCCATCGGATCGCAATGGAAGATCTGGGAGAAGTCCCGGCCACGCTGTCGCGTTCCGCAAGAGCGCTGACCAGGGGAATATTCCTGCTCAATGGCCGTCCGGTAGGTCTTCTGGACGAAGACCGGCTTTTCCCTGCCATGACGAGGAGTCTCAACCAATGACCGCTTCAGCAAATTTTTCTGTCGATCCCCTCATGATGGACCTGTTCCGTGTGGAGCTGGAAAACAACACCCGGACGCTGGAGTCCGGTCTGGTTACGGCTGAACGGGACCAGACACCGGAGCGGATTGAACCTCTCATGCGGGCGGCACACTCCATCAAGGGAGCCGCCCGGATTGTCGGTTTGAACGCCGCTGTCACCCTCGCTCATGCCATGGAGGATGTCCTTTCTGCAGCCCAGCACGGAAAAATGATGCTGACGGCTGATGCGGTCGACCGGCTCCTGAAAGGAAATGATTTTTTTGCGTCCCTTGCGCGTCTGGAAGTCAGTGAACTGATCGGCGCCCTGGAAAAAGGAACCGATGAGATTCAGTCCTTGTCAGGTCAACTCAGGGCCCTGTTGACAATGCCTTCCGAAGCCCGCCGGAAAACCGGGGCAGCGAAACCCGCCGCCGTGGAGACAAAACCAGGGGCTGCGGATTCAGCAATATCCGCATCAACCCTTGCTGTTTCCCCTGACGCTGCTAAAAAAGATACTCCCGACGTGCCGGCGGCAGGAGCTTCCAGTGCGGAGGATACCTGCCCGGGCCTTCCTGCCGTCCAACCGGTTTCCCGTCCCGGTGTCGTGCAGGATAAAGGAGAAGGCGGCCTGGTTCGCGTCCGTTCGGAAAACATGAACCGGCTCATGGCCCTGGCCGGCGAATTCCTTGTCCAGACGCAGTCCGTCAAAACAGTCTATCAAAGCCTCCTGGGGCTGAAGAGAGATATTGTTGAACTGGAAAAGCCTCTGCGCCTTTTCTCTGAAGACCAGATGAAAAATGAAGACGGGGAAAGTAATGCAAACCTCGGGGAAACGCTCACCCGTGTGGCTTATTTTGAACAGACGGTTTCTCAGGAGATTATCCGGTTCGAAAGATTCTCGCGCCGCTTGGAGCACCTGGCCCATCGCCTCTACAACGAAGTCATCAGCAGCCGCATGGTTCCATTTTCGGACGGCCTCCACGGTTTTTCACGCATGGTCAGAGACCTGGCCCGGGAAACAGGCAAGCAGATCAGGTTCGAGATTGCCGGAAACACAACACCCGTCGACAGGGATATTCTGGAGAAACTGGAGGCGCCTCTGTCTCACCTGATCCGGAATGCCATCGACCATGGCATGGAAACACCTCATGAGCGGATAGCGGCAGGCAAACCCGCCGAAGGGACCATCACGCTGGAAGCCCGGCATATCGCGGGAATGCTCAATATTTCACTGTCCGATGACGGTCGGGGGATCAATCCCGAAGACCTCCGGGGCAAGGTCGTTGAAAAGGGATTCGTCACGTCTGAAATGGCCGGGAGCCTGAGCCGGGCTGAACTTTTTGAGTTTTTGTTCCTGCCGGGGTTTTCAACCGCCAGGGGCGTGACGGAAATTTCCGGACGGGGTGTCGGTCTGGATGTGGTTTTCAACATGGCCCATGAAGTGGGCGGAACAGTGCGCGTTGATTCCGAAGCCGGTCGGGGGTCCCGCTTCCAGCTTCAATTGCCGCTGACGCTCTCGGTGCTTCGCACCCTGCTGCTTTCGATAGACGGTGAGCCCTATGCCTTGCCCCTGTCGCGCATTGACAGAGTGCTTTCTCTTTCCCATACCGATATCCGGGAGATTGAAGACCGCCAATACTGTACCCTGGATGGAGAAAACGTAGGCATCCTCTCTGCCCGCCAGCTTTTTCAGCTCCCGCCGGAGTCGGGACCATCAGAGCGGCTCCACGTTGTGGTCATCAGTGACCGGCTGAATCGCTATGGTCTCGTTGTGGATCATGTCATCGGTGAGGAAAACCTTGTGGTACGTCCTCTCGACAGCCGTTTGGGGAAAGTTCCCAATGTAAGCGCCGGCGCCATCCTGGATGACGGTTCACCGGTCGTCATTTTTGACACGGACGACCTGGTGCGGTCTATCCACCAGCTACTGACTGCCGGGAAGCTCCAGAAAATCGGCAAAGGCAGGCCCGCTGTAACTGCAGGGAAAAAACGGGTTCTCATCGTTGATGATTCTCTGACCGTTCGCGAAGTGGAGCGCAGGCTTCTGGAAACCGCCGGCTACGTAGTTGTGACGGCTGTTGACGGTGTGGACGGCTGGAATACTCTGACCGCACAGTCTTTTGACCTCCTGATCTCAGACGTGGATATGCCCCGCATGAACGGCATCGATCTCGTTCGGACGGTCAAGGCGGATCCCCTGCTCAAGGAAATGCCGGTCATGATCGTTTCATACAAGGACCGCGAGGAAGACCGTTTACGCGGCCTTGAAGCCGGGGCGAATTATTACCTGACAAAAGGCAGCTTTCATGACGAAAGCCTGCTCACCGCCGTGCGCGATTTGATTGGAGAACCCTGATGCCTCTGCAGACCGCTATTGCCCATCATAACGCCGCAACCCGAAATCTCCTGCGGCAAATCCTGACGCCGGAAACAGACTACCATGTGGTCTGGACGGCCGGCAGCGGCGCGGACGCTCTTTTGAAATGCCGCCGCGAACCTCCGGACATTCTGCTGGTCGATCTGGCCCTGGCTGACACGGACAAGGCCAAGTTTATCTGCGACGTTATGAAAGAAACACCGTGCGCCATTCTGATCCTTTCCGATGCCGTGATTTCCCGGCAGGCGGGCAAAGTCTTCGAAGCGATGGGGTGCGGCGCTCTTGATGCCATAGTAACACCCGCTCTCAAAGAGAACGGTCTGGTGGAAGGAAGCGACTCGCTCATTAAAAAAATGGCAATGATGGCAAAGCTTATCGGAAACGCACCTCAGCCGCCGTCACCGGGTGCTGCTCAGGCAACGGGGAAGCCCGATCATCTGCCGACTCTGGTTGCCATAGGATCTTCAACGGGCGGACCCCGGGCTCTGGCAACGATCCTGTCGGGTCTTCCGGAAAACCTGAATGCCGCCGTTGTCATTTGCCAGCATGTCGATCTCCAGTTTGCTCAGGGGATGGTCCAGTGGCTGAAATCCCAAACGCCTCTGGCCGTGGAACTCGTCGGGGAGGGCATGCGCCCCCGGTCCGGTGTTGCGCTGGTTGCGGGGACCAATGATCACCTGGTGATGGGGTCGGACCGGGCTTTCCACTATACGTCTCACCCGCGGGAGTATCCCTATCGTCCTTCGGTCAACACCTTTTTTGACAGCATCCTGAAATACTGGCCGCGAAAAGACCTGGCGATCCTTCTTACGGGTATGGGACGAGACGGCGGGGAAGGCTTGGCCGCACTGCGCAGGGCAGGCTGGCATACAATAGCCCAGGATGAAAAAACCTCCGTTGTCTATGGCATGCCCGCGGCGGCGGTGGAGCTGGGCGGAGCGGTTGAAATTCTTCCCCTGACCATGATAGCCGGGGCAATTTTGAAAAACACACCCATCAAATAAAGGAACCGTTTTTATGACAGAAAAAGAAACACAAAATGCCGTGCGGCCTCCTGACAGGGGTCTGGCGGCCACCCTGACAGAGCACAAGATCAAAGTCCTCCTCATTGACGATCAAGCCATCGTCGGCGCGGCGGTGAAGCGGATGCTGGAGCCTGAAGAGGATATTATCTTTCAGTTTTGCCAGGACCCCACGCAGGCCATCCCGACAGCCTCCGAGTTCAAGCCGACGGTTATCCTTCAGGATCTTATCATGCCGGAAATAGACGGTCTGACCCTGGTGAAATTCTTCCGGGTCCATCAGCAACTTAAGGATGTGCCCCTGATCGTCCTGTCTTCCAAGGAAGAGGCGGAAACCAAGGCGGACGCGTTTGCCTTGGGGGCAAATGATTATATGGTGAAGCTCCCCGACCGGATTGAGCTGATTGCCCGGATCCGCTATCATTCCCGCGGCTACATCAACCTTCTCCAGAGAAACGAGGCTTACGCCGCGCTTCTGGCCAGCCGTCAGGCTCTGGCTGCGGAACTGGCCCAGGCGGCGGACTACGTGGTTTCCCTGATTCCGGAGCCTCTTCCCGTGGGGACCGTCACGACAGCCTGGCGTTTTTTCCCCAGTGCCCAGTTAGGCGGAGACAGTTTCGGTTATCACTGGCTCGATGAAAACACCTTTGCCATGTACCTTCTCGACGTCTGCGGCCACGGGGTCGGCTCTGCCCTTTTGTCTGTTTCAGCATTCAACGCCATTCGTTCCCAGACGCTGCCGAACACGGATTTCCGGATTCCCGAAAATGTGCTGACGGCGCTCAACGACGCATTCCAGATGGAGCAGCACAACAACCTTTATTTCACCATCTGGTATGGCGTTTACAATTGCCGGACCCGCGAACTGCGCTTTGCCAGCGGCGGCCACCCGCCGGCCTTTCTCATTTCCCGGGAAGGGAGTCTTGTCCGCCTCATGACGAACAATTTTTTCATTGGCGGGTTTCCCGACAGTGTTTATCAGGGGAGTGCCGAAACCGTCCCGACCGGGGCCCTTCTTTACATCTTCTCCGACGGCGTTTACGAGGTGGACCCCCCCGAAGGCAAGATGTGGACCCTTGAGGAACTGGGAACCTACCTGCTCCATAACAGACCGGAGAAAGGCGAAGATATTGATGCCCTGTATCGGAAGATGCAGGCCTATCACGGCCAGGATATTTTGGAAGATGACTTTTCCATGCTGGCTGTTCACTTTGCATGAGGATGTTGTCATGGATTATAAGCTTAAAAGTAAATACGGGTCGTTGAACCGTATTTTAAAACTCCGCTGGAGCAATCATGCTGATTGCTTCAGAATGTTTCGGTTTAGGCTGCAACGGCCTGTTGCCCAAATACCGTTTTCGCCTGCCTGAAAGCGTTTTGAATAAATCTAAGGCTTGTGAAAGGTAATGACAAAACTCGCCTTCGGCTCAAACAGTTGTCATTACTGATCTTTCTCTACGCCTTGATTTATGAAGCAAACCGCTTTCAATGGCCGCTCAAAGGATATTGTTTGGGTAACAGACCGTGCAAGCTAGCACCAGCCAGAATCTTTACGTTGGAAGGACTATATAATGAAATTATCCCAAACAGAATTGTTAAAAATACAATTTTATAAACATTATTTAATTTTAGCCAAAGATCTTTATGATCTTTCCGAACCAAATAGAAAAACACCGCGTCTTGGGGATATGCGAAAAAGAAAATTGTATGGATCAATTATTTTCTTAGCACTTGCTTTAGAATCATTTATTAATGAAATTGGCATAGAGTACTTAAATATTGAATTCGATGAAATCGAACGAATGTCAACAGTTAAAAAATGGTACATAATTGGAAATCTAAAATCAAAATCTCTTTTTACAAAAGGGAAAGAACCATTTCAATCAATAGATAAATTATTTAAATTAAGAAATATGTTCGTACATGATAAGCCAGAATTCAAAGACTTAGATTCAAAAGTATATCGAGAAATTAGAAATATAAATCACAAATTTGTTAGGAATTTATATAATAATACTATTGAGTCATTTGAATTATTGAGAAAAGCTTTTGACATCCCGGATTCTGATTGGCCATTATTTAGTAAAATTAAAGATTGACTTCCAACCAGACAACGCACCCGATCGCAACGCTCCGGGTGATTTTTTCGATTAGACGG
>Ga0105104_10000678_pt1 | contig 26171 bp, 24 predicted proteins | sample PPLLaktember2015_3_FD_87034 | JGI IMG/M metagenome (GOLD analysis project Ga0105104, IMG submission 87034) | Freshwater sediment microbial communities from Prairie Pothole Lake near Jamestown, North Dakota, USA - PPLs Lake P7 Core (6) Depth... | ecosystem: Environmental > Aquatic > Freshwater >...
GGGTTCCGGAGAGTGTCCAAAAGAATGGGCGAAAGCTTTCTTAGCCACCGTCCCCTCAAGGGGATAATCAAGATCACTGAGTTCTCTGAGAAAAAACTCAAAAGCTCGGTGAGCTCCCCCGGCATGATTTTGAATTGCTTAGCAATTCATAGCAAATCACGCCTGGGGCAGGTGTGTGGCTAGCCCACGGGAGTAGACACTCCCCAGGTTCCGGGAGTGTCTAAAAGAATACACCAGTTATTCTCTCACCACGGAGTTCACTGCACTCTTCGAGTGTGCTGCGCGAAGAGCACTGAGAAAACCTTTTAAAAATCTCCGTGCGCTTGCGCAGTCAGCGATCTCAGTGGTGAAAGTATTGGGCAAGCCCACACAATTATCCACTCTCAAGGGTTCAATAAAATTTCCTGGGTGTACACATAAAACAAGCCGCTGATCCGGTCATCGTCCTGCCGGATGGTCAGACGCGCCGAGGTCGGCACGAACACTTTGTATGGGATGGTCGTATCAAAAAGCCGTGGATTAATGCTGTCCACAGACACGATCCGCAAACCAATCGACTTGCCATCCGGACCCACCAGCTCAAAGACGATCGGGTTGAGATTGAAGGGCCAGACGTCACCCTTCACGTGCACAACGCCGCCGGAAATGGATTCCTCGGCAGGCGGGCTGACCACTCCAACCGGTTCAGACAGGTTGCCCGCAGGCGTGATCTCGCTATCGCCGGAGGACAACAGCAGGAGCCGGACGGAGCTCAACGACTGGATCCGGCCCTGTTTATCCATTGTGCTGACGGTCAGACGTCCCACCTCGGCTGTGCCGGGAATTTCAAAGGGAACCTTGATCGATTGGTCCACGCCCTTTCCCCCGGGAGGTACACTCTTCAGGTTGCGCACCAGCAAACGTCCATCTTCGCCATAGAGGGCGATCTGCGCTTTTGCACTGGCGCCTGCGATGATGTGCATGCGCAGTGTGATCGGCGAGACCACCTTGGACATCGGTCCCGGCGCAAAGATCTGGATCGCGGCGTTTTTATGTCCCGGGATGGTAGTCGGTGAAAATGTTGCCCGGGGGGTAGGGCTGAGCGTGGGCGCCGGCGTATCGCTGGGGGTAATGATCGGCGTCAAAGCCAAAGAGGTCTCAGACGCTGAAACGCTGACTGCCTGGGCGGTCAGCGCGATGACAGTCGGCAGATATTCCGGCGGATAAGCTGTCGGGACGGGACTTCCCGTGGGGGACGCCAAAGATGTACAACCAGCCAAAAGTCCAAGGAGGGAGGCGACGATGATAAGGTTTCGTTTCATGCGGTTCGATTCATGGACAAGTCCAACAGATCTTTCTCAGAGGTGTTGGACTTGTCAGGCTGTGAGATGGTGGTCAGTGTTTACAATCCGTAGATCTCGCTGTACTTTTTCGTCAAATAACGAACGTAGGGCCCGGGCGTAATCCTGGAGCCTGTCACCTTTTCGACAAGTTCCTGCGGCCCGTATTTCTGTCCGTGCTGGTGAATATTCTTTCGCAGCCAGGCAAGCAGCTCATTGAAATTGCCTTTGCGGATCTCGTCGTTGAGATCCGGAATATCTTTGTTGATCTTCTCCCACAACTGCGCCGAGATGAGATTGCCAAGGGCGTAGGTGGAGAAGTAACCGATCGAGCCGCCTGACCAGTGAATATCCTGCAGCACGCCTTTTGCGTCGTTGGGAGGCGTCACGCCAAGATATTCCTGCATCTTCGTGTTCCAGACCTCGGGCAGGTCCCTGACCGCGATCGTCCCATCCACCATGCCAATCTCAAGCTCGAGCCGGAGCATGATGTGCAGGTTATAGGTCGCTTCGTCCGCGTTGACGCGGATGAGGGAAGGCTCCACTTTGTTGATCGCCTTGTAGAACGTCTTAAGGCTCACGCCGTCGAGTTGTGAGAAGAACGTTTTCTTGAGAGCGGGATAAAAATGTTCCCAGAAAGGCAGCGAGCGACCGACTAAATTCTCCCACATGCGTGACTGCGACTCGTGCACAGCCAGAGATGTGCCTCCGGAAAGAGGCGTGCGCTCGTATGCCAGGTTGATCCCCTGCTCGTACATGGCATGACCTGACTCATGCATGGTGCTGAACAGAGTTGCCAGCGGGTTCTCTTCTTCAAAACGCGTCGTAATGCGGACATCGTTGATGCTGAAGGTGGTCTCGAAAGGATGCGGCGCCTTATCCTGACGGCCGCGGTTCCAGTCGTAACCGAATTTGGTAATGACATCCACACCAAAGTCCATCAGCTTCTTTTCATTGTACTTCCGGTAAAGGAAATCACCCTTGACCTGCCTGGCAGAGGTGATCGCCTTGATCAACTTGACCTGTTTGGGGCGCAAGTCGTCGAAGATCGCCTGTACCTCCGCAGTCTTCATGCCGCGTTCATAATCGTCCAATAGCGTATCGTACGGATGGTCCGCGGGCGGGAAAAAGGAAATATATTTGTGAACCAGTTCCACGACCTTTTCGAGGTGGGGCTGGAAGATCGAAAAATCAGACTTGCTTCTCGCCTCCATCCAGGCTTCGAACGCCTTGGAAGTGACGATGGCTTGTTCGGCTATAAAGGAAGGCGGGACCCGTCGGGCTTTATCGTAATTCCGCGCAGCCACCCGCACCAGCGCAGCCTCATCACTGTCGGCGCCGTCAAGTTCCTGTTTCAGATCATCGATCAGCCTGCCCATTTCATCGGTAATGAACTTTTCCTGCGCGATCTTGCTCAGGGTGGCAAGCTGTTGTCCGCGGGCTTCATTGCCTGCGGGTGGCATATTGACCTGCTGATCCCAGCCGAGCACACTGGCTGCGTAGGTAATATCTGCAACTTCGCCAAGTTTTTCTTTCAATTGTTCAAGTTTTTCTTTCATGGGACCTCCTGTATCCTAAAATGCTATCTCGCTTTATAAGATTATGCAACCTTCCAACGAAGTGGTTTTCCCTGCAAGGCAGACAACACCTCGTTTGCGATCTCCTCCGCGGCTCGGGATTGTGCTTCTGCCGTCTGCGCGCCGATATGGGGGGTGGCAATCACGCGCGGATGGGAAACGAGTTCCGTTAAACCGGGCGGCTCCTTCCCGAAGACGTCCAGAGCCGCGCCCGCGACCTTCCCACTGTTCAGCGCCTCGAGCAGAGCCGCCTCGTCGATGATCCCGCCGCGTGCAGTGCTGACGATCCGCACACCATCCCTCATTTGCGAGATGGCTTGTGGCCCGATCAGATCGCGGGTCTGGACGTTGAGCGGCAAATGCAGAGAGATAAAATCAGACCAGGCATACAGGTCCTGAAGCGAAACGGGCTCTGCATTGCCATGTTCCAGCTCATGCTCCGAGACGTTCGGATCATACGTGATCACATTCATCCCAAACGCAGAGGCGCGTTTGCCCACTTCCGTCCCGATCCGTCCGAAACCGATCACGCCCAGGGTCTTGCCGTTCAGCTCCACTCCTTCGAATTCCTTTTTGAGCCATTGACCCTGTTTCATCACCGAGTCGGCACGCGGGATCTCGCGCGCCACTGCCAGCAACAGGCCGACAGCCAGTTCGGCAACGGCAACGGTCGTGGAAGAGGGCGCGTTGACCACTGTGACCTTATGCTTTTTTGCCGCTTCGAGATCGATGTTGTCCACGCCCACGCCTGCCCGGCCGACCACTCTCAGCCTGGGAGCCGCGTCCATCACGGCCGCCGTGACCCGGGTCTGGCCGCGCACGATCAGTGCATCCTGGTCTGCGATCACATCGATCAACTCGTCTGCCGGAGTGCTCTCGCGATAACTCACATTTGCCGATGCACGCAAAATGGACTGGCCGGGTGCATCCAGTCCGTCTGTAATAAGGATATTGTAATTAGGCATGATGGTATTTTAACACGGTAGGGGCGGATCGCGATCCGCCCCTACATGAATTATTCATACCGCAATGCTTCGACCGGCTCCAGACTCGCGGCCCGGTTGGCCGGATAAATCCCGAAGAACAAACCGACGGCCGCTGAAAAGAGCGTGGCGAGCGCAATTGCGTTCATCCCAACCACCGGCGTAAAAGGCGTACCGCTCGCGGTCGCGATCTGGCCAACGCCAAACGAGATCAACCAGCCAAATAAAATACCGATAATTCCGCCGATCAGGCTGAGCATCGATGACTCGGTCAGGAATTGGATCAGGATATCCCGCCGGCGTGCGCCCAAAGCTTTGCGCAAACCGATCTCGCGCGTGCGTTCGGTGACCGACACCAGCATGATATTCATAATACCGATCCCGCCGACCAAAAGCGAAATCCCTGCGATGCCTCCCAGGAAGATCGTCAGGATGCCGGTAATGGATTGGAAGGTGGTGAGCAGATCCTGCTGCGAAAAAACAGTGAAATCATCCGCACCGATCTCTGTCCGGTGCCGCGTGCGCAGGATCGTTGAAATCTCTTCGGTCGCCTGGGTCACCACATCTCCGCTGGCTGCCTGGACAAAGATAACATCCACGCGGTCGCTGGCACTGCGGCGGATCAGGCGTGTTTGGGCCGTGGTGAATGGGACCAGCACCTGGTTATCTTCGCTGCCCATTGCACCTCCGCCTTTCGATTCCAACACACCAATGACCCGGAATGGCTGGCCTTCGATGCGAACCGTCTCACCGGTGACCCCATCCGCATGTCCAAACAGGGTCTCCGCCACCTCCGGTCCGAGTAAAACCACAGAAGCACGCCCAAGTATATGTTCTTCGTTGATCAATTCACCTTCAGCCAGGTTCAAATTTCGTACCTGGAAATATTCGGGCGTTACACCAAAAAGTTGAGGGGCGGCCTGTTCACCGGCAAACAACACGGTGACATTGCCCTGCAAGGCAGGCGCAACCGCGGCGATGGAGGGTGCTGAAAATTGATCGCGCAGCGCTGCTGCGTCACCTGTGGTCAGCGGCTTCGGGTTGCGGATACTCTCATCCTGGCCGCCGCGAAAAACGAACAGGAGGTTCGTACCGATCCCGCCGATGGAGCCGGTGATGGATGCCTGCGCGCCTTCCCCGATCGCCAGCATGGCGATCACCGCCGCCACACCAATGACAATGCCCAGCACGGTCAGACCGGACCTGAGCTTGTTCCCGTTTAAACTTTCGAGCGCCTCGAGAAAAGCCTGTGCAATGCTCATGAGGCACTCTCCAGGGCACCATCGCGCAAGCGGATCACGCGCCGTGTCTGCTCGGCGATGGTTGGGTCGTGAGTAACGATGATCAGGGTCGTGCCAAATTCCTTGTTCAGGTTGAGCAGGAGCGCCATGATCTCCCGGCCGACTTTCGAGTCAAGGTTCCCGGTGGGTTCATCGGCCATGATGATGGCAGGGTTATTGACGATCGCGCGGGCGATGGCGACACGCTGCTGCTGCCCACCGGAAAGTTCATAGGGACGGTGGGTCATGCGGTCTCCCAATCCCACGGCTTTCAAGGCTTCGATGGCACGCTCGCGGCGGCCATCCGGATTACCCGAATAACGCAACGGCAGTTCGACATTGGTGATGGCGGTCTGGCGCGAAAGCAGGTTGAAGCTTTGAAAAATAAAGCCTACTTTTCGATTGCGGATGCTTGCCAGCTGATCGTCGTTCAGTGAAGCGACCTGCTCCCCGTCCAGGGTGTATTCACCGGAGGTGGGCCGATCCAGGCATCCCAGCGTATTCATCAGCGTGGATTTCCCGGAACCCGAAGGACCCATGATGGCGAGCACCTCACCGCGTTTGATATCAAAGGAAACGCCGCACAAGGCCTGCACTTCGACTTCGCCCATTTTGTAGATCTTGCAAAGGTCACGGGCTTCGATCACATTCGAGTTGCTGTTAACCACCAAAGGGACCTCCGCCCGGACCACCAAATTCAGTGGGTGGATTCAGGATGATGGCATCGCCTTCCTTGACCTCCCCGCCCGCAAGCACACTCAGGGTGTCAGACGAAGAGCCAAGGGTAATTTCCTTTTGGACAGGCACTCCATTTTCCAGAACATAGACCACACGCTTCCCATCGACAAGGCGCACGGCGCGATTCTGAACGAGCAGAACGTCGTTTATTTCCTCCACGACGATATTGACCGCCGCGGTCATTCCGGGCTTTACAGACGAATCCGGGTCGGTCAGTTCCACGGTGACCGTAAAGTTGACGACACCCTCCTCGACCGTACCGGCTTGCGCCACCTCCACCACCTCGCCATGATATTGCTTTCCAAGGATGGCATCAAACGTAAGCGTGCCAGGCTGGTCCATGGTGATACGGTTAATGTCCACTTCGGAAACGCTGACATCCACCAGCAGGCTCGACAAATTATCCACCCGGAAGGCCGTATCTCCGGCGGCGATCTGATCGCCGGGCAATGTGTGGGCCTCCGTCACGGTGCCAGCAAAAGGTGCGATCACGCGCGCCAGGTTGAGGGTTGCTTGCGCCGCATCGACGCGCGCCTGGGCTGCTGCAATGTTCTGCATGTTCCCATTGTCCAGGCGGTCAAATTCGCGTCGGGCGTCATCCAGCTTTGCCTTCGCCAGTGCGAGATCTTCATCTGCTTTTTTGATCGTTGCCTCGTCCGCATAACCGCGATATTCCTTAAGAACGGGAATTGTCCTGTTCCTGAATTTTTTGTAGACAATCTTCTTGACGTGGATTTTTCCGTTTAATTCCTCCCGCCAGTTCCAGGCCTTATCATAAACCTCCTGGGCGTCACGCAGATTGACCACAGCTTCGGCACGCGCGGTATCCGAGGTAAGCAGCTCGTCCAGCTCTTGTTGTGCGCTGGCGAGATCTGCCTCCGCCATGATGACGCTTTGCGGCAGGGATGTCTTTTGCAGATACGCCATCACAAAATCGTCCGGAATATTATCGCCAACTTTTACGTTGACGGTTTCAACCGTCCCTGCAGCCTGCCAGACCAGCACGGCTGTTTGCCTGGCGCGGACCGTGCCCGTCGCGCCGATCGTGGCGGTCAGGTTGCCGCGTTCGATCGCCGCCGTCTGGAACTGACTGACTGTACCGGCACTTGACCTTCTTGCAAATATAAATGCGAATGCCACGACAGTAATCAGCAAGAGTATTAAAATTGTTCTATATTTCTTGAAAAACCTGCGCATTGTTTCCTCCACGAGGGGCTGCCTCGCATGTTAAAAAATTCTACCTTACCAGCCGATACTTATACCTTACAATTGTGAATTGACTATGAATTTTGAGGCAAAGAACAGCAAAATCTTACCAGAAATGAAATCCAACGCAGGTCGGAAGTAACGCCCTGCGCGGGCACATTTGATCTATCCAAAATACGCTCGAGATGGCAAAAATTATACTCAGAAACGAAATTCAGCAGGCAGGATAAAGATACACCCGTTTGGGGGCACATTCGACCTATCCAGAATACGCCGCGGGAGGAAAAAGGTTTCATATTTGAGAAAACATGCTGCCAATGGCTCTTGGGAGCATCAGGCAATTTTAGAAAATGATAAGAACTGACAGCGCCCAACTGTCAGTTTTTATTTGTGGTTATAATCACCACATGTTTTACCGTATCCTACGCATCCTGGACTTCCTCGCCCTTGCTCTGGCAATCAGCATCGCGGCAGCAAGCGATGCCCCACGAATGACCGGCGCATCGGATCGTGTCCGTACCTTCACGCGCGATATCGAATTCGACTATCCCAACTGGGTCTGGAACGCAGCCTGGACAAAGCTGGAACAGAGCACAATTGGACTGCCTTATTTATTCGACCGCGCCTCGAACAAGGAGATCGTGGTCGAGTATCTTCGGACAACCCAAACCCTGATGCAGGCGGAGGCGCAGATCGAAAAGATCTTTGCCGATCCCGCCATCACCGACAAGGAATCAAACAGTGCCTATGTCCGCAAGCAACGCGATCAATTGATCGCCAGGCAAAGCCTGCTGGCACCGCTCGCCGAAGCGACCCTCCAAAGCCAGATCAGCGAAGCTGTCGCCGAGCTGGGACTCACGACCAGCGGCCAGCCACTTCCCCCCGTTCTCTATCACACCTCATCCACCCCGCTCGCGCTGATCGTTTCCGAGAGGAGTGTCATCCAGCAGATCGCAAATATCTCTGTGCTGCCGGTGCTGACCCTGGATGAACAGATCGAACTCGAGAATGAGGTTTCCAAATCGTTGGACGTCTCGACGCTGGTTGTCCCGATTGGCGGCGTTGGCGTGTACCCGACGATGGTGATGGAAACCACTGACTTGCGCTGGATGCTCGATACCATCGCGCATGAGTGGATCCACAACTATCTGACCCTGCGCCCACTGGGAATCAATTACGGCACAACCCCGGAACTGCGCACGATGAACGAGACCACCGCGTCCATCGCGGGAAATGAGATCGGAACGTACCTGCTTCAAAGATATTATCCCGAACTCAGCCCTTCCGCCTCCAGCCCCGGCTTGACCTCGTTTAATGGGGCGACTGATCCCTCGAGCAGCCTCGCCGACCCGCAGCCCATTGACTTCCGCGCCGAGATGCATGAGACCCGCGTAACGGCAGACGAGCTACTTGCCCAAGGCAAGATCGAAGAAGCAGAAACGTATATGGAGCAGCGCCGGAAGTTCCTGTGGGACAATGGGTACCTGCTTCGCAAGCTGAACCAGGCGTACTTTGCCTTTCATGGCGCCTACGCAGATGTGCCTGGCGGCGCGGCGGGAGAAGATCCGGTCGGTCCGGCTGTCCGCCTCCTGCGGGAACAAAGCGATTCGCTGGAGGACTTCATCAACACCATTGCCTGGATGACATCCTTCGAACAACTGCAACAGGCCATCAAATAAACGGGCAGGACCATATCAACCCTGCACACACTACCCCCTCAATATGCGCAAACTCTTCTCTTTCCTCTTTCCTTCTCTCTTTCTATTTCTAACTTTCCTCACTGCCTGCACTTCCACGCCGGAATCGCCCATCGGTACCGCGCCCGCCATTCCAAGCAGCATCATCCCCACGCAGCCTGCCTGCACAACGGCCCTTGCCGAGCCCACACCGGGGCCGGAGATCCCCTCGCTTTTTGCGCCGGAGAGCAGCACAGATCATACTCGCGGCGCGGCGAATCCGATCGTCACGATCACGGAGTACAGTGATTATCAGGATTTTATGAGCAGCCTGTTCGCAAAAGAAGTCACCCGGCTGCTGGAAACACATTCAAACGAATTACGCGTCGTGAGCCGCATCTTCCCCCGGCTGGACACCAACAATAAATCCGCCCTTGCCGCGCAAGCTACGGAAGCCGCGGCGGAACAAGGCAAATTCTGGGAAATGCATGATCTGCTGTACTCACAACAGCAGAATTGGGCCAGCCTGTCGGTGGAGGATTTCAGCCAATGGCTTACCGCGCAGGTATCGGCTTTGGGAATGAACGTGGACCAATTCCAGACGGACTTGAAACGCGAGGATATCGTTGCCAAAGTCCAGCAGGCCTGGGAAGGCGGTAAAAAGATCGGGTTGCCCCGCACGCCGTTCATCCTGGTCAATGGCCAGATCTACACGGGACCTCTCGACTATAACAGTCTCAACGACATTATCCAGTTGATCGTGTTCGGAAATCGTCAATACACTGTCTGTCCTCCCGTGACCATCCAGCAAAACAAGGAATACATTGCCACCCTGCATACGGAGAAAGGGGATGTCGTCATCCAGCTTTTTGCCGATAAAGCGCCAATGACGGTGAATTCATTTCTCTTTCTCGCAGGCAGTGGCTGGTACGATAACATCACATTTCACCGCGTGATACCTGAGATCTTCGCCCAAACCGGTGACCCAAGCGGGACCGGCAAAGGGAATCCTGGTTATTACATCATCACCGAAATAGACCCGGCGCTGACGTTCGACAAGCCGGGAATGGTCGCGATGGTTAATTCAGGCCCGGATACAAGTGGAAGCCAGTTCTTTATCACCTATGCGCCTGTGACGAAATACAACGGACAATACACGATCTTTGGAGAAGTGCTCACCGGCATGGATGTGTTGAAGCAGCTTACGCCGCGCGACCCTCAACCCGGGACCGACCTCCCTCCCGGAGATCCATTGATCAGTATCACGATCGAGGAAAAATAAAATGAAAGCCTCTCAGAACCATTATCCAGCGCTGCTCAGCGCCATGCTGTTCGTCATCGCAGCACTGCTCCTGTTCGCGATCGGACTATTTATGGGAGTTGGGGCGTTTGCCTCCGTATTTGCGGGGACAGGAATCAAAGCACAACAGACCATATTCCTGTTTGCGTTTGGTTTTGAAGGGCTCGTTCTGCTGGTGGCAGCGTTCTTTGCATTCCAGAAATTCCTCCAAAAGCCAGCGGCAGATCAGGAAGCAGCCATCCCGATGCCCAACTGGCTGGTCATTGTCGCGGTGATTGTCGCGCTGGTCGTCTTTCTGATCGGGTATCAGATCAGTGGGATCGCAGCGGTCGACTGGATCGTTCTACCCATTCTTACCATTCCCGCGATTGTGTTGCCTTTGGGCGTGCTCCTGGCATTTGGAACAAAAAAACTTCCCTTCGGTACTCGCTGGCAAACCTGGAACGTCCTGGGGCTGGCGATGTCCATCACTCCATTCATATTATTTATCCTGGAGATCATTGTCGCGGTCATCATTTTTTTCATTGTGTTCACTTATATTTCCGCACAACCGGAATTGGCGTCTGAGCTTCAGAGACTTTCACGCCAGATCATGATCATCGGTCGCAATCCCGAAGCCGTTCTCGAACTTCTCGCCCCCTTCCTTACGGAGCCGGCTGTGATCGTGACTGCATTGCTCTACATGGCTGTGCTTGTCCCGGCAATTGAAGAGCTCTTCAAGCCGCTGGGAGTCTGGCTCTTTGCCGGCAATTTAAGCTCGCGGGCACAGGGATTTACCCTCGGAGCATTGAGCGGCGCAGGGTATGCGTTGATCGAGACCATTGGCGTCAGCGGGCAGACGACGGAATGGGCGGGTCTGCTTTTCACACGCATTGGAACCGGGTTGCTGCATATCACGACGTCCGCGTTGGTGGGCGGGGCGATTGTCCTGGCATGGCGCGAGCGGCGCTATTTGTATTTATTTGGGGTCTACCTTCTTGCCGTCCTGTTACACGGATTATGGAATACGACTGCTGTCCTTTTTTCATTTTCAAGCATTGCAGAGCTGCTGGCGCAGGAAGGCGTTTTGAGTACGATGCAACCCACTTTGCTTATCGCGATGGCGGTCCTGGCAATTGGATTGTTTGCGATTCTAGTGGCATCCAATCGCAAACTGCGTAAGACCCTTGCGCCTCCGCCGGTACAGACCGCCCTTCCCATGGATAGCATCGAAGCAGTTAAAGAATAGGCTAACTTTTTTTCACCACAGAGAACACGGAGTTCACGGAGAAAACAAAAGGGGCAAGCTCAGTGAGCTCCGTGGTGAAATTATCCGGCAAGCCTACCCAGCGATATGGAAACCCTGTAACGTAAAACTCTCATGGTAAGATAGCCTCATGCCATTCACTCATTCTTCCACTGCACATGACGGTGATCTTGCCCAGCTTGTGGGCTTACGACACAAACATTTCATTCTCACACTCCAGGCGGGTGCAAAATTCGAAAGCCATCGCGGCATCCTTCAACACGATGATCTGATCGGAAAAACCTGGGGCACGCAGGTCTTCAGTCACATGGGCGCGCCGTTTTTTTTGCTGCAGCCTTCCCTGGCGGACCTGATCACGGAATTGCCGCGCACCACACAGATCCTCTATCCCAAGGACATTGGGTTTATCCTCGTTACTATGGGCGTGGGTCCGGGACAGACCGTGCTGGAAGCCGGCACCGGTTCCGGGTCGATGACGACGGCTTTGGCATACGCGGTGGGACCTGAGGGCCGCGTTGTTTCGTACGAGGTCAAACCAGATGTACAGAATCTGGCGCGCAAAAACCTGACGCGTTTCGGGCTCGAGTCACGCGTGGACTTCAAACTGGGCGACATCCAGGATGGGTTCGACGAAACCGACGCGGACGCCTTCTTCCTCGACGTGCCGAATGCCTATGATTACACGAGCCAGGTACGTACCGCCCTTAAGCCCGGGGGCTTCCTGTGCTGCCTCATTCCCACATTCAACCAGGTGGAAAAAACGCTGCAGGCGCTGCGCCAGAACAGGTTTGCGTTCGTGGAAGTCTGCGAGCTTCTGCTGCGCTACTACAAACCCGAGCCTTCACGCCTCCGCCCCACCGACCGGATGGTCGCGCACACAGGCTTCCTGGTCTTTGCCCGCCGCATCGAGCCGGGCGAAGATCCGCGCGGCAGAGAGCTATCGGAGGAAGTCGGTACGGAACATGTAGAGGAGGAAAACTCATGAAACTTCCTTGCGAAGGTTTGTCTGCTCTATGATTTAGGTACTGGGTAGGACCGTCGCAAGGATAATCAATGAGGAGACCAACTGATGCGCCTATTGCGACAGCCTGGTCCTGCGCAGATAGCTAACCTCGGAAAATCTTTCCTCTTTCTTTTGTGCTCAAATTCACCCTCTGCCCGCACCTCTGATTCAAACATGCCAATCACACTGACTGAAGATCAAATCTCGCAACGTTTACAGGCCGCCATTCAAGGCGATCCCTCCTCCGACGGCTTCTCGGAAATCGAGCTGACAGAGGAGACGCGTCTCAAGTGCGCGGCGGTATTGATCCCCCTGGTCTGGCAGGCTGAGGAGTGGCATCTGCTCTACACGCGCCGCACGGACACGGTCGAATCGCACAAGGGCCAGGTGTCCTTCCCCGGTGGCGCCTGTGACGAGGGCGAAACCACTCCCGAGCAAACGGCGCTGCGAGAAGCAGAGGAGGAGATCGGTCTGGATCCGGGCAAGGTGCGGGTCCTGGGGCGATTGTCGAACCTCATCACGATCACTTATTTTCGGGTCACGCCTGTCATTGGGGTGGTCAGGTGGCCCACCGTCTTTCGTGTAGGAGAACATGAAGTGGCGCGCATCTTTACGATCCCGCTCGGGTGGCTGTCGAACCCGTCAAACCGCTGGGAGTTTGAAATGCAGGGTAGGACACGTTCTCTCATCGCCTATCATCCCTATGACGGCGAATTACTCTGGGGTGCGACCGCGCGCATGACTCTGGATTTTTTGAAGGTGTTGGGGTTATGACATTACGCTAAGACGTGAAATTGCTTTTCAATCGCGTGCCGGGAAGGCACAGGTTTCATCATTCAGACTTCCTCCCATTCAATATCGCTTGGGCGAACCTCCGTACGGATCCATTCGTACAGAGCCTGGCGAGCTTTGACCGCAGGGATTAGATTGCGCCGAGAAATCTCAGTATGGTGATTGCCCGACAAATAAAATGCCAGCTCGCCCTCCGCGCTGTCGTCACCTACGGAAATCATATAGGGAGGTTCGCCAGACTCCAGCTCAAAATGAAGGAAACTTTCCTCAGCCCCCAGTCCAACCTGATAATTGTGAGCGTAAACCAGGACGATGATTGGAAACTCCGCACTGGTGGTTGCAGCAATTCCATCCAATAAGCGATCAAGCTCATCAACACCTGATGCTTCTGCTATAGATCGGCCATCTGAATGCTCGACACGGATGTTTTTCATTACGCGAAAACTGCACCTATCCAAGGATCAGGTAGCTGGATGTCCCTCTTTTATTTGAGGGTACCGCACGCCGGTGAGCTCTTCCGATATTTTCCAAAGCCTGGCTGCCACAGCCGTATCATGGGAACGATCGCTCGACCGCACCCTGGTTGGATAGCCTCCCAACTCCTGCCAGCCGCCGGGACCGTAATAGTCACCTCCCTGCACATCCGGGGCGGCGGCAGCGTACAGCACCGGCAGCGCGCCCATCTGCGGCTTTTGACCAATGAAGGGATTTAGCATCCAGGTCATCCGCCAATGAACTTGAAGATTGGTCACTGTCCAGCCGGGATGAGCGGCAACCGCGAAGGCATCCGCCCCCGCCTCTGCAAACTTCCTCTGTAGTTCATAGGTAAAGAGGAGATTGGCGAGCTTGCTCTGCGCATACGCCCTTTGCCGGTCGTAGCCTTTCTCGGCATTCAGATTATTAAAGTCGATTTTGCCAAAACGATGGCCCCCACTGCTGACCGTAACGACGCGAGCCTGAGAGGTGCAAATCAGGAGATCGAGCAGGAGACCGGTCAGGGCAAAATGTCCCAGGTGATTCGTGCCGAACTGCAGTTCAAAGCCATCGGCAGTCTTCGCGAACGGGGGCACCATGATTCCTGCATTGTTCACGAGAATATCCAGCCTGCTGTAGTTGCTGGTGAATTCGTCGGCGAAGCGGCGTACCGAAGCCAGGTCAGATAGATCCAGCTGCAGATATTCAGCCTTTGCTTTGGCATAGTCCTGATCGATCTGCTCAATGGCCGTTTGGCCTTTCTGTGTGTCGCGACAGGCAAGGATTACGATCGCATCTTTGCGTGCCAGTGCCCTTGCCACTTCGTAGCCAATCCCGCTGTTGGCGCCGGTCACAATGGCAATCTTGCCGTTCAAGTCAGGGATGTTCTCGGCTGTCCAATTTGATATCATAATTGTCTCTATCTCACAGATTAATTTATCGTAAGTATAGCATTCCTGCCGGGAAGGGAAAGCAACCTGGAAGGCTCGCAACGATGTAAAACAAAAACTCCCCGACCGAAATCGGGGAGTTTGCTATTGACGAGAGATTTACTCTTCGCCTTCTTCTTCCTTCTTGCCGCGTTCCACAGCCAGTTCCGGCTCGGCTTCCGTGGCTGCCACACCTTCGGCACCGGGAACCGCCGCAACTTCCTCTTCGACCTTTGCGAAGGTCGCGACAACAACCATCGTATCGGGATCATCGAGCAACTGGATCTTGTCCGAAACTGTCACGTCCCTCACGCGGATACCATCACCCGGACGTTCAAGAGGGGTAATATCCACGTCAATGCGCTCCGGCAGATCGGTGGGAAGACATTCCACCGCGAGAGATTGAAGGTTCGTTACCAGCACGGCATTGAAATCCTTCACCGCTGCAGAAAGGCCCACGAAGTTCAAACTCACAGTCGCGCGCAGACGCTCCGTCAGCGAGACCGCCAGGAAGTCCACATGCAGCAGGCGGTTCTTGATGAAATCGCGCTGCTTCTCACGCACAAGCGTGGGATATTCCTGACCATCCAGTTCGATCGTCACCAGGCTGGAAGAAGTAACCTTCCCCAGCAGCAGCGACGCAGTATGGGCATCCAGCGTAACATTGATCGGCTCGGTATGACGCCCATAGATCACCGCCGGCAGTTTGCCCGCCCGGCGCATGGCTTTCACCTGCTTGCCGACCACATCACGTTTTTCCGCTTTAAGTACAACTTTCTCCATCTTAACTCCTCGAGCGCCTCTCACCCCGCAACGTGGGGGTTACCTTCGCTCTTTGAATAGGATTCTGTGAAGCGATACACATCGCTACTACATTCAAAATTATTTCCGTCCGAACAACATCCTTCCGAGCAGGAGCAGCAAGCCGCCGAATAGACCGCCTGTCAGACCGGCGATCAAAGCGGAGCGTGCATCCACGATCGTAGTGACATCGCCTGTCAGGTTTCGCCCAACCAGGAGGACTGTCCGTGTGCCTTCTGTATGGACATTCGTCCCTGCTACCATACCTGTGATCCCCTGATGGACCTCTACGTTCCTGGCGACGACCGCGCCGGTGTACCCACTTACAGAGGCGTTCTCCGCCCGGACGTATCCGGTGACCATCTTCTCTGCAGAGACATCTGCCGCATTCACGGTTGCCAGCAATGAATTGTACACAGCGACGTGATTTGCCTTCAGATTGCCGACCGCGCTCCGCTCGAGTTCGACCTCATCCGCCGTGACAACCTCCGCATCAGTGTGGTACATCCGCACCAGGTCGGCGCGGACGAATTGCACATCCGTTTGCGAAAGGTTGGCAACTTGCGATTGATCGATTATCGAACGTTGTTCAGGCTCACTCATAAAAACTCGGGCATGAAATCGTCCCGCGCAGCGCGGGACGGAGGCGATAACGGCTGGGATTTTACCACACTATTCGCGCTGCGCGGAATGGCGCTTTGCGCCACGAACATGGCTTTACCAAAGTCGAAAAGGACTCCGCGAATTCACGCCACTGCCGCTGCTTAGCGCGGCGTTCGCGAATCTTTTGTAAATTGGTGCCAATTCGCGGGGATTAGCGGACAAATTGCGTGGTTCGCCCGGACTTTGAGAAAGTCATGGCGTCATGAAGTCGAAGAGCGTTCAGCGCGAAGGAGACGGTATAATCCCCCCCATCTCATCACAGGACAATCCATGCGCCGCTATTTACTTTTCACCGTTTTCATCTCCGGCATGACCACCCTTGCTGCCGAGCTCGCTGCCTCGCGCTTGATCGGCAACGTGTTCGGTACGAGCAACGTCGTCTGGGCAAGCATCATCGGGCTGATCCTCATCTACCTGACCTTCGGATATTTCCTCGGCGGCAAATGGGCGGACGCAAACCCAACGCCTGCCGCGCTCTATCGCGTCCTGGCGTGGGGCGCGTTCACCCTGGGGCTCGTACCCTACATCGCGGGACCCGTTCTCCGGTCCGCGGCGAGCGCTTTTGAGTTTTTGCAGGTCGGTGTCCTGGGCGCCTCCTTCCTGGCGGTACTGATCCTCTTCAGTGTCCCCATCACGCTGCTCGGAGCGATCTCTCCATTTGCGATCCGCTTGTCCATGGACGATACAGCCCACGCAGGCAAGATCTCCGGGCAGATCTATGCCATCTCCACACTGGGATCGTTCATCGGGACATTCCTGCCAACACTGGTCACCATCCCCGCGATCGGGACGAAAAACACCTTTCTCGTCTTCAGCCTGTTTCTGTTGTTTGTGGCGCTGGCAGGGTTAGCAAAGTTTGCCAGCCAGCGCGCCATGCTTGTCCTTTTATGGATGCCCGTAGTGATCGCTATTGCCGCGGCGCTTTCCCGGGGCCAGGCGCTCAAAAACAACGTTGGACAGATCTATGAGACCGAGTCAGCCTACAACTACATTCAAGTGGCGGAGCAAAACGGCTTCACGATCTTGAGATTGAACGAAGGTCAGGGCGTTCACTCGATCTACCATCCGGACACATTGCAATACAACGGTCCCTGGGACCAATTCCTGGTCAGCCCCTATTTTTATGCGGGTCGCGAGCCTGCGGATGTGAAGCGGGTTGCCATTGTGGGGCTGGCGGCTGGCACGACGGCGCGCCAGATGACGGCCGTGTACGGCGACATTCCGATCGACGGGTTCGAGATCGATCCGGAAATCGTGGAAGTGGGCCAAAAATATTTCGATATGACCATGTCGAACTTAACGGTCTACATTGGCGACGGGAGATGGAATCTCGAGCAAAGCCCGCATAAATATGACATCATCGCCGTGGACGCCTACCGCCCGCCGTACATCCCTCCGCACATGACGACCCAGGAATTCTTTCAGATCGCTGCTGACCATCTCACCGACGACGGCGTTCTGACCCTCAACAGCGCCAGCGTCCCCGGCGACCGGCGGCTCATCAACGGACTGGCGACGACGATGGGGACAATCTTCCCCTCCATTTACACTGTGGATATTCCCGGCTCGCTCAACACCATGATCTTCGCCACCAAACAGGCGACAGTGCCTGAGAACCTTGCGATGAACCTGGTGGCGCTTTCCGGGGACCCGAGTGTGCATCCACTGCTCGTCGCCTCCATGCAAACGACATTTGCCAATCTCAAGACCGGCTACGAAACAACGACCGTTTTCACCGACGACCACGCGCCAATCGAATGGATCGTGAATGACATGGTCATTCGCTTTATCCTGGGCGGGGGGACCCAATATTTGCAGTGATTAATACCAGGTGGAAAATAGCGCGCTTTGTAGATTATGGGGAAATCAGCCACCCAATGGGCCGTGCCCCCTGAGTTTTTTCCGTTATATTAAACGCCTGACTCTGTTCAATATCTACTAAGAGTGTTTGTCGTGGCCTGGTATTGCCATGCACTACGACGATATATCGACCATCCAAAGACCAAATCGGAGGTGGGCCATAGCCTGGCAGGTCATGGATACAACTATCCGTAACCTGCTTTGTAGGGATATCCAGAATTGCCAGGTTCAAACCCGGACACAAACTTGGACTAACATCCAACCAGAAAGCCAACTTCTGACCGTCCGGAGACCAACTGTAGCCGGGGCCAAACTCAGCGCTTGTGAAGTAATCACTAAAATGTGTCAGTTGCTCCACTTGCCCGTCCCGACTGACGCGAAACCATTCTTCGAGGATAGTTTCGCCTCCGAGGGGATATAGAAGCGGAACTGCAAACTGTTGTGCGTCCGGCGACCAGAGAGGGTAATACCCAACCGCCCCATTGACCTTCGCCAAAATAGACTTGGACTGCCGATCCCACAGCACGATGTAGACACCTCCCACCGAAGAAGGGAAAATCACCAGATCGAGGGAGGGATCATAGACCACATCACTTTCAGCAAAATCCATCCTGCCTTCAGGACCGGCCGGTGAAAGCAGAAGATTTGGATAATTGGAATACAACTCGAACTGCTCTTCGGTGAAAGGGTTAATCGCCACCATCGAAAATGCGCGAGGTCGATGGTCGCCCTGAATCCTGGTAAAGATCAGGTGCTCGTTATCCAGCCAAAGATGTGGGCCAAAGTGAGCGAGACTTGTATCTATCGGAATCCGTTTCTGTTGCTGCCAATCGGCTGACTCGACGAACAGCCATTGTCCTTTCGGAGATTCATCGGAGAACTGACAGTATGCCAGCCATTTTCCGTCCGGCGAGGTTGAAAAGCAAAGTCCATCAGAATTGATCCTTTGGATCGTTTCCATATGTATCTGTGGTTCGAAATGCAGGAGTTGCAGTGGTTCACTCCAGAAAACCAGCGCTCCGGCTGGCTTGATATCGGCAGGCAAATCGGAAACAATTTGAAAGCGTTGAAATTTCAGGATGTTTTCAGGCGGCGGAGGTGTCACAGAAGCTGTGAGGCTTGGCTCAGGAGTGAAAGTAACTGGTTGTTCAGTTGGGATCCTGGTCGGCGTTATCGTTGGATTCGCAAATAGTGAGGTTGGCACACCGGTGGATGCTGAACAGCTTTCAAGAAAGGCGATTGCCATCAGGAGAAGGAAAGTAATGCTGTAATGTGTTCTCATATATTTTCCTTGAAAAGATTCGTGCCGCTTTCCCTGCCGGGAAGGGTCAGGAACTCACAAATCCTGTTCATGAATTCGTTATACCATTCTTTAAATCAGATTTTTATTTTAATATTCTCGTTTACAATAAGTCCTTATGAAATTTATTATCCTTTCCTGGCTGGTGGCTATTCTTGTTCCCATTGCCCTCATCGGGCTTGGCTTGCGTGTATTGCTCACTCCACTCTTCCTGCAAATCGAATACAACATGCCCTACTTCCCACCCGATGAATATGGCTTTACCAAAGAAGACCGTTTGAAGTGGGCTCCCTACGCACTGGATTACCTCGTCAACAATGAGGATATTTCCTATCTCGGCGACCTGGAATTCGATGACGGGACACCGCTCTACAATGAGCGTGAGCTGAGTCACATGGACGATGTCAAACTCGTCACCCAGGGAGCCTTGCGGGTCTGGTACGCGGCGCTTGCACTGCTGCTCCTGCTCGGAGTATGGGCATGGTTCGGCGGGGGGTGGCAGGAGTATCGTCTCGGGTTGAGGCGCGGCGGCTGGCTGATGATCGGGCTGGCAGTCACCATCGGGCTGATCGTCGTGGTCGGCATTGCCGTGAATCCAAATGTATTCTGGAATTTCTTCGCGGGATTCCATGCCTTGTTCTTCGAAGGCGACTCCTGGATCTTCCTTTTCTCCGACACGCTGATCCGCCTGTTCCCGATCCGTTTTTGGCAGGACGCGTTTTTGTGGGCGGCAGCCATCGCGCTGGCAGGCGGGCTTGGACTTGGACTGGGATTGAAACCGAAATAGATATTCGGGGTTTATTGTGGTAGGAGAGCGGCTAACGGGATGGGCTTTCGGATTCTTTATCACAGAGAACACAAAGGACAGGGAGCTTCTCTCTCATTTTCTCAGTGATCTCTGTGGCAAAACAAATAGGCAGCCCACAAAATTAGCCGCGCCCTGCATGTTATAATTTCTTAAGGAGCTCATTCATGACATCCACGTTACCCTTGGAAAACAAAGTTGCGGTTATCACCGGCGCCTCGCGCGGGATCGGGCGAGCAATCGCAGAAGTATTGGCACAGCAGGGCGCAGACGTCGTTTGCGGGGACCGGCTGGACAAGCAGGCCGAAGAGACCGCCTCCCAGATCGCCGCAGCGACCGGACGCCGCACCAGCGGCTGCCTGGTGGATGTAGCCGACCACAAGAGCGCAAAAGAATTCATTGACTGCGCTTTGGAAAATTTTGGAAAGGTTGATATCCTGATCAATAATGCCGGCATCACCCGCGACAATCTATTGCTGCGCATCGAAGAGGCCGATTGGGATAGCGTCCTGACCGTAAACCTGAAGGGTGCCTACAACTGTTGCAAGGCTGTTCTTCGTCCCATGATGAAGCAGCGCTATGGGCGGATCGTCAATATCACGTCGGTGGTGGGCCTCTCGGGCAACGCCGGGCAGACCAATTACTCCGCTTCGAAAGCCGGGCTGATCGGTTTCACCAAATCGCTTGCCAAGGAAGTCGGCTCGCGCAATATTACCGTCAATGCCGTGGCGCCGGGCTATATTACAACCGCCCTGACCGATGTGCTCACGGAGGAATATAAACAAGCCGCCATTAAAGCAACTCCCCTGGGTCGTCTGGGCACCCCCGAAGACATTGCGCATGCGGTCGCCTTCCTGGTCTCGGATCAGGCTGCGTTTATTACCGGCCAGGTGCTGAGCGTGGACGGCGGAATGGTGATGATGTAGAGGTAACTATGACAGACCTATATTCACAGGGCAAAACGACAGTCTCTCCTGATGTACTTGTGACCATCGCACGGCTTTCGGCGTTGAGCGTACCCGGCGTCAGCCGCATGGCGCATGTGCCGGGTGGGGTGAACCGTCTTTTCAAGCGCGGCTTCGGTGAGGGCGTCCGCATCGAGGTCGAAGATAATGTTGTTGTTGCGAATCTCTATCTCGTCCTTAAACAGCATGTCAACATCCGCGAAGTCAGCCGCAATGTCCAGCACCAGGTGGCACGCGCACTGCAGGAGATGGTCGGCATGGACGTGGGTGGGATCGAGATCCACATCGAAGACATCGACGAGGATGAAGAGGCCGGACCTGCATGAAGCCGCGCACCAGGGCACGTTCGCTTGCCCTGCAAGTTCTTTACGAAGTAGACATTGCCAAGCATCCGCCTGCCGATATTTATAAGTTGAGGCTGGAGGAGACTCCGTTGACGGATGAATTGTCTGAATTTGCCCGGCAGATCATCTTCGGCGTGCTCCCGCTTACAAACACACTCGACCAGATCATTGCAAATTATGCGCCTGAATGGCCCCTCGACCAGATCGCAGCCATCGACCGGAACATCCTGCGCATGGCGCTCTGGGAATTTGCGGTTTATCGTGATACGCCCATCAAGGTTGCCATCAACGAGGCGGTGGAACTGGCGAAACAGTTCGGCTCCGATTCCGCACCGCGCTTCATCAACGGTGTGCTCGGGGCTTTGGCAGACCACCAACACGAAATCCAACAGGCAATTCAAAAGTCGTAAGCATTATGGAAATCCTCGGCATCGGTTTACAGGAAATTGTCTTCATCCTCATCATTGCTTTGATCGTCCTGGGTCCCAGAGACATGCAAAAGGCAGGCCGGACGATCGGGCGTTGGTTAAACCAGCTGATCCGATCGGATTTTTGGAAGATCTTTCAAAAGACATCCGTTGAGCTTCGAAATTTGCCGCGCAATTTGATGCGGGAAGCAAACATAGATGATTTACAGGATGTCAACGCAGATGTGAACAGGAAATTGCAGGGGGTCAATGAGGATCTGGACAAGGAAATCAGCGAGATCCGCCAGACGATCGACCCGCGTTCTCGTCCGCCCGTTCCCCCTCCCAGCCGGAACCGGCCGCCATCAAATCAGGCTGGCAGCACTCCTCAACCGTCCACTCCCCCCCCGAACCAAAACAGGTATCCGCTAAACCAAACGGACGCCCCTCCTCAACCACCCGCCACCGACCCCACAGACACGCATGACGAAACAAAACAAGATGAGTAAATTCTTTAAAGCACTCTGGCGGGTCATTACCTTCCCATTCGTCCTGCTCTTCAACATTATCGCTGCCCCGTTCCGCGGTATACGCCGGATCAGCCGGTACCTCAACGAGGAACCCCCGGAAGACCGCCCGCTCATCGACGCCTTTTCCAGCCTCACCAGCGAAGCGGAGGCACGCGAAAGTCTCTGGGATCATGTCGAGGCGCTGCGCATGCATCTCCTGCGCATTGTGATCGCCCTGGCAGTGGGCGTGGGGATTTCATTCTATTTCACGATTCCGCTCATGGGATATCTAACCATCCCTATCGGCGGATTGGAAAATCTGCAAGCCATTAAGGTAACGGAGGAAGTGGGAGTCTATATGCGCGTCGCGCTGACCGGTGGCATTGCCATCATGCTTCCGTACATCGCCTTCGAGTTCTGGCTTTTCGCTGCACCCGGCTTGCGGCCGCGCGAGCGCAAGTTCGGTTTGATGGGGATACCAATTGCAACGTTCCTGTTTTTAACGGGAGTTGCCTTTACATACTTCATGCTTTTACCTACAGCGCTACAGTTTTTAGGAAGTCTCACAGAGATCAAACAATTCTGGACTGCGCAGGATTACTTCAGTTTTACGACGAGCTTGATGATCTGGCTGGGAGTATTTTTTGAATTTCCTTTGGTGATCTACATCCTGACCTCCATGGGATTTGTCAAGCCGGCTGCCCTTCTTAAACAATGGAGACTGGCAATTGTCGTCATTGCCATCCTGGCAGCCGCAATCACACCGACAATCGACCCCATCAATATGGCACTGGTCATGCTTCCAATGTCTTTGTTATACTTCGTCAGCATCGGCTTGAGTTATATCGCCTACGCCGGGCGCAGAAGGCATGCAGCAGAGGCGGAAACCTCTGTCTGACGGAATTAGGCTTGCCCTGAGTGCCGAAGGTCCCGCGCCAGGCGGGGGCAAAGCCGTATCGAAGGGCTCAGGCTGATCGCGAGCGGACATCCAAGCATGAAGCATTGAGGAGTGTTATGAAATCACGGTCCCTTTTTTCGCGCCGCATTCTGTTCTTGATTATCATTCTTGCCTTGAGCAGCCAGGCTTGTGCCCTTACGCTCATCGAATGGCCCACATTTCCCACCTCTGTACCTTCCACTCCCGGGATTCCGGCCGGTCCAACCGCGACGGTTCCCCCGCGCGCCGAAGTCGCGTTCACCGTCCGGCTGCCTGAGCCATTGCTGGCAAACGAGGTCCTTGCCATCAGTATCCTTGATGAAGTGACTGGTCTCGCCCTCAATGCCGTGGATTACCAGATGGCAGCCGTGGATACGATCACGTACACCGCCAAGCTTGCCATTCCCGATCAGGCAGTGATCAAGTATCGCTATGTCAGGCGGGGAGCGACACGCACCAACGAAGATACAAACCTGGACATGAGCATCCGCTACCGTCTGCTGCACGTCAGCGGGCCGACACAGGTGGTGGACACGCTGAACAGCTGGACAGATAAACCCGTGGGCACGTTATCTGGCAATGTGTTCGGCACCGTGGTGAGCGCCGACAGCGGCGCGCCTATTCCCGACATCCTGGTGACGGCGGGCGGTGTCCAGGCGCTGACCGATTCAGCCGGACGCTTTCAATTGAACGGTTTGCGCGGCGGGAATCATAATTTCGTGGCGTATGCGCTGGATGGAACCTATCAGACGTTTCAACAGGGCGCCGCGGTGGCTGAAAATCAAAGCACACCGGTTGAAGTTCGCCTGAAGCCTGCCCAGCTGGTAAATATCATCTTCACCGTCTCGGTCCCTGCAGGAACGCAGCCCGGAGTGCCGCTGCGCCTGGCAGGAAACCTGCTGCAGCTTGGCAATACATTCTCTGACCTGCGCGGCGGGCTAAGCACAGTCGCGGACCGCATGCCTGTGCTGACTCCCTTGCCGGATGGAAGGTATTCCGTATCCCTGTTCCTGCCCGCGGGCGCGGAGATCGAATACAAATATACACTCGGCGATGGCTTCTGGAATTCCGAGTTCACCACGACCGGTCAATATGTGACCCGCCACCTGATCGTGCCGGCGCAAAACATGACGGTAGAGGATGCCGTTGAATCCTGGCAGGCAGGACCCAATGCGCCGATCCTGTTCGAAGTGACCGTGCCGCAGAATACGCCGATCAGCGACATTGTCTACATTCAATTCAATCCCTACGGTTGGACGCCGCCCATTCCGATGTGGCCCAATGGGACGAATAAGTGGGCATACAAACTTTATGGTCCTCTCAATATCGTGGGGTCGTTCGGTTATCGTTACTGCCGCAACGCGCAATGTGACTCAGCCGACGACACGCAGACCGCCGGCGAAAGTTCACGCGGACATATCCTCACACCCAGCATTGCCCCGCAGGATATTTTCGATACGGTGCGTGAGTGGACGTGGCCGCAAACGTCCGGCAGCCCTGCGCTGGTGGCAACAGACATCCCCTCGCGCGGTACCGGCTTTATGGCGGGCGTTGAATTCCAGTCCTACTACGAACCCAATTCACCGACGTTCCTCCCGCCTGCGCTGCAAAACATCCAGGCGATCGGCTCGAACTGGGTGGTCCTGACTCCCTCCTGGACTTATGCGCGCAGCAACCCGCTGATCTTTTCCGAGCAGCCCGGCCGGGATCCGTTCTGGCAGGATACGGTCACATCCGTTGCACAGGCACGCGCCATCAATTTGAATGTTGCCCTGTTCCCGCAGCCGCGCTTTGCGACGAACGCGACTGACTTTTGGAAGGCAGCCCCGCGTGACGCTGCCTGGTGGAACAGCTGGTTCGATCATTACCGCGCCTTCGTCGTCCACTACGCGGACCTGGCGAGTCTGGCGGGCGCCCAGGCGCTGGTCATCGGCGGAGATTGGATCACGCCGGCACTTCCGGGCGGGACGCTCCCGGATGGAACCGCGAGCGGAGCCCCGGCGGACGCGGAAACGCGCTGGAAGAATGTCATCACCGAAGTACGGCAGCACTTCCATGGGAATGTGATCTTTGCACTGCCCTATGACACCGGTGTCGTTGTTGCCCCGGTTAACATCCTGAAGGATGCGGATGCCGTGTACCTGTTATGGTTCGCAAAACTAAGCGACCAGGCAACTCCGGACAAGGCGAATATGACGGCCGAAGCCGGACGTTTGCTCGACGGCAACATCTCGCCCATCCAGGTTCAGGTCAACAAGCCATTTATCATTGGGCTTTCCTATCCTTCTTCCACCTACTCCGCAACGGGATGCATTCCAAACGGCAGCGGAGGCTGCCTGTACTGGACCGCCCTCAATCGCCCGAATGCAGATAGCGGCGCGGTCAACCTGGATCTGCAGCAGCAGGTGGACATCTACGAGGCGGTCCTGAATGCGATCAACGCGCGCACGTGGGTCAGCGGGCTGGTCAGCCGCGGCTATTACGCGCCGGTCGCCCTGCAGGATAAGTCCGCCTCCGTCCATGGCAAACCCGCCGCGGACCTCTTGTGGTACTGGTTCCCGCGTTTGCTGGGGAACATCAAATAAATCTCGTAGGGACGGGCAGCGCCCGTCCTTACTCTTATAAATCAGAAAGAGATGCCCCTGACCGGACGTCTCTTTCTTTATAAGTACGTGTTTTATCGTAAAAGTCAACCGGAGGAGCGATGAAAAGAGTTGGTGTCTTTCTGGCACGTGGGCTGGGAGTGATCCTGATCCTTGCGATCGTTTTGGGTGCCGCGGGCACTTTTTATTTTAAAAGTTACCTGCCCAACACCGTTGCGCCGAAATCCTTCCCGCAAATCGAGGGAGAGATAAAACTGGAAGGTCTGAACGGGCCCGTCGACGTGTACCGCGACAACATGGGCATCCCGCACATTTACGCAGCCACCTCCCATGACCTGTTCTTCGCACAGGGATACGTCCATGCCCAGGAACGCTTCTGGCAGATGGATACCTGGCGCCACATCGGCTCCGGCACACTCTCCGAAATGTTCGGCAAGGGGCAGGTTGAGACCGA
>Ga0105104_10000679_pt1 | contig 26167 bp, 23 predicted proteins | sample PPLLaktember2015_3_FD_87034 | JGI IMG/M metagenome (GOLD analysis project Ga0105104, IMG submission 87034) | Freshwater sediment microbial communities from Prairie Pothole Lake near Jamestown, North Dakota, USA - PPLs Lake P7 Core (6) Depth... | ecosystem: Environmental > Aquatic > Freshwater >...
ACTGCGAATTTCACCTTCACCACCAATAACCTGGCGGCCACTTTCACCGATACCAGTACGGATTCCGACGGAACTATTGCAGCCTGGTCATGGAACTTCGGCGACAGTACGTCGTCCACATCGCAGAACCCGATCCACACCTACGCTTCAGCCGGGACCTATACAGTACAACTGACGGTTACGGATGATGACGGGGCCACCCATTCCACCTCGAAATCCGTTACCGTTACGGCAGGTGGAGGCGGAATCCCGACTTATTGTGCGTCTTCCAGTTCGAGCAATTCCTTTTCCATCACCAAAGTCACCATCGGTTCCTTCGTCAATTCCTCCGGAAAAACCAAGTATTCGGATTTCACCAATCTGACAATAAACCTGACCAAAGGCCAATCTACAACAGTTTCGATAAAAGTCGACGACTCCTTTTACACCGCTTACACCCGGATATGGATCGATTATAACCGTGACGGCGATTTCAACGATGCGGGTGAGAAGGTTTTTGAAAAAGGACAAAAGAGTACTGTTTCCGGTTCGTTCACCGTACCGACATCCGGGGTTGTGACGGGTCAGAAATTGGGTTTAAGAATTCACACCGATACCATGAGTTACAAGAACCCGTGCGATGTCAATTCGGGTTGGGGTGAAGTCGAAGACTACGCTGTGATTGTCCAATGAGCAGCGGGTTGGGACATGATAAAGGAGGAAAAATGAGTAAGTTATTATCGATCATGATGTTATTAGCGCTGGTGTTCACCCCCTGCCTCTTTTCCCAGGGCAGAGTGGGGGAAGAAGTGGTGCAAAAATTCGAGACACCCCATCCTTACAGCGGAAAAGGAGTTGTGTGGGAGCAAGAGTTTTTTATTCCCGAAGCAGGTTATATCGCTGTGCACTTCTCCCAATTCGACCTGGCGGAAGGCGATTATGTTTTAATTTCCAGTCCCGACGGGCAATTCCAATATATGTACCGGGGAAAAGGAAAAGAAATAAACGATACCCGGGGAGGCCGCAGGCAAATCGGCGAATTTTGGGCCACCCATATCCCTGGGGATAGAGCGGTCATCACGTTAATCAGTAAAGGCGATAAAGGCGGTTTCGGTTTTATCATCGATAAGTGGGTCCGGGGCTATGAACCCGCGGTGATTCAATCCATACTCTCCGGTATGAAAGAAGATTACGGGAGTATCGAAGCGATTTGTTCCGCCGATGACAAAGAATGGGCCAAATGTTACCAGGGAACCGCTATTTATGACAAGTCCAAAGCGGTTTGCCGGTTGTTGATCAATGGAAATACGGCTTGTACCGGTTGGTTGTTGGGGAGCCAGGGTCATGTGATGACCAACAATCACTGTATAGAGACCCAGTCCGATGCGGACAATACGGATTTTGAATTCATGGCCGAAGGTGCCTTGTGCACCACCAGTTGTTCCAGTTGGGGCGCCTGCCCGGGGACCGTTGCCGCCGGCTCGGGTACACTGGTTAAAACCAATGTAGGGCTGGACTATTCATTAGTATTGCTTCCCACAAATGTTTCCGGCACGTACGGGTATTTGCAATTAAGGAATACCCTTCCCACTGTGGGCGAAAGAATATATGTTCCGCAGCATCCGAGCGCTTATGGAAAGCAATTGGCAGTGAACAGCGACGCGGACGGCGGGTATGCGAAAATTTACAGTACCAACCAATCGCCCTGTAAAGGGGGCCCCGGGGATATCGGGTATTATGCCGACACTGCGGGCGGTAGTTCCGGTTCTCCTGTAATCGCTTACACGGATAACCTGGTTGTGGCACTTCATCACTGCGCCAATTGCCCCAACAGGGGCGTCCCTATCCCGTCTATCATTACGGACCTGGGTTCCAGCCTCCCAGCCAATGCCGTCAGCGGCGGTTCAACTCCTATCCAGTATTGCGAATCCATGGGAAAAAACCAGAACTACGAATGGATCAGCCGTGTTCAAGTGGGAAACCTGGATAACACTTCCGGTGCTTCCGCTTACTCCGATTATACTAATAAAAAAGTAACCTTAACCAAAAGCGGCAGCACAAGTGTGACTTTAACACCGGCATATGCAAGCCGTTCCTATACGGAATACTGGAAAATATGGATCGACTACAATGGCGATGGCGATTTTGCAGATACCGGGGAAGAAGTATTTGCGAAATCCGGCGTTTCGGCGGTTACCGGGAGTTTCACTGTCCCGGCTTCTCCTGCTGCAAGCCAAACCCGCATGCGGGTATCCATGAAATTCAGCGCTTCCGCTTCTTACTGTGAAACCTTTACGTATGGAGAAGTCGAAGATTATGGAGTGATTATCCAATAGCGGTTAACGGTTTTGATTTATTTGAAATAAAAAGAGCCGTATCATAAAAAAAGGGAAGGAGGCAACTCCTTCCCTTTTCTTTTAACATCAGCCCTTAAGGCCGTAAAAAGCTTTTTGTTAGGTTTTGTCGTTACGTGCCACAGTTATGACTACTTTTCCAGCGGCATGCCCGTATTCAAGATAACGGACCGCTTCGGGGACTTCACTTTCCCGGGCGAACCTTTAAGGAGGTAAACATGGAGCGTTTTTTGTAGTGACTTTTTGGCATGAAAAATGCGGTACAATTTTTACCAACCTTACCCATTTATTTTAAGCCGTGTTAAATAGCGCTCCAGTTGTGGCTCAAAGCCCTGAGCTGTGAAGATGGAATTAGATCCCGGGCGAAATTATTTTTTTTATTTGCAAATAGTCATCGAGCTGCAGCTCTCCCAATCGGATAAAAATGATTTTTCCATTTCGATATACAATCGTTTGAGGAAGATTAATTCGAATATTTAACCGTTTTAAAAAATCCTGGCGGTCCAGGGGGGTAAAAAGGTTGAATTTCGCTACGCCGGATTCTGAAAATTCTGCTGCTTTTTCCCGTCCTTCCGATATTATCCCGAACACCCGCGAATTATTCCCGGCTTCGGATGTGATTTTATTCCAAACAGGAATACTCTTGTTGCAACTGGAACAGGGGCTTTCGAAAATAAAGATAATAAAAGTTTTTCCATCGTCGGTATCGATGTCCCGCGTATCCACTGCGCTGCCGTCCGTCCCGGTCAGCATAAAATAATCGATGCGGTCGCCGGTACACAGGCTCGGCAATGATTCCCTCAATTGGGTATTCTCTTCTTTGAGAATATATATATAAAAGGCCAATGCGAATATGACAACCCACGGGAAAAACAGTAATAATTCTTTCTTTATTTTCATTGGATAATCACCACCATCACCACCACGGATTATATCATGATGTTTTCACGAACACAATCCCAGTTTTTTTTTTGAATTTCAACTTTTTTCTTGAATATTTTTCCCGGGTTCACTATAATTTCATCTTGATTTAAAAATCCCGATTAAAGGAGTGTTACATGAGAAAGAATTTCGTTTATGTTTTGATTGCCGTATTGGCTACTGCCAGCCTGGTTCTTGTATTCGCACCTCACAAGGCCGAAACCACCTCGCCATATGGCTATGTGATGTATGAAGCATGCAAAGTCGCTTGTATAAAAGAAGCCGAACCGATTCCCTATTTTTATAGGCCTGAATACAGGGACAATTGTATCAGTGAAAATTGTTTTATTTTTATGATAATGTAGAATATCGCCATGACGCATCGATCCGCATTATTTACGTTGACCTTTTTGCTTTTTTGCTTTGGGCCGGGGTTGTTTTCATTTGGGTCCGGTTTGAAACTGGTCAAAACCATCGGCGACGACCGGGACGATTATATTTTTTTTGTGATTTCCGGCGCTGCCATAAACAATCAAAAAGAAATATACGTTTCAGACCATAAAGGACACTTCATTGCCAAATACGATTGGAAAGGGAAGTTTATCAAGCGAATCGGGCAAAAAGGCCAGGGCAACGGCGATTTTAATGGCCCAGGTAACCTTGAAATCGCAGGTTCCCGGTTGTACCTCAACGATAGTTTGAATTTTAGAATTGCCTGGACAAACCTTGACCTATCCCGGCTGGAATATCGAAAATTAGCAGAGCTGTCGATTAATATGAAAATGCTGGATACGTTCAAAGTGCTTCGACATGGCCAATGTATCGGCAGTTCTTATAGCCCATGGGACTCAAAAGGCCGCATCGTCGTATTGGATTGGATTACCAATAAATGGACCGCCTTTTTCAACCACTACCCGGTTGAAGTGGACCAGGGCAAAATAGTAAAAAACATAAACAAAAAGACAAAAGAATCTATGACTTATGAAAACAGCCTTTCTTTTCTTTCATTCCCGGTTTTCGGATTCGATAAAAAACAAGGTCTGCTGTTGATCACATTTGAATCCCCGGATAACCCGGTGCGGTTCTATCTTTATACCAAAGAGGGAAAAGAAATTAAGACCGTCGATTACCCGGTAGAGAAGCAGTATAAGTTCCAAGATCACTATCTGTACCGTAAGAAGGGAAAACCGGCGGATTCCTATTTCGTTGTAATGGATAACATCCTCTCCTACAACGGTAAATTCCTGGCTTTCGTTACAAAAAACCATCTAGGAAAGAAAAGCGGTGAAATTGTCGATCAATTCTGCCTGGTTTTCGATAAAAATGGGAATATCGTGGACAAATTCCATGTTGAACCTGGACTTAGAGTGTTTTGCGTTTCGGAAGAGGGATATCTCCTGGCAAAAGATTATAATGCGGAAGAGGAGAAGCTCTTTATTTATAAGGTCGACCTTAAAAAATAACCCGGGATATTTCTTCAAACATTCAAGGAAGTACTTGATAATTGTTAATTCTATCGCGGTTCTCCAGTCAAAATTCATTTCAAAGGTTTCTCGTCTCTAAAAACGAGCGGAGCAATGCGACATTCGTAACGCAACTTCCAACTTCTCACGCCCCAGGTTCCACCTCTAAAAAAAAATTTTGCGGTAAAACCGTCGGAAATCATTGACAAAACCAAATAGTTATTATATGATATGCACTAATACATGAAAGTATATGTTACTGAAGAGGCAGGATTTTGTTTTGGAGTAAGACGAGCATTGAATATAATCGAACAGTTGCATGAAAAAGGAAACAAGATACATATATACGGTCAGCTCATTCATAACCGTATCGTTCTCGATGAATTAAAATCGCGGGGAATAGACTATATCGAATCATTAGATAACATAGATGAGAGGAAAACCCTCATTATTCGCACCCACGGTATCCCCCGCCAGGTAGAGACAGGATTAAGAAATCGCTCGATCCCCCTTGTAGACGCCACTTGCCCCCTGGTTAAAAAACTCCAAAAAACACTGGAAAAACTAAACTCCCCCTTAAACCGCGTCATCCTCGTGGGAGACCGGCATCACCCGGAAATCATCGCAGCCCAAAGCTACGCTGCTAACGCGATTGTTTCTATCGTCCAATCGGAAAAAGAAGCCGAACAAATCGAAGACAGCGAAACCCTTCATGTGGCCGCTCAAACCACCCTGGACTTCGACTTTTACACAAAAACCATCGCTGTCCTGCAGCAAAAAACAAAACACCTCCATATCCACGAAACCATTTGCAATGCCACCCGCGACCGCCAGGAAGGAGTTAAAAAATTGGCTCCAAAAGTCGACGCTGTGGTTGTAGTGGGCGGGAAAAACTCCTCCAATACCCAAAAACTCTACTCCATCGCACTGGAACTAAACCCCAATTCTTTCCTGGTAGAGTCCTGGAATGAACTCGATAACCGGGAATTTCTCCAAAAAGCATCACACTTCAAATCAATCGGAATCGCCGCCGGCGCCTCTACCCCACCCCAAGAAATCGAAAAAATTAACTATTTTTTAAACAATTTTAAGCTATATATAGACGAAAAGGAGATGTATCATGGAAGAACAACAAGAAATTCAAACACCGAACACTGAAAACGCCGAAAATATCGGTACCACTGAAGCAGGACCAGCAGTTGCAGCGGCGGATGAATTTACAGAAATGATGAAGGAATACGACTTAAAAACAGCCGGTTCCGCTCACCGTATCGATGGCCGCATTATCGATATTATCGATGATAAAGTGGTGGTCGATATCGGCCAAAAAACCGAAGGAATTTTGAATAAAGAAGAATTGCTCGATTGGGACGGGCGTTTAAAATACAATATTGGCGATACCATCACGGTTATTTGCAAAAATATCAACACGAAAGAAGGCTCCATCACTGTATCTAAAAAACAAGTGGACAGGGAAGAAGGCTGGCAGCACGTCAAACGGTCTTTCGAAAAACAACAATCCACCATGGGCAAAATCGTGGGAATCATCGACGAAAACAAAGGTTTCCGCGTCGATATGGGCGTCGAAATGTTCCTCCCCATGAGCCAGGCCGATATCCGGAAAATCAAAAACCCCAAAGGCCTCCTGGGTAAAGAATTCCAATTCCGCATCACCCGGCTGAATTCGAAAGAAAAAAACGGCGTGGTCTCCCGCAGAGTCCTCCAGGAAGAAGAAAAAGAAACCAAAATCAAAGAATTATTCAATTCGCTGAAAGTCGGCGATATCGTTAAAGGCCGGGTCACCTCCCTCACCGATTACGGCGCCTTCGTCGATATCGGCGGCCTCGACGGTTTAATTCACAAAGATAACATCTCCTATGCCCGGGTTAACCACCCAAAAGAAAAACTACGTAAAGGCGATGAAGTGGAAGCCAAAATCCTCGAAATGGACCCCGCTCATCACCGCATCTCCTTAGGCATTAAACAACGCTTCCAGGACCCCTGGATCGATATCGATAAAAAATACCCCATCGGGAAAAAACTGATCGCCAAAGTCACCAAAATCGTCAGCTTCGGCGCTTTCATCGAACTCGAAGAAGGCATCGAAGGCCTTCTCCATATCTCCGACCTCACCTGGGAAGGAAAAACCAACTCCGTCGAAGAATTCGTCGCCGTCGGCGAACGCCTCTGGGTCCAGGTCATCGAAGTCAACCCGGATGAAAAAAAGATTAAACTGGGCCTGAAACAACTGGAAATGAGACCGGAAGAAAAATACATCCAAAAACACAAAGAAAACGAAATCGTCCCCGGCACAGTTAAAAAAATCCTGAAATCCAGGGTCTTCGTAGAACTGGAAAAAGGCGTCGAAGGCGTGGTCAAAATCTCCGATATCACCTACTTCCGCATCGATACACCCCATGAATACCTGAAAGAAAAAGAAAAAATCAAAGCCATTATCCTCAGCGAAACTCTCGACTCCAACTACAAAGTCAAACTGGGAATCAAACAACTCTCCGATATCGAATGGAAACAATATATCGAAGAACATAAACCCGGTACGACTGTGGCTGTGAAAATTAAAAAAATAACAGATAAAGGCATCAGCGTAGACATTACCAAAGATATCGAAGGTTTCATCCGCCCCAACGAAATCGATGAAAGAAAAATCGAACTGGACGAAATCCAAAAACTATTCCAACAAGGACAGACAGTCGACGCGGTTATCCTCAGCACAGACTTCGAACGAAAACGGATTTACCTCAGCATCCGGTCTTTAAAACGCAGGAAAGAACGCGAAGAAATCGATAAATATTCCAAAGCCGCTACCGAATCCGTTACCACCATCGGCGATCTATTCGAAAACGCTATCGATAAAAAAAGAAAATGAAATTCCTCCCTGCTCCCTGGCGATGGGATTTTATTACTAAAAAAGTGAAAAACGAAGGGTGTGTCTTCTGCGACAATTTGAAAAAAAACGACAGGGACGCACTCATCTGTCACAAGGGAAAAGATTTTTTCATCATCTTAAACAAATACCCTTACAACACCGCACACCTGATGATCGTACCCTATGCCCATGTGGACACCCCGGGGAAAATCCTTCCCCAACAAAGCGTGGAAATGTGGGAGTTGATGACTCGCAGCATGGCGATCCTCGATGAACACTTCCACCCCCACGGCTTCAATATCGGTATGAATATCGGACAGGCGGCCGGAGCCGGCATTAAAGACCATTTCCACCTCCACATCGTCCCCCGCTGGGAGGGCGATGCCAATTTCATGCCGGTAGTGGGAGAAACGCGCGTCCTCTCTTACGATTTTGAAACTATCTTTAATACCCTTTACAACGCTTTCAAACAATAATTTTTTGTTAAGAAACCCGATACATCCCCTCTTGGGATGAATTTTTTTGTTTTTTGCAATAACTCGAATCGTTCTATATTTAATAATGAATAACATGGTTTTGAGCGGAGGAATCAGCGATGAGCAGCTTTAACTCATTAAAACGAACGGATTTTTGCGGGAAGATCAACGAAAATTTCGTGGGTCGCCGCATCTCTGTGTACGGCTGGGTGAACCGGAAACGAGAATTGGGAGCCCTAACTTTCATCGACCTAAGAGACCGCGAAGGACTTCTCCAGGTCGTAATCAACGAAAACTTTCCCAACCCCGCATCGATCCGGAAAATCGGCAGCGAGTATGTATTGAACGTCACCGGCACTGTGGTATTACGCTCCAACCCCAACCCGGATATTTTTACCGGTAAAGTGGAATTGGTGGCGGAAGAGATCGATACCCTATCCACATCCGAAGTTCCCCCCTTCTACCCGGATGGAAATACCGAAGTCTCCGAAGAACTTCGTTTCAAATACCGATACATCGACTTGCGGAACCCCCGCATGCAAAAAAATTTCATGGTTCGCAGCCAGGTGGCCTTAACCGTGAGAAATATACTGGCCAAACACGGGTTCCTCGAAATCGAAACACCGATATTATCCAAAGCTACACCGGAAGGGGCCCGCGATTACCTCGTTCCTTCACGCATTTATAAAGGCAAAATGTTCGCACTTCCCCAATCCCCCCAATTATTTAAACAATTGCTCATGGTTTCCGGCTTCGAACGGTATTTCCAACTAGCCAAATGCTTCAGGGACGAAGACCTCAGGGCCGACCGACAACCGGAATTCACCCAGGTGGATATCGAAATGAGCTTCGCCGAACCCGAAGAACTCTATGCCATTATCGAAGGTTTGGTTAAAGAGGTATTTGCCATCGTGGGAAAAGAAGTGAAAACCGGGTTCCGCATCATGCCCTACGACGAAGCCATGAACAACTACGGCTCGGATAAACCCGACCTGCGCATTCCTTTTAAAATCGGCGATTTCACCGATGCCGGCAAGAAATTGAATTCCAATATCCTGGACGATATCATCGAAAAAAAAGGACGAATCAAGGGACTGGTTTTACCGGACAGTGCCCGATATTCCAGGAAAACCCTCGACGAGATCAACGCTTACGTGAAAGAATTGGGCGGCAAAGGGACTGCCTGGATTAAAAATACAGAGAACGGCCTTAAAGCTTCTCTAAAAGTTGAAACCCCGATCCTGGAAGCTTTTTTCCACGAAAATGGGATCGATAAAAACGATATGGTGCTATTGATCGGCGATACAGCGGACCGGTCGACCTTCCTGGCAGGAAAACTAAGAGAAAAACTGGGCGCACCTTATATGGATAAAAACCGCCTCGAATTTCTATGGGTCGTGGATTTCCCCCTGTTTTTCTATAACGCCGAAGAACAACGCCTGGATTCCAACCATCACCCCTTTACTTCTCCCCATTTGGATCAACTCGATAAAATGGATACAGACCCAGCCTCCATTAAATCCATTGCCTACGACCTGGTTTTAAACGGCGTCGAAATCGGAGGCGGAAGCCGAAGAATCAACGATATCCACTTGCAAAAGAAAATATTCCAGCTCCTCAAACTCTCGGACGAAGAAGCGGAAGAAAAATTCGGGTTCTTCCTGGACGCTCTAAAGTTTGGAGCCCCCCCCCACCTGGGAATCGCCCTGGGCCTCGACCGACTGGTCATGCTCCTGACCGGAGAAAACTCCATCCGGGAAATCATCGCGTTCCCCAAAACCACATCTTCTTTATGCCTTCTAACCGGTTCCCCGTCGCAAGTCCCCAATAAACAACTGGATGAATTGGGTATCCAACTTAAAACAAAGTAGGTTGTTGTCTTCGACGACCAAAAACCTTTTCGAGAAAAGGTTTTTGGGTTTCCAAAAGCTTTTGATTATATATAGTATTAATAGATTTGATTAAAAAAAGGAGTCGTAATAATGAACGAGGATGCGAAGAACCAAAAATTTCCGCGTTGTTTCTGGACCGCCAATTTAACCGAGTTGTTCGAGCGCGGAGCCTATTATGCGATGGCCAGTTTCGTGGTGCTCTATTTGGGGCAAATCGGCCTAGGCGATTATTGGCCCAGTACACTGAACAGTTGGTTGTGGGGTTTGGTTTATTTTATGCCGATTCTTTCCGGGACCATTGCCGACCATGTCGGATTTAAACGCTCCCTTTTAGTGGCATTTGTGCTGTTGGGTCTCGGTTACTTAATGATGGGATACCCCGTTTGGTTCGGCGGACAGGTATTAAAATCCACAGTAGACAGTACCATGACGGCAGGCCCCGAGATTTTTGTCCCGGTAATTATCGGGATCATTCTCATTGGCCTGGGTGGTTCCGTAGTCAAACCGTGTATCTCCGGCACAGTAAAAAAGACGTCCGGTTTGAGGGCTACGCTGGGTTTTGCTATTTTTTACATGATAATCAACATCGGCTCGTTGGTGGGACGAAGCATCAGCTATATTGCCCGTACAAAATTTGATCTCAGTTTTATTTTCGCCGTTTCCGTGTGCTGCGCAGCAGTGGCTTTTTTCGTGGTGTTGTTTTTATATAAAGACCCGGAAAAAGAAGTCGGGTACCTCCAGGAAGCAAAAACCGAGCAAAAACCGAAAAAACCGGTCGGCCGGATTTTAGCCGATATGGTGTTGGTGCTCCGTAATCCCCGTTTTACTCTTTTCCTCCTGGTGATGAGCGGTTTTTGGTTTATTTACAACCAGGTGTATAACGTGATTCCCCTTTATTTGAAGCGGGTTGTAGAAACCAACCCCGCAGTCGATATCATCACCATGGCTAATCCTTTTGTAATCGTTTTTTTCCAATTATTGGTCACAAAGTATTTCGGCAAAATGAAACCGGTGAACTCGATTGTCATCGGCGGTATTATCATCAGTCTTTCCATGATTATCAACATCGTCCCGATTTTCTTTTTGGGTGGAATTCGTCATGCGACATTTGTGAAACTCCTCCCGCTGGGATCGTTATTCGCGGTTTTCACCGTGGCCATGATCGCTTTTGGAGAGCTATTTGCCGCCGCTCGTCAATTCGAATATATCGGTGCCCTGTCTCCCAAGGGCCAGGAAGGACTTTTCCTCGGTTATGCCAATTTACCGATGGCAATCGGGTCATTGACCGGTGGGCCCATCGGTGCGTTTATTTTTAATGAAATTATGTGTAACAAAGCGGTAAAGAATGCCGAAGGGCTTTTGGATTTGAATCCCAAGTGGAACGCGCTGGGTTGGATCATTCTCATGGGTATCGGCATCCTGTCTGCAATATGTATGGGCCTTTACAGCCGGTGGTTGAGAAAACAGGCCATATAGCCATACACCCATTCCAAATCAGTCTCTGCATTATTTGTGAAAACCTGTTTAATCCGTGTAATCGGTGGCTCAAATATAGATTTCCGATTAGCGATTGTTAATTTTTTGTATGGATTGAAATGAAAGAAACAAATCCGCAAAAACCGGTTCGCACGCCCCAACGATGGGTACTAATCCTGGCGATATTAGCCCAGCAGTCCATCGATGGCCTGACCTACCCTATCGCCAAATACGGGCTTTCCCTGATAGAACCGTTTATATTTGCTTTTTTTCGTTTTATTATTTCGGCGGTTGTATTATTGGGAATTGCACGCACCATGAACAGCGGTTCGACACCTATAGAGAAGAAAGATATTTTCAAGATGATTAAACTGGGAATCATATCCGTTGTATTCAGTAAATTTGCTTTTCTCTATGGGCAGAGTTTAACAGCGGCCGGTCATGGATCGGTTATTTTTGCAACAGCCCCCATATGGCTTTTCATTGGAGGGATCGTTTTTTTCAAAGAAAAAATGTTGGTTCGGCGAACCATAGGTATTACACTCGGGTTAATCGGGGTAGCGTTTATTGTGACGTCCGGGGCTGTAGAAATGGGGATTCGATATATGTGGGGAGATTTGATTATCCTGGTTTCGGTAATCAGTTGGGTCGTATATACCATTTTGTGTAAACCTCTTGTCGCCAAGTACGGGGTTTTGCGTGTCACTGCTTATACTGTGGCTGCGGGTTCTGCGGTTTATTTTCCTTTCGGGTTATTTCATGCGGTTCATTTCAATTATACTGCGGTTCCACCGGCGGCATGGTTGAGTGTGGTATATGTTGCACTGGGTTTGTCGGTGGGATACTATTTACTCTCCAATTGGTTGGTCAAACACATGGAAGCCTCCCGCATCGCTGTGTTTTTAAATATTCAGCCGGTTATCGCTTCGGCTGTGGCTTTTCTATTCCTGGGAGAAACAATCGGGTGGGCGTTTATCGTAGGGTGGGCCATCGTACTTACCGGGGTTATTATCACTGAAACGTGACCACACTGCTTGTGGATTTATTACGACACGGAGTCGCCGTGTCATCCCCCACGAAGTGTCGCTAAAATATTTTTTTTAATTTGTTAACCTCCCCTATTTCTCAATCGTTGTAAGGGTGTAAAAGAAATAAAAAGTAAACAAAAAATAAAAGGAGGTTTACAATGAATCAAATGGAACAAATCGCACAAATAGTCATATTACCTATTGTACTCGGGGTAGTTGCTTATTTTATAAAATTAGCAATGGATTTCAAGAAGTTAAAGTTAAAAAATGAGGTCACCCAGAAACTCCTCGACAGGTTCAAAGATGTGAACGATTTGAACGTCTTCCTTCAATCCAATACCGGTGCCGAGTTTTTGCGAATGATGACAGTAGACCCCAATCCCCCAAAAGAAAAGCTGATTTCCACTATTTACCGGGGGATCGTTCTCATTTTTGGCGGTGCCGGTGCCTGGATTATCGGGGGAATTATCCCCGAATACCAATGGATTTGCAATGCCGCAGGTGTAGTTCTTGTTTTCCTGGGATTCGGATTCCTGGTATCCTGGTATATTGCATATAACTTGAGCAAAAAACTTGGATTAATCGATAAAATGATTTAATATATAATAGAAGATATCTACGAATCGAACATGACACCGGTCGATATGTTAATGAACAAAGAATCCTTTAACCGCTTCTATAAAAAGTACTCGAAAGCCTTCTGGTTTTTCGTTTGCAAAACCTGCGGAGATTCCAATATGGCCGACGATATTTTTCAAGAATCGTTTTTCAAGTTTGTAAGAAATTCTCCTGCGGGGCTGAATGAATACCAACAAAAGGCCTACATCTACAAAATAGCGGTAAGGTTAGTCATCGACCGGAAACGAAAAATCAAAGTCGAACAGGATTACTTGCTTAAACATGATTTCACGGAGGAAAAAAACATCGATGTGTTCTTGCCCATGGATATGGAAAAGATGTTCGATTTGTTGAAACCCGGGGAACGGTCCCTCATGTGGTTGGCGTACGTGGAGGGTTATTCCCACAAGGAAATCTCGGATATCATCGATGTCAATGAAAAAAGTATTAAAGTCCAATTGTTTCGTATCAGGGAAAAATTTGCGGACATATTAAGAAATAAAGGATATTCAGGTGAGGAACGCCATGAAGAATAAATTTTGTGAAATGGAACAAAGGGTCCTGGAAGGACTAAAAAAAGGTATTTTGGCGATGGACCTAAAACAGCATATCGCAGGATGCCCGGTTTGCAGGGATTTGAGCCTGGTCTATCGCTGGATGGGTGAATTCAACGACGTATCGTTGAAGTTCCACGGCGATATTTCATTACCGAAAGCCGACCAAACCTGGGAAACTGCGTTCACTCCTCCCAAACGGATCGACCGTGCCCTCGTAAAAAAAGCGCTGCGTCCCCTTCTTATCCCCCAGTTATTGACTTACATTGTCGCTGCTGTAGTTTTCGGTATGGTTTTATTCGGTGATAATCCCGCTGTTAAAAAATTCTTGGACGATTATCTCGACCTGGGATTTCTTGCCGGTTTCTTCTCAAATTTCTTCAGGTTTTCCGCCTTTGTTACTGTTCCCTTTATCCTGGTGACTGTATTCATGATGATCTATTTTCTCTTTGCCGTTGTAACACCCAGGAAAACATAGAATCAGCTTAAGATAATACCCGCTTAAGATAAAACTCAACCAAAAAAAAAACAATAAAAAATTTAAACGGAGGTATACTATGAATAATGCGGAAACGATTGCACAAATCGTCATTTTGCCTGTGTTTATGGGCGTTGTGGGTTGGATTTTCAAGTTGTATTGGGATTGGAAAAAGGCCCGTGAAAAGAGTTCGATTTATAATCACTTAATGGACAGGTTCACCGACATCAAGGAATTGAATAACTTTCTCCAGACGGAAAGCGGAAGCAATTTCCTCAAATCCTTAACTATTAATGGCGGGGCCTCGAAAAACCGGTTTGTTTCCGATATTTCAAGGGGAATAATGGTCATATGTCCCGGAGCAGCAATCCTGGTTTTGGGTTGGATATTCCCTGAAGATTCACGGCATTTTTTCTCTTCCGGCGTGATTGTTCTCAGTATCGGTATCGGGTTTCTGCTCTCTGCGGCTTTCAATTATATGATGGCCGGCAAAGAGGATTCCGGCAGCCATTGATGTAATCGATGTAGGGGTGGGTTCCAAACCCGCCCCAAACACCCCCTAACATCGCACGATTTCCCGGATATACAATAAACTCACACGTAACGAGATTAACACAATCTTTCGAGGGATATTTTATCGAGGGAGATCAGGATGAGTTTATCCCCCGCTTTAAATATATAGTCGTTACCCGGGTTGACCAGGGTCGGAGTGGGGTGGCTGCTTTTGTTTTCCACTGCCAGAAGTATCGCATTGTATTGGTCTTTTAGTAATAAATAGTAATCTCTAACAGTTTTTCCAATCCAGGAGGGAGGCGTATTCATTTTGTAGAACTGGTTCCCGTATTTGGAATTAAAGAGTTCGTTTAGTACGGATACGATTCCATAGTTTTGGGCTGCGGCTGCCATGATGTACCCGGAGTATTCATCGCTGACAATGACTTCTTCGACTCCTGCCATTTTCAGGTGAGTTTCATTGGCCCGGTTGAGTAATTCGACGCAGGTAAAGACTTTTTTGCTGAGTTTTTCAATAATTAAAGCCGTCAGTACGGAGCGGGCGTCCCGGTCCTGGTCGCTCCGGGCAATGGTTTTGTCCGGCAGTATAAAAGCGATTTGGGCTTTTTCCACCCCTGCGTTCTCCAGGACTTCGATTCGTGTATAATCATCTTTAATGATGTATATCATATCCCTGTCGATAATAGTGTAATTCAGGGGCGGGTCTGTTTTGAATTCCGCGATTATAACAATTGGAATCGAACGAAAGTCTTTATTCGACTGGAATTCTTCGATGATTAAACCGGCAGAGCGGTTCCAGCCACAAACAATGATGTGGTTATTTAAGTCTTCTATTTCCAGGTCTTTCACATTAATTCCTCCTATTAATTTTTTTACCATAATCGCGGAAATAACACCGGTTAAAAACGCGAATAAAGTGATACCCGCCAACATCAGGAGCATGGCGATAAATTTTCCTAAAAGGGTACTGGGCATGAAGTTGAGGGGTTCGCCGGAGATCATGGACATGATGCTCCATATAATCGTTTCGATCAGCGATCCGAAAGCCGGGTGTGCGGTTCCCTCGACAGCGCGAATGAGCATCCCGCCGCTCAATATCACGATGGCGATGATCGAAAATACCATCACGTATCCTTTGATTCCTTCCCGGAAAATGGTAGAACGCGCAAAGATTCGCCGGTTTAACAGGACACCCAGGCGGAATATACGCAAGAGCCGTAAAAAACGCATAACCCGGAAGGGCTCGATGATGGGAATCACTGCCAAAAGGTCCAGCCAATAGGATTTAAAGAAACGGGTCTTCTTGCGGCAGACAAAAAAACGAATCGATAACTCGATGATAAAGATGGCGGTTATGACATGATTAAAGATTATACTGAACTCATACTGGCTTTTACTGCCGTTGGCTTCCCAGAAAGATTCGAGTAAAACCATTAAAATAGAAAAGAAAATTAAAATCGATATAGCTATATCTGTATATTTATTGCTGATAAATCTTTCCAGGCGGGTTTTCAGGGATTTTTTTTTCTCACCCTCCGCATTAAACCGCTGATTTATCTTCATGTTAGCTGCATGATTAGCCCGGGGGATTTCATTTTTGACGCAGCCTGTTACCCAATTGTTTTCCTGGTTTATCATGTTATTACCGGGGCTCCTTCATCGAATGACGGTTGAATCATCATCCGGCTTCTTTTACAAAGACATCTTTACCTAGAAAGGCAATGGCCAGTTTTTTGATGTGTTTTATTCCTCTTTCTACCAGTTCGGCTTCGTATTTCTTCTCTTCGATTTGCTTTAGAGCTGCTTTCGCTGCGGTTTTCACCGTTTCATTTTCACTGGGGTCCACCGATTTGAATTCGATCACATAGCCGGTTTGGGTTAGGTCTTTGGGAATAATCATAATATCGTACCTGCCGTAACCGGATTCGCGGTTGGATTTAACCTCGTGGGTATTGGAAATCCAGATTAACAGGCCGGCCACCAGGGCATGGTAGACTTTCTCCGGTTCATTGCCTAAATCGTGGTAACTAAAAACCGCCAGAACGATCATTTTCAACATTTTTTCGAAGAGTTTGATATCGCCGGCAATCAGTGCTTTGAGCATGATTTCCAGTTTTTCGTTTTCGATCTTCGTAGAGAAATAGCGATCGATAATGCCGGTATATGTGAATCTTACTTCTTTATTCGGAATCGAGAGGGAATAATAGAATTTTCCTGACACATCGTCTTGTTTCTCGGAGGTTTGTTTCAGGTATCCTCCCATTAATAGGAAACTCCATAAAGAATCCTCCCGCAGGGTGATATCTTTCAAAATGATGTTTTCATCGATGGCTTTTTCGATAGGCTCGCCTCGGACGAGTTGTTCCATCTCTTTTTTTAATTCTATCCCCCCTTTTGACAGCAACAAATCCACGACTTTGTTGTCGGAGGTATTGATCCAGTAGGGTAGCAATTTCTTTTCTTCACTGTTCAGGAAATTGATGATAGACCAGGGGTTATAAATCACTTTTCCCCCAAACAGGTAACCGTTATACCAGGACTGGACCTGGTCATACATATCGAGAACCTGGAAGTCCCGGAGCATGGTTTTCACTTCTTCTTCGGTGAAGCCGAAAAAGTCGTTAAATTTTCTCGACAGTAGAGTATATACGCCCAGGTTATTGAGCCCGGAAAAGATCGATTCTTTGGCAATTCGCATAATACCGGTTAGGATACCTTTTTCCAGGTATATGTCGGTGTCTTTCAGGCCCCCGCTTAGGAAGTTCCGTATAAAATTGATAACCTCGTCATAAAAGCCGTAAGTAAAACCGGCATGAACCGGGGCATCGTATTCATCGATCAAAATAACCGCCCGTTCGCCGTAAAACCGGCTTAAGAAAATAAGCAGGTTTTCCAGGCTGTTTTCATAGTCGCTTTTGCTTCCTTTTAGATCGATGATTTTTTGGAAATAATCTCGTTCGTGGGGCATTAATTTTTCGCTTTCCAAAAGGTAGTAATGGTGGGCGTATTCTTTTCTGATCAATTGTTTTATCTTATCCAGGCAGGAATCCCATTCCGGATCTTTGATGTTTCGGAAGGATAAGAAAATAACCGGGTGTTTACCCAGTTTATCCAGGTATTCCTGTCCTGCGCCGGATATAGCCAGGGAATCGAACAAATGCGTATTGGTATCCGTGGATTGGCTTCCTGTTGCTTTAGAGGACGCTTCGGAGCCCGGGGACCATGTGACCGGGCAGCAGTCGTAAAAATACCCCACCATGGAAAGGTTCAGGGTTTTCCCGAACCGGCGGGGACGAGGGATAAGGAGGATTTTATCCCCGTTATCGATGATTTCTTTGATAAACAGGGTCTTATCCACATAGTAATAATTCCCTGTCACCATATCTTTAAAATCCGATATCCCGATAGGCAATTTTTTCATTTTCATCTTTTTTCACCTGGAATTATTATAGCATAATGAAAAATCATTGGCAATAAAACCGCACGCAGTGTGGACATTCTTGCCTGGCACCTTTTTCTCTCATGGGGTCAGGGGAGTTAACTTAAGCGATCCATCAGACCCGGTTCGATCGACTAGCATGTTCTATAGTCATGCTTACCAGGTTGCCATCCCTGTCAAGTTCGATCAAAGTGTTCTCATTTATATCTCTTGTCCCGACGATTTCTTTGTCTATAAAATTCACGAGAAGTGTATTGTTGTCTTGAAAGTATTTAATTTCCATTAAACCTCCTCGGTTCTCTTTTGCAGTGCTATCCGGGATATTTTTTATGATTTAAATATATCTTGAAATCAGCCAAAAGTCAAGATGAACGATATCCTAAAAAAAACCTGGTTTCTCATTTTTTAAAAATTTTTCGCCAGGGATTGACTTTCTTCCTGTAGGTGTGGTAAATATATCTTTCCGAAAAGAGTGCACCAACACGCCCCCTTCATGTAAAAAAACTTGAAGTTAGCGACATCTATGGCTGTGATAAATAATACATATAAAGCAGGAGAATAATAATGAACACATGGAAAACCCAAAACAATACAAGAAAACCGGTTCCAACCCTTAAACGCCTGGGCGGCAAAGCTTCAACAACCGGCTTAATGATTGTTATACTGGTTGCTTCGGTTGCAGTTTCCCTCCTCTTCGGGCAATGGCAATCCCCAAAAGGTTTGGAGGGCGCGGTCAACTGGGGAAATGGGAAAGCTTACTTTTTCAAAGGCAATCTGTACGTTCGTTACGATATTAATTCAGGTAAAACCGACCCGGGTTACCCCAAAACCATTAACAATGAAACCTGGCCCGGCTTGCCCTGGACAACGGGGATAGATACTATGGTGGAGTGGGATAATGGCAAGGTGTACTTTTTCAAGGGAAATCGGTATGTTCGTTATGACATTGGAGCAGACCGGGCTGATCCGGGTTATCCCAAACACATCGACGATGAAAAATGGCGCACTTTGCCCTGGAAAAACAAAATAGATGCCGCTGTAAACTGGGGAAACGGGAAAGTCTATTTTTTCAAAGGCGGTCAATATGTGCGTTATGATATCGGAGAAGACCGCGTGGACGCCGGCTATCCCAAATTCATCAACAATGAAACCTGGCCGGGTTTACCCTGGACCAACGGCATCGATGCGGCTGTGAACTGGGGAAACGGGAAAGTCTATTTTTTCAAAGGCAATCAATATGTGCGTTATGATATAAAAGAAGACCGCGCGGATAAGGGCTACCCTAAAACCATTACCAACGAAAACTGGCCGGGTTTGACCCGGTTATTCCAACAGTAGAGACGCAAAATCTTGCGTCTCTACATGGGGGGCTCGAAAAGGTTCCTGGTCTTTAACCACACCCACCGGACAATACTTTCTTCTTCTGGATTTTAACTTTCCGGTCAAAGGTAACCCCTCGCTGCTCCAGGGATTTTATATCTCCCGGGTTGGAAGATTTATGCGAAGCCCCCAGCGCTATCTTGAAAATATACCCCAATGATTCATCCTTGACCTGGCCGGATGCCGCCGGCTGAGTGCTTGCAGGCACCACAGATGCCGCGTCCGGCGGGAAAAAAGATAACCACTGGTTAATCCCGCCGCTCAATATATACAGGTTCATCACTCCCTGGGCTTTCAATAGTTTATACGCCCGCGTGGCATCCGTTTCACCGTTGGACACCAAAACAATAACCGTGTTGGAAGGTACTTCCGATAAACCTTTCACAAATAAACGGTCATAGACATCATTAAAATCAATGCGCCGCGCATTCTCGAGGTGAAACAAATTGAAATCGGATTCGCTGCGTATATCCAATATAGTACAATACAACATGGGATCATTCATCACTTCCACCAACTCCCCGGGATGAATGTAAACCTCGCGGGCGGTTAAACGCGGCTCCTCTTTATCCTTGATCCAATTCCATTTCTGCCCCGGTGTGGGTTGACCGGAAAAAAGCACGAAAAGCCCGGCAAAAACCAACGCAGCAGACGCCATGACCTTCCTCGCATTGGTGGGATGCTTGGGTATCTCTTTCCACGCCATCTTTTGCCCGAAAAACAACTCGCCCAACTCGGCCCAATAAAACATAGTCAACGCCATCAACACCACCAGGAGTACCGTCAAACCTGCACCGATTCCCAATAAATCGGGTATGATAAACCGGCCCATATACGAGGAATTAAAAAAACCGGTGAAGTTCGGTAAGCTCTCACCGAAAACAAAAGTACCAAACGCGACGCCGACTACAAAAAAGAGCCCGTCGATTTTCCAGGTCGCCGCCGCCACCAAAGATGTACCGGGACAAAACCCACCGACGATAAAACCGACACCCATAATGAGCCCACCGATTATACCGGGCCATAAATACGTGGGATTGACATATAACCGGCTAAAATCCAACAACCCGACGGAAGAAAACGCGAAAATCAACACCATGGCCACTACGATAGCAGTGAACATCACTTTTAACACGGTCATATCTTTGAAATAAAACTGGGCGGATAATTTCCGGGAATCCCCAAAACCGGACATCTCCAACGCCATACCGAAACCGACCCCGATTACCAGGTAAACGAGGTAACCGGCCAATTTCCCCAATACCGCAACGATATCGAAAGGTGCCATTATATTACTCCTTTTTTAACAACAAATAGTTTGTCTTCGACCACCAGGGGGCGACTTTTCACGAAAAGAGCCCCCTGGTGATCGAAAGCACTCTGCATATCTAATTCCATATTTTCCGGACAAAATAAGCCACTGCATAACCGCCCATAAAGACGGAAAACATAAACGCCCAACTGCCGACGGATAAAACGGCTCCGCCGCTGAGTGCTTGACCGGACGTGCATCCTCTCGCGAGGCGTGCACCGAAACCCATAATAGCACCCCCGATAAACGCCAGCATTAATCGTTTTTTATTAGAAATACCCGGGCCTTTGCGAATCTCCACTTTCAACCGCTTATGGATCAAGCCGGAGAGCATTCCGCCTAAAAAAGTTCCCAGGAGCATGAGTACTGCACCCGTGTCTAACGGGTTGGTTTTCCCACCCGCCATTTCGGCAAAATAGGGAACGCGGTCCACATGCCCACTGGAAAAGAGGTCCACGAAAAATACCTGGACGCGCGTAATCGCACTCGATGCGCCCAGGCCGCTGCCTGTAATAAAATACGCCAGGAAAAGGACGATTCCCAATATTGTCCCACCCAGGTAAGGGTTAACATATTTTTCGGTGTTGCTTGCTATCATGTTGATTCCTCCATAGAGGTTATTTTATTTTTCTTTGGCTTTTCGGATGATGGTGCCCACCAGGTCGATCATATTCATATCCATCATGTACCGGTGACTCTTCAAGGCTTCGGAACGGGGCACTTCATCAAAACCGGTAATCATGGCACGAATACTGGAAAATACGGTATGACCGGTGGTGGTGAGGTAAATATGCAGGGCGACAAACGCGAGGAAAAGCCATGAGCCGAAATTGTGAATGGGGGCAATGAGGGAAAGACCGCCGAGGGAACGGGATACAAACTCCCACCGCTCGGCACCCCATATCATCATGCCGGTTATGACCTGGAAAGGCATCAATATATTCAATAAAAAAATGTACGCTAACTGCTGTAACGGGTTTAATTTCCGTTCAACGGATTTTTCTACCGGGTGAGGATGGCCGCGGAATATCCCGTATAAGTAATAATATACCTGCAAAACGACTTCTTTCATGAATACGCGGTTAAAACCGAAATACTGGCGAATCTCTCCGCTGGCGAGGTGATAAAAGAGGGAAAGGGCTGCATTGAGGACCAATATAACGGCCAGGATATTGTGAAGGGATACGGCGAGGGAGAGCCCGAAAAATGTAAATCCGCCGGTATAATGAATTTCCAAACCGGTTAACGCGAGGATAAGCACAGCGACGGCCATGGTCCAATGCCACAAGCGTTCATAAAAACCATACATATAGATTTGTTCGGTCTCGGGTTTATGCAGGGGGTGCTTGAGAGAAAATACATAACGGAGCACGCCGTGCACCAGGATGCCCAATATGACGACGATAAATATCCACAAACCCAACAGGTCCAGCAAACGAACTCGACTGTGACCGAAAACATAACGGCCGGAAGCACTGTCTCCCTTTGTCAATACCAATCGACCGCTTCCATCCACAGCGATATCTCGACCGGTTAAAACGAGGCCGTTGGTTGAGAGTTCGGGGATGATGCCGGCGGGGATGAAACGGGATAAAACGATTTCTCTCCCCAATTGCGAACCGGCCCCGTGACAAGGGGAACAACCCCGTGTCATATGAGGCGTATCCAAAACATTGTGGTTCGCTGAATAGGGTCTCACCGTGCCGGCAATTACCGGTTCTTCGATTCCCAGCACTTGCAGTTTCGATTTCACCGCGTTTATTTTTTCTTCGCTGTCCAGCAGCAGTTCCTCCCCGTCCATGACTTTGTTTTTATTTTTATCGAAGACCTTCAAGATATCCGCTGCATATTGTCCGTTGTCCAGGTAGACCTGGAGCAGGGTATCACGCTTTACCCGCTTTTCGGTTTTTTTCGATTTCCAGTAGAAATGCGTCACCAGGTTGAAAGGCGATATTTTAACCGGACCTGCAGCCGGCCCTAAATCCGTAACAGTGCCGGTACCAGTTCCAGTTCCAGTTCCCTGTTGTCGATTTTGAGATGGAGCCGGTCGATGGGGCAGTAAGTAAGGTTCGTATCCTTCTGTGTATTGGGCGCTCACAGCCGTTTCAAAGTTAGTAACCGGGTCCACGCCGCGGTATTCCACGCGCGGGTTCCCGGAAACAGTAACCACCGTATCGTCGACGGTTTGAAAAGCGGGTCCATAGAGTCGGGGTACGTGACAGGATTGGCAGCTTAAAACGTCCAGGTGACGTTTTTTGTAAGGAAGAAACGCGTGAACCTTGAAAGGATCATGGCATGACGTACAGGATGCCTTTTTAAGCATATGATCCGGCCGTTTCAGGATTTCGCCCGGTGACTTGCTTTTACGCGGGTCCCTCGTCAGATGGGTCAACGCGGCCGGGTTGTTTTCATCGAAAAAAACATCGTTCCCGGCGGAATGACAATTCACGCACGTCATCTGCCGCATCGCGTGCGCATCCCATGGAAAATGAAGTTCTTCTTTATTTTTCAAATTCAAAGCAGATTGGGATAAATCCTGGGGTGAGTAAATAGCCCCCGTATTTTGAGTGAGAAGGTAATTATATAATTGTCGGGGATAATCGTCCGGGATAATCAGCGGGTCGGTGCATAGTTGGACCAAGCCGTGACAAGCCGCGCAGTTCCGGTTGGAAGGCATTTGAATTTGTAAGTGAACCTCGGACGGATCGCCGGTGGCATTCCCCTCTTTAAAATGACAAACCGTACAGTTCTCGTTGAAATAGGGTTTCGTATGACTGTTGTGCGCTTTGATATAGTGGGTATCATGGCATTGACCGCAGGTCACATCGAAATCCACATTGGCGGGAGACGGTGGGGCCTGGGGTTTTGCTTTCCCTGGTGGGATAATAGGCACCGGTTTGCCGTCCTTGTCCAGCAGTGTCACTTTCGGATGTTCCATTTTTTCTTTTCCCGGTGCTGCGCCCAGGAGGCCGGGGAAAAAAGCGGTACTCAAAACAAACATAAAAGCAACAATAGCCATATTTAGCGTTATAAAGGGTTTCAATTTAAATAAGTTTCTCATGGTATCCTGCCTTTTTAGTTCCTGTTTAACCCGTTTTGAAAGCGGCTGCCTGTTTTTTTCGGATCGCCTTCATAGCCCAGGGTTTGCCAGTCCATCCTGGAGTTTTCGCCGTGGCAGTGGCAGCATTTCAGGGCTTCGCTTTTGGGTGAGACCATATGGGAAAGGGGCCAATACATGTAAGTTAGTGCAAAGTCATATTGTCCGCTGAAGGGGATACCTGTAACTTCGGAACCGAGCCGCAGCGATGCATCCCAGTCAAAAGTACTCCAATATCCACCTTCCCCGGAGGTAACCGGCTGGAGTAGGTAGAGGTTGATTGCATCATAGGGCTGTTTTGATCGGTGTATTTTAAAAGGCCATATTTTAGCGGAGTTATCCGTGATATCCCCCATCGGTTTATTAATGAAAGAGACTTGTTCCGGGTCGATTTTATCGCCCAGGAGATAGCGGTGCGCATTGAGATTAAACCAGGTGTATTCAGGAATAACGTCCTGTTGGTAGATGAACTCTCCCCTATTTTTTTGATAAGTAAAGACATCCTCTTTACGATCGGGGTCACCGGCTTTCGACCAATCCCAAAAAATTTTTGTCGGGGCTTTTTTGGCATAAGTCGGGATGTGGCAGGTTTGACAGGCCACGCTGTCGAGGTGTGCATTAATGCGTTGATCGATGTGCGGTGACGCATCGTGACAATCCGTGCAGTCGATCCCGTTTTCATGGTTGACGCTGACCGAGTAGGCTTTACCTTTGATGTTGTGGTTTTTGGTTTTATGACAGTCGATGCAGAGGAACTTGAATTTACCCATGTGAACATCGATATACGATGTCGGGTTAACCAGGGTATGGTCCAGGTCCCCGTGTTTTACGGCCAACCCTCCGCCTCCGCTATTATGACAGGTACCGCAGTTATCGCGGCGCGGGTAACCCACTTTTTGAGCCACGTGCTTCAAATCCACTTCTTTTTTGGGCAAACCCTTCTCGCCTTTCGCATACGTGCCGGTCCAATCGTGGCAAACCAGGCAATCGACGTTTTCTTCCTTTAAAAAATCAAAATCGGCATCTCCCCATCCGTACCCGATATGACACGCGGTGCATTCCGACCAATTGCCTCGAATCCCGATACAGTAATTATTAACCAGGTTTTTTTTACCGATTTTAACCGGTACAGCATGTCCCGGCACCTTTACCGCGTCGCCTTCCCAGTTCCAGTGGGCTGTTTTCATAACGTCTTTCGCGGCGTTGGGGTGACACTCCAGGCATGCACTCGTCACGTCGCCGGGGGTTTTAAAAGGCTTCGTAAAATAAGCACTGTGATCCAGGTGAGTGCGGTTTTTGGCTGCGGAAGCCCAGGGATCCTTCATGGCTTTTACAAGCGGACCGGGCAAAAAAAGCGCCAGCGGAACTCCTATTAATACTGCTAACAGCACAAACCCCAATACCCATCGATATTTATGCTTTCCCATTTTTTACTCCTATAAAAATCATATAATACAGTTGCTGCGACATGGATGATTATTCCTCATGGGGGTTACTATTGGTGATGATTTGATTTTTTTTGAGGGCGATGGAGTGAATAACCATTTTCATCTTTTTGATTACCTCCACCAGTTCAGGTTCCATGAGGGAATAATAAATGAAATTCCCTTTTTTTTCTCTAACCAGGATACCTGCATTGTGGAGGGAATTCAAATGATTGGAAAGGTTGCTCATCGTTATTCCCAGTTCCGACTGGAGCTCGGAAACATTCTTTTTCGACGGGCCGATGATTTCTATAATTTTCAACCGGATCGGGTTAACGATGGTTTTACACACAAAAGCATACTGTTCGTAAGATACGTCGATAAACATGGGGGTATTTTAAACCAGGTGAAATTAAAAGTCAAGTATTTCATGAATTAATGAAATACTAAATTACTTTATCCCTGGAAAAATAAGCCGCTGAAGTCGGCACTTATTGCGAAACGCAGCTCGATCGCCATGAATTGCAGGAAAAAGCGGGGTGGGGTCTTCAATGCTGGAATTAATAACATGTAAGGCTTTGAAATTTTATTTAAAATGAAGCCATATAACGTGGGGATCATGCTATCATTCATGGCACGTGCGAATTCAATCCTATAAAGTCGAATATAGGGTGTCGACAGCCGGGCTATAGGCTTGAAACCAACGTCATGAAACCTTAAAGCCCAAGCATTGAATTTAATCAGCGAGGTGTTTACAGCCATATTTGAATCTTTAACATTCGTCACTCAATCTTTAACATTCGTCGTTCAATGTTTAACATTCGTCACTCAATGTTTAACATTCGTCGTTCAATGTTTAACATTCGTCACTCAATG
>Ga0105104_10000680_pt1 | contig 26165 bp, 22 predicted proteins | sample PPLLaktember2015_3_FD_87034 | JGI IMG/M metagenome (GOLD analysis project Ga0105104, IMG submission 87034) | Freshwater sediment microbial communities from Prairie Pothole Lake near Jamestown, North Dakota, USA - PPLs Lake P7 Core (6) Depth... | ecosystem: Environmental > Aquatic > Freshwater >...
CCGATGGCGAACCCGATGCTGAAGCTGATGGCCGCCCCGCCCATCACATACCCCGGCGGATAGACCGGAGGCGGCGGGTACGCGGGGTACGCCCAGGTCCCGTAAACGACCGTGGGGCTGTAGACCGGGACGTAGACCACCTGCGGCTGCGCGGGCTCGATGCGGATGATGGTGGTGCTCGTTCCGTCGGGCGCGGTGCCGCCCTGCTCCACCTTCACGTTCTGCTGCGACGAGGACTTGAGGTTCCCGGCCTCCATCGCCCGGGAACGCAGCTGCTGGACGGCGAAGAGCAGCGAGTCACGCTGGGTTCGGTACGCCGTCGCGATGTCGCGCGCCCAGTCCTGGTGCTCGCTCAGCATCTTGAGCACGTCCGGCAGCGTGGCCATCGCCTTGACGCTGGCGTCCCACGACTTGTCCTTGAGCGCGGCTTCGAGATCTTTCCCGGAGAGGCTCGGGTGCGCCTTGAGGAACGCCGCGGCCTCGGCGACCTGCTCCGGGCGCGTGGAGGCCTCGAGCACCTGCCCGAGCAGCGGATCCGGGAACAGCGCGATCGGGGAGGCGATGGATTCCAGCGCCTCGGGCGCGAGACCGCCGCCCTGGCTCGAAGCCGCGGCGGTCCCCTGCGGAGCCGCAGCGGCTGGGGCGGCACCCGCCTGCGGCGCGGCAGGAGCAGACGCCTGGGGGGTCGGACCCACCGGCGCTGCGCCGGGCTGCTGCACCGCGACCGGGGCTGGCTGCGGAGGTGGGGCCGGAGGGGCCTTGGCCTGCTCCTTCGAGGAGCCGGCGCAGGCGCAGATCATCGCCGTGACGACGAGGAACCGCCGGGGGATCATGCCCTGCACTCTGCCAAGGAACGCCCCCGCGGGGTGTCCCGAAGCGCATGGGACCAAGGTGCAACAGGCCCCCGGCGGGGGCTACGGCGAGCGCGTGCTGGCCACCCGGGGCGCCGCGGGTGCCTTCTCCTGGACGCAGCCGTGGTCCGCGTTGGACCAGTTCTTCTGCAGCTGCCAGCGAGTGCTCCCGAGCGCGACGCAGCTGCCGAAGCGCCACACGCACTTGTCGGAGATCTCCTCGCCCGACCGGTCCAGCCACCCGTTCCCGTCCGGGTCGGTCAGCATCTCGATGATCTCGTGGGCGGTCACGTTGGCCAGAGCGCGCGTCGGCTGGCTCAAGCCGTTGCAGCTGAAGAGATCTCCCGGATCGCACTGGGGCGCGCCGGCCAGGTTCGGCATGTACGCCACGCGGATCTTCCGCCCGTCCGGGCACCGCCCGCCGTCGTGCCAGGCGCAGAAGTTCGACTGCTCGGGGAACCCATCGGTGAACACCAGGTAGAGCGTGGTCGGGTTGGGCACCTGCCGCGCGTCCTGCAGGACCTGGCACACCTTGGCCACGATCTCCTCGGTGGATGGAGAGTGCGTGGGCGAGGGCGAGGTCTCCTGGATGTGGCCGAGGAACGTCGTCCGCGTAGTCTGGCGCACGTACTGGTCCACCACGGCGACGTAACGCGAGCGGTCCAGCCCGGTGAGGAAGGTGTCCATCCCGGACATCGCGTCCGCCGGGAAGCGCGACGGCTGGCCCCACCAGATGGCGATCATCGTGGCCTCAGGGATGACCGGCCCTCCGAGGTCCTCCAGGTCGTCCCGCGAGAACGGCGCCGGGCCGGCACGGCGGGTGGGCATGATCGACGCGTGGCTCGGCCCGTTCGCCGTCTCCACCAGCGGCTCGCGGGAGTCATAGCCTGTCGCGCCGTAGCAGCCGGTGAGGCCGAGCGAGACGAGCACAAGGCAGACGGAAGCACGCACCGGTCGACCCTCCACGAAGGTGCTCTCCCCTGGGGGGCGGATCTGGGCCCACGGACGCATGTCCGTCAAGCGGCCGGCCGCGGGAGGGAGCCCGCCCGTTCAGTGCAAGCCGGGCGCGCGCCTGTCCGGCGCGAGGCGCGGGGCGAGGCGCATCGCCAGCGGAAGTGTCGCCAGCGCGGTGAACGCCGTCGCCACCGTCGCCCACGCCGGTCCCGCCGCGTCCCCGAGCACGCCGAAGCCCACGGGCGCGACGGCGCCGGACCCGATGACTCCCGTGTAGAACAGGGCGAAGGCGCTCTCCGCACGGGCGCCGGTCCACAGCTCCGGCACCGTCCCGTAGAGCACCGTAGACGTGCCGTTGAGCATCGCTCCCAGCACCGGCAGCATGACCAGCGCGGGCCCCAGCGGCAGCGCGAGAACTCCGAGGATCAGCACGGCCGTCCCGCCCTCGGTCAGCAGGACGGTCCGGAGCAGGCCCAGACGCTCGCCGAGCCATCCGCAGGAGGCCTTCCCCGCGGCGCCACCGAGGAACACCAGCGCAAGCCCGAGCCCCATCGTGGACAGCGAGGCACCCTTCGCCTGGAGCAGGAACGGCAGAAAGGTGAGCAGACCCATCCGCGCGGCGGTGTCCAGCACGCCGATCGCGAGGAGCAGGCCGAAGCCCACCGGAGAGCTGCGCTGGCCCGGGCGCTGGCTCACCCCGAGAACGTCGCTGGGCTCGGGCCGGGGCGGCGGCATGAGCACCAGCACCGCCGCGGCCACCACCAGCCCGAGGCCCGACAGCCCCCAGAGCGCGTGCCGCCACGACGTGGCGGCGATGACCAGCGACATCGCGGCCGGCACGGCTGCCTTTCCGAGGTCGCCGCTGAAGTTGTAGAACCCGAGCGGACCGCGCGCGCCGAGCCCGTAGGCCCGCGACACCGCGCTGGACCCGATGGGGTGCTGCGTGCTTCCTCCGGCGCCGGCGAGGGCCAGCGCCACGGACAGACCGAGGAGTCCTCCAGAGGCCCCCGCCAGCGCGTAGCCGAGCGCGGCAAGCGCGGTTCCCGCGGCGAGCACCGTCCGGCCGCCGAGCAGTGCCGCCAGCCGCCCGGCGGGCATCTGCAGCAGGGCCATGGCTCCGGCGTAGAGGCCCCGGAGCATTGCCAACCGTCCGTAGCCCAGGCCGAACTCGGCCTGCCAGACTGGCAAGAGGACGTAGATGACGTCGGTGTAGCCGTCGTGCAGCGCGTGGGCCAGGCCGGCGACGGCCAGCGTGCGCGGTCCGTGCGTGGCCGCCCGGGCGGAGGCCTCGCCTCCGGCGGTCGTCATGCCGAGCAGTCTACCGGGCGCGGTTGGGAGGAGACACCAGGGGCGACGGCACAGCCGACGAGGACGGCGAGGAGATCAGGACGGCGCGGGTACTCTCGAGGCTGCGTCAGGTCTTCGCCGCGAGGACGTCGTGGCGTTCGATGCGCGGCGGCTCCGCGAGCAGGTCCGCTGCCTTCCCCATGAGCGCCGCCGCCACGCGGCCACCGAGGTGCGCCTGGCGACCATCCTCGGTGGCGAAGGTGTCGAAGATGGCGAACGTGCGCTGGTCGAACCGGACCGCGTACCACTGCACCGTGCCCGGCTCGGCCTGCACCAGCTCGAGCCCGGAGCGGAGGAAGTCCTCCACCGCGCGCTCCTTGCCTTCCTTCGCCACCAGCCGGACGTAGAGACCCACGGTCACCCTGGACTGCGCTCCCATCGAGGCGTTCCTTTCGAGGTTGATGCCCCTGGGACACCGCCGCAGGCCTCCGTTGTTCCCGGAGACCGTGGAGCAACCACGCGGAACGCTCGCTGGTGGACACCGCGCGTGGCCGACGCGCAGCGACTTCAGCGGAAGCCGGCCGGGCACTCTTTGCGGACCAGGGCCTTCGCCTGCTCCTGGGTCGCCGGCCGGAAGCCGCGACGCTGGTGGACCTCCAGCTCTTCCTCCGGAAACTTCACCACCGTGCCCTTCGGATCCACGGCGAAGTACATCGACTCGTACTTCGTCTTCGGACAGGGCTCGGCACCCGGGGTGCCCCCCGAGGCCTCGGAGCAGCCGGTCAGCGGCACCACCGCGAGCGGAACGAGCAGAGCCAGCAGAAGCACTTGACGCGACCTCATGATCGCCCCGGAGCGTACGGGGCCACATGGTTGTGCGTGCAACGAGCGTCATGTCCTCCGGGGTCGTGCTGGCGCGCAGGTGCGCGCGGGGTCTGAAAGCACCACGGCGTGCCGCGCGTCGGATAAGAGGAGCCCTCCCTGCCGGAGGTTCCGCCGACGATGAAATGCCGACCTCAGCTTCGTTCAGCCCTGTTGCTGCTCGTCGTCGGACTTGCCGCCCGCGCGCAGCCGGTGGTGATCCGCGCCGGCCGGCTGGTGGACCCGGCGACGGGAACGGCGAGCACCGGGCAACAGATCCTGGTCGAGGGCGGCGTGATCCGCGCGGTGGGCGCGAGCGTCAGCCCGCCCGCCGGTGCCCAGGTGGTGGACCTCTCGGACCGCGCCGTCCTTCCGGGCCTCATGGACGCCCATACCCACCTCTGCCTGACGGTGGCGACCCAGGGCGGGAAGGGGATCGACGAGCTGCTCCAGCGCCTGCTCGCGTCCACGCTGCTGGAGACGAACGCGCGCCGCGCGCTGGTGGGCGCGAAGAACGCCCGCGACATGCTCGAGTCGGGGTTCACCACCGTCCGCGACGTCGGCAACGCCGGAAACTACGCCGACACGGACCTTCGCCGTGCCATCGAGGAAGGGATGGTTCCCGGCCCGACCATCATCAACGCAGGCCGGATCATCGGCCCGCTGGGCGGGCAGTACCACGGGATCCAGCCGGATCGGCCCGACCTCGGAGAGCCAGAGTACCTCTACGCCGACACGCCCGATCAGATGCGCGAGGCGGTGCGAAGGAACGCCCTGTTCGGCGCGAAGGTCATCAAGATCGTCGTGGACGATCAGCCGTACCTCTACTCGGTCGAGGACGTGAAGATCCTGATCGCCGAGGCCGCCCGCGCGGGGCTCCGGGTCGCCGCCCACGCCGCGACCGAGGCCGGCGTGCGGATCGCCGCCGCGAAGCTGCTCGGCGTCGAGGGTCAGCGCGGCGCGATCCGGCCGGGGATGGCGGCGGACCTCGTGGCCGTACCAGGAGATCCGCTCGCCGACGCGAGTGTGCTGCGGAGGGTGTCCTTCGTGATGAAGGGCGGGAAGATCGTCAAGCGCTGACGGCGCCCGACGAACGCCTCCTCAGCGTCCCCCGGACGGATTGCCCGGGGTACCGGGCTGCGTCTCCGAGGGAGGATTCACCGGCTGTGACCCGGCCGGCCCGGACCCACCCACCGCGGGGCCAAACGCCGGGTCGGGCGGCGCGGCCCGCGCGGCGGTCAGATCGAGCGTCGCGTTCCGGGACGGGGCGGTGATCGTGTCCGCCTCGAGCACCGGGCGCCCCTCGGAGTCCTTGATCATGTGCCCGGTGACCTTGACCTGGGTGTTGGGCGGGAACTGATCGGACACCTTGGATGCCATCGACTCGGGGAAGTGCACCCGCTGCCCGGTGGCGAGCACGAAGCCGTTCTGCTGGCCGCTCGGTCCGGTCGTGTAGTTCTGGATGTCGCCGTTCGCGGTCGCGACCGGACCGCTGAGGGCCGGATTGGGCGCCGTCGCGGTGCCGGACGGCCCGGTCGTGTTGCTGGACGCGCAGCCGACGGCGAGCGCGAGCGCGCCCGCTGCCAGCCAGGAGATGGTTTTCATGTCTGAGCCTCCCGGATGATCGAGGTCCTGGAAGCTGCGCACCGAGGGAAGGCGTGCATCCCCGGGCGCAGGCGTTCCATCCGCTGCGCAACATCGGCTTCCGACCGCCGGAGCAGCCGCCCGTTCCCCCAGCGAGGAACCGGCTCCACTCTCCCGGGCAGTGACCGACGCCGCGACCCTGGTGGAGACGGACATCCCTGCACGCCTGGACCGCCTCCCCTGGTCGGCGTGGCACTGGCGCGTCGTGATCGCCCTCGGCGTCACCTGGGTCCTGGACGGCCTGGAGGTCACCCTCGTCGGCGCGGTGGCCGGAGCCCTGGTCCGGCCGGACACGCTCGCCCTCACCGAGCAGGAGGTCGGAGGGGCCGCCACCGCCTACCTGGCCGGCGCCATCCTCGGCGCGCTCGTCTTCGGCCGTCTCACCGACCTCGTGGGCCGCAAGCGCCTCTTCCTGGTGACGCTCTCGGTCTATCTGGTGGCGACGCTGCTCACCGCGCTCTCGACCGGGTTCCTCAGCTTCGCGCTGTTCCGCGCGCTCACCGGCGCCGGCATCGGTGGGGAGTACGCCGCGATCAACTCCGCCATCGACGAGCTGCTCCCGGCACGCGTCCGGGGGCGGGCGGATCTGGCCATCAACGGAACCTACTGGGCGGGCACGGCCCTGGGCGCGCTCTCTACGCTGGTGCTCCTCGATCCCCGGGTCCTGCCCCCCTGGCTCGGGTGGCGGGTGTGCTTCGGGCTTGGTGCGCTCCTCGGGGTGGCCATCGTCCTCGTGCGCCGGCACGTGCCGGAGAGCCCCCGGTGGCTCCTGCTCCACGGCCGGCGCGAGGAGGCGGAGCGGCTGGTCCGGGAGATCGAGGAGGAGGTCACCCGGAAGCACGGGCAGCTCACCCCACCCACGCGCACGCTCTGGATGCGGCCCGGCGCCGGCCTGGACTACGCCGCCATCGCCCGCATCCTCTTTCGCCGCCACCGGCGCCGCGCGGTCCTGGGCCTGTCCCTCATGGTGGCCCAGGCCTTCGCCTACAACGCGGTCTTCTTCACCTACGGCCTGGTGCTGGGGAAGTTCTACGGCGTGCCGGCCGACCGGATCGGTCTGTACCTCCTGCCCTTCGCGCTCGGGAACCTGGCCGGCCCGCTCCTGCTGGGCCACCTCTTCGACACCGTGGGGCGCCGGAGGATGATCAGCCTCACCTACGCAATCTCGGGGCTGCTCCTCCTCGCCACCGGCTGGGCGTTCGCCCGGGGCTGGCTCACCGCCGAGACCCAGACCTTCCTCTGGTGCGCGGTGTTCTTCTTCGCCTCGCCGGCGGCGAGCGCGGCCTACCTCACCGTCTCCGAGCTGTTCCCGGTGGCGATGCGGGGGCTGGCCATCGCGCTGTTCTACGCGGTGGGCACTGCCGCGGGCGGTCTCCTCGCGCCGGCGCTCTTCGGAGCGCTCATCGCCTCGGGGAGCCGCGTGCAGGTCGCTCTCGGCGATGCGCTGGGAGCGAGCCTGATGCTCGCCGCGGCCGCGGTGGCTGCGTGGCTCGGAGTACCGGCGGAGCGGAAATCCCTGGAGGAGCTGGATACGCTTCCCGATCTGCGCGAGGAGCCCACATCCACTCGCTGATCGTCGGGCGCTCCCGAGTGTCGGCTGCCAAGCAGCGATTTCCCGGATCACTCCCAGCCGGTGCTCCCTCCGGGGGTCGTCCTGACACACTCGACCTGATGTCGGCGTTCTTCGAGGGCCGTTCGGGTGTGGAGGGAGTTCCGGGACGGTCGAGGGGGCTGAGCGGCCCGGTGACCGAGCTGGAGCGGCTGCGGCTGGTCCTGGACACCATGCCCGCGGCCCTGCTCTATGTCGACGCTGACGAGCGGTACGTCTTCAGCAACCGCTTCTACGAGACCCACTACTTCCGGCCCCGACCACCGATTCAGGGACGAACCCTGCGCGAGGTGATGGGCGAGGAGACCTACGCTCGGCTGCGCCCGCACGTCCGGGCCGCGCTCGAAGGTCGAACGGTCTCCTTCGACGCCGAGGTCGAGCGGCAGGGCGGGCCGCCCATCCACGTCCGGGCCACCTACACCCCGGACTTCGGGCCCGACGGGCGAGTGCGCGGGTTCGTCGCCCTGCTGCAGGACATCACGGCGGAGCGGACCCTCGAGCAGACGCTCCGGCGAAGCGAGGGGCGATTCCGGCACGCCGTGGACGGAATGCTGGATGCGTTCGGGTTGCTGATCCCGGTGCTCGGGCCCGACGGCAAGGTGGCCGACTTCCGGGTGGAGTACGTCAACGCCGTCGGCCAGCGGTACGCCGGGCTGCCGCGGGAGCGCTACGAGGGCCACCTCATCACCGAGATCTTCCCCAACGCGGAGGAGTCCGGCTTCCTGGGCATGTACCGGCAGGTCTGGGAGACGGGCGCGCCCATCGTCGAGGACGAGTATCCCTACCAGGGCCCGGGTGAGCTCTACGGCGCGGGCGTGTGGCTCGCGCTGCAGATCACCCGGGTGGACGAGGGCGTCGCCATCGCCTGGCGCGACGTCACCGAGCAGGTGGTCGCCCGGAAGAAGGTGGAGGAGAGCGAGGCCCGGTTCCGGAACATGGCCGACCACGCGCCGGTGATGCTCTGGGTGACCGATCCGAGCGGGGCGTGCGTCTACCTGAACCGGCAGTGGTTCGAGTACACCGGCCAGCCCCGGAACGCCGCGCTCGGCGTGGGGTGGATGGGAGCGCTGCACCCGGACGACGTGGAGAGGGTCCGGGCCAACTTCCGTGCCGCCAACGAGATGCAGGTCCCTTTCCGCACCGAGTACCGGCTGCGCCAGTGGGACGGTGTGTACCGCTGGTTCATCGACTCGGCCATGCCGCGCTTCGATGGCGCCGGCGAGTTCGTCGGGTACATCGGAAGCGTCATCGACATCGAGGACCGCCGGCGTGCCGAGCAGGCGCTCCGCGAGAGCGAGCGGCAGTTCCGGGCGGTGGTGGAGAACCTGCCGGGGCTCGCCTGGAGCGCGCTCCCGGACGGCCATTTCGACTACTTCAACCGCCGCTGGGCGGAGTACACCGGCCGCGCTCCGGAGACGATGGAGGGCTGGGGGTGGCAGGCGGTGCACGACCCCGAGGTCCTCCCCCGGGTCCTCGAGCGCTGGACTCACAGCCTGGCCACCGGCGACTCCTTCGAGATGGAGTTTCCACTCCGGGGCGCGGACGGCATGTTCCGCTGGTTCCTGGGCCGGGTGCAGCCGCTGCGTGACTCGGAGGGTCGCATCGTCCGGTGGTTCGGGGTGGCGACCAACGTCGACGAGCAGCAGCGCCAGGCCGCCGCGCTCCGCGATGCCCTGGCAGCGCGCGACACGTTCCTCTCGGTCGCGAGTCACGAGCTGCGGACCCCGCTCACCCCGCTCTCGCTCAAGCTGGAGATGCTGGCCCGCGAGGCGCGCGCCGCGCTTCCCTCGCCGCTCGCCCAGCGGGTGCTCGGCTACACCGACGCCACCCGCAGGCAGGTGTCGCGACTGTCCAGCCTGGTGTCGGACCTCCTGGACGTCTCGCGCATCGCGGCCGGGCGCTTCACGGTGGTGCGCGAGCCGGTGGACCTGGCGGCGGTGGTACGCGAGGTGGTGGCACGGGCCGAGCCGCAGGCCCAGCGCGCCGGATCGCGGCTGAGCCTCGACGCGCCGGAGAGCCTCGAGATCGAGTCAGACCGGCTTCGCTTCGACCAGGTGGTGACCAACCTGGTGGACAACGCCATCAAGTACGGCGACGGGAAGCCCATCCAGGTCCGTCTGAGCTCGGAGCCCGGCTGGGCGGTGCTGACCGTGATCGACGAGGGCATCGGGATCGACCCGGGGAAGCTCGACGTCATCTTCGGACGGTACGAGCGCGCGGTGTCGGAGCGGCACTACGGCGGACTCGGCCTCGGGTTGTACATCTCGCGCACGGTGGTGGAGGCGATGGGCGGCACGGTGTCCGCCGAGAGCGAGCGCGGCGCCGGCTCGACATTCGAGGTCCGCCTCCCGTTGTGATCGCGGCGAGCAGCCCGGACTCTGCAGCGAGTGGCAGGGCGCGGGGAACGACTCCAGCGAACGGCCCGGACGGTGCAGCGGCGCCTCGCCGCCCTTCGAGGCGCACGACGTAGAACGACGCATCCCGACCCGTCGCGGCCATCCGAAGCCGCGGGAGAACTCCGATGCGACGCCTCCTTCCTCCGTTGCTCCTGTTGCCGGCGCTGGCCCTCGCGGCCGACCCGGCGACGCTTCCCATCACCACCAGCTCGCCCGAGGCCCGCGCGCTGTACCTGGAAGGGCGCGACCTCGTGGAGCGCCTCAAGGGCACCGAGGGACACCTCCGCACCGATCAGGCGGTGAAGAAGGACGCCCAGTTCGCCCTCGGCTGGCTGCAATGGGCGCAGACCTCCGGCACGGCGAAGGAGTTCTTCGCCGGTCTGGACAAGGCAGTGGCCAGCGCGAGCCGCGCGACCGAGGCCGAGCAGAAGTTCATCCGCGCCGCGGAGGCGGGCGCCAAGTCCCGGCCCGCCGACCAGGAACGGCTCCTCGCCGAGCTGGCGAAGCAGTTCCCGAGCGATCCGCGGATCCACGCCCAGATCGGCATCGTTGCCTTCGGCCGCCAGGACTACGACGGCGCGGTGCGCGCCCTGTCCCGGGCCGTGGAGCTCGACCCGAAGTTCACCCTCCCCTACAACCAGCTCGGCTACGCCTACCGCTTCCAGGGGAAGCTCCCCGAGGCGGAGAAGACCTTCCGGAAGTATGCCGAGCTGCTCCCCGACGACCCCAACCCGCACGACTCCTACGCCGAGCTGCTGATGCGGATGGGCCGGTTCGACGAGTCGATCGGCGAGTACAAGAAGGCTCTGGCGATCGACCCGTACTTCATCAGCGCCTACGTGGGCATCGCCAATGATCAGATGCTCGCCGGCAAGGGGGACGAGGCGCGCGCGACCCTGAAGCAGATGCTGGGCAAGTCCCGAACCGACGGGGAGAAGCGCCAGGCGTGGTTCTGGACGGCCGAGACCTACATGCACGAGGAGAAGTGGGCCGACGCGATCCGGAGCATCGAGGAGGAAAAGAAGATCGCCGACGCTTCCGGTGACCTCCTCAACGCGGCCGCGGACGTGAACTTCATCGGGAACATCCTGCTCGGGGCAGGCAAGCCCGCCGAGGCAGCGCAGAAGTTCGAGGAGAGCCTCAAGCTGGTGGACCGCTCGAAGGCCTCGGACGCGGTCAAGGAGGCCGCGCATCGGAACCACCTCTTCGACGTGGGCCGGGTGGCGCTGCTGAAGGGTGACCTCGCCGGAGCGCGGGCGACCTCGGCGAAGTACGCCAACGCGGTCGAGGCGAAGAAGGTTCCCTTCGAGGTGCGGCAAGCCCACGAGCTGGCGGGGATGATCGCGGTTCAGGCCAAGGAGTGGGACACCGCGCTCACCGAGCTGGGCAAGGCCGGGGGACAGAACCCCCGGGTGACCTACTTCACCGGGCTGGCCTGGCAGGGCAAGGGCGACGCGACCAAGGCCGCCGAGTGCTTCCGTCAATCCGCTGACTTCAACCAGCTCAGCGGCGTGTACGGCTTCATCCGGCCGCAGGCGCGGCGCCAGCTCGCGCGGAGCTGAGAGCGGAGCGGGCCGCAACCGACCGCACGGTCCCGTCGCTGTGCTTCGTGGGCGACGGGACCCGAGCGGCGAGCGTGGTTCGCGGTGCGGGCGGCGGTGGAGCCCGCGAGGGCGGTGCGTCCTGGTGCAGCATCACACCGGGACGCCCGCGGCCCGTCCCTGCTCGGCCCCCTCAGCCGCCCTTCTCGATCGGCACGCCGATGAGGTTGCCGTACTCGGTCCAGCTGCCGTCGTAGTTCTTCACGTCCTTGAAGCCGAGCAGGTACTTGAGGACGAACCAGGTGTGGCTGCTCCGCTCTCCGATGCGGCAGTAGGCGATGGTCGCCTTGCTCGGCTCGAGCCGCTTCTGGTCCAGGTAGATGGCCCGGAGCTCGTCCGCGCTCTTGAACGTGTTCTCGTTGGTCACCGCCGTGGCCCAGGGGATGCTGGTGGCCCCCGGCACGTGCCCGCCCCGCTGCGCGGTCTCGGTCATGCCCGGCGGGGCGATGATCTTCCCGGTGAACTCGTCCGGGCTGCGCACGTCTACCAGCGGCGCCTTCTTCTCGCTCGCGGCGAGCACCTCGCTGACCTTGGCGCGCAGCGAGCCGTCGACCGAGCTCACCTTGTACTGGCTGCGCTCGAACTTCGGCACCTCGGTGGTGAGCGGCGCGCCCTCCTCGTTGAGCCACTTGGCGCGGCCGCCGTTGAGCAGGCGGATGTCCTTGTGCCCGTAGAGCTTGTAGAGCCAGAACCCGAACGCGGCGAACCAGTTGCTCGAGTCGCCGTAGATGATGATGGTGTCGGTGTTCTTGATCCCGGCCTCCGAGTTGAGCTTCTCGAAGTCCTCCTTGGAGATGATGTCGCGCTTCACCTGGTCGTTGAGCTGGGTGGTCCAGTCCCATCCGACCGCGCCGGGGATGTGGCCCGCTGCGTAGAGCTTGGGATCGACGTCGATCTCCACGACGCGAACGTTGGGGGTCTTGAGGTTCTGTCTCAGCCAGTCGGTGGAGACGAGGACCTCGGGGTTTGCGTAATCGGCCATGACGCTGCTCCTCTCTCTTCTTGATGACGGTGTGGGTGTCAGCCCCGGCAGTGACCGCGACAGCAGCGCGCGGTCCCGGACACGGGGGCAGGTCGGGTCGGCGGTCGCGCGGTCATGAACGGAACACTCCTCATGGCTCGGCCACCAGGCCGGGCACGTGCTTGAGCATGTTGGATGCGTACTTGAAGACGTCGTCGCAGAAGATCATCACCCCGCACGCCACGGGGGTCTTCCGTGCCGTGCGGCGGGCGCCCTCGAAGATCAACCCGGAGCTGGGGCCGGCGCGCAGGCCCTCGTGCCGGGCCAGCTCGGCGGCAACGGTGTAGGCGAGCTCGAAGTCGATCTCGAGGATCTCGTCGACGAGCTTCGGGTCGTAGAGCTGGGAGACGTCGAGCTCGGAGACGTTGCGGATCCCCGGCACGTCGTGTCCCGGACTGGGCTGCACGGCGATGACCTTCACCTCCGGGTTCTTCGCCTTCAGGAACTTGCTCAGCCCCGTCACCGTGCCGCAGGTGCCGAGCGAGGTGAAGACGTGGGTCACCTTCCCTTGCGTCTGCCGCCAGATCTCCGGGCCGGTGGTCCGTAGGTGCGCCTCGACGTTCTGCTGGTTGGCGTACTGGTTCGGCATCACCCAGCGATCGGCGGAGGCCTTGGCGTGGGTCTTGGCCAGGCCGATGGTGCCGTCCTCACTCCCGGGCAACGGGCAGAGGGCATCCGGCACGACCTCCACCTTGGCCCCGAGGACCTGAAGCAGGACCTTCTTCTCCTCCGGGACCTTCGAGGGCACGACGGCGAGCATCGGGTAGCCGCGCATGCCGGCGATGGCGGTGAGGCTGAGTCCGGTGTTTCCGCTGGTGGGCTCGACGATTCCCCGGCCCGGCCTCCGGGGGCCGAGCTCGCCGCGACGCTCCAGATCCCGGACCATCGCCCAGGCAGCCCGGTCCTTCACCGAACCGAAGGGATTCATCCACTCGAGCTTGGCCCACAGCTGCGAACCCTCCGGAACCAGCCGGTTGAGACGAACGATGGGAGAGGGGTTCTCCTCGTCGGGGAACATCTGGGTGATGTCGTCGTAAACGCGTGCGGAATGATCCATCGGGTGGCTCCTCTAACGGCGAGGGTGCGAGACCGGCAGCACGGGGGCGGGAGAGGCGCGGGGGAACGCGCCCGGCTCGTCGGCCCCTCAGCGACAACAACAACAGAGCGCCCGGGACTGGTCGGTCACCAGGATGCCGCAGGCGCTGGCCGATGGAGACGACACGGGCGGCGGACGCTAGCCCCGTCGCCCGCCGAATGCCAAGCGACTCCCGCTCGCCGTGCAGCCAGGCTGGCTTTCTGCGGCTGCATGCTTCCTGCAGATCCCACCGACGCCAGGCGACGTGTCGCGAGGGATTTCGATGGGTTCAGGACCGAATCGGGTGGGTCAAACCGGGTCGCTGCTGTTGCTCTTGACCCTGCTCCAAGGGGGCAGCGCGTGGGCGCAGGGCACCGTGTGTCACCGGGTCTGGGTCGAGGTGCGGGACAACGATCTCATGGGAAACTCGGAGCTGACCGCCCCGCCCCGCACGCGGTACCCGGGCAAGTTCTGCTTCGTAGTCTACGACCGGAGAACGGCGCGCTTCTCGCTCGAGCCAGATGACCCGTCTGGCAAGCCCTTCGCCTCGCTGGTGCTGCGGCGGAGCAAGCGGGACCCCGCGCCGAACCTGATCTCCTACGGGCGCTCGTCTTCGGACTACGACGAGGACCAGCTCCGCGGCCGCAACGACTTCATGTACCTGCGGACCTATTCCAACGGTGAACGGCACTACGGGGCCACGGTCACCGACCTGACCGGGAGGATCACCCTCAGCTGGAGCGCGGCGCTGAGTCCCCGGGGCACCCGGCTGGACGAGGTCCCCGGGGCGAAGAGCGCGCAGACTGCAAGCGCGCAGGTCGCCCCCGGTGCCTCCCGGCGACAGCCTCCCGGTCCCCAGTAACGGGCAGCCCCGGGGAGCGACTTCGTGTGGCGGGAAGGGTCCCGCCATCGCCTTGCGAATGGCACGAGCCTGCCGCTCTCGAGGTTCTCGCCCGTAGCGGTCGGGCGTGGCGCCGCAACCTCGCGTGTTTCACTTGCGGGCCTCGAGTTGCCTCGGGTGCAACACCGATCTGGACAAGTCCTCGATCTCACTGGAACAGCCCCTGGCATCGGACGTGCTCCTGCGCTGCGGTCCCATGAGCGACATCTCCGTGACGCGGCACGAGAAGGGAGCATGGACGGACGAGGTCTTCGAGGCGCTCGCGAGGCTGCTGGGCCCGGGCAGCGGACCGGGTCGAGCGGTGCTCGAGCACGAGCTGCTTCGCTGTGACCTCCTCTACCTGGCGTGTGATGCGGAGGGCCCCTGCGCCTTCCTGCTGGCTGCACGCGTCCGATTGCCGGTCGGCCCCGAGCGGCGACAGGCCCGGTACCTGGGCCTGAGCGTCGCCCGGAGCGACCGAGGAGCCGAGTCCGTGCTGGAGCGGTTCACCGCCGATGCCCGCGACGAAGAGGAGTCGCGCGGCGTGCGCCTGGTGCTCTTCACGGCCGCCTCGTCGCCGCTGGCCGTCCGGACCGCCCAGGCATTCTGGACGGACGTGCAACCGGCGCCCGACGCCTCGTTCCGCGCGGAGGTCCTTCCGGTGGCGGACGCGGCGCGGGCCTGGCTCGGCGCGACCGGGAGCGCCGAGCGCCCCTTCGTCCTCCCTCGCCTGAGCGGCGGCGGCTCGGACTGGCGCCGGAGACTGGACGACACGAACTCGCCGAGCGGCGATCTCTTCCGGCGGCTGGGCATCGAGCAGTCCGAGGGTGACCGGCTGCTGCTGCTCTGCCGGGTGCCCGGCCGCGAGCGCCTCCTCGACGCACAGGCCGCCTGACGCACAGGCCCCCTGCCGGAGCTGGCGCAGGGCGACCGCCGCCGAATCGTCGGGACTGGTGGTGAGGGCCGGCTACGGCTGCCCCTCGCCGAGGTTGCGAGCAGGTCCTCCCCCGCGCAGCGCGCGGTCGCCCGCGGGGCCGAGAGCAGGGCCAGGAGCGAAACTCCGGCCACGACGAGTCCGGTCGTCGAGTCTCCTCCTCTCGTCTCAGGCGTACGGGCTCCATCGTCCCTTCGTGGGGGAGACGCGCGATGCGTGCGCGGAAGGGCTCACCGTGCCCAGGACGCGGGCCACCAGGTCTGAAGCCCGCACCGCGAGACTGCGACCACGGGCGAGGGAGCCGTTTCGGGCTCGGGAGCGAGGTCGTGAGCTTGCTCGTCCGGGCTCGTTGGCGAGGAAGGGGTGGACGGAGCTTGTCACACGGGCATGAGTCGGGGGGCTGTGCCGACACCCCCTTTCCCTGTCGGCCTCCTTCTCCTCTCCGGTGCTCAGGGCACGGCAAAAGCCCGGAGATTCCTGGCGGACTCACGGGCTCCCACCCCGGCGACAGCAGCTCGGCCCGACCCGTGCATGGAGCCTACCTCGATGCTTGCGAGGCACCTGCCGCTTCTGCTCCTCGGGCTCCTTCCTGCCGAATCCTGGTCATCCTCTTCCCGGGTTTCCGACAGGCAGGTGTCGCAGGGCAAGACGGCGTCGGCGGCGCGTTCGAATGTGGGAAGCGCGGCGAGCTGCGAGGATCTCCGCGAGGCGGAGGCCGTGCTCGCCGAGCAGGAGGTCCGCCTGCTCGACCGGCTCGCCTCCCCCACGGCGACCGCCGAGGAGAGGACGACCTGGAAGGGCGAGCTGATCAACGGCCGTGAGTTCATGGAGAACCTCGACCGTGCGCTCGAGGAGCTCCGCTGTCCCGGCCGGTGACGCCTCAGGGAGCGGGTGTGAGCTGGGACGGAGGAATGACCTCCTGCGCCTGCGATGCGCTGGACCAGCTCAGCCGGACGGATGCCTGATTGGTGTTCTCGAAGTACTCCAGCACCAGCGGGTACTTCTGACCGGCCTGCAGGGCGATCGTGCCGCGGTTCTCGGGGCGCCCACGAGTCGTCCAGTTGTCCACCAGCAGGACACCGTTGATCCACAAGCGGACTCCGTCGTCGGCCCGCATGATGAATGTGTACGTCTCCGAGAATCGAGCCTGGACCTCTCCGCTCCACCGGACCGAGAAGGTGTCCGACGCGATGCCCGTCGCGGGTGAGCCCTTTCCCCAGTCGAAGTTCACCGAAGGATCGACACGGGTCAGCGACGGGGTGCCGCTCAAGCCCACGTTGTCAAAGTACACGCCCTTGAGCCCGGCCGGGCGCAAGGTGAAGGTCGCGGTATAGGTCGCCGCGCTGGACGGCGCGGTGATGTTGTGCGCGGCCGCTCCCCCGTCCGACCACGAGGTGAAGTCATAGACGCTCCCCCCCACCGTCTGAGGAGTGACCGCCGCGATGGAGTTGATCGACCCGACGATCACCGTTCGTGAGAACGGCGTGCTCGACTGGGTCGGGCCCACCGCGATGCCGAGTCCGCTGGGAACGGAGTTGAACGTGAGCACGACGGTCCTCGGATCGAGCCGGACGGAGGTCGTCGCCTGCGCGCCCTGCGAGTCGGTCGCGATCAACCGGAGCTCCAGGTAGGACGGGTACTCGTGGTCCGGCGCAGTGAAGCTGCCGCTACTCACGCCGTTGAAGGTCTGTAGCGCGTGGGTGTGGCAGTTGGAGGGACAGTGGAACAGCACGAGGTCCCAGCGGAGCGCGGACGCAGGCAGGGTTCCCTGCTCCGCATCGGTCGCGTGCCCGGAGAAGGAGACCACCGTGCCTACCGACCAGGTCGTCGCGCTCGTCGGAGAGTCGATGACTGGCGTCGGCGGTGTGTTCACCGGCGTGGCGACGCTGATGGTCGTCGGCGAGCTGATCGAGGTTGCACCCCGAGGGTCGGTCACCCGGAGGCGGGCCTGGTAGGTTCCGGGGTTGCTGTAGACGAAATTCAGCGTGGCGGTGCTGCCGTCGTCGAAGGCACCATCACCGTCCAGGTCCCAGGCGAAGCCGAGCGTCTCTCCTGGAACTCCGGTGGAGGCGGTGCCGTCGAAGCTCACCGTCAGCGGAGCGGGCCCGGAGGTCGGGCTGGCGGTGAACTGAGCCTGCGGAGCCAGATAGGAGATGCGCCGGATGAGCCCCGCGTCAAAGTCCGCGTAGAAAACGTCGCCAGCCGGCCCGGTCTGCAACGAGACGAGTTTGGCCCCGGTCACCATCACCCGCATCTGGGCCGGATCGGGGAGCCCGTTGGAACCGGCCGGCATCACCCAGATGCACCCGCGCGAGTAGTCGCCCCAGAAGAGGGCGTTCCGGTAGAGCGGTGGGTAGCTCGTGGCGGTGTAGAAGGCCAGGCCGGCGATGCTGGAGCTCCCGGTGGGGCAGCTCTCGCCGGACACCACCTGGCTGGCGTGGTTGTACGTGTAGTACGGCGGATTCCACGCGGAGGCACCGGCCGAGTAGAGCGTCTCGCAGGAATCGAGGTTCGCACCGTCGTAGCCGCCCTGCCGGCCGTTTCCTTCGTAGCAGGGCCAGCCGAAGTTCGCGGTGCCCGAGAGCGGATTGACGATCCGGTTGATCTCCTCCCAGGTGTTCCATCCCACGTCGCCGATCCACAGCTCGGACGTCCCGGGCCGGATGGTGAAGCGGAAGGGATTGCGAAGGCCGTAACCCACGATCCGCCGCGCGTTGACGTCGGTGTGCGACGCATTCGGATTGTTCGGCAGGGCGAGGCCGGTGGCGGGCTCGACCCGGAGCACTGCGCCGTCGAGGGATACCGGGTACTGGAGGGGGCGGCGGAAGCTCTGGCTGCGTAGGGCTCCCCCGAGCGCCGTGGGCGGAGTCTGGGCCTCGCCGATCGCCACCGGTGGGTCGCCGAGCGGATTGATGGGATTCCCGTCCTGACCATAGTCGACGAAGTTGAAGCTGGCCCCGTCACCGGAGGTGACGTAGAGCGCGCCGTCCGGTCCGAACGCCAGATCGCCGATCGAGTGGCTCGGGTACTGCTGAGGAAAGCCTTCGATCAGGATCTGCTCGGAATCCGAGGTGCCATCGGCACCAATGTGGAGGCGCGAGAGCCTGCCCAGCGCGAGGCAGCCATCGCTCGTCGCTCCAGGAGGCGTGGGACAGGCATCGTTCCACCGCGGCGTGGCGGATTCCAGCGGAGACTTATCGTACGTGTAGAGCACGTAGACCCACGGCGCGGCCGGGAAGTTCGGATCGAGAGCCATTCCGAGGAATCCCCGGTCCCAGAAGTCGTAGACCTGGGTGCGAAGGTCCGCGACCACCGTCGGCGTCGTGGCGGAGAGATTGGCGTACGACAGCACCCGGCCGTTCTTCTCCGCGACGAAGATCCGACCATCGGAAGCGAACCGGACGGAGGTCGGATGATTCAGCCCGCTGAAGATCGTCGTGTCGCTGAATCCGGTCTGTACCGGAGTGCCGAGCGCGGCGGTGCTGGTCGCGATCGCGGGCCGGAGAACCTCGGCGCCGGTCGCGTCGCGTGGAATGTCGCCCGGACTGCTGCAGGAGAGCCAGAGGCAGACTCCCAGCAGTCCCAGCGGCGGAGGAAGACCCAGCCGAGTCGCACCCATGATGACCCCTCCTGACCGCGCATCGCCGGCGGCGTGCGGAGTTGAGCCACTGCTTCCGGCAATCGAGTCGCGCGAACCGTACATGCGGGTACACCGCCCCACCAGCGACTTCCGGAGGCGGAGGCGAGCGACGCGCTGCTTCAGCGTTCGGGCCGGACCCGAAGCTCGATCCTCGGTACGCGGGTCGGAGAGACCCCAGGGGAACGCCGGTCGAATCGGCGCAGGTTTGGAGCAAGCGCCGTTCCTCAGGGCGGCTTTCCCGTCGCGGGAACGAGCGCGATCGCTCGCAGCGGTCCGCCCGATCCGCCAGCGATCTTCATCGGCAAGGCGATGATCCACGCACCGGTGGTGGGCACCTGATCCAGGTTCGCGAGGTTCTCCAGTCCAGGGACTCCCGCTGCGCTGGCGATGCGATGCACGATGAAATCCTTCGACGCACCGTAGTCGATCGAGGCGGTGTCGAGGCCGAGCGCCGAGACGCGTCGCTGATGGACGAGGTACTCGGCCGACTCCTTTCCGTAACTCGGGAAGTGAAGGTTCGACGCATCGCCCGGTGTGTCATCGCCCAGGTACTGCTTCCGGTCGGGCCAGCGCTTCGCCCAGCCCGTCCGGAGCACCACGATCGCGCCCGAGGGAACGGTGCCGTGCTTCTTCTCCCAGCTCCGGACGTCGTCCACCGAGACCCGGTAGTCGGGATCGGCCGAAGCCTTCGCGCTGACGTCGATCACCACGGCCGGCGCGATCAGCTGCCGGAGCGGGATCTGGTCGACCGTCTTCCCGTCCCTGGCGAAGTGGATCGGCGCGTCGAGGTGGGTCCCGCCGTGCTCGGGCATGCACAGCGAGTTCGAGGCGTAGAACCAGCCCCCGGGGGTGTCGCCGAAGGCGAGTTTCTTCAGCTCGAAGGTCGAAGGCGAGGTTGGCCAGTAGAGGGTCTTGTCATCGAACGGATGGCTGAGGTCGACGACCTTCGCCGTGCCGAGCGACGGAGCGATCGGCATGCTCGGCGCCGCGAGCGCAGAGGTGGCAAGCACCAGGGGGAACCACAGGCCGCCGCGCGCGGCCGCCAGGCAACGTCCTCGGGCTGATTGACTTCGCCGCTTCCAGGCCATGTTCCGTCCCTCCTCGGCGCCACCTTGATGCGGACGAAGAGCGAGAGCAATGGTGAACCCCATGTACACGGGACCCATCATCGATACCGCTTCGAGAGCAGTCACGAACGACGGTCAGTATTCGAGAAAGCCACGATGTCATTGCAGTGAGGTGCATCATGCAGGCGATTCGCGTCCACCACTTCGGCGGTCTCGACTCTCTCGTGGCGGAGGACGTGCCTCGGCCGGCTCCTGGCGACGGCGAGGTGTTGCTGCGCGTAAAAGCAGCAGGCGTCGGCCCCTGGGACGCATGGATCAGGTCCGGGCGGAGCGTCCTTCCCCAGCCACTTCCGTTGACACTCGGGTCGGACGTGTCCGGGCTTGTCGAGCACGTCGGTGCAGGGGTCTCGCAGTTCAAGGCTGGCGATGCGGTCTTCGGGGCAACAAACGCGCGGTTCACCGGTGGATACGCCGAGTACGCAGTGGCGGCGGTGGCCCTGCTCGCCAAGAAGCCCCAGCGAATCGGGTTCATAGAAGCGGCTTCAGTCCCAGTCGTGGGATGCACCGCATGGCAGATGGTCTTCGAGCACGGAGCGGTAGACGCGACGAAGCGAGTCCTCGTCCACGGCGCAGCCGGGAACGTCGGCGCCTACGCCGTGCAGCTGGCCAGGCGGGTTGCGCATGAAGTGATCGCGACCGCTCTTCCGGACGATGTCGCGTATGTCCAGACACGCGGTGCGGACCGGGTCATTGACGCGAAGGAGTCGCGGTTCGAGGAGGTACTGACCGGCGTCGATGTCGTGCTCGACACGATCGGCGGCGAAACGCAGGACCGCTCCTTCGCCGTCCTGAAGCCCGGCGGCGTTCTGGTCTCGGCCGTGGCCGCGCCCGATCAGCAGAAAGCTGCTCGCCACAGCGTGCGAGCGCTGTTCTTTCTCGTCGAGGTCTCATCCCGGCGCCTCGAACAAATTGCGGCCCTCATCGAGGCCGGCGAGCTGACCACGAGCGTAGGCGATGTGCTGCCGCTTGCCGATGCCCGAATCGCCCACGAAATGCTCGCGGGCAAGCCCCACAAGCGCGGAAAGATAGTTCTGACCGTAGACGAGTCCCGATGACGTCCAAACCACAGTCGGACGAACGAAGACCTTCATCACGCGCCCGCTGTCGGCCGGCCTCCTGGTGGCCGCGGCGGGCTCCGGCTCGAGATACCTCCCAATCGCCGGGTCCGGTCTGTTCTTCCTTGGACCCCGGCGCTACGGCGACCGCGAGGTGCTGGACGACTGCGACGCCCGGCCGCGCTGGATCTGCTGGCCCACCAGGAACACCGCAGCCAGCGGTCCGATGAGGAGCGCGGCGAGGAGGATCCACGCCGAGGGCTTCGCGAAGTTGAACGTCCACCCCAGCCCGGAGCGCTTGGGCACGATCAGCCGCGGATCGGCCGCGTTGGAATAGACGAGTCCGCCCTGCCAGTCCGAGGCCGCGTTGGGCGCCAGGCGCGGCGCGCGCGCGACCTGCACGATCACCACCAGCACTGTCACCCCTGCCCAGACCAGCACCGGCGTCGGTCCCCAGAGCGAAGCGAACGCCGCGGGGAATCCACAGAGCGCGACCACCCAGCGGATGGGCTCGAGCAGCCGCTGCACCGCCGCCGTCGTCGCCGGTGGCCCGGTCCGGCTCCCGAGCCCCACCACCCCGTCGATGAAGAGGAGGAGCAGGGCGAGGAAGATCAGCGGTCCGAGCAGCGACAGCGTGGAACGGGCGACGAATCCGTTCGGCTCACCGCTAAGGCCCCAGTGGATGGGCATTCGCTCGGGGAAGCGATCGGCCAGGGCAAGCACCGCCACCGCCGGAGGGAGGAGCAGCAAGTACGGCAACACCGCGCGGAGTCTCATGACCACGACCTCCTCCGGAAGGGATAGCGCCATGGCCCGTTAACAGCCGTGACCCAGGGGTATCGCCGCACCCTCCACGGCAACGCATCAGGCGTGCCGATGGGGATCTCGCCCGACGCATGTTCACTCCCCGGGCTGCCCTCGGGTCCGGGCCGCGTGATACCGACCCCGGGCGATCCTCTCCGCAGCCGACGCGCCCTCAGCTGGCGAGCGTGGCCGCGCGCGGAGCGAGCTGCTCGCCCCGGTTGATCCGGGAGTTCTCGTCGGCCCTCCGGCTCGGAAGAACAACAGGCCACAGTCTTCGAGCTGGGGGCCGGAGGACGAGGGAGAGCACCGTGCTCGGGTCTTCCGCACCCCAGTCGGGAGCTTGGGGGTGCGGGCGGCGCGCGAGGGAAGCCGGCCGAGGGTTCTCGTCGCTCGGCCGCCCCGGTCAACCGCGACCGAGAGGGATCACACCCTTTCCATGGCGGAAGAAGTTCGATGGGTCATACCGGCGCTTGAGCTTTGCGAGTCGATCCAGCGTAGGCGGCCTCGATCCGGTCGTCGCGGCACCCGGTCATCGAGGACGGACAAGTCGCCAGTCCCAAAAAACCCTTGGGCGCAGCAGGGTTTGAACCTGCGACCCCTGCCGTGTGAAGGCAGTGCTCTACCGCTGAGCTATACGCCCCGAACTACAGAGGGCGGCATACGTAAAGGACCCCGCCCTCGCCTGTCAATCACGGCTTCAGCAGGCGGTCCAGCCGCTCCTCGAGCTCGCGAGTCCGCCGCTTCAGCGAGGACAGCTGCTTGCTCACCTTCCCGAAGTCGCTCCTCGCCGCCAGCTGGAGCGCGTGCATCAGCTCCTCCTGACCCCGATCGAGCGCCTTCTTTCCCCGCTGCACGCGTCCCACTGCCTGGGCCACCCACTGCGCGCGCTGCTCGTCAGCCATCAGGCGCTCGAACGCCTTCTGGGAGATTCCCAGCGCCTGCGCCCGCAAGCTGCTTCGCTTCCCCGCCATGACCCTCACTCGTCGATGAACCGGGTCTCCAGCCGCGCCAGCACCCGGGCCGCGATGTCCTTGTAGCGCATCCGCTCGAGGATGGGCTGCACGTCGCCATCCACCCGGAGCCGCCGCTTCAGGATGGCCTCCACCGGGTCCACGCTCCCGAGGAGCAGCCCCTTCCACACCGAGTACGGCGCGCGGATCCGGTACGCCGGCTCGAACTCGTCCAGGTCGTCCGGATCGGCCAGGACGCGCAGCTCGGCCACCCGCCCCTGCTCCGGACGGACCCAGGCCACGAAGTGCACGTCGAGCTTCCCCGCCTCGGCCTCGATCACCAGCCCGAAGTCTCCGCGCCAGCCGCGGCCCGCGGCGATCGTCTCGGGATCGGCGTTCACCAGGGCCATCGCTGACTCGGCCCAGTCGCGGGAGGGGAAGACCGGCATCCGGGCTGCTTACCTCATCGCCGGACGACCGGAAGTCCGAAGGCGACGCGCGAGGGACGCCCGAGGAGCGGCGAAGCGCCGACGTCCTTGCTCAGTCCCCCGCACCAGGGGGACGCCCATCGAAGCGCGCAGGAGCGCGCCAGCGATCGGGCTCAGTCCCCCGCACCAGGGGGACGCCCATCGAAGCGCGCAGGGGCGCGCCAGCGATCCGGCTCAGTCCCGACCGAGGATGCGACGGATGCTGCGGAACAGCCCGCTGTCGGTCTGCACCGGCGAGGCCACCGGCTGCGACCGGGCCCGCGCTGCCTTCTCCTCGGCCAGCAGCCGCTTCAGCGTGTCCGGCGTGTCCCGGGTGGCCAGCGCCACGTGCCGCGGACCCGTGGGCAGCTCCACCACCACCTCCAGGAGGCACTCCTCGTTGAGCCGGAAGTCGATGCGCCGCCCCGCCGCCGAGGCCGGCACCTTCACCGTCCCCAAGTACTCGTTGTCCACGATGAACTCCGAGTCGCCCTGGAAGATGTCCAGCTCGATGATCGGGCTGTCCTCCTTGGGACCCGGGAGCCGGAAGCTGGTGGTCAGCGGGATGACCGAGTTCTTGTCGATGATCTTCCGGAATTTCCCGTTCGCCATCGCGAACCCGATCGGCATCGACAGCGCGTCGAGCAGCGTCACCGCGTCGATGTTGCCCAGCGACTCGGCCAGCAGCGCCGCGCCCAGAGCCACCGACTCGTCGGGGTGAACGCCCTTGCGCGGCGGCTTTCCGAAATGTCGGGTGATCTCCTGCTGGACCAGCGGCATCCGCGACTGGCCACCCACCAGGATGATCTCGTCGATGCTCGACTTGGAGATGCCCTTGTCCGTCAGCACCCGGTCGCAGAGGTCGAAGGTGCGGTCCACCAGGTCCCGGGTCAGCGCATTCAGCTGCTCGCGCGATAGCGGGATGCGGAGGTCGAGCGGCTTGCCCTTCCGCTCCTCGATGTACGGCAGCTCGATCACCACGTTCGGAATGAGCGTCAGGTCGATCTTCGCCGCCTCTGCAGCGTTCTTGATCCGCTGCATGGCGATGGGGCTCTGGCTCAGGTCCACCCGGGTCTGCTGCTGGAACGTCTCCAGCACGTAGTCGATGATCCGGTTGTCGAAGTCCACGCCGCCGAGGAAGGTGTCGCCTCCGGTGGCGAGCACCTCGAAGACGTTGCCGGTGATCTGCAGCACCGAGACGTCGAAGGTGCCACCGCCCAGGTCGTAGACCAGCACGTTCTGGTCCAGCCCCCGGTTGAAGCCGTAGGCCAGCGCCGCCGCGGTCGGCTCGTTGACGATGCGCTTCACCTCGAAGCCCGCCTGCCGCCCGGCCTCCTTGACCGCCGCGCGCTGCAGGTCGTTGTAGTAGGCGGGGACCGAGATGACCGCCTCGGGGCAGGGAACGCCCAGGAACTGCTCCGAGATGCGCTTGGCGTGCCCGAGCACCAGGCCGCTGATCCGCTCCAGCGAGTAGGTGCTCCCCCCGAGGTTCACCGCCACGTCGCCCTTGGGGCCCTCGAGGAGCTCGTAGGTGAAGTACTCCTTGAGCTCCTGCACCACCCGGCTCGCATACTGGCGCCCGATCAGCCGCTTCGCCCCGTAGATGGTGTTCTTCGGGTTCACCACCATCTGGTCCTTCGCCATCTTCCCGATGAGGAGGTCGCCCTTCTCGCTGAGGGCCACCACCGACGGGAGGACGAGGTTTCCCCGATCGGTGGGCACCACCTTGGGGATGCGGTTCCGCACCGAGGCCACCAGGGTGTTGGTGGTCCCGAGGTCGATCCCGACGATGCGCGGCTTCTCGGACATGGGGGTCGAGCCCTCAACTTTACGCGGGGAGGCGTCCCCCTCCAACACTCGGCTGCCGGGGGGTTTCTTGACGGCCGCTTCCCCGCGGTCACCATGGGGCGCCGCCGTGTCTCGCCTGCTCGTCGCCTGTGCCCTCCTCGTGTGCGCCGCGTGCGCCACCACCCGCCCGGGGGTCCCCGTGCCCCCGCCTGTCCAGGAGCCCACGGTCCAGGGAGACCCGGCGGCCAGCGTCGAGACGCGATGGCGAGTGGTGGCCACCGCGCGCCGGCTTCTCGGACAGACCTCCGTCCGCTGGCCCGGACAGACCCTCCCCGACGACTGCAGCGGGCTGGTGCTCGGGGTGTACGGCAGCGTCGGAGTGCCGCTCACCGGTTCCGCCCGCCCTGGAGACAACGGGGTGACCGCGGTGTGGCGGTGGACCTCGGCGCGTGGACGACTCTTCCGCACCGGCCGCCCCGACCCCGGCGACCTGGTCTTCTTTCACGACACCTACGACCGGGACCGCGACGGCAAGCTCGACGACGGCCTCACCCACATCGCCCTGGTGGAGAGCGTCGACTCCGACGGAACCGTCTCCATCATCCACCGCGTGAGCCGCGGGGTGATGCGCTACCGGATGAACGTCGACCGGCCCACGCTGCGGAGCGAGCCCGGCACCGGCCGCGTCCTCAACGACTGGCTCCGCGGCTCCTCCGGCTCGGGGAGGGCCGTGCTCACCGGGCAGCTGTTCGCGGTCTACGGGGCGGTGCTCCCTCCGGCGCCGGACGGCGTCCGCTCCCCGCTCCCGGTTCTCGCCCCGCAGCCCGAGGGCGGCGACATCTGAGCGACCACTCGGCCGCAGCCGCCTTGACCTCGCCGATGATTGCGACGTGAGACCCCCCGACCGTAGACCTCGGCTGCGGCTGCGGTGACTCAGCTGCCCGGCAGCGTCCCCGAGAGCACGTAGAAGTGCTTCCCGTCGGGGTCGATGCGAATCGTCACCCCTCCAACGAACCCCTGGAAGTCCTCGGTGCCCGAGCCGGGCACGACGGTGATCGAGAGCTCCTGCTCACCGTTGGTCATCACCCCGCGGTGCACCAGCGAGAAGCTTCCCTGGCGGCCGCGGACCTTGCCGGTGACGCGCTCCACAGCGACGTAGGCGCCGTTGCCCTTACCCTTCCCCATCGCGGTCAGCATCTCGCCGCGCGACGTCCCCTCGAA
>Ga0105104_10000681_pt1 | contig 26164 bp, 18 predicted proteins | sample PPLLaktember2015_3_FD_87034 | JGI IMG/M metagenome (GOLD analysis project Ga0105104, IMG submission 87034) | Freshwater sediment microbial communities from Prairie Pothole Lake near Jamestown, North Dakota, USA - PPLs Lake P7 Core (6) Depth... | ecosystem: Environmental > Aquatic > Freshwater >...
ACGTCGCAATGGAAACGATTCCAGCTGTTCCAGCCCATCGGGGGTGTCGGGGCCAGTTGCATCCAGGCAACCGGTTTTGCCGCAGGCACCTGGGTCCCTTGCCTTGCAGGAGTCGCGGTGATGCCGGCGCCGGCACCCCACGTCGCGAGCGCCGCCATCGCGAGCGCAACCGCGAGACCGCCGCGCCCCTTTCGCAGATCAGCCCAATTCACTCGTCCCTCCATGGAAGCGCTCCTGGCCGCCGTGCTGCCGGCCGCCGATCTTACCCCTACTTGATGAACCCCTCGATGCCCTTCTTGATCCGGCGCTTCAGCTCTTCCCGGGCCGCCTTCTCCAGCAGCGCGGCGGCATCGACGTCAAACGCAGGCGTCCCGACACGGCCGGTCACGGTGACCGGCACTTCGATCTCGCCCTGCTGATTTCTCAGCCCCGCCAGTTCCCTGACCCGGCGGATCATCTCGTTGGACTCGACCTTCGAAAGGGCGACGACCCCGCGGAAGTCGAGGGCCTGGTCGAAGCCGAGTGTCCCCGCGGCCGTCAGTCGCAACTCGCCGCTTTCGGCCAGGAAGTCGGCCGTCGTCGCGCGGCCGTCCGCCACGTGCCACGTGGCCGACAGCGTGTCGAAACGGAGGTCCTTGACGTCACCCGCGCCAACCTTCAGCGCCGCGTTGACGGCCGCCAGTACCGGAAAATTGTGGATGGCGCCGTTTGAGACGCGGGTCACGACCGTCCCTGCAACGGCCGGCAGGACTGGTACGGCGGCGCCCCCTCGCAGGCGGGCCTGGACGCGCGCCGTGCCGTCGATGGCGCCTTTCGCCGAGGAGTTGGCGCTCACCAACTGGTTCACGTCCACACGTTCGACGGTGCTGTCGAGCGCCCACGTCAGCCGCGTGGCAGCGGTGTTGGCGGTGAGGCGCCCACGGTGCGTCCCGCCATAGGCGTTGAACGTGACGGGATCCAGCACGAGCTGCTGGTTCAAGAGGCGGAAGGGCGCGTTCAGCGCGGTGATCGCGAACGTGCCGAGGCTGGCCCGGCTGGCGGAAACCCGGCCCGTCGCAGAAAGGACGCCGGCGTGATCCACGGTGACGTCGAGGGTCAGCGGCTTGTCGCCCTCGAACGCGAGCGCAGCCGGGGCGGGGGCTCCGATGAGCGCGAACACCTCCGGGAGATCCGTCGGCGACAACGACGTCCACGTGAGGGAGAACGTCATCCCGCCCGTCCCGATGCTGCCATTCCCGGCCAGGGACGAACGTCCCAGGCTCGCGGTCAGGGACTCGACTGCCACCTCCGCACCACTCGTGCGCATCGTAGAGGTGATGTCCGCAACCATCGCGCGGGCGGCCACCGCACCCGGCGTGCGCTGCTCGTTGGTGACCGTGACCCTTCCGTCGGTCAGCAGGATCTCGTTCACGTCGAAGGCAACGGACGTCCCCCGACCACCCGCTTGCCGGCCGCCGGCGAGCGCGGGAATCGGCAGTTGCCACCGCCCGTCCGCGTCGCGCCTGACGTCGAGGGCGAGGCCGACGACCTCGACCCGCTCGATCACCATGGGCGACGAGAATACCGAGGACAGCCGGGGCTTGAGACGCAGCGACCCGAGCGACACGCCCGGCGACCGGGCGGGACCAGCGGCGTCGCCGATCCTGATATGGCGGCCCTCGACCCCCGGCGGGAAGAACGACAGGTTCATTGTCCCGATCGTCACCGGCTGGCCCAGCGCCTCAGTGAGTCGGGTCTCGGCGACGGTCCGAAGGTGGGCCGGATCGAGCGCCCGCCAGACGAGCCAGCCCGCAGCAACGGCGCCGAGCACCAGGACGACGAGCGCGACCAGGCAGCCGCGACGAGGCAGAACCGCGGGCATGACACCTCCCCTATCCCCAATTCCCCATCGACGAGTTCGCCTGGTGCGATTCCGGTCCGCCCGGGCTTACACTCGGATCATGGCCAAGAAGAAGGTGACGCGCCGGAAGAAGGTCAAGCCGGCGTCGGTCGGGCCAACGGCGGCCGAAACGCGTCTCGAGCAGGCCGGACCCCTCGCCGCACTCGGCCGCGAAGTGGACGACGATGGCGGCGCGGTGCTCGGCTCGTATCGGGACCCGTTCGGCGGGCACGAGATCCTCGTGGCGGCGCTGCCCATCGAGAAGGTGGAGCCGACGCCGTACCAGCGCGACGCCTCGGAACCGCACGTCAAGCGCCTGATGACGGTGATCGAGAAGATCGGCGTCTTCCTCGATCCCATCATCGCCGTACGGCAAGACGATAGCTACTGGACGCCGAACGGGAATCACCGCCTCCAGGCGATGAAGCGGCTGGGCGCAAGGTCGGTGGTGGCCCTCGTCGTGCCCGACGCGTCGGTGGCCTTCAAGATCCTGGCGTTGAACACCGAGAAGGCCCATAACCTGCGGGAGAAGTCGCTCGAAGCCATCCGGATGGCGCGCGAGCTGGCTCGGGGCGCGAAGGCGGACGAGCGTGACTTCGCGTTCGAGCTCGAAGAACCCTCCTATCTGACGCTTGGCTTCTGTTACGAGCAGCGGCCGCGTTTCAGCGGCGGCGCGTATCAGCCGATCCTGAAGCGCGTCGAGGACTTCTTCGACCAGCCCCTCTCGCGGGCGCTCGCGACGCGTGAAGCCCGGGCGACGAAACTCCTGGCACTCGACACCCGCGTCGGCAGCGTCGTCGAGCGGCTGAAGGACAAGGGGCTGAAGAGCCCCTACCTCAAGCCGTTCGTCGTCGCCCGCCTCAACCCGATTCGGTTTTCGAAAGCCACCGAGTTCGACTTCGACGAGGTGTTCGACAAGATGCTCGCCTCGGCTGGGCGGTTCAACGTGGACCGGGTGAAGCAGGAAGACGTGGCGCGCGCCGGCGGATCACCCGGAGGCGCGGACGACGTCTGAGGCTGCCCGACTCTGGCTCTCGGCTGGAGCCAGCGACGGCCGGCACGTAGGCCGGCCTCTGCGGTGCCTCTGCCTGCTACTCCGCCCCCCACCGACCGCTGACCGCCGACCGCCTGCCGCCTGCCGCCTACCGCCTACCGCCTACCGCCTACCGCCTTCGGCCTTCTGCGTCAGTAGACGCCCACCTGGTCGAGCACGAGTTCCACTTCCAGCCACCACTTCGGCTTCCACACGACGTGCACGGGAATCCCGGCCAGGTCCCCGGCGGTTCCGAAGTCCAGCCGGAAGTCCGTCTTCCCCCCTGTTTTCTGGTTCGTGACGCTGAATTGCCCCTCGACGATCTCCTTGAAGTCGTGGCCCTTGAAGGTCGCCGACGCCCGGTGCTTCGATTCGGTGAGCGTCATCTCGTAGGGGTTCGCGTTGTACAGGTACTTGAAGCCGCGGCCTTCGATCCGGGGACCGGTACGGCCTGACCGGTGCCAGGCTACGCTTGCGTTGACGATCTCGGCGATGGTCCCCAGGTAGCCGCCCCGCACGCCCGGCGGCAGCCGGAAGGCGCGCTGGGCCGCGTCGTCGGCCGAGACGAGCGGCAGCAGTTGTTCCAGCTCGCGGTACGAGAGGTCCTGGTCCACCGAGACGTGCGAGATGGCGGTCCGGCCGCTGTCCCCCGTGACCTCCGAGCGAATGGCTTTGTAGACGAACCCGCCGGCCTGGCGCTCGCGCTCGATGCTGCCTTTCGCCTCCTCGAGCGATTCTTCGTCCGACGCCTTCATCACGCCAAGCAGGAGTATGCCGGCCGCGTTCTTTTCCTCCGACAAATACCCCCAGCGGTTGATCCTCCGCGGGGCCCGGTTCGGGTCGGAGCCGACCGTCATCTCCCACCCGCGCGCGCCGTTCGGGCCCTCCCGGAACTGAACGCGCGCGCTGCCGACATTGTCGCGGCGGATCCAGAACACGAGGAGCGGCCGGACACCGGCGTGCATGGTGTACCGGCGGTCGCCGACGAGGGCGAGGTGACGCGCCGGAAGCGAAACCCGATCGGCCACCCGGCCTGGCTCGGCGCGGCGGCCCGCGTGGCCGTTGGCCGAAACAGCCAGCGCGAACCCGGCGGCGATGAGCAGGGCGGCCGTCACAGGACGCTTGTTCATGGCTTGCGCTCCTACGGGGAACAGTAACAACATATGATGCGTAGAAAGGGGCGGCAAGTGGTCCCACCCGTCAGGCGGCGGGCGGCACCTCGTCGAAGCTGAACCGGTCGCCGCACGGCCGCCCGCGGCCACCGGACACCAGGCGGCCCCCAACCGCCAGAGGACACATACGATGCCCACGTTCAACAGGCATGCCGACGTCACCTGGGAGGGTTCGCTGCGCGAGGGCAAGGGCGAAGCCCGTGCGGGTACGGGCGCCTTCACGCTGCCCATCACGTTTCCCTCGCGGATCGAGGACCCCCTGGGCCGGACCAGCCCCGAGGAACTGATTGCGGCGGCGCACGCGTCGTGCTACGCGATGGCGCTGAGCGGGGCGATGGGGCGGAAGAACATCAGCGCCACGCGCCTGCAGGTCCGGGCGACGGTCACCGCCCTGCTGGAGAACGGTATCAGGATACAGTCCTCGCGTTTGGTCGTCACCGCCGAGGGGCTGCAGGGCATCGAGCCGGCGGCCTTCGCCGACGTCGCGCGCGAAGCCGAAGGCGCGTGCCCGGTGTCCAACGCGCTTCGCGGGTCGCTGACTATCGAGGTCGAGGCGCACACCGCTTGAGCCGGACAGGAATCAGGATTCAGGATGCGGGCGTCGCGGGCGCCTGCGGTCTTGAATCCTGAATCCCGAATCTCGAATCCTCATGCAACTTCGTCTTCCCTTGTTGCCGCCGCCCGGCCCGACGCGGGGTGACCCGGCGCGCGAGGTCATCGTGGCTGGCCGCCGGACCGTCACGGTCACCTTCGTACGGCACCCCCGGGCGCGGAATTACCTGCTGCGGGTGGAGCCGGACGGCGGCGTGCGCGCGACAATTCCCCGCGGTGGGAGCCGTGCGCAGGCGGTACGATTCGTCCGCGAGAAGTTGGACTGGATTCAGCGCGAGCGGTACCGCGCCGCGGTGCAGCAGGCCGCTGGCGGCTGGGTGCGAGAGGACCAGGTACTACTGGACGGCCGGGAGTGGCCCGTTACCCGGCCGGACGCGTCCGACGGGCCGGATGTCGTTCGGTTCGCGGACCACGAGGTGCGCGTGGGCGCCCTGGCTGCCGGCAGTTCCGCAATTGTCAGGGCCGTCGAGACGTACTTGCGGCGCGTGGCCGCCTCCACGCTTCCCCGGCGGCTGCTGGACCTCGCGGCCCCACTCGGCTTCCTGGTCACCGGCGTCACGGTACGAGACCAGCGGAGTCGCTGGGGATCGTGCTCGCCCTCCGGGCGGATCTCCCTCAACTGGCGCCTGATCCAGGTCCCGCCGTCGGTTCGGGACTACGTGCTGCTCCACGAACTCGCGCACCTGCACCATCCGGATCACTCGCGGCGGTATTGGAAGGAACTCGAGCGGATCTGCCCGTGGCACCGGGAGGCGCGGGCGTGGTTGCGCGCAAGCGCGCGACCCGCCTTCCGCCCTCCGCCATCCGGCTGACGGGGCGCCGCTCTGAGAGCCGCCGTCACCCCTTGGAACTTTTTCTCGACTGTTTGCGTCCAATACACCAGAACTTCCCATCACAACACAGGCAGGCCCGTGGGCCGGTGCCGGCGCGAATCAGTGGCGGGGTACGCCGTTCTGGCGGTCCCCGCCGGTCGCGCAGCGAAGCGAGGTGTCTCGTGAAGCGAATCTGGACGCGCGTGTCGATCGCGCTACTCTTGCTGTTGGTCGTCGGCGCGGGCGTCTCCCGAGCGCAGAGCGTCCGAACGGACATTCCGTTCCAGTTCTATGCCGGCGACAAGGTCATGCCGGCAGGCAAGTACGAGATCGCGAGGAACGCGGCCGGTCCCATCACGCTCACCGGCCCCTCGAACGCCAGGGTGATGATGTCGGTGCTGACGTACCTGGGCCGGCACGACTCGGATGCCGAGCCGGAGTTGATCTTCGACAAGATCAAGGGCGAGATGCACCTTTCGGAGATCTGGCTCCCCGGCCAGGACGGGTTGCTGCTGCTCGGGACCAAGGAGCAGCACGATCACGAGGTGCTCGGGCCGGGAAGGAAGAAGAAGTAGTCGCGATTCCGGTATTGGATTGGGGGAGAAAAGGGGCCTGGCCCCATTCTCCTTCGGTCTCGCAACCCGGGCGGGTCAGCGCAGCGACAGGTCCCCCGCGGTCAGCCGCACCTTCATCGTGTAGGGCCCCGTCCCCTCCTCTGCAGCTCTGCATGCTGCACTTGCATTCCGCATTCTCCATTCTGCATTTCTGCAGTCTCCATTCCAAATTCTGTGGTCCGCATTCTGCATTTCAGCATTCTGCATTCTGCATTCTGCATTCTGTATTCTGCCTTCCCCGAAGGTATACTCCACCCCTCAATCGAGGAGGCGTGAATGGGTGGCTTCTTCGGGGTAGCGTCGAGCACCGACTGCATCGCGGATCTCTTCTACGGCACCGACTATCACTCGCACCTCGGCACGCGGCGGGGCGGGATGGTCACCACGGCGGGGGGCCGCTTCAAGCGGACCATCCACGACATCACCAACGCGCCGTTCCGGACGAAGTTCGAGGACGAACTGCCGAAGCACCAGGGCTCCCTGGGACTCGGGGTGATCAGCGACTATGAGGACCAGCCCCTGGTCATCGGGTCGCACCACGGCGTATACGCGCTCGCCACCGTCGGGCGCATCAACAACCTGGACGCGCTGGTGCGGCAGGCGCTCTCGACGCGCCGGACCCACCTCAGCGAGTTCAAGGGCAACGAGTTCAACCCGACGGAGCTCGTCGCGACCCTGATCAACCAGCAAGAGACGCTCGTCGACGGCATCCGGTGGGCGCAGGAGCAGATCGACGGCTCCTGCTCGATGCTCGTCCTCACCGCCGACGCCGTCTACGCGGCCCGCGATCGCCTCGGCCGCACGCCCGTGGTCATCGGCCGGAGGGACGGCGCGTGCGCGGCAACGCTCGAGAGCAGCGCGCTGCCAAACCTCGGGTACGAGCCGGTCCGCGATCTCGGCCCGGGGGAAATCGTCCGTCTCGAGCCGGGCGCTGCGGAGACGGTTGCGCCGCCCGGGGACCGCATGCAGATCTGCTCGTTCTTGTGGATCTACTACGGCTACCCGGCCTCCACCTACGAGGGCGTGAACACCGAGAGCGCTCGCAACCGCTGTGGCGAGGCGCTGGCCCGGCGCGATCACGTGGAGGTGGACTGCGTGGCCGGGATCCCGGACTCTGGAATTGGCCATGCCATCGGCTACTCGACCGAGTCCGGTGTGCCGTACCGGCGCCCGTTCGTCAAGTACACGCCCACGTGGCCGCGCAGCTTCATGCCGCAGGAACAGCGGGTGCGGGACCTGGTCGCGCGGATGAAACTGATCCCGATTCGCGACCTGATCGCCGGAAAGCGAATCCTCTTCTGCGAGGACTCGATCGTACGCGGCACCCAGCTGCGCGACATCATCACGCGGGTGTTCGATCACGGCGCGCGCGAGGTCCACATGCGGCCCGCGTGCCCGCCCCTCGTTCACGGCTGCCGGTTCCTCAACTTCTCGCGCTCGCGGTCCGAACTCGATCTCGCGGCCCGCCAGGCGGTCAAGGAACTGGAAGGCGACGCCAACGCCCACCTGGATGAGTACGCGGACCCCGAGACCGCTCGGTACGCCGCAATGGTCGAGCGGATCCGCGAACGACTTGGCTTGACCACGCTGCAATATCAGCAGCTGCCCGACATGATTGCCGCCATCGGCCTCCCCCGCGAGCAGCTGTGCACCTTCTGTTGGAACGGAGACGACGGGGGCTGCCCGCCCCCGGACTTCACGCTACGGTAAGGTGGCTCCTGGCTTCTGGCGAGCCGTGCCCAACTCGGAGGCGGCGGGGTTGGCGACCGGTCGGGGTGGAGGGCGCGCGCAGGACTGCCCTACGCGCCGGGACGGCTAGCCGTCTTGCGAAGCGTGCGGGTCACGCTGCCGGCCGATCCGTCCTCGAGCTTGATGATGCCACGCAAGAGGTAGTCGCCCGGGGCGAGGGCTCCGAGGGGGACGGTCGCCGTCGCAACCACGCGCCCCTCCCCCGCCCGCGACAGCGCAAGCGGCAGCGTCAGGAGTGCCGGGCCCTCCGCCTGCCGCGCGAGTTCCAAGGTCGCCGACAGCCCGAGGCCTGCCTCGCCGCCGTAGATCTCGAATGACGCGATCGCGGCGGGTTCAGCCGAGAACTCGAGCTGCGGGGCCACACCCTCCGGCCGCGACACCCCGATCATCAGCGAGCCCAGCGAGAGCGGCCCGACGGGCACGAGTCGCAACTCGAGGAGTTGATCGACGACGCCGGGCCGGCCCGCCGCGTCCACGGCTGCCACGCGAAGACGGTAGGTGCCTGGCGGCGCGGTCATCGCGCCCAGGAGCGGCCGGCGGGCCACGTCGGAGGCCGTCCAGCGAGCGACGATCCGGCCGGTTGGCGCGAAGAGGACGGCGGTTGCGCCGGCGAGGGGGACGGCCGCGCCGGCGGGTTCCACGACGACGCCCGCGCGGAGGCGATCCTCGCTCTCGCGCACGACGAAGCCGGCGGCGCGCAAGGCCAGGTCGCCCGCAGGCTCGCCCGAGAGGAGGACGTCCTCGAGCACGCGGCCAATCGAGCGCCGGCCGGTCTCGAAGGTAATTTGGGGCCTGGCGCGCACGGTCGCGCCGGGGCGCGTCACGCGCACGTCCATGGGCCGGCTCCGGCCGAGTACTTCGCGGCTCTCCGGCTCGAGGTCCGCGACGTAGTAGCCAGACGACTCCAGCGCAACTCGATCGAGCGACGCCGTGCCCTTCGCGTCGAGCGGGAGGCGGACCCCTTTCGTCACACCGGCCAGGTGCTCGATCCCCTCGAGGGGATTGTCGGACCCCAGGTAGTCCCGGCCCCCGATCGTCTCCTTCCAGCCTTCCGCGCTCACCTTGATGTCGGCCGGCTGCAACAGGTAGACGTTGGCCCTCGCCGCCCCGGCGCTCTCCCCGATCCACTTGAAGTGGTCCACCAGCAACTCGCCCCTGCCGGGGGGAAGCGCCATCGGTGCGTCGCGGCGCGGCGCCGCCAGCCCGGCCGTGAAGAGGATCACGGTCAACGGCGTGCGGCGCCCCGCCTGGCCCTGCAGAAACGCCTGCAGGGTTTCGAGGAAGGTCCGCGTCCGCTCGGCCATTCCCGACCCCGTCTCCCCGCGCTCGCCCTGCCCGATCAAGGCCGCCATCGCCTGGCGGATGCGTTCCGGATCGGAGGTGAACGGCGCCTTGACGCCGCCGTAAGGGAGCGCCAGCACGAGCGTCCGATCGGCAGGCGTCAGGTGCGGCAGAAGCCCTTCGACGCTGTTCCTGAGGAGGGATTCCCGGCCGGCGACGAGGGACAGTTCGTCCACGAGCAGCACGAAGGACCGGCCGGCCGCCGCGCCCTCGTTCGTCGCGTACGGTCCCGGCAGCGGCGCGACGGCGGCCGCCGCCCCGGGCGATTCGGGGCCCGCCGACGCCTGGCGCGCGCTCACCCGGCGCAGCGCCAGCACCTTCCGGGTACGCCCGTTCAGCCGGACCTCGATCTCGCCCGGCTGCAGGTCCTCGACCGGTGTGCCGTCGGCGAGGACGGCACCGAAGTCCACGGCCAGACGTGGGCCGCCCGCGGGCGGCGGCCCTTGCGGCGAGGCCGCGCGGCCGCCGGCCGCGATGCCCGCGATCACGGCCAACGCAACGACAGTTATGCGCGTGGAGGTGGACACTCGCGGCTGCCTCTTTGTCAACGCAACCCCTCGTCGTGTCGTCCGCCTGCCGCCTTCCGCCTCCCGCCTTTCGCCTGTCGCCTGCGACGGCAGCCGGCAACGTAAGACGGTCACGCTGCCGGCTGCCCGCTGCCAGCTGCCAGCTGCTACCAGTTGAACCGGATCATCAGCTGGCCGATCCGGCCGCCCGGGTCGTAGGTGTTGCTCATGTCCTGGTACGCGGTCGTAATCTGGAAGATGTTCGCGGCCGAGCCCGGCGACGTGCCCGTATCGAACGAATCGAAGTTGACGTTGTCGAACAGGTTCAGCAGGTCGGCCCGGACCTCGATGTTCATCGGGCCCTTGATCGGGAAGCGTTTCGTGAACCCGACGTCCACGCGCGTGAACCACGGCGTCAGCAGGATGGTGTCCCGCGGCGCGCAGTCCCCCGCCCTGACCTGGACGCACGAACTGGAATTGGGCGGTGCGATGTACCTTCCCGTCGGCGCGCCCAGGCTGGTCGAGTATCCATCAGGCGTCGTCGTGCTCGTGCTGTAAGCCCGCCGCGTGTTCAACCGTACGTCCTCGGGCAGCATCCACACTTCAGTGATCCCCGACGTCGCGTTCTTCGTGTAGTAGTACTTGAACATGTCCTGGAGCTCGTCGTGCGTCATCCCGACCAGCCGCACGTTGCCCATGTCCACCGCGCGCTGCTGGATGCGGAGGACGCCGTTGAAGCTCCAGCCGCCGGCGATCCCGTTCATCACACCGCTCATCTTGCTGCCGTACCGCTCGCCGTGGCCAACGGGGATCGTCCAGTCCCACTGGCCCTTGATGGCGTGCCGGATGTGTGCGCTGGTCGCCATCGCCCGGCCGAAGCTGAAGCCGTCGAAGGCCGACCCTCCCTCCAGCGCGTACTGGTAGTTGATGTTCGCGGAGAGCCCGCGCGACAGCCGCCGCCGCAGGTCGATCTGGAGGGCGTGGTAGTCGCTGAACGCCCCACTGTCGGTGACGTTCAGCTCGTCCACTTGGGGATTGACGACAAAGAAGTTGGCTGGGTAGCCCGCCTTGGCAGCGTTGCTCCGGCGCGTGGCGTTGCCATCGAGATCGGTGGCCGCATCCACGGGCCGCGCGTACCCGGCCGCCAGCCGGCTCGCGAAGGTCGTGCTCGCCCACGTAGAGGTTCCCCCGGTGTAGGCGGCCGGGTTCGTGAAGTCGGCCCGGCCGTTGAAGTAGGCCAGGTAGATGGGCAGCGGGTTCGTGCCGGTGCCCGGCCCGAAGTACGCGAACGAGCCGGCGCGGCTTCCGCCTGCGGCGTTGTTCGCGGCCAGGTTGGCCATGGCCGACTTGAACTCGTTCATGAAGCCGTTGGCGACCAGGTTCTCACCCCGGATGGCGTTCCAGTCCAGCTCCGACCACTGGTTGGTCCCCTTGGTGCCGACGTAGCGGATCTCGACCGCCATGTCCTTGGTGATCGCGCGCTGCAGGCCGATGTTCCACGTCTGCGCCCTGCCGATCTGGACGTCGGGGGCGAAGGCGTACATGTCATCGGCGCGGTTGGCACGGACGGGAATCGGGTAGGTCGGGGACTCGGGGAACGGCTGGTTGTACAGGCGGTCCTTCTGGCTCAGCAGGACCGGCCAAGTCTGGCCGGGCGGGACGAGGCCCGTGTTCTCGTCGCGGCTCAAGGACAGGATGCTGCCCGGGTTGGGGCCGTAGACGCCGGAGAAGATTGCCATGCCCTGCCGCTCGTAAGCGATCGACCAGCCGCCGCGGATGGTCGCCTGGTCGGGATCGCCGAGGAGGGTCCGCAGGAAGCCCGCCTGCACGTTGGGCCGCCAGGCGACGCTGAACGAGGGGGCGACGTTGTTCCAGTCGGTGTCGTAGCCGTTCGTGCCCTCCTTCAGCTGGATGAACTCCGGCACGGCGCCGCCGGTCGCCCCGGGCTGCAGGAAGTTGCACTTGCTGTACATCCCGCCGTCGCCGAGCCCCGACATGCCGCAGACGCTCGCCATCGTGACGGCGGACATCGTGCTGTTCCTCGCCGAGAACGGCGTCTGCACGTCCCAGCGAAGGCCGCCGGTGAGGGTCAACTCCGGGGTGATCTTCCAGGAATCCTGCAAGAACGCACCGTAGACGCCGATCTTGCCCTCCCGCACCCGGATGCCGAAGGCCGTGTATTCGTTGGTCTCCGGATCGAGCGCGGCCTGCCCCGTCACCGATCCCACTCTCCCCGTCAGCAGCGCGTACAACGCGCGCGCGTCGGTGAGCTGGCCCGACGAGGCACCAGGAAAGTTCGTGGTGTTGAAGAGGGGGACTGCGGGATCGAAGTTGGTATTGAAGCGGAGGTTGATGCCCGGGACCACCTGCTTGCCGTTCTCCTCCGCGGTGTTGATCAGGACGGACCCGCCCATGGTCACGCTGTGGTCGCCGCGCTGCCACGTGAGGTTCTCGTCCAGGCTGAAGGAAGGCGCGGCGCGCCAGGTCGGCGCGTTCCGATACCACCAGTTGGTGAGGCCGAGGTCGGCGTCCAAGTCGATCGCATAGCCGCCCTGGTCTGCATAGCTCTGCGGGCCATTGGCCTTGTCAGACCCGAACCGCGAGTAGCCGTAGAAGGCCGTGAGCCCTCCCCGGATTTCGTTGACGACGTTGTTCGTCAGCGCCGACCGCAGCGAGACCGACATGAGCGGCCGGGTGGAGGTGTAATCCGCGTAGTTGGGGGCGCCGGGGAAGCGACTGTCGTACGCGTTGAGGTAATCCGGGTCCCGCGAGGCCGAGATGACGGAGAAGGATCCCCCCAACCGGTGCCTGTTCGTGAGGTTGTAGTCGAGCCGGATGGTGGGCTGGTGCTCGAAGAGCTTGCCCGGGCTGAGCCAGACGTACTGGTCGAGCAGCGGATCCGACGTCGCGCTTCTCGTGCCGGTTGTCGTCATCGACGACTCGATCTTCCCGAGCAGCGACATCACCATCGGGTCCTTCGCCGAAATCTGGCCGTTCCTCGCGGCGAGTTCCAGGACGTTGACCTCGCAGGTGCCCGTCTGGCACTGATACCGAAAGACACCGTTGAGCGCCGCCGGGTTGAGCACGGTCCGCGTGCGCGTGAAGCTGTTGGGGAAGCGCAGCTGCTCGTAGTGGAAGAAGAAGAACGCCTTGCTGCGCCCGTCGTACAGGCCGGGAATCACGATGGGGCCGCCGGTCCGCACGCCGTACTGATTGAGCTTGACCTCGTTCTTCGCGAGGTTGTTGATCTCGTTGAAGTAGTAGTTCGAGTTCAGGGTCGGGTCGCGGAAGTACTCGTAGACGCTGCCGGAGAACCGGTTTCCGCCCGAGCGCGTCTGGAAGGCCATCGTCACCGCCCCCGAGCCGCCGCCGACCTGCGCTCCTGCCGCTGCCAGCGTGACGGTCGCGGCTTCGACGGCATCCTGCCGCGGGGTGACCGAGGCGAAGAAGCCGTCCGAAGATCGATTGAAGTTGTCGTTGTTGCTGACGCCGTCGAGGGTGATGCTGAGGAACGACTCCGGAAGGCCGTTGATTCTCGACTCCCGGTTCGTCGTCGTGGTGTTGACGCCCGGCAGGAATGTGAACGCGTTGAGCGCGTTGCGAGTGGGCGTGGGCATCCGGTTCAGCTGGTCGGCATTGAGCGTGGCGGCCACGGTTGCGGTTTCGGTGTTGACCAATTCCGCGCTGCTCGTGACCGTGACGGTCTCCTCGAGGCTGCCCACTTCGAGCATGAGGTTGATGGTCACCGGCTGGCCGAGGGCCACGCGGATGCCCTTCGTCTCCGCCGTCTTGAAGCCTGCCAGCGCCGCCGTGACGCTGTAGGACCCGGCCAGCAGGGCGGGCACATGGTAGGCGCCTTCTCCGCTTGTCACGGCCTCGAAGGTCCGGCCAGTGTTGTCGTCCTTGACAATGACGGTCGCGCCGGGGACCACGCCCCCGGCCGCGTCGCGGACGACACCCGAGATCGACGCCGTCGATTGCGCGTGAACAGGGGCCGCGAGACACAAGGCAAAGGCCAGCACCACGAACGCACGTGGCAATCCACGAAGCATAAGCGCACCCTCCTGTGGAAGCTCGAGTGACCGCCAACGCCAAGAGACCCGACGTGACCGCTACGAAATGACCTGGAGACCTGGGGGCCGGTAAGCCTCCCGACGCGCCTGCGAGCCTGAGACGCGGCGGTACGATGACGCCGAACGTGGGACGAGCGCCGAGCGCGGTACGGAACCGATTCGGGAGATCGGGTAACGACGGTTCGCGATATCAGGGGCTGGCAGTGCGGTTGCCCGGGATTCTACAGCCAGTGGGGGGCGTGCTGTACTGTCTTTTCTGCTTATGCCCTCTTTTTTTGTTGCGTGGCTTGACGGAGCCACTCCGGCGGCGAGAAGATTCGAACCGCCCGCCGACCATCGGCTGCTCCGCCCCTGAACGAACGAACGGCGACCCTTCAGGGGTTGCCAGAAGAGGACCGCGCGACATGAACCGCACGCACGCCACCTTCGGTCTTGCACTTGCCGCGAGCCTTGCGCTCGCAGCTTGTGCGCCGGCACCCGAGGCTTCTCAGGCGCCGAAGAAGATTCGCCTGGCCGTCGCCACCTTCTCCCACGAGACCTGCACCTTCTGCCCGGATCCCACGGGCATCGCGGAGTGGGAATTTTACGGGCCGCCGGTGCGCGGGGAGGCCGTGCTCCGGCAGGGCGGCTACATCGGGGGCTTCGTCGCGGCGTCGAAGGAGTACCCGGACGTCGAACTGGCGGGCATCCTGTCGCCGCGCGACTCGAAGGGCGGATCGTCGGGCAGCTGGGTCACGCGGGAAGCGTTCGACAAGTACGCGAGCGGCATCGCGGACGACATCAAGCGGACCGGGCCCTACGACGGCGTGTTCCTCGCGCTCCACGGGGCGATGGCCGTCACCGGCGTCCCCAAGCCCGAGGCGGAGCTGGCCCGACGCGTGCGCGCCGTCGTCGGCGAATCGGTCCCAATCCACGTGACCCTCGACCTCCACGCCAACGAGAGCCAGGACCTTGCGGACGCGGCCGACGCGGTGTTCATCATCAAGCGCTACCCGCACTACGACGCGGCGCTGATGGGCGAGCGGGCGATGCGGACCATGCTGCGGCAGATCAAGGGGACCTACAAGCCGACGATGGCCACCCGGAAGCCCGGCGTGCTCACGCCCAGCGTCTACCAGGGCACCGGCACGTCGCCGTCGATGGAGATCATGGAGCGGGCCAGGATCTGGGAGGAGCGCCGGCGCGACGTCTTCGTGTCGGTCGCCTACGGCTTCGCCTATGCGGACGTGCCGGACATCGGCGCGACGGTGATGGTCGTCACCAACAACGACCAGAAGCTGGCCGACCAGATTGCCGACGACATGTCCAAGTTCATCTGGTTGAAGCGCGAGGACTTTGCCGGCAAGAAGCTGCCCAAGACGAAGGAGGGGGTGACGCTGGCCATCGCGGCAGCCAAGGCTGGCAAGGTGCCGATCGTCGTGGCGGACCACTCAGACCGGACCGGCAACTCGACGCACATCCTCGAGGAGTTGATCCGGCAGGGCGGCCGGAACTTCTGCATCGCGACGATCTCCGATGAGAAGGCGATCGAGGAGATCAAGGGCAAGGCGAAGGCAGGCGACCCGGTGAAGGTGGCGATCGGGGGCTACCAGGACCAGTTTGCCGGCAAGCCGGTCACCATCGAGGGCAAGCTCGAATACCTCGGGAAGTACCAGCAGCACGCCACGGTGGCGGTGATCGCGTTCGGAGCCAACAACCGGGTGATCCTGACGCCCGTGCTCGAACAGGTGACGGACCCCGGCATCTTCGGCGATCTCGGCATCGACCTGAAGACCCTCGAGATCATCGTCCTCAAGTCGCGCGTGCACTTCTGGCGGGGGTTCGTGGAGGACGGCCTGGCGAAGGCGGTGTTCCAGGTGGACGCCCCGGGCCTCGGCCCGGCCGACGTCTCGACGATCCCCTACAAGAACGCGTCGAGGGATATCTATCCGATCGTGAGGAAGTAGTGGCTAGTGGCTGGTGGCCAGCGGTCCGTGGCTAGACGCAGGGCGCCGGGGAGGGCGGACAGTCCACGCCCTCCCCTTCTTCCTGGCTTCCTTCACTTCTTCTCTTCCACCACCCGGGTCGCCTGCGACGCGACCGCCTGCCACCGGCCGTCCCGTTTCACGAACGTGTCCGTCCAGCGGTAGTTGCCGCTGATGTCCTCGCCCCTGTACGTCGCCTTGATGACGCTCATCCCGGTGACGATCGCCGTGTCGCCGTAGACGCGGGGCGTGACGTCGTTCGGGGTGTACGACTCGAAGACCAGTTCTCCCCCCTTCACCTCGTCCATCGACGCCTGCTTACCCCTCGTCTGACCCGCCGGGTCCACCTCGGTGAAGTCGTCTGCCATGATGCGGTCGAGCGTCGAGAGGTTCTTCGCGACGACCGCTTCGCCCCACTCGCGTTCGAGCGCGACGAGCGCGTCCGCCTCGGCCATGGAACTGCCGCTGGTGCCCGTCGGGCGCGGCCCTCCGGCCGTCCCCGGCCCTCCAGCCATGGAGGCGGGCGGGCTCGCGGCCGCGTGCACTGCCGCGACCTTCCACTCCGAACCAACCCTCCTGACCACCGACATGTAGTGTCCGCCGCCCGGTCCCTTCTGTGCGCCGGAGAAATGAGTCGTCCCCATCGCCACCGCCAGGTCCGGTTGCAGGAACCGAACGGCCTCCGTCGTGATCGACATCGTCATGCCGGTCTTCGCCGTCCCGACCTCGCTCTCTGCCAAGTCCTTCTCGATCGCCATCCGGCCCTTGTACGTCTGCCCATTCACGTCCGTGAACGTCCCGTCCTCGGCGAACAGTGCCGCCGCCTGTCGGGCGTCAGCACTGTTCCACGCCGCGGCGTACTGCTCGCCCATCTTGCGGATCGCCGCCTCGTCTCCGGCCCTGCCGGTCCCCGTCTGCGCGGACGCGAGGGTCGCGAGCACAACTGCTGCAGCCAACGCCGCCAGCTTCGTCTTCATGTGGCTCCCTCACTGGGCATTTCTGGGTAGCCGGGCGCCGGAGTGCCCACCTCACGCATCGAACCCGATCATGCGAACGGCACAGCTACCCGCGGTTTACGGCCAAGGTGTGAGCTTTGGCACCCGAGACTGAACGGACGGAAGCAAAGCCCGGACCTGATGAGTGTCGTCGTCGGGAGTCGCTGCCGCGCGATCTCTGGGGCGAAAGCGAAGGCTTTCCGGACGGTCTCGATCTTGATTACCAACTCGACGGTGTGTCGGCGCGCCAGCTGCGATGGAGGTGATGATGGCGGGATGGTGGAGCCAGGTTGAGAAGGCAATCGACTTCGCGCTGGGAGTGGCAAACAGTCGTTCCCCCACAGCCGATCCGCAGACCGGCAGGACTGCCGAGCCGCGCGGGGGGCTCGTCGGGAGCTTTGAGGCGAAGATGGCGGGCGTCCTCGTGTCGGCGCTCCACGAGGCGTTCAATCGCGACGCGGCACGCCTCGAAGCCGAGCGCGAGCAGGCCGAGCACGAGCGGCGCCGCGCGGAGCTGGCGCTCCAGCTGGAAATGGCCAGACAGGCGGCCGAGCGCGAAGGGGCACGGCTGAAAGCCGTCGGCACGCTTGCCGTGATCGTCTGGCTCGCGTCGCTGCTCTACGTCACCGTTCACCCCGTGGGCTACGGCGCCGCACGCATCATCCTCGGGGTGTCGTGGGCCTGCCTGACCGGCGCGATCGCGGCGGCCTTCGTCGGGTACGGGCGGGTGCGGGACGCGGCCGGGCGGCTGCCCGCCACCCCTGGGCGAGACGTGCCTGCACCGGCATCCCGCTTCGCAGCGGCCGACGCCGCGTCATGGCTCGCGGTGGGGGGCCTGGCGCTCGCCGCCACCAGCCTGCTGGTCTCCATGTGACCGTGGGAGGCGGAGGGCGGAGGGCGGCGGGCGGGACGGGGGTTCCCGCGACGGGCAGCGGCAAGACGGCCGCGTTCCTCCTGCCGATCCTCCACCGGCTGATCGTTCGGCCCCGCGGACAACGCCCGCGCTCGTCCTCACGCCCACCCGCGAGCTCGCCGCCCAAATCGTCGAGCACCTGAACGAGCTGGCCGTTCACAGGCCAAAACCGTGCCCTGTCCTCGAGAGGACAGGCCACCAGCGCTCCTGCAGCGTGCTGCCTACTGCCTACTGCCTACCGCCCGCCGCCTACCGCCCACCGCCTGCTGCCTACTGCCTACTGCCTGCTGCCTGCTGCCTGCTGCCTACTGTTCGTACCGCCCGCTGTCCTTCCCCATCAGCCACTTGTCGAACCAGCCGACGATGTGCTGCAAGCGCTCGACACGGTGCCAGGGCTTGCCCGAGCGCGACAGCTCGTGGTTCTCGTTCGGGAACCGCACCATCACGGTGGGCCGCTTCAGGTACTTCAGCGCGCGGAACAGTTCCTCTCCGCCGGCGGCCGGAGGCGTGCGCCAGTCCTCGTCCCCGAGGATGAACATCAGCGGCGTCTGAACCTTCGCCACGTACGTGATCGGCGAGCGCCGCGCGAAGTCCGCCGGGTCCTCGAACGGCGCCTTCCGGAACCAGGTGGGCGTGAACAGCGTGAAGTCGGCGGTGTACCAGAAGTTCGACCAGTCCGAGATGTCGCGTTGAGAGACGGCCGCCTTGAATCGCGTCGTCTGCGTCACCACCCAGTTCGTCAGCAGCCCGCCGCCGCTGCCGCCGGTCACCGCCAGCCGCTCCGGATCGACGTAGCCCTTCTTCAGCAACTCGTCCACGCCCGCCATCAGGTCGCGGTAGTCGTCGCCGGGATAGTTGAACTGGATCACGTTGCCGAACTGCTGCCCGTAGTTGGAGCTTCCGCGCGGGTTGGTGAAGAACACGACGTACCCCTTGGCCGCCATCCACTGGAACTCGTGGGTGAACGTGTTCCCGTAGGCGGAGTGCGGCCCGCCGTGGATCTCGAGAATCAGCGGGTACTTCTTCGAGGCGTCGAAGGCGGGCGGCTTGAGAACCCACCCCTGGATCCGCTGCCCGTCGAAGCTCGAATACCAAATCTCCTCGGGTTCGCTCAGCGTCAACTGTCCGAACAGCCCATCGTTGAACGCGGTCAGCTTCTTAGACGTTCCCGAGGCGGCATCGAGCAGGTGCAGGTCGCCCACCGCCGTCTGCGTGGAGAGCACCATGGCCATTCGGCGGACACCCGCGTCCGAGGTGTAGGACATCACCTCGTGCCGTCCCGTCGTGACCGGAACCATCTTGCCGGTGGCGGCATCGATGCGCTTGATGTTCGCGTCGCCCTGTTCGCCCATGCGGATCAGGATCGCGCGGCCGTCCGGGCTCCACACCGGGTTGCCCGGGTGCCCGCCACGTGGCGCACGCTGGTCACCTCCGAGGCCGCCGCCGACATCGAAGTCGTAGTCAGCGGTGAGGTTGCGCGGCGTGCCGCCCGGGGCGTCCACGACGAACAGGTCGGGCTGCGTGTACGAGCGCACGGGACTGCCGTGCAGCCTCCCGACGAAAGCAACCCGGCGGCCGTCGGGTGACGGCGCGTACTGGCCGATCGAGCCGTCGATGCTCGCGACCACCCGAGGCTCTCCCCCGTCGCGCGCCACCGCGTAGAGGTCGCTGTCGTTCGGGAAGTAGTACTCCTCCTTGCGGCGATCGGCGACGAAGTACAGCTGCGAGCCGTCGCGCGACCACCGGTGGTTCGTCGCCGGGAACTCGCCAGACGTGATCCGCCGCGGCGCCTGCGGCCCCGCGCCGGCGTCGGGCACCTCGACGGTCCAGATGTGCGATGGCCGGTCGGGATCCACGTATCCGGAACCCGGGACGCCGTTCGCGCGGTAGACCGCCTCGGTAATCACGCGTACGTCGCTCTCGCGCGGCGAATCGGCGGCCTTGGCCTCGTCGCCCTTCGCGTCGCCGGCTGCGTCCTTCTTCTTCGCCTTTTCCAGGTCCTCGGGGGTAGCGGTGGACGAGAAAGCGATCGTGCGGCCGTCCGGCGCCCACTCGGGATTGCCCGCCCCGCGCGGGATCTCGGTGACCGCACGCGGTTCACCTCCAGCCATCTCCATCACGTAGATCTGCGGCGGCTGCGGGCGGCCGTCCTTGTCCACCGAACGGACAAAGGCCACGCGGCTGCCGTCGGGAGACCAGCGTGGCGCGGAGTCGCGGGTGCCGCCGGTCAGCCGGCGCGGCGGTTCTGCGCCGTCGGCCAGCGCCAGCCACAGCGCCGTGTCGTACTGATCCTTCTTGCGGTCGGCCGTCACGCGAACGAAGACAATCCGCGCGCCGTCCGGCGCAATCTGCGGGTCGGCGACCCAGACGAAGTCGAACAGATCCGTCTCGGTGATTGGGCGCTTCTCGGCGGCCCCCGGCCAGGCGGACACGGCGGCCATGATCGCGACGACGGCAAGCACGCGGCGGCAAGGGAAGTTCATGAGGTGGCTCCTGTGCACGTCCATGTTACCCGAGCCGCGGTCCTGGACCGGCTCTCCAAGGTCGCGGTTCGGAGCCGCTCTGCATCATCGTCCACGCAACGAACCCTTCGTGTTACCCTTCCCGCTCGATGAACCACGTGGCCAAACGGATGACCGCAGTCACCATGGGGTGCGTGGCCTGCGCCGTGGTGGCGACCCTTTCCTGGAGCGGCCGGGGAACGGCGTCGCTCGACACCGCGCCTGGCCCCGGAGGGCGAGACGAGGCGGCGGAGCAGCCCTTACGGGTGGGAGCCGCGCGGATCGACATCACTCCCGATGCCCCGGTCGCCCTGCAGGGCTACGAGAATCCGGAGAACAGGGTGTCGGAGGGCGTGCACGATCGCCTGTACGCGCGGGCGTTCGCATTCGCCAGCGGGGCCAAGCGGCTGGTCCTGGTTTCCGTGGACGCGGGTTCGAGTATGCTCGGCCCCTACTTCCAGCGGGTGATCGCCGACCGTCACGGGCTCACGCCCGGCGAGCTGTTCCTCTGCGACATCCACACGCACAGCGGCCCGCAGTTGTCGCTCAGCCCGAGCTACCCGCACCCGAACAACTTCCCCTACACGCGCCTGGTCGAGCAGCGCCTGGTGGCCCTCGTCGGCAAGGCTCTCGCGAACCTGGGGCCGGCGCAGCTCGCGGTCGGCCGCGGCACTTCAAGGGTCGGAGCCAGCCGCCGGAAGCCGACGCCCGACGGGCGGATTGAAATGGCAACAAACCCGGACGGCCCGGCCGACCACGAGGTGATAGTGCTGGAGTTCGCGCGGCCCGGCGGGAAGCCGTTCGGCGCGCTCTTCAACTACGCGTGCCACTCGCGGTCGCTGCGGTCGCCCAACCGGCGCGTGAGCGGCGACGTGCTTGGCATAGCGGAACAGCTGGTGGAGGACGCTCGACCGGCGCCATTCATCGGGGCCGCCTTCCCCGGGGCGTCGGCCGACATCGATCCGGTCACGCTGGCGGACGGCTTCGAGCCCGCGGACGCCGGCACCCTTCCGGCCCCGGTCCGACTCGGCCAACAGCTTGGGGAGGACGTTCTTGCCGCGATGCGCGGTGTTCGCGCGGTGGAGCCGAGAGGCGGGATTCGCACGCTCACGCGCAGGGTGATGCTCCCGGCGAAGGCGGCAAACGCCGCGGCGCGCCCAGTCAACATCGTCGTGGCGGCGGTCGGACCCGTGGCGTTCGTCGGCCTCGACGTCGAAGCGTCCGTTGAGATAGGCCTGGCGCTCAAGGCCGCTTCCCCCTTCAGGGACACGTTCGTCTTCAGCATCTGCAACGGGTGGGCGGGCTATCTGCCCGTGGCGCACCAGTATCCTGAGGGCGGGTACGAGGTGGCTCGTACGAGCTACGGACCGAACGCGGCGGATCGTTTGATCACCGAGGCCCTGGCGATGCTTGCCGGCCTGAAGTGACCCCGCGGCCGCCGAAGCCTGAATCGACCGGAGCAGGTAGGTCCGGACGAGATTGGGCGAGTTCAAGATGAGAACTTCCGGTGTTCGAGGCTTGGCGCCGATCGCAGTTGGACTCGGCCTGATCCTGCTGCCTGCGCCCGGCGGCCTGAGCGATGCCGCCTGGCGGTTCTTCGCCTTGTTCGCGGGCACCGTCACGGCCCTCGTCCTCGAGCCCATCCCGGCCGCCGCAGCCGGCCTCATCGGCGTGTCGGTGGCCGCGACGTTCCGGCTCGTCGATCCCTCGCCGGCGGGTTCCGCGCGCTGGGCGCTGTCTGGCTTCGCCAACACCACCGTGTGGTTGATCTTCGCGGCCTTCGTCCTCGCACTCGGCTACGAACGGTCCGGGCTCGGCCGGCGGCTGGCGCTCCTGATGGTCCGGGCAATTGGCCGGCGTCCGCTCGGCCTCGGCTACGCGGTGGCCCTGTCCGACCTGCTGCTGTCGCCGCTCACCCCCTCGAACACGGCGCGCAGCGCCGGAACGCTCTTCCCGGTAATTCGCCAAATCCCGCCGCAGGTCGCGCCGGGCTCGGCGGACACGCAGCGTCGCCTGGGGGGCTATCTCGCCTGGACCGCGTTTGCCGTCACCTGCGTGACCAGCTCGATGTTCCTCACGGCGCTGGCGCCGAATCTCCTGGCGGTCGAGATCGTCCGGAGCACGGTCGGCGTGCAGCTGGAATGGACGTCGTGGGCCGCCGGGTTCTGGCCGATCGGGCTCACGCTCGTGGCGGCGACGCCGCTCGCCAGCTTCGCGGTGTTCCGGCCGGGCACCGGGCGCGAGACCGAGGGCGCCGCGGGGTGGGCGTCCGCGCAACTCGCGGCAATGGGCCGCTTCAGCCGAAGGGAGGCGACGATGGCCGCGCTCGCGCTGCTGGCGCTCGCCGGCTGGGTGGCGGGGCGCGACGTGCTGGACGCCACCACCGTGGCGCTGCTGGTCGTCGGCCTGATGGTGGTGACCGGTGTGGTCCGCTGGGAGGACATCCTCGGGCACGTGGCCGCGTGGAACGTGCTGGTGTGGTTCGCCAAGCTGGTGGCGCTCGCGGCCGGCCTGGCACGCGTCGGCTTCGTCGCCTGGGTCGCCAGGAACGCCACCGCGCCTCTCGCGGGCCTGCCACCGCTCGGCGCCGCGCTGCTGCTCCTGTCGCTCTTTTTCGCGGTGCACTACCTCTTCGCGAGCATCACGGCGCACGTCGCGGCCGTGCTGCCGGTGGTCCTGGCCACCGGCGCGGCAATCCCCGGCATCGACGCGGCCCGCTTCGCGGCCCTGCTCTGCTACAGCCTCGGCTTGATGGGCGTGATCAGCCCGTACGCCACGGGGCCGGCGCCGGTGTACTACGGCAGCGGCTTCCTGTCGCGCCGTCAGTTCTGGGGCCTGGGCCTCGCGTTCGGCATCGTCTTCCTGATGGCGCTCCTCGCGCTTGCCGTGGTGGTCCTCTGACGGCAGGCGGCGGCCGTACCGTGCAATCCGGCACAGACGCACCCTTGGTCGGCGACTAGAGTGGAACGAGGCCAGGACGCGCGAGCCGGAGCATCCCGGTTGCGCCGCTGACGGGGACAGGGCCTGGCCGGAAGCGTGAGGCCCACATGTCGGAACCGAACCGCGCCCGGGCGAGAGCTCAGCGGCTGAGCGAAGCGCTGCTGAGGATCTACGAGCAGGTGCGGCAGAGACGCGTCGCGAGGCAAGATGACGCACGCCGAACGCACCACGGATCGGACAGCGAGCAGTCGGGGAGCGCACGCGGCCGCGCTTCGACCGGCCTCCCGCCCAGGCCATGAGGGTGGTTCGCCGGCGAGTAGCCGGGTCGTTGCCCGAGGCTCAACGGACGAAACTTTCGTCGCGACGCACGAAGGCGCCGTCGCACGTCCGCGCCAGGAACCCCGCCGCGACGAGCGACGCCAGGCACCGATCACAGGACTCGCGCTCGAGGCCCAGCAGACGCTGGGCCTGCGGGGCCGTGAGTTTGAGCCCGGGCATTTCGGTGTACTCCGCCCGGATTCTGCACAAAACGTCCGATGATTGCAGGACGAATTCGACGATCATCGCTGCTCCTTGCGGGTTCGGTTCATTCGATGATCGCAATCGACGCGATCACCTGCCGGAACGTCGGCTCGTACGTGGCGAAGGCGTCGCGGGGAGCCACCACGAGCGCGTAGAACAGCCTGCCGTCGCCTAAAAGCGTGGTGACGATCTCCATCTGCTCCTCCTGGCCGGTCACGTCCGACACGCTCGACACCACTGCCCGGACGGCCGGTTGATTCGCGAGGGAGCAGCGGCCGAGGTCGGAGAGCCGCCGGAGGTGGGGACTGTCGCTCGAGAGCAGGTCGATGAGGGCATCGGTGGCGTCCGCCAGATCGTCCCCGCCGCGCGGAGCAAGCCCGATCTCGACACCGTGCGTGAAGACCAATTCCCCGCCGGCGGGCCCGTACGCACCCCGGGGGGCGAACACGACGGAGTCGCCGTCGGGCAGCGCGTGCCAGTTGGACGGCACGCGAACCCGGAAGAGGTGCCGTTCGGTGTAGAGGGCGAAGCGCGGCGACGTCGGTTCGATCGGGCCAGGGTGATACGGCCCGATCTCCTTCGCGACACCCTCCCTGACCTCGACATCCTCCCGGGGCGCGCCGCCGTTGCGTGCACCGACAGCCGCCTGCGGGATCAGCCCGCCCGGCCACAGCAGACAGAGCCAAGCGGAGGCGAGGCACGCCGATTGTCTGCGCCACATCTGTCGTTCCTCGATCGCCGATTGGTTCGTGCGAGACGCGGGGCACCCCTCTGGCCTAGGTCACGGGCTGCTCGGGTGTCTCCTGGCGACGATCCGTCTTCGCCTCCTTCGCGTACCGCTCGACCGTTTGCGCGCCACGGACGACCTTCTCCGCAAGGCTGTCACGCAACGCCTGCCCCTTGCTCGTGACCTCCTTCGCTGCCGCGCCCACCTGGGCGCTGGCCTGCTGATACCGATCGCACGCGGTTCTTCCGAGGCTCTTCGCCGAGCCGGCCAAGCGCGTGCGGTACTCCACGACGGACCGCGGGGCGAGGAGCATGCCCAACCCCGCGCCGAGCACGGTGCCCGCGATGAGACCCATCAGGAAACGATGATCGCTACTGTCCGGTGCTGGTGAAGTTGTCACTGACTCCTCCTGTCAAGAGGCCGCCCCGCTGCCTCGGGCTGCACACGACATGTTCGGCGAGGCCGGCCTGGCGCGTCTGTTCACTTCGGAACAGCTCTGCGCTTTTGTGGCCGCTGCTCGAACGTGCGGCAGCTCAGCAGCGTGACAGGAAAGATGTCCCACCGCAGCGGCCACAATCGCCGCACTGTCCGGTCTTGAACATACGGCTCAGGCCTGTCACTGATAGCCTGCTGACGTTCGCGAGGCTCTTCGGGATTCGGGCCTACGCGGATGGAGGAGGACTCCGATGTCAGGAAGAAGGCGCCTGGTCGTGTTCGCGGTCGCGTTCGCGGTCGCGTGTGCCGGTGCGGCAATGGCCAGCCAGCAACGTCCTTACCGCACGAGCGACCAACAGTTGAAGGACCTGGTGAATCGTATCGGTACGCACCGGGACGCGTTCCGCGGCAGCTTCGACAGGGCCATGGACCGCAGCCCGATCAATGGGGTCCCGGCGGGAGACGAAGCCCGGCGATCCGTGCGGTCCTTCGAGCAGGCGATGGACCTCCTGCGCGACCGCGTGAACGACGGACAATCCGACACCGCGGACGCGGACGGCGTGCTGACTCGCGCAACGGTCATCGACAGTTTCATGGTGCGCAACCAGCTCGATGCACCCGCGCACACCGACTGGTCTGCGCTCCGGCTGGACATGAACGACCTGGCGCGCGCGTATGGCATCACCCGGAGCTGGAGCGTCGCTTCGGACCGGGTGCCCTACCGGGCCGACGACAACCGGGTCGAGCAGTTGCTGAAGCAGATCGGCAAGAAAGCAGGTGGGTTCGACAAGAGCCTCGACCGCGCTTTCAATCGCAGCCAGGTGGACGCTCGCGAGAAGGACGCCATCCGGCAATCCGTGAAGGACCTCGAAGACACTGCGGATCGACTGCGTGATCGGGTCAAGGGCCGCCAGTCGAACACTCTCGACGTCGAAGAGGTGCTCCGACGCGGTGTCAGCCTGGACGGCCTCATGCAGCGGTATCAGTTGAGTGCCGAGGCGGAACAGGGCTGGCTCTCGCTGCGTGGAGACCTGGACAGCCTCGCCCGCGCCTACAACGTCCCATGGAACTGGAGCAACCCTGGGTACTACACGCCGGCGGTGCAGGGTGCAGGCTTCCACCATCGCCTCACGGGGACGTACCAACTCGAAAACGGCAGCGGTGACGATCCGCGGCGGGCGGCCGAACTGGCGGCCCGTGCGGCTCCCTCCGACCAGCGGCAGCGCACCTATCAGAACCTCCTGGCCCGCCTGGAGGCGCCGGAACTGCTCGCGATCGAGCGCCTCGAGAACAGCGTGACGATGGCCTCGACGCGGGGGCCGCGCGTGACGGTCGCGGCGGACGGGCGGGACCACGTCGAGCTGTGGTCTGGAGGG
>Ga0105104_10000682_pt1 | contig 26150 bp, 26 predicted proteins | sample PPLLaktember2015_3_FD_87034 | JGI IMG/M metagenome (GOLD analysis project Ga0105104, IMG submission 87034) | Freshwater sediment microbial communities from Prairie Pothole Lake near Jamestown, North Dakota, USA - PPLs Lake P7 Core (6) Depth... | ecosystem: Environmental > Aquatic > Freshwater >...
ACACGAAAGAGCGATCAGGCTGGCCGCCCGCAGGGACAGGCGGGACAGCCGCCGGCGTCGCCGGCGCCGCAGCGTGGAGCGCGCACCGACCTTGCCGCCGAGCAGCAGTTTTTCGGCGACGATCGGCCCAATCCGGAAGCGAGCACGCCGGGCGAGCCGACCGACTATCGCGAGACGGCTGCCGCCGGAAACGCGCCGCAGGATCAGGCGGCGACGGTGCCGAGCACCAACCCGCCGACCCGGCCCGGCTTCGAGCCAGGCGGGCCCGGCTATAACCCGGACGAGGGCAAGCAGGCGGAATGGCCGGACGAGGGGCCGCAGGCGAAGCCGGACGATCCCGATCAGGTCGACGAGTCCGACGATCAGGGTGCCGAGCCCGACGAGGGCGACGATCAGGGCGGCGAGGACGAGACGGTTAACCTGTACGAGCCGGCGGCATCGGCGAACCCGAGCGCCAGCCGGCAGCCGCCGAAACCTGACGAGGAACCGCAGCCCGACGAGCCCGAGCAGCGCGAGCCGCGCCAGGCCGGCGAAATGGACGAGCCCGAGAATGAGAAGGAGCGCGACGAGCGGCGCCGCAGGGTCGCCAAGACGATCAGCGCGGGCGGCGCCAAGGTCGTCGCGTCCGATGGCGAAAAGGAGCTGGTTCAGTTCGCGGCGGTCGAAGTCAGCGGAATCGGCTGGCGGCCGCACATGGGCAAGTCGATGCTCACCGACAACGTGCCGCTGAAGGTCGGCGACGCGCGGACGGCGGTGGCGGTGCGCGGGTTCGCGCTGCTCGATGCCGATGACGAGCAAGTTGCTTGGTCGCCGCTCATTCAGCCGGTGCTGATCCAGCCCAACACGACGGTCGAAATCAGGGATTCGATCGCCTTCTAGCTGCGCGGCGGGAGCCGTCCGCCTTCCCCCCCCCGATTCACTGGGCGGGCGGCTCTTGCCGGGAGACAAGACGATGGCCGAGGACATTCAGGACTCCGATCTGGTTGCCGACGATCTTCGACGCCAGGACGGCATGCAGACGGCGCGCTCGCCGTGGGAAACGATTTACCGCGATGTCGAGGCCTACGTCGATCCGGTCGCGGCGGGCGGCTTTTCCCAGCAGTCGCCGGGCGGCATGCGCGGGCAGGGCCTGTTCGATCCGACCGCGCCGCAGGGATTGTCCCGGTTCGATGCCGCGCTGGGCGCGGTGACGACCCCGAAAAATCAGCGATGGCACGGCATGACCGTGCTCAACCGCGAGCTGGCGAAGGTGCCGGCGGTGCAGCGGTGGCTCGAGCACGCGACCGATCGGCTGTTTCAGTGCCGCTATGCGCCGCACGTCGGCGCCGGCGTGCAGTTCAGCGCCGATCGGCGGCAGCTTGGGCTGTACGGCACCGGCCCGATGCTCGTCGACAATTGGAGCGGCCGCGGCCTGTATTACAAGGCGCTGCACATGAGCGAATGCTTCATCGACGAGGACTTCCGCGGCCGCGTCGATACCGTGCATCGCAAATTCTCGATGAGCGCGCGCCAGGCCAAGCAGATGTTCGGCGAGGACGACCTGCCCGAGGCTATCCGCAAGGCCTGCTACGAGCCGGGCAAGCAGGATGAAAAATTCGAGTTCCTGCATGTCGTGCGGCCCAACGAGAAGGTCGAGCCGGGCAAGTTCGACTGGCGCGGCAAGTCGATCGCGTCGCGCTACATCGCGATCGAGGCGAAGTGGATGGTCCGGCGCGGCGGTTATCATTCGATGCCGATTGCCGTGTCGCGCAACATCAGCGGGCCGCAGGAAGTCTATGGCCGATCGCCGGCGATGGAGATGCTCGGCTCGATCAAGGGCGTCAATCAGATGGTCCGGACGATCCTGCGCGCCGGGCACAAGGCGGTCGACCCGGCGCTGGCATTCCACGACGACGGCGACATTTCGCGGCTGGTGACGAAGCCCGGCGGGCTCAACCCGGGGCTCGTCGATGAATCGGGCCGGTTGCTGGTGGCGGCGGTGCCCGGCGGCGGCGACGTGCGCTTCGGCTTCGAGCTGGTGGAAAGCGAGCGCCAGCCGATCCGCATCGCCTTCCTCGAGGACTTTTTCCGCATCCTGACCGATCCCAGCGACCGCATGACGGCGACGCAGGTGCTCGAGATGGTCGCCAAGCAGGGCGTGCTGATCCAGCCGTTCGCCGATCGCTACGAAACCGAGAAGCTCGGGGTGATGATCGAGCGCGAGCTGGATATTCTGATGCGCGAAGGACAAATCGCGCCGATGCCCGACGAGATGCTCGAGGAAGGCGCGGCGCCGCTCGTCGTGATGACGAACCCGCTGGCCAAGATGGCGCGATCGCAGGAAGCGTCGGCCTTCACAAGATGGGTCGAGATTGGGGTGCAGGCCGCGGGAGCCGGCCGGCCCGACGCGCTCGACCGGATCAACTTCGACGTGGCGATGCCCGATGTCGGCGACGTGCTCGGCGTGCGGCCGAGCTGGATCGTCACCGACGAAGAATTGGTCGCGATCCGCCAGCAGAAAGCGGCCGAGGAACGGGCGCAGCAGGCCGCGGCGGTCGTGCCCGAGGCCGCCGGCGCCGCGCTCGACCTTGCCAAGGCGAACCAAATCAGCGGTGGCGAGATGGGGATAGCGGCATGAACGAGCTGCTCGAGCCTCCGGGCCTAGAAAAGACGCTGCAGGTGCTCGAGGAAATTCGTGACGGCAACGCGCTACTGCTGCGGCGCGTCGGCCAAGGCGCTGCCGCCGAGGCGAATATCAAGCTCGTCAATCACGGCATTCGGACGATCCTCGAAATGGCGCTGGCGCTGAAGGCCGCCGCCGATGGTGACGTTGCTCCGGCCCGGCAAGTGGTGGCGCGGTTCAGGATCGACGAAATGAGCATCGAGCCATGAACGTCGCGCGCGACCCGAGCGAGGCCGAGTTGCGGGCGTTGTCCTGGCTCATCACCAACGGCGGGCATGCGGCGCCTGACCGCTACGGCCGGATGGTCGCGATCAACGGCGAGACGAACAAGCAGATGCCGGCGACATGGCTGCGGCTCGCCTGCGCGGGATGGATCGCCCGGTCGCCGTCGCCGGGACATTTGGGCATCACTCCCGAGGGATTGGAGGCCGCGCGCACATGAACACGATGGCGATGGACCCACTCGCGCGGGCGCGGCGGATCGCCGACAATATCCTGCGCCGCATGGCGGTGCTGCGGGCGCGATCGTACAAGCGCGTTTTCGAGCCCGACAATATGACGCGCGACCACGAAATCGTGCTCGCCGACCTGCGCGACTTCTGCCGCGCCAACCGATCGACATTCTCGCCGGACCCCCATGCCGCCGCGCGCCTGGCGGGCCGGCGCGAGGCATGGCTGCGGATCGCGCAGCATTTGAATCTGGACGAGGCGCGCGTGCAAAAGCTGGTGGAGCTGGAAGATGGACTGGATGAATGAATGGACCCCGAAGTCGTTGTGTTCGATCGAAGGTGAAGGCGAAGCAGGCGCAGGCGGCGGCGATCCGGCCGCGGCCGGTGGTGCGGCGGCGGCGCTGGCCGGGCAAGGCGGCGATGCCGGCGCCGGCGGTGCGGGCGATGCCGGCGCGGGCGGCGGCGATGCCGGCGCGGGCGACGGCGCCGATCCCGAGTGGCTGCAGGGCTTTTCGGCCGAGGGCGGCGGTGCCGACAATCCCAGCAATCGCGACTGGCTGAAATCGAAGGGCTACAAGACCGCCGACGATGTGGTCAAAAGCTACCGCGAAGCCGAGAAGCAACTGCGCAACGGCGGCAAATTCGCGGTGCCGGACGAGAAGGCGACGCCGGAGGAAGTTGCGGCGTTCCGATCGGCGATCGGCGTGCCCGACGCGCCCGACAAATACGAATTCGCCGCGCCCGAGGGCGAGGAAGTCGACGCCAGCTTCGCCGAGCCGATGCGCAAGATCGCGCATGAATCGGGCGTGCCGGCACCGGCTTTCAAGTCGCTGGCGGAAGGGTTCATCGCCTGGCAGGCCGATCAGCTCGAGGCGATGAAGGTCGCCGAAGATCAGGATGCCGACGCGCTGCTGACGAGCTGGGGCGACCAGCGCGCCTCGCACCTTGCCGATGTCAACCGTGCGATGCAGGCGCTCGGCCTTACGGCGGTGGACGTGGCCGGCATGCAGCGCGGGTTTGCACTGATCGAGGGCAAGCCGGGCTCGCGCAAGACGCTCGAGCTGCTCGCGCGGCTGGGCGCCGGCATGTCCGAGGATGCGCTGATCGGCGGTGGCGGCTCGCGGCGGTTCGGCGTCACCGGCGCCGAGGCGCAGGCCGAAATCGACAAGCTCATTGGCGACAAGGACTTCGGCGAGAAGCTGCGCGCGAAGGACCCGGATGCGACCGCGCGCTGGACCCGGCTCAATGCTGCCGTGGCGGCCGATGTCGAGCGCAAGGAACGGCAGGAAGCGGCCGCCGCCGCGGCCGGCGCCGCCGGCGGGCAGGGCTGACGTGGGAGTCAACACCAAGACCGCGCCTGGCGCGTTCGATCAGCTCGCCGAGGCCAAGGCCGCGCCTGATGAACCGATGTTCCGGCTGTGGGGCCGCGACCCGCTCGCGGAGCTGCTTGTGCTCGATTGGGCCGAGCGGCGGCGCAGGGCGGCGCGGGAGAACCCGGCGCTCGATCGCGAAAGCCTGCGGCTCGAGCTGATCCAGTGCAGCGAGGCCGAAGAAATCGCGTGGGAAATGCGGCGTTTTCGGCTCGGCGAGCGGGACGGCGAGGCGCCGGCGGCGGTCGAGGAACGCTATTCCGGCGCCACGACGAGCGCCGACGAGCTGGCCGCGAAGGAGCGGCACGATGCCTTGGTGTGGGGCGCGCAACGGCTTTCCAATGCGATCGCCGAAATCCTCGCCGTGGCGGCGCGGATCGGGCCGCTCGGCTTCAGCAATGCGGAAATGGAAATCACGGTCGCTGCGCAGACGCTGCGCGAGCAGGAGGCCGCGATCCGACCCAGGCGCGGGTATGCCCACAAGGCAGGAGGTTGATATGGACGTGCTTATATTCCTCATCGTCGTGCTGGTGATCGTCGGAATCGCGGTGTGGCTGATTAGCCTGCTGCCGTTGCAGTCGCCGCTCAAGCAGATTGCAATCGTCGCGGTCCTGCTCGTCGCGCTGGTGGCAGTGGCGCAAAAGTTCGGGATGTTGTAAGCGATTCGTCCGCAGATTGCGACAATGGAGCAAATGATGGGCGGCGATAAGCTCGGCGCGACGGGCGAGTTCCCCGATGGCAAGGTCGATCCGACCGATGAGGGCGAGCTGCGCTTCATGGTGAGCGCGACCGATGACGGGCTCGTCCGGCTGGAATTCGGCAAGCCGGTGGCATGGCTGGGCCTGCGGCCGCAGGACGCGGCCGGGCTGGCGTCGGCGCTGATGCATCACGCGCGGCTGGCCGCCCGCGTCACCGGCGAGCCGATCGTGCTCGGGCCATATAGGGGTTAATATGGCTGCGGACGCGGAACACGGCCCGATCCAAGCGCAACATCGCATGATGATGAACGCTCTCGCCGATGTGCTCGATCGGGCATTCAACGGCGAGGTGCATGGACATGACCGCAAGGTCGCCTTCGTGCTGCTGAGTGCAAATTTCGGCGACATCGCCGGCGGCCGCGTCAACTACATCAGCAACGGCGAGCGCGCCGACATCATCACGATGATGAAGGAGCTGATCGCGCGATTCGAGGGGCGGTATTCCGATCAGGAAGGCAGGGTATGATGGCGATCGACAAAGAGGAATTGTTCAGGTTGCTCTCCGAGGGAAGGATCGAGCCGAGCCTGATGATCCAGCAGTACGGGCGCGTCGAGCGCGACGAGATTGATAGCTGTCTGCTCTTGTCGATCGCGATGAGCCTTAAACGGATCGGCGACACGTTCGAGCAGGCGTTGCCCCTGCTCGGCGACCCCGAGGCGCGTATCAATCGGCGGATTCGTGGAATGGTGGAAAGCGGCGGCGACTGCTGATGCCCAAGGACAAACACAGGGCGAGCGCCAGCTCGAAGTTCGACGCCGGCGAGACGATGGCGGAAATGTGGACCGGCTTTGCGCTGATGGTGATTCCGTTCGCGCGGCAGGACGGGGTGCAATATCTCGAGATGCAAAAGGCCTTCTATTCGGGCGCGATGGCGCTGTTCAACTGGTTCATGGTGCAGATGGAGGAAGGCGAGGAGCCGACCGACAACGACATGGACCGGGTCAGCGCCATGCATGCCGAGATAACGACATTTTTTACGAAGATCAGCAAAGCGGCCGGCCGTGGCTGACGACAGTTTCGAGGACATGCCTGACATCACCCGATCGAGGGGTGGTGCGCCGATTCTCGGCGATCTTGACGTGCCGATCGACGACGGCGTGGTGACGTGCGAACAGGCGCCGGACCTGAGAACGGGCCATATCGTCACCGAAAAGGCCGAGGTCTATGTGACGGTGATCGTCGTCGGCATCAGGCATGGCGCCTATGTCGCGCTTTCGCCCAAGGATGCGCGGTTGATGGCGCAGGGCCTGCTCCGCAGCGCCGACGCAGCCGAGGCCGGTTATGGAGTGAGGGCGCAATGATCCCCGATCCCGAGGTGCCGTGTTTCGAGTGCGGCGAGACGATGATCCCCGGGCCGCGCGGCGGCATGTCGATCGACATGGCCTGCCCGGCGTGCCGGCGGGAATATTGGGTCGCGATGTGGCGCGGCATGGTCGTGTTCAAGGGATGGCTCGGCCTGCTCAGTGCCGAGCGCGCCGCGCTTTACGGACTGGAACAATGAGGCAGGGAAGCGGGGTTTCCTAAGAGCACCCACTCCACCGTGCTGGCAGACCACGGCGCTTTCATGCGTCTGCCGACCCTCCCGATTGACGCATTGACGCATTGCGCGGCCGGGCGCATATTCTGCCACCTTCGTCGCACCGGGGCGACTCTAATGGCCCGGGATTTTAGGGAGTGCCAGCCAAGCCCATAGCGGCCCTGGTCCCCGGGGAGGAATCCCCCGCCGATCGCAGGCGGGTGCCGGTGTAAGGCCGGCGCCAAACGATAGAACGGCCGGACTTTAGTCCCCAAGCCCTTCGCAAATCTGGCTTCAACGTCATTTTTGGGAGGGCTCCATGTCCAGCCAAGTCCCGACGACATTCGTCACCACTTTCAACAACAACATGCGTCTATCGCTCAATCAGAACAAATCTTTGCTCTGGCCCCTGCTCGACGAGAAAGGCGGTCCCGGTGCCGAGCTTCGGCAGCTCGAGGATATTGTCGGCGCGGTCAAGTCGATGAAGGGATCGAACGACGGCCGGCACGGCGACACGCAATATGCGAACACGCCGCACGACCGCGTGTGGATCGGCAAGCCGGACTTCGATTATTATGCCGAGCTGGCCGACAAGAACGACCAAGTGCAGGCGATGATCCAGCTCGATTCCGGCTACATGCAGACCGGCACGGCGACGATCAACCGGGCCAAGGACGATGCCGTGATCGGCGGCTTCTTCGGCACCATGCTGTCCGGCAAGAACGGCACGGTGCAGGTGCCTTTCCCGTCTGGCAATGTCGTGGCGGTCGATGTCGGGTCCGGCGCCGGCGTCGCGACCGGGCTCAATCTCGCCAAGGTCAAGGCATCGGCGAAGATGCTCAAGCAGGCCTATAACGATCCCGCCGAGCCGGCCTATATGGTCGTCACCGGCGACGATTTGATGAGCCTGCTCGACGAGCTGATGGTCACAAATGCCGACTATGGCGCGAGCGGGGTCGAGCTTCGCGAAGGCCAGCTTCGCCGGCTGTTCGGCTTTACCTTCGTCGAGGCCGAGACGGAAAACCCGCTGTTCTGGAATGCGAACCTCGTCGATGCCGGCACCGGCAACCGGCGCACTCCGTTCTGGAAGAAGTCGGGGATGGTCAAATCGACGTGGTGGGAGCTGTTCACCGACATCACCGCGCTCCCGCAGAAGCATTACAGCAAGCAGGTCTATGCGAGCTGGTGCGGCGGCGCGACGCGAACCGACAACGGCAAGGTCGGCTACGTTCTCAACAAGCGGAGCTGATCGGCGACGGGCGGGCTCGATCGCCTGCCCTTCGTCCCCGTTCCGCTCAGGAGATTCAAAATGGCAGATTTTTATGGTTCCACCTTCGCCGCCGCCAAGTCGGGCACGACGCCGCAGCAGATGCCGGCGCCGGGCTACGCCAGCAGCAAGCGGCGCAGTCATACGGAAATCTTCACCTATGCCGGCCAGGCGGCGGGAAGCCGGCTGTTCATCGGCACCTTGCCGATCGGCGCAATCTTCGAGGGCGTCGAGCTGACGACGAGCGCCACGACCGGCACCGCGACGCTGCAGGTCGGCAGCAATTCGTCGCCGGCCAAATATGCGGCGGCGGCGGCGGTGACGACGCCGGACGTGCCGGTTGTCGCGGCGAAGGCGAGTGGCAAGGCACAGGCGCCGCTCACCGCGCCCGAGGATGTCTGGATCACAACTGCGGCCGCGGCGCTGCCGGGCGCAGGGACGCTGGTTGTCGAGTTGCGATTCAAGACCTGCGCCTGACTCTTGGGCGCACGGCCGGCGGGGCCTCCGAATCCCGCCGGCCAAATTTTGCGAAGGAGAAACGCGATGGCGACGGTCAAATTGACGCTCAAGCAGGGCCAGCGCGCGGACCAAGTCGTTGCATCGGCCGGCACGCCGATCGCCGGCTCGGACGCGATCGAGCTGAATATCGACACGACCGACCTTTCCAAGAGCGACGTGCGGAACATGCTGCAGGTGCTCGAGGCCTACATCCACAAGAACAAATGGCTTCCATCCTGACCGCGGAGGCGTGCCGTGGTCGACCGTGTCACCATATCCAATCAGGCGCTTTCGCTGCTCGGCGAGGACGATCAGCTCACCGATCCCGACGACGACACCCATGCCGCGCGGTCGATCCGCTCGGTGTGGGATGTCGTTCGCCAGGACGCGCTGCGCGCCGGCGAGTGGAACTTCGCGATCCTGCGGGCCGAGCTGGGCGCCGAGGTTGGCCTGACCGCGGGCGAGCTGCATCCCTATAGCTACGGTTTCCCGCTGCCGACCGACTTCCTGCGGCTCGTCGAGGTCATGTACCCGCCCGACCTTCGCGATAGCTACAGCATCGAGCGCGGCCGGATTCTCGGCCATTCGCTCGGCCCGATCTACATCCGCTATGTCGCCGACACGCCCGAGACGGGCCGCTGGGATGCCAGCTTCGTCAAGGCCTTCGCGCATTTGCTCGCCTATCAGATTGCCGAGCGGATCACCGGCGATCGCGCGCGCAAGTCCGATTGCTGGTCCGGCTACAGGGCGGCGATCAGCAGCGCGCTCGGCATCGACGCGGTCGAGAATCCGCCGGTCGTCACCTATGAGGATGACTGGATAACGGCGCGCGTCGGCGGCGCCTGGCCGACGGTCCCCAACACATGACGCTCGCGCAGATGCAGACGAGCTACAATGGCGGCGAATTGAGCCGCCGCATGGAAGGCCGCGTCGATCAGGGCCTGTACGGCATCAGCACCGCGGAAATGTTCAATTTCGTGCCGACGATCGAGGGCCCGGCGATCAAGCGGCCGGGCTTTCGCTATATCTGGCCGGCGATGGCGGCATCGCTCTGGCTGTCCGAATTCATCTTTTCGAGGACGCAGGCCTATGTGATCGAATGGGGCGCCGGCAAGGTGCGCTTCTTCACCAACGGCGGGCTGCTCGAAACCGCCCCCGCGAGCGGCGTGGCCTATGAAGTCGTCGTTCCCTACACCGCGGCCGAGGCGCCGGACATCGTCTACCAGCAGAGCTATGACCGGCTCTACCTGACGCACCGCGCGCACCCGCCGGCCTATCTGCTGCGCACGTCGGCGACGACGTTCACCTATGGGACGCTGCAGCTCGTCGGCGGGCCGTTCTCGGACGGCAATAGCGATCCGGCAATCACGGTGACGGTGACGGGCGCGCTGACGGTCGGCGGGGTGGCGACCATCACCGCCAGCGCGCCGATCTTCACGGCCGGCATGATCGGCTCGCCGGTGCAGGTCGAGGCGAAGGATTTTTCCGACATCCGCGCGTGGGAAACCGGGATCGACGGTGTCGTTGCCGGGACGAGCACCGCGCGGTCGGAAGGCCGGGTCTATCTCGCCGCCTCATCCGGACGGACGGGCACGGTGCAGCCGACGCATACGAGCGGCACCGAATATGACGGCACCGGCATCGGCATGGATATTAACGGCAAGGGTCCCTACGGCGTCGCGTGGACCTATCAATATGACAGGTTCGGCATCGGCACGATCACGGCGGTGAGCGGCGGCGGGACGATCGCGACCGTCACTGTCACCCGCGCCTTCCCGACGAGCCTTTCGACGGTCCCTTCCTCGCTGTGGGCGCTGCCGGCATTTTCGGACGCTGCCGGCTGGCCGAAAATCGTGCTGCTGGCGTTCGGCCGGCTGATCTTCTTCACCGACTTTGAAATCGTCGGCTCGGTCGTCGCCGATTATGGCGGCGGCCGCGTCAACATGACGCCCTACGATGCAAACGGCGACCTGGCTCCGGACATGGCGTTCCGGCGCCGGCTCGACATTTCCAATCCGGTGCTGTGGGCAAAGGTCGATCGCGACACGATTATCGTCGGGACGGCCGATGCCGAATATGTGATCCGCAAGACCAATACCGGGGAAATCTTCTCGGGCTCGAATATCGAGTGCGTGCCGCAAAGTCACTATGGGGCGTCGGCGGTGCGGCCGGTGCAGACCGGCACGTCGACGCTGTTCGTGCAAAAGAACGGCCGCAAGATTCGCGAGGCGAATTATTCGCTGCAGAGCGACCGCTACGAAGCGCCCAACATCAGCATCTGGCAGCGCCATATCCTGAAAAGCGGTGCCCGCCAGCTCGTCTTTCAGCAGGAACCCGAGGAAATGCTGTGGGTCGTCCGGCAGGACGGGGTGATGGCGCTGCATCCGCATGTCCCCGAGCAGGAAGTCAGAGGTTTCGCGCGCGCGCAGCATGGCGGCGGGCGGGTGCTGAGTGCGGTGTCGGCGCCCGGCGGCATGGGTGAAATCGACGAGCTGTGGACGCTGGTCGAGGCGCCGGCCGGCGGCAAGAGTATCGAGCTGCAGGCGCCTTGGTGGGAGGAAGGCGAGACGGCGATCGAGGACGCCTTCTTCGTCGATAGCGGCACGACGGTCATCGCTCCGGCCGGGCTGGTGATTCACGGCGCGACCTGGCTCGCGGGGCGGACGGTCGTGGTGCTGGCGGACGGCGGCGTGCTGCCGCTCGTCGAGGTCGACGGGGCCGGCACGCTCGACCTTACGGCCTATCTGCCGGCGCCGCCGGCGAAAGTGACATTCGGCATCCCTTTTCAGGGTCGGGTCAAGTGGCTTCGGCCGGAAGTGCGGACGCAGGCCGGCACGGTGCAGGGCAAGCGCAAGCGGCTGACTTCGATCGTGCTGCGGCTGCTCGACACGCTCGGCATCAAGGTCGATCCCGGGACCGGCAAGCCCGAATATCTGATCGACCGACCGGGCAGCGCGGCGATGGATCGGCCGATTCCGCTGTTCAGCGGCGACACGACGAGCCGCGCGCTCGGCGGCAAATGGGAAAGCGACGCGCAGGGCACGATCATTTCCGACGATCCGCTGCCGTGCACGGTCGTCGCGCACATGCCGACCCTGACGTTGGAAGGGTCGTGATGAACGCGCGCGAGACATTTGAGCAGGCGGTGACGTTCCGCGACTTCCTGCCCGGCGATGCGATCCATATCTGCGTGCAGCCGAGCCAGCATGTTTGCCTTGGCGTCAACCGGCCGGTGCTCACGGTCGAGGACGGGCTCGACATGCTGCTTGGCGGCCCGGCGTGGACGGCGATCGGGCCGGACGGGCGGCTCTTGTGCTGCGGCGGTTTCAAGCTGCTGTGGCCGCCCAATCCGCCGCTCACCGATGGGCATGCGGTCGCCTGGGCAATCCTTGCCGACACGCTCGGCGCGTCGCACGCCGCCGTCACCCGCTATGCCCGCGATCGCTGCCTCGAGGCGCCTTATTCGCGGCTCGAGGTCATCACCCGGATGGATGTGCCGCCTGAATATCGCTGGGCGCGGCTGCTGGGGTTCGGAAACCCGCGCGTGCTGCGCAAATGGGGACCGGAAGGCCGGCCGCACGTCCTGCTCGAAAGGATCAAGTGATGCAGGTCGCCGCACCGCTGATGATCGCCGGAAGCCTGATTCAGGGCGTCGGCGGCCTTGCGGCCGGTCGCAAGACGGCGGCGGCCGAGAAAGCGAACGCGCGGGCCGTGCTCGAGGAAGGCAATGCGCAGGAGCAGGAAGTCCGGCGGGCGTCGCGCGAGGCGATGGGCCAGCAAATCGGGGCGCAGGCCGAGAGCGGCTTCATGGTCGGCACCGGCACCGCGCTCGATTCGCTGAAGGAAAGTGCGGTCAATGCCGAAATGGACATTTTGAACGTGCGCCGCAAAGCCGCTGCCGAGGCCGCGGTCCATCGCCAGCGCGCCAAGCAGGCGAAGCTTCAGGGCTGGATGTCGCTCGTCGAGGGAGTCACCGGCGCGGCCGGTGCGGCGGCCGGCGCATACGGCGGCAAGAAGGCGATCGCGGAGCAATATGGGACGAGCGGCGCATCCGGGGTCGTCGCGTCGCGGCGGCTCGATTATGCGACGCCGATCGGCCCGTCCGGCTGGAACCGGGGACCCTAGATGGCCGTGCGCGAAACCCGCTATCAAAGCCAAATCGGCGCCGGCGGCGCGGCGCGGCTGATCGGTACGTCGCCGGAAGCGATGGGCGCCGGCGTCGGCCGCGCGGTCGAGCAGCTCGGCGGCACGCTGCAACGGCTCAATCTGCAGCATCAGGAGCTGCAGGCGCAGCGCCAGTATGAATCCGATTATGCCGCCGGCACCAAGGCGGCCACCGACTTCCAGCTCGAGGCGCGCGAGAAGGCGCTCGAGATGGAGCAGAATCCCCAGCCAGGCGGCGCCGGTCACACCGCGGCCTATCGCGACTGGTACGGCAAGCGCGCGCAGGAAGTGCTCGGCACGGTCGCCAACCCGCGCGTGCGGCAGCGGATCGACACCAGCCTCGCCAGCGATGCCGGTTCGATGATCCTGCGCGCCGACACTTTCGAGGCCGGCGCGCGCGTCGCCAAATGGACGCAGGATGTCGAGGATGTCGGCAACTCATTCGCGACGATGGCGCAGCTTCCCGACACGACCCGCGAAGTCGTCGCGTCGAACATCGCTGCGATGGACGACATGATTATGAACGGGCCCGGCAGCGAGAAGGACAAGCGCACGGCGATGCGGGCCTATCGCGATCAGCAGGCGCGCAGCTTCATCGACAGCCGCGATCCCGACACCGCGATCGCCGAGCTGAAGAGCGGCTATTGGGCGGGCACGCTCGATCCCGACAAGGCGCCGGGGCTGATGGACCGCGCGGTGGCGGAAAAGACCCGGATCGAGAACCGCGCCAAGGCAGAAGCGGCGACCGCGCTCACCGCCGAGCGCGAGCGGTGGAAAACGGCGCGCGGGGCAGTCGAGCGCGGCGAGGATGTCGACCCGGCGACCTTCGACCCGATGATCGTGCGTGCGGAAGCGGCCGGCGACACGAGCGCGGCCGACGAATTGAAGGTCAGCAAGGCGCATGCGCTCGTGCTGCGCACCTTTCCGGACGGCACGCTGCCGGCGCAGGTCACGGCCGAAATCGGCCGGCTCGAGCAGGAATATCCCAACTGGCGGCAGAATCCCGACATCGCCAAGCTGCGCGGCGCGTTGGTACAACGGCACACCGACCTGACCAACGCCAAGCCGGACGGCATCCCGCCGCCCAACATGAACGATCCGAAATCGGTCGCGGCGTGGGAAGCATCGGTGCGGGCATGGCCGCTGACTCGCGGCGGCGGGCTGCCCCATTATATCTACGGCGATCACGAGGCGCTGCTGCGCGACCTTGTCAAGCAGGGCGATCAGGGTAAGCGCCAGGCGCTGACCTATATCGAGAAGATGAGCCCGGCTGGCGGCTTCTACGCGGCGCGCGAGCTGCTGCCCGACGATCATGTTTTCCAGATGGCGGCGACCTATGACGATCCGCGCACGCGCGACCTCGCGATGGCCGGCCGCGGCATCATGGCGGACCCCAAATCGAAGATCAGCGGGACGCCGCTGCCCGAGTTGATGGACAGCCAGCTCAAGCAGCTCGACATGGCGCTCGGCGGGCAGGAGGGCGACCGGCGCACGGCCGCGCGCGAAACGGCGGTCGCGATCGCCGCGGCGCTGATGCATGCGCAAAGGACGGACAAGCTGACCGACACGATTGCCGATGAGGCGGTGCGGCTGACCGTGGGCGGCACAAGCGGCCGGCGCGACAAGGGCGGGCTGCATATCGTCCATAACGATTTGATCGTGCTGCCGCCCGAGATGAATGCCGAGGATTTCGACAATCGTTACTGGCGCCAGGCGCAGGGGCCTTCCCCCGGCATGGCAGACGGTGAGCGGCTGACGTGGGACGAGCTGCGCGCCTACCGGCTGGTGACGGTCGATGAAGGCAAATATCAGTTTCAGGACGCCTACGGGCATCCAGTGCTGAAGGACACCGGCGAGGAACTGACGCTCGACATCCGGCATATCAAGCCGTCGCCGGTGCCGGTGCTTTCCGAGGAAACGCAGCGCGCAGTGGCCCGTTCGCGCGGGAATAAGTACTGATGCCCGGCGGGCCGCTATCGGTCGCGGCGCCGCTGCCGCCGGACCCCTATGGCGCCGCGCCGCCGCCGTTGCCGTTCAGCGAGACGGTGCGGCTTTCTTTCAAGCAGGCGGGCGTCGCCGAGGATTGGGGCCGCAATCAGGTGTCGCGCGTCGGCGAGGGCCATGACGCGATCGGCGGTGAGCTGGGGCGGATGGGCTACCGGGTCGAGCAGTATAATCCGGCCTATGCGGCGGTCGCGCGGCGCCGGCTGGCCGCCGGCCTTTCGGGCGTGCATGCGGCCGAGGATCAGGCGCTCGTCGGGCGCGAAGATGCCTTCTGGAACGCGCTGAAGGATGCCCGGCGCCGCAACCCGAAGCTGCTGCCCGACATGGCCGGGGTGAGCGATCAGGCGAGCCTAGAGCAATGGGGCTATTCGTCGCGCAAGCTCGACGTGCAGAAGTATGAAAAGCAGCTCGCGCGCGGCGGCACCGCCGGCCGGATCGTCGGTTCGCTCGCTTATGGCTTTACCGATCCGCTGAACTACATGCCGATCGGCGGCCAGGCGAAGGCCTGGCTGCAGGGCTCGAGGGCGGTATTGTCTGCGCTGATCCGCGGCACGGCGACCAATGCGGCGCTGAGTGGGCTGCTCGAGGCGCCGACCATGCTCGATGCAAAGGAGCTGGGGGTCGGTCATGGCATCGGCGACGCGGCGCTCAACATCGCGCTCGGCGGCTTCATCGGCGGCACGCTCGAGGGCGGCGTCGAGGGCGGCCGCCAGCTTCTGCGATCCTATCGCGGCACGCGCGAAGTCCGGAACCTGATCGCGGCGGCGCGGGCGGCCGTGCCCGAGGCGAGCATGACGCCGGACGAAAAAGCGGCGATCCATGTGCTCGGGCGCACCGCCGACATTGCCGAAAAAAATCCGTTCGTCGGGCTGGCCGGTGAATCGCATCATGTGCAGCGCACCGATGGCGCGATCAATGGGGCGCTCGGCGACGATCATGTGCGCGGGACCAGTTCGCCGACCGTGCCGAGGCCGGTCAAGGCGGCGCCCAAGCAGCTCACCCGATCGAACATCATCGGCTTCACGATCGACGACCTCGAGGGCGGCGCCGCGGTCGTCAACTACAGCCAGGCGGACGGCGGCACGACCAAATATGGCGTTGCGGCTGCGCATCACCCGGGCACGGATGTCGCCAACCTGACCCGGCAGCAGGCGGTCGCGATCGCCGAGCGGGATTATTGGTTTGCCGGGCTCGATCAGGCCGATTCCCGCGCGGCCGCGATCGCGTTCGATGCCGGCTATATCGGCGGGCCCAAAGTGGGGCGGCGCATTCTCGAGGAAAGCGGCGGCGACTGGCAGCGCGCGCTCGAACTATACCGGGAGCATCTGAACCGGATCGCCGACACCGTGCCCGGCAAGGCCAAGTTCAAGCGCGGCTGGAACAACCGCGTTGACAAACTGGCGAAGCGGCTCGGCGGTGTCGAGGCGCCGGAGCTGGGACCGAGCTACAATGCGGCCGAGCTGGCGCCGGAGGGCAGCGAGCGCACGCCGTTTCCCGAGGGCGAGGAACCGACCCGGCCCGGCTGGCTGGGCGACACCGATGGCCCGGTGCTCGATCCGGAACGATTCCCGGGTCCCGAGAATCATCGCATCGCGCAGGAAGCGCTCGAGGCCGCGCTGCGGGGGGACTTGCCCGAGCGCGTTGTCGATCGGCAGGTCGACATCATCGACGCGCAGAACCTGCGGGCTGCGTCGGCAACAGGTGACGCTGCCGGCGAAGTCGACCTAGCCGAGGCCGGGCAACTCATGCGCGCCGAGGTGGCTGACGCACTGGAAAACGGCGCCGATGTGACGCTCCATATCGAGGGCAAGGCACGCCGGATTACCGGCACCAACGAGAGCGGCATCGTCGACGACGAAGGGCAGACGTGGGGTTCGCTGCCGATCCTTTCGCCTTTGCCCGGCGATCATGCGCGGATCGAGATTGCGCGGTCGACCGGCGGCACACGGCCAGGCATCCCGCCGCTTGAACCTCATAGCGGGAGCTGGGTCGTGGTGAGCCGGGAAACCGGCCAGCCAGTGCTCGAGACGTTCGACGCCGGCACCGCCGGCAAGGTGAATCAGGAAAAATATGAGGTGCTGACCGCGCAGCAATGGCTCGGGCGCTTCAACAAGCAAGTGGCCGATCCCGCCCCGCCAGCGGCCGAGGCGATCGCCGCGAATGAGCCGACCGCGATCGCGCGCGAGGCCGACGACACGCTGCCGGCCGGCGCCGATCCCGCCGAAATCACGCGCTGGACCGATCCCAAGGGTGATGGCGTCGACATGCAGACGGCGAGCCTCGAGCACGATTTGCGCATGGCGGCCGAGGCCGAGGCGCTGCCGGTCTACTCCGCGACGGACGCTAAGGGTCGGCACGTCGGCAGTTTTGCGACCGAGGCGGAAGCCACGAAGGCCGCCGGCAAGGGTGGCACGGTCGAGCATATCCCCGACGCCGTCGAGCTGGTCGATGTCCCGCAAATGATCGCGGAGAGCCGCAAGCTGGGCGAGAACGCCCACGGCGACCCGATCTACTTTCACCCGCGGCGTGGACCGTTCACCATCCGGCCGGACGACAAGCAGCCGCGGCCCAATTTTGGCGGAATGTTCGACCCGGTCGATCGGACGGTCGCCGAGCGCGACGAGATTGCCGACATGCTGGCCGAGTTCTTCGAGCAGCAGGCGCCGGCGCCGCGCGAGCTGCTGCCGCCGGGCATGGTCAGTGCGCTCGATCACGGCGAGGTGCAGGAATTCGTCGCCGGCGGCGAGCGGATCGACCTGCGCCAGGCCGAGGGCGGCGGCTATGAATTCGTTCGCGGCGAGGCGGTCGAGCCGGTCGCGACGATCGCCGAGGCCGAGGCCCGGCTGAAGGAGCTGGGTGCCGAGCATTATCTCGGGCTGCTGCCGTCGACTGAAGAAGGCGCGCAGGCGGTGACGGTCGCGAATGACGCGATCACTGCAGCGACTGACGATTATGCGGTGCGGATCAAAGGCGCCGAGCAGCGCGAATATATCGCCGACTATAGCGATGCGACTGCCGACGAGCTGGCGGCCGCGATCCTCGCCGGCGGCGATCCCGAGAAGGAAGTCAAAAAGCTGGTGAAATCCGGCAGGATCAAGTTCGTCGATGCCGGCGACACCAAGCCCTACGATATTGTTCCGTTGTCGCCGAGCACGGTCGTGCCGCCGCCGCCGCGCACGTTCAAGTCAGCCGAATATGCCGGCCCGGAGCTGCCGGATGCGGTCGCCGCCGCGCGCCTGGCCGAGTGGAAGGCCGAGGCGCTGCGGATCGGCGCCGAGGGCGCCCATGAGGACGACATCATCGTGTCGCTGTTCGATGCATCGGGCGTGTTCTCGCAGCCGTATGTCGACATGGGTTTCCACGTCCGGCGCTACGATTTGAAGCATGGCGACGATGTGGTTCAGGATTGGGTCCATATCGTCAACGAGCTGCACGACCTTGTCGCCGAGGGAAAAAGAATCCGCGGCGTGATCGCGCAGCCGCCCTGCACGACCTTCACCAATAGCGGGACGCGCTGGCGGGCCGCCCGACACGACCGTTCATGGAGCAATGCGGTGTCGCGCATGTGGGGCGAAGATGCGGCGAAAATGTTCGAAAGCCCGGTCGAATATAATCAGACGCTCGTCGCGGTGACGGAATGGATCATCGCCGACGCGAAGCCGGACAGTTTCTTCGTGATCGAGAATCCGGCCGGGCGGATCGAGCAGGTGACGGGGCTGCCGCGGCCGCTGCTGGTGATCGAGCCGCATCATTTCGGATCGCCCTACACCAAGCGGACGCATCTGTGGGGCGAGTTCAACCCGGTGCTGCCGACCGCGAACGTCCATCCGGCCGAGGGATCGCGCATGCACAAGCTGCGCGGCCGCGACGAGAAAGAGGAAGGGCTGCGATCGCTGACGCCGGAGCCGTTCGCTTATGCGTTTGCGCTCGCGAACCGGCCGGCGATCGCCGCGCCCGAAAGCACGATCGTCGCGGCGCCCGGCCTGCCAAGGGTCGAGCCGGCGGCGCCTGCTTTGGGCTCGGCCGACGTGGAGGCACCGCAGCCGGTCGCGCTCGAGCCCGGCGGCCAGGCGCGCGGGCGGGCGCCGCAGGCACCCGGGGCAGCCGGGGCGCCGTTCCTCAAGAGTGGCAAGCCGAAGGATTTGCTGCGCGCGATCGCCGAGCTGGGCGGCGTCCGCGACGATGAGGGGCACATGCTCGGCAGCACGCCGGCCGAATGGCGCTATGCGCGCGGCAAGGGCCGCTTCAAGATCAAGGAGGCGAGCGAGGGCCGCGGCCTGCGTAGGCTGATCCCGGGCGTCGGGCCGCTGATCCGGCCCGAGGGCATGTCGATCGACCGGCTGGGCGAGTGGCTGCAGGAATCCGGCTGGTGGCGCGGCGCCGGGCGGCCAACCGAGGCCGAGGTGCTCGACCTGCTCGAGCAGGCGGCGGTGACGAAAATGCATCACCCCGAGGCGGTGCAGGCGCGGCGCGACGTGCAGGCCGGCGAGCACGACGACGAGAATGCGGCCTATGACGAAATTCGCGGCGTGATGGGCGAGCATGGGCTGGCCGAGGAACAGGTTCCAAATGACGTGATGGAGCTGGCGATCCAGTGGCGGCTCGAGGGCGACGATCCCGAGACGGCATGGATGCAGGCACACGAAGCCTTTGAGCGCGACCTGTTGCGCGATGCCGGCTACATGGTAGAGGATGATCCTGATTATGGCGATGTCCCCGGATTCCCCTATGAAATCGACGAGCGACCCGCAGCGCGAGAAGCTGCTGGGCAAGTTCGGATTGAGCAGCCAGCCGCCGGCATCGAAGGCGCGGCCGCCGCTGATGTCGCCGGAGCAGAGGGCGGACATGCTGCGCCGCCTCGAGAAGGCGAGCCAGGACGAGCGGCTGACACCGGAGCAGCGCGAGCAGGCGGCTATGGCGGTGCAGATGCACAAGCGGGTGGACGCGCGGTTGGCACAGAAGGGCTCTCCGACACAGAGCTGATGCGGCTCGAAAGTTCGCTGCGCACCTTTGCCGGCGGACCCGAGCGGTTCCGGATCGACGAAACCGGGCCCGAATATACTTTGCAGGAAATCCTCGATCGGCTCGACCGCAACAAGGCGGCGGTCGACGCGCTGCGCGGCTGCCTTGGGCCGGAAGGCGGTGGCGGATGAGCCTCGACGCCTGCATCCCCGAGCTGGTTGCCAAGGGCGCGCTCGATCGCGAACAGGCCGATTACGTGCAGCAGCTCTATACCAAGCTGCGCGCCCGCCAGCGCGAGACGTTCGGCAAATATGCGGCCGATGCCGCGGCCGGCTATCAGGCGGTCGATCAAATCAGCGAGGCGGTGCGCCAGCAGCGGCGCCAGGTGCTGCTCGACGTGTCGGTCAAGAAGTCGGCGCTCGAGGCGGCGGCCAAATATCGCGGCCGCGCCGGCAAGTTCGACTTCGGCCGGGCGATCGAGGCGCTTTTCGTGAAGGACGACCGGGCGCCTTATGCCAACCTCGAATATCGCGAGGTCCGCCGGCGCAAGCAGGCGCTGGCGACGATCAACGGGGTGCTCGAGCGGCACGGCCGCAACGTCGTCGGCATGTCGAAGGACAGTGCCGGCATGCGCGACATCCTGCGCGAGCTGCGCGGCGAGGCGACCGGCAATCAGGCCGCCGCCGAGCTGGCCGATGCGGTGCGGCAGATGCAGGATTTGCAGCTCGCGCAGTTCAATGCAGCGGGCGGCAATGTCGCGCGGCTGGAAAACCGCGGCGTCGCGCAGGCCTATGACTCGGCGAAGGTCGCGCGCGTGCTTATCGACGAATTCAAAACGGACATGAAGCAGCATCTCGCGCCCGAGCGGATGATCGACAAGACGACCGGCGAGGCGCCGACGCCGGCCGCGCTCGATGAGATGCTCGACGAGATTTATCTGAACATCCGCACCGAGGGTGCCGGCAAGCGCGAGGAAGGCGCGTTCGGCGGCATGAAGCTCGCCAACACGCGGCAGGAACATCGCTTCCTGATCTACAAGTCGGCCGACGACTGGCTGGCGATCGCCGACAAATACGGCAACGCGAACGTGTTCGATGCGATCATGGGCGAAGTGCATTCGATGTCGCGCGACATCGCGGCGATGGAAGTGCTCGGGCCCAATCCGGCCGCGACCGTGCGCTGGCTCAAGGACGTGGTGATGAACAAGGCGCTGCTCGAGCACGGTGCCGGATCGGACGCGGTCAAGCGCGCGATGGGATCGGCCGCCCGCATCGACAATTATTGGAGCGTCGTGTCGGGCGCAGCCAACCGCGGCGAGCGCAACGCGCTGCGGCTGGTCGGCGGCGCGCTTCGATCGCATCAGGTAGCGAGCAAGTTGGGGAGCGCGGTCGTGACGGCGGTGCCGGCGGACCTTGCGACCACGACCTTGACCAAGGCATTCAACGGCATCCCCGCGGTTTCGACCGGGCTCGATTATCTGCGTTACCTGGCGCTGCCCGAGAATCGCGCGCAGGCCGCCCGATTCGGCTTCGTTGCCGACGAGGTGGGCGCGGCGTTTTCCGAGCAGGCGCGGCTGTTCGGCGCGGAGATGACCGGCGAGTTTCAGGCGCGGCTCGCCGAGGGCGTGATGCGGCTCTCCGGCATGAAGCTGCACACCGATGCGGCGCGCATGGCATTCAGCATGGAGACGCTCGCGCATATCACCGACGAGCTGGGCGCCCGGAGCTGGCAGCAGCTCGAGCCGCGCTTCCGCGGCATGTTCGAGCGGCACGGCATAAGCGAGGCGGACTGGCGGGCAATGCAGGCGGCGCCCTTGGTCGAGGGCGGCGGCGCGCAATGGTTCCATCCCGACCGGCTCGACGACGAGGGGCTCGCCGACCGGCTGATGGAAATGATTTATACCGAGCAGGACATGGCGGTCGTCACGCCGGGCGTTCGGGCGCGCGCCGCGGTCGCCGGCTTCGGCCGGCCCGGGACGTGGCAGGGCGAGCTGGCGCGCACCCTGTTCCAGTTCAAGAGCTTCCCGCTCACGATAATGATGGACCACGGCGCGCGAATGATGGCGCTGCAGGGCGGGTGGAACAAAGCGATGTACGGCGGGGGCTTCCTGTTGTCGGCGACGATGGCCGGCTGGATGGCGCTCGAGGTCAAGGCGATATTGAAGGGGCAGGACCCGCGGCCGCTCAACGTCAAGACGCTGCTGGCATCGCTGCAGCAGGGCGGCGGGCTCGGCATTTATGGGGACTTCCTGTTCAACACGCAGAACCGCGCCGGGCAGGGCCTGAGTCAGACGGTGCTCGGGCCGAGCGCGACGACGATCGACGCGGTGTCGTCTATGCTCGTCGGCACGCCGCTGCTGCAGGCCGAGGGCGAGAAGGTCGACTATGATCGCCAGCTCGTCCGGCTGCTGCGATCGGAAACGCCGGGCGGATCGCTGTGGTACGCGCGCCTGGCGTGGGACCGGATCATCCTCGATCAATGGCAGGCGGCGGCCGATCCCAATTATTACCGGAGCTGGCGCGCGATGGAGAAGCGCGCCCGCGACATGGGCACCGAATATTACTGGCAGCCCGGCGAGACGACGCCGGAGCGGCTGCCTGACCTTGCCAACCTTGGAGGCACGCCATGACCGTCGCGGCGATCGTTCCCGTCAAATCCTTCCTCGAGAATGGCGCGACGAAAGTCTGGCCGCTGCCGTTCCAGTTCATCGCCGCGGCCGATCTTGTCGTCGAGCGGTTCGACCTGACCGGGGCCCGCACTCTGCTGGTGCTCGGCAGCGACTATTCGGTGAGCGGCGGCAACATGGCGACCGGCAGCGTGACGACCGTAGTCGCGAAGCCGGCCGGCTGGACGATTCGGGCCAGCCGTGCGACCCCGCGCACCCAGCCGACCGACTACACGCCGACCGACACCTTCCCGGCCGAGACGCATGAGCGTGCGCTCGATCGCGAAATGCTGTGCATTCAGGAGCTGGCGAACGGGGTCGGCGGGATCGGCGATGTCGAGGCCCGTTCGCTGCGTCTGCCGGCGCCGGAAACGGTCGCGCCACTGCCGCTGCCGGATGGCCGCAAGTCGCGCATGTTCGGCTGGGACATCAACGGCAACCCGCTGATGATGGCCGCGCAGGCGGTGATTGATTTCGTCTGGCCGGTGCTCGAGCCGATCATCGCCACGATCACGCAGGGAGAGCCTGGCCCGGCTGGCCCGGTCGGCCCCGCGGGAGCGCCGGGCATCCCGGGAACCCCGGGCCCTCCGGGCTTGCCGGGTGCTTCGTCCGACAACGCGCTCGAGAATTACGCGCCGGCCGGATTCAAGTATTCGATCCTCGACGGCTCGGGCTTTGCCGCCTTCGGCATCAAGGATGACGGCACCTCCGTGATGACCCGCATGGAAGTGGAAACGATCAACGACGTGCCCTTCGAGGCGCTGATCGGCGGCGGATCGGGTGGCGGCGGGCCAGTCACCGAGCGCAATTACACCGCCGAGCACAACGGCGTTTACAGCTACGGGCAATCGCTTTCGACCGGCGAGGCAGGGGTCGGCGGTGCCGGCGTGGCGACGGCGGTGCAACGGTTCGACAATCTGCGCTTTGCCGGCGGCGTGCGGACGCAGGATAGTGGCACGCCTTACACGGCGCTCGTTCCGCTGATCGAGACGGTTGTCGGGACCGCGGGCGAGACGCCGATCGGCGGTGCGACCGACATCATCAAGGAGCTGGCGCTCGTCGAGGATTCACTCGACTCCACGGACATCACCTATCGGATGCTGGGATCGGCGCCGGGCCAGGCTGCGCAGGTCATCGCTGCGCTCGCCAAGGGGAGCGGTCCCTATAATCGCATGATCGCCGACATCACCAACGGCTATGCGCTGTCGCAGGCGGCGGGCCGCACGTTCAAGGCGCAGGCGGTATTCTGGACGCAGGGTGAGAGCGACCGCAACGCCGGCACCGCGGCCGCCACCTACAAAGCGGCGCTGGTGCAGCTTCGCACCGACATCGACGTGGATGCCAAGGCGATCACCGGCCAGCTCGAGCCGGTCGTGATGTTCAGCTATCAGACCTCGAGCTACACAGGCAGCCAATATCTCGGCAATGCGCAATGGGAAGTGCAGCAGGAAAACCCCAACCATTATGTCGCCTGCCCGGTCTATCATGTGGCGTTCGGCGGCGAGCATCTCACCACGGCGAACTATAAGGTGCTCGGGGCTTATTACGGGCTCGCCTACAAGCGCGTCATCATCGACGGCGACACCGATTGGCGGCCGCTGCAGCCGATCCACGTGGAACGCCAGGGCAAGCTGGTGCTGGCCCGCTTCCATGTGCCGGCCGGCCAGTTGACCGTCGACACGACCACGATCGCCGCGCGGCCTAACAAGGGGTTCACGCTGGTGACGAGCACAAACACGCCGATCACGATCAATGCGGTGGACATCATCGGGCCGGACACGATCCGGATCACGGCGGCGACCGCGGTCGGCGCCGGCGCCAAGCTGCGCTACGGCTACAATGGGCAGGACGGCGGCAACATCCGCGACACGCAGGGCGATAGCCTTGTCTTTGATGGCGGCGGCATCAATTACCCGATGCACAATTGGTGCGTCGTCTTTGAAAAAGTGATGATTTAAGGAAAGCACCATGCCCGTTTCCGTTGTGATCGACGACGCCCATTGGACCTACCGCTTCGCGTCGATGACGCTGCCATTCCTCGAGGACTTGGTGGATGAATATCTGTTCGGCACGAGCGACGTGCTGACCGTGCCCAACCGGGCCGCGCCGGCGCGGCCTTTGGTCAAGATCGGCGCGCCGACCTACGGCGCCAGCTATGCGCGGTTCGGCTCACCCGATGGTTCTGCGCTCAACGGCTATGACAGCAACAGCCCGCTAGTAGAATCCGACATGACGCTGCTCACGGTGCTGCGGAAGGGCGGTGCCGCCGGCATGGCGCCGATCGGCTCGGCCGCCGGGAGCCCGGTCGGGTTCGGCCAGGATAGCGGCGTGTGGTGTGCGTATAACAGTCAGAGCTTCACGGCCGCGCAGCTCGCCGATCTTCCGCTGCCCGACAATGCGAACTTCCTGTTCTACGCGGCTACGCTGCCGCTGGGCGCGGTTGCGACTTTCCATCGGTTTGTGGCGGGGGTGCGCTCGGGCAATGTCTCTGAATCGCCCGGCGGCCTGACCCGGCCGGGCACTGACCTGTTGTTCGGGTTCACCAATCCCGGCTCGGTCGGGCTGACCGACGTGGCATGGTTCGCCAAGTTCGGCCGCATCCTCACCCTGCCCGAGATTGATGAGGCCTACGCACAGGTGAAATATTACATGGCGAACTTCCGCAGCCTGGCGGTGAGCTGACGGGATCGACTCGCCTAACCGTATTGCGTATACGTCGCAATCTGCTGACGCAGATGGAGGCGCGCACATGGCATCTGTGCATCAACTGCAGCCGGTTCGGCGCCGGGAATACCCCGGGGCACAGGTCGATCCCGACAAGCTGCATGAACAACTCGAGCCCACGACGACGGTGGTCGTCACCTTCGGCAAGGAGGCGGAACTGAACCGATTCCGCCGGCTGCTCTATTCGATCAATGCGCAGGGCACCTACCGCTACCGCACGATGCGCGATGAATATTCGATGTGGGGCGTCGTCGTCTGGCGGATGAAATAAGCACCGCCGATTTTAAGCCGATTTGAGGATAGGCAATGCGCGTCCGCTGTTGAGCGTGGCGCGCTGCCGTTTTCGCGCTGGGTGCTTTTCCTGTGGCGCGAGGCGGCCTGTTTCGACCGGACGGGCCGGGTCAGAATTCGCCGGCAAGATGGCCGAGCACCCACCACACAAGGGAGATTGCGATCATGGCGGCGATCGTCGCGGGCTTGCTCATTGTCGTGTCCTGAGAGGGGTCGTTGGAAAGAGAGAACCGTTCCAACGAAACGGCCGGAAATGGCCGATCGTTGGAATGGAGGGGGGTGCTAAGTAATTGATTTCGCTATGTGGTGTGCAATATTGCATTATCCGGCATGAACTTTTGTCGTTGTTTTGTAGCGGTTTAGTTCTTTGCGTTGGAACGATCCCGTTGGAACGATCCAACGGGGCTTTTAACCGGCTGCCGCGCGGTGGGCGGCGCGGGCGATGACGGCGGTGGCGGCCATGCGGGTTGTGCGTGGCATGTAGACCTCGAGGATGCGCATGACGCTGGCGAGCGTGTGGCCGGTGATCGCCGCTATCGCTTGCGGCTCGAGGTTCAGCTCGCCCATGCGCACGACCGCCGTGCGGCGCAGGTCGCGGATTTGAAGGTCGGCCATGTGGGGCAATCCGAGCGTCTCGGCTGCATAGGCGCGCGCGGCCTGGAATCGGGCGTCGAAAGTGCGGTGCTTCCAAGGCTGACCGAGCTTGTCGTTGACGAGGATCGTCGTCACCGGCACGTCGCGCGCCCGGTTGTGTGTGATCGCAGCCTCGATCTTCCGACGCAGTTCGCCGACGACCGGGATGCCGACCCATGCGTCGGT
>Ga0105104_10000683_pt1 | contig 26130 bp, 17 predicted proteins | sample PPLLaktember2015_3_FD_87034 | JGI IMG/M metagenome (GOLD analysis project Ga0105104, IMG submission 87034) | Freshwater sediment microbial communities from Prairie Pothole Lake near Jamestown, North Dakota, USA - PPLs Lake P7 Core (6) Depth... | ecosystem: Environmental > Aquatic > Freshwater >...
CAATTGTTCCGATGAACAACAGGGAGTAGAGACCGTATTGTTCCACCGCCAAAGCCCGCAACAGCAGCAGCGTTGTCACGTACGTGAAGAACAGCCCCTGCACCTTGGTGAGCAGCGAATAAATGGTGTTTAGCATGACTCTTCGCTTGGGGCGGGGAGGCGATGCCGGCTGGGTCTCTGTGGAATCAGGCATGGGATAGTTGAATTGCCGATTTAAACTGTCCGCAATCTACAAAATCGGTGCCGCAATCGCAAGTGTTCTCCGTATTTGGGTTGCCTTTTTCAACGGCTTTATGTATCTTGGTTCCGATTCGATTTCAGGAACCTCCTGCCCATACTATGCATTTTTGTTACATACTTTCGCCTCATAAAGCTGCCTCTTCCTATCCCGGCACCGTCCGCATCCCGGGTCGGGAATGGGTATTGGACATTATTCAGTCGTCACAGACCGGCCCATGGTATCCGCACTTCGCGGAAAAGAAAGGCGAGACAAGCTACAATCTCTTTGCCGGGCGACTGGCGGGCATTCGTGCAGATAATGATATTGCGGCGGATCTCGGCTTAAACAGAAACGACTCCGGATTTCGAGGGTCGCCCGCTGAGGAACCGGCGGGAAGCTGGCTGGCTCTCACCTTTGACGGCAGGCAGGATCACCTGCGCATTGCCAGTGATCTCTGTCTGCTTCAAAGATGGTTCTACACAAAACAGGGAGAAAGTTGGTATTTTTCCAATTCGCTTATTTATTTGAAAAAAGTGCTCGGCAGTAAATTGGATATCGAGCCGCGCGGTATTCCATATATTCTGCTTTTCGGTAATCTTCCTTGGCAGTACACGCCCCTAAAAGATGTTTTCAGCCTTTTGTCGGGGCAAGTGTTGCAGGTGGTTGCCGGGCAAATGCAGACGACTCAGCGTGCTGATTTACCCATCGGGAGAGCGGATACGGCCAACGAATTCGCCGCTTTACCGTCAAGCGACCAAGCGCCGTTCTCTGATAAAATCGCAGCGGAACTGCGGAAGGCCGTTCAGAACGAATTGACCGATCTGGATAATGTGACTATTCCGCTGTCCGGTGGGCTGGACTCCCGCTTTCTAACGGGCTGTGCGCTGGAAGTCATGTGCCCGGAGCAGATCACTACGCTGACCTTCGGACTTCCGCATTCTGTGGATTACCGGCTCGGCACCAAGCTGGCTCGCAAGCTCGGTCTCAAGAATATCACGCTGCCCGCCGATGATCGTTCCTATCCGGAACTCTTGCGGGAAAGTTTCTTAGCGGCGGAAGGTATTTATTGGAGTAATCCCACCTATCCCGTGCGGCCGATGCGGGAGATTTTTCAACCCGGTTCGATGGTACTGAGCGGATATCTGGGTGAAGCTGTATTCGGCTGCTACGATCTGAACGAAGAATACCTGAATAATCCGGATTATAGCGATGAGCAACTGTTTCAAATCGTTTTGAAAAAATCCGTCCGCTGTTCATTCCCGGAAGTCCTGCCGCTGTTGGCGTCGGAAGATTGGGATTTACTGCGGTATCGCGAATCCTTGAGTGAAATCGAGTCCGAATCCTTTGAGGAAAAATACAATCGCTGGCTGTGGCCGAATTATCTCTTGAACAGCGCAAATTTTCAGCTCATGCTGCACCGTGACCGGGCTTTCTTTCTCACACCGTATGTGCATCCGCGTGTCATGACCGAAGCCTATCGCCAACCGCGCTGTCTGCGCTGCGGGCAGAAAGGCTTCTACGATATGTTGAGCAAGACGTTTCCCGATCTTTATCGTTTCCCCACCAAGCGCAACTGGGGGTATCGAATCAATTCGTCCGCCGGAGGCAGAGTCTATCTCATGCGCGCACGGCGACGCTTGCTGTCGGGGCTGGATAAAGCGCTCTGGAAAAAGACCGGTCGCTTCTTTTATGAAGATCCGCTGCTGAATTATGTGGATCCGCGGGAAATGAGTGATAAGAGGCATCGGGCGGACATCCTCGGTCTTTTAGAAGAATTGAACGGCTTCACCATGTTCAATGCCAAGACTCTTTCGGCGCTGCGCGATCGTTACTATCGTCGAGGCACTGTCAATCCGTACCTGTTGTGGGGATTGCTGACTATTGGGCAGTGGATCGCTCATTACCGAAGTTTGGGCAATCGCGTATGAATTTCACCAATCAAAAATCATCGCGAAGACCGCGATTCCTGTTTGTCCTCCGCTATCACTTCTCCCGTTTTACCGGCGGATCGGAGATGCAGGCGTGGATGACAGGTGAGGAATTGCTGCACCGCGGATGGGATGTGCATTATGCCAGCGAAATGAATGATGTACCGCAGCCGAACGTGGTGGACGGCATTACTCTTCATGGTCTGCCCGAGCATCCTTCGTATTGGAAAGGGAACCGCAAACCGCTGCGCAAGCTCATGCACGAACTGCAGCCGGATGTGATTTATACACGCGTGTTTGATCCCTATGTCGGCCATGTGGTCATGGAAAAACCACCCGGCGCATTTGTGATTTGGAACATGGCTTCAGGAAACGACGGAAAACCGTGGCCGTTCCTTGTGCATGGCTGGCGGACACAGCCGGGATTTTCGTACTTCAAGCGATTTCCCGTGATGGTCTATGCCAATTATATCGCCCGCCAGGGCCGTCGCGGTGCGGATCTCATTTTAGCTCAGCAGCGTGACCAGCAAAATGATTTGGCGCGGATCGGACTGTCCTCGGAAATCGTCCGCAACAGCCATAAACCGGTGCCGGAAGAGGAAGTCCAGACGCACGATGGTGAGCCGCTGATTTTATGGGCGGATTCAATCAAAGACATCAAGCGGCCGGAAATCTTTCTTGAACTTGTCCGCCGCTGCAAAGATCTTCCGGCCACGTTTTTAATGCTCGGCCGCATACTTCACGAGAATTACCGGAGCCTTGTGGATCAAGCTGTGCGCGATCTGCCGAACTTTCGCTACGGTGGCTTTATTCCGTTGAACGAAGTCGAAACCTATTTCCGCCAAGCTCATATGCACATGAAGACCAGCCTGCCTATTGAAGGTTTTCCCAATACATTTATACAGTCTTGGCTGCATGGTATCCCCATCGTATCGTATCAGGGCGATCCTGAATCTCTGCTTCGGGACGGCGGATTGGGTGTGCGAGCCGATTCGATAGACGAACTCGAAAAGGCCGTTCGCGAACTCGTGAACAATTCGGCCAAACGCAGGGAAATCGGCGCGCGGGCGCGGGCGTTTGCCGTCCGTGAATTCGATCTGAAGAATAACGTGGATAAACTGGAGAGACTCTTATCTGAACGCGGTGTTCGCTTGCCGGCAAAATAAAATTTCGATCTTATGAATAGAAAAGCGGGCGCGCCTTTCGGGGCACCCGCTTTTTTTGCTCTCATCGAGATCCGGATTATTTTTGCATCAAATGGCTCGCCTGCGCCTCGCGGATTTTCCGAACCGGACACGATCCGCATTGTTCCGCGCGGCCCGTGCTCCAGTCGCGCAACACCTGCCGTGTGGATTTGCGCTTGCGGCGGATGAGATAGAAAACCGCTGCGGCAACGGCCACGAAAACCAGAAGGGTGTCAAGCCAGAAGGTCATTACGAGTATCCTAACAGTTTGCCGCCCTGATAAACAACGAATGATCCGACCCATGCCAGGACCGACATATATCCGACCATGAATGCGGGCCAGAACCAGCTCGAGGTCTCGCGGCGGGCAATCGCCACCGTGGACAGACATTGGCAGGCTAATACGAAAAACACCAGTAAAGACAAGCCAAGCAGCGGCGTGTACATCGGGGTATTCGTGCCGGGTCGCTTTTCATCGCGAAGCGATTCCCGAAGAGACGGCGAACGTTCATCGGCACCGTCCACTCCGTGAACCACCGCCAGACCGCTGATAAAAACTTCCCGTGCGGCAAAACTGGCAATGATTCCCACGCCGATCTTCCAATCGAATCCGAGCGGGGCAATCACCGGTTCCAGCCATTTACCCAGATGTCCGCCCAGACTTTGTTCCACCACGTCAGCGTCCTCCGCCGCGGCGATGGATTGCAGCGCTTTGTCCCGGGAATCCGCATCGAGTCCGGAATTCTCGATCACCGCCTGCCGCGCATTTTCAAAGCGCGTGCGGTCTACGTGATGGATCGGTATGTGCAGAATCGCCCATAAAATGACCGTGGCGGCAAGAATCACCGTCCCCGCCCGATTAACGAACAACCGTCCGCGATCAAAAAGATTCAGTCCGATGCTCTTTAAGGAAGGCAGTTTGTATGTGGGCAGTTCCAGGAGCAGCGGCGGCGGCGGACTCTTGAGCAGCGTGCGTTTGAACACGGCGGCCATCGTAATTCCCAGCGTGATGGAAAAGGCGTAAATGGCCATCAGCACCAACCCGCCCACCGTAAAGATTCCCCCGACCGGCGTCTCCGCCGCGAATACGGTTCCGATCACTAAAGTGTAAACCGGCAGTCGCGCGCTGCACGACATCAGCGGAGCAACTAAAATCGTAACTAAGCGGTCTTTGCGTCCCGCAATGGTGCGCGTTGCCATGATTCCCGGTATCGCGCAGGCAAAACTGGAGAGCAGCGGCAAAAAAGCCCGGCCGTCCAAGCCCACTCGCGACATCAGCCTGTCCATTAAAAATGCCGCCCGCGCCATGTATCCGACGTCTTCCAAAAATCCGATAAAAAGAAAGAGCAGGAGAATTTGCGGCAGAAAGACCAGCACATTGCCGACTCCGCTCACGACTCCCTGCTGAATCATCTCCTTGAACAGCCCGTCGGGAAGAAGCCGGTCTATGGCCTGCCCCGTCAGACTCACTCCGCTTTCAATCACGTCCATTGCCGGAGTGGCCCACGAAAAGAGCGATTGAAACACCAAGGCCATTACGGCCAGAAATAGAATCGGCCCGAAGAAGCGGTGAAGAAGCACGCTGTCGAGCCGGTTGGTCAAGCGATGAGGAAGATCAGCCTGTAAGCATGAGGTCTGCTTCATCAGGTCTTTGAGGTACCGATAGCGCGCGCTGGTTTCAATAGCCCGCACTTGCCGGGAGGATAGGTGATACTGTTTTCTGACCCGCCGCGACAGCGCCGCCGCCGCCGGAGCCTGCACCGCATCGTCTCCTTCAAGGGATGAAACTAAAAGCCATAAGGCTTCTCCCCGCGCGTCCGTTTCATGGGTCAAACCGCTCTTGATTAATCCTTCCGCCAGTGTTTGCACAGGCTGTTCCAGCGCGGAAGGAAGACAGTCAATAAAACGCGGGATGCCCCCTTTCAATTGGCAAGCGCAGGGAGCACTCTCAATCGCCGCCAGCAGTTCATCAAGTCCCTCGCCCTTGCGGGCTACCAGCGGAATCACCGCGCAGCCTAAAGCCGCCGTCAGCTTTTCCGGATCCACTTCGCTGCCCCGTTCCCGCGCAATATCCATCATGTTCAGAGCAACGATGATCGGAATGCCCAGATCGTGAAGCTGCGACGTCAGAAACAAATTACGCTGCAGATTGGATGCGTCCACCACCACGATAATCAGATCGGGCGCATTCTCTCCTTCCATTTCTCCCAACAGCACGTCATGCGCGATCTGTTCCTCCGGCGAACGCGCGGCCAGACTGTAGCAGCCCGGCAAGTCAATGATATTGACCGTCTCTCCGGAAGGCAGCCGGGTTTGTCCGGTTTTCCGCTCTACCGTGACCCCCGGATAATTGCCCACCTTCTGCCGCGTTCCGCAGAGCGCGTTAAACAATGTGGTTTTACCCGCGTTCGGATTGCCCGCAATGGCAATCGTCCGCTGCCGGCAGTAAGTTTCGTCCGCTATCCTGACCGGAGTGTTCACGAGTCGGAGTTTTCTCCGCTTGAAACCGATGGCAGCGGCTTTACAAAAATGCCTGCGGCGTCTTCCCGCCGGGCCGCCAGCGTGCATCCCGGCAACCGGAGTGAGAGCGGACTTTGAAACGGTCCTTCCCTCTCAATCACCAGTTCGGTTCCGGGAGTGAGTCCCATTTCCATCAATCGAAGGAGATTTTCCGAGTTCTCGTTGATGGCCACTATCCGGCAACGACTGCCCAGAGGCAACTGATCCATGCTTATTGCCTCAACAGAGTCCGGAAATTGCCCACTATCCTGGCTGTCTCGTGTCGTCATTGTCAATCAAGATATTGTATTATAACGCATTGGGTTGGATCTATATGTTAGACACATCTAACATATAATCAAATATGTTCGACGCTTCTAATATGCAATAATTCCTCCAGTTAGTCAAGTTAGAGGATACGTCTACCGACAAACCAGCGCCAAGAAACCATGCGAACGGCTGCCGTTTTGGGCCGCAACGAATCGGCGGGAGTGTCTGTATTAATTTTGACATTTGCCCGAATTTTCGTGATATTTAAGACTTAATCAATTTACCGACACCATCCTTTGAATATCCTGTTTGTCAATTCCTCCCGTGTTTGGGGAGGAAATGAAAAGTGGACTCTGCGGGCGGCGGAAACTCTGCAAGCTCGCGGTCACTCGGTGGCCATCGCCGTTCGCGATCCCGACATTTGGAGTGGCCATGCTCGCTCCGAAATCGAGAAGATCGTTCTGCCTTTTCTGAACGACGCCGATCTGAAAACGATTTTCAAGCTGCGCGGTCTCATCAAGAAGCGGCATGTTGACGTGGTTTTACCCACGCGAAGCCGCGATTATTGGCTGACCGGCTTTGCCCGGCTGGGAACTCCGGCTCGTTATGTCATGCGCATGGGCATCACGCGCGAAGTGCCGCATACGCTTAAAGAGCATCTGCGTTACCGCGTATTCCCCGATGGAATCGTAGTGAATGCCGAAGCTGTGCGCGCAAGCCTCGCCGCTCATCCGTGGATCAAGGCGGACCGCATTCGCGTGATCTATAACGGCGTGGATTTCGATTCCGCTCCTGAGTTGCTGCCGCCGCTAAAAAAATCCGGAGAATTTCTGATCGTGGCTGCTGGCCGTTTGGGATCGGACAAAGGTTTCGATATTCTCATAGAAGCCATGGCACTCGCCCTAAAGAAGGCTCCGCAACTCAGGGCGGTGATTTTCGGTCATGGCGAAATGGAAAAGCCGCTTCGCCTTTTGATCATCGAGCGCGCTTTGGAAGAGCATGTCACGCTGGGCGGCTTCACCACCAATTTATCCGCCGCTCTGCTGCAGGCCGATCTGGCCGTGTCCTCTTCTTATCGCGAGGGCGTATCGAATTTCATTCTCGAATCGTGGTCGGCGGGAGTGCCGCTTATTGCCACCGCCATTCCCGGATCGGCGGAGATTGTCACGGACGGCGTGCGCGGCCGCTTGGTTCCGCCAGGCGATTCCCGCAAGATGGCCGATGCGATTCTCGAAGCCGTGCAGCATCCCGACCTCCGCGCTCTTTGGTCCGCCGCAGGAAAGCAAGCCATCGCGGAAACGTTCAACTGGACAAAAATGGGCGAAGAGCTGGAGCGATTTCTAAAAGAAATCACAGAATAAATTGTCTTGTTTTCGCCGAGCCGGGGCTCCTGACCCGGCCGGAATTCATTTTTCGTAGTGACACAGCTTGCTGTGTCCTTCTGCCTTTCTCCGCCGTTGTCGGTCTCTCGACCAGTCCGCAAAGCGAGATCTCGCCGATGGCGGACAATGGCGCTAACTGGAAAATTTCTTAGAATAACGGCTCCGATTCTAAGTCTTGATGAAAGTGAAATCATGGATCGTCATCGCGAAGAAGTTCTCAACATTACATTTGCCGAATGTCTCCGTGAAGCAGGCCTGAAAGCAAGCGGAGAGCAAATCTATGTTGTTTATGGAAAAACCGCGCTTCCGGATGTTCTCATTGATTTTCGTGGCCATCGGTGCATGGTCGAAGGGAAGTACAGTGACGTGTCCGGCGCACGCGCGGAAGTTCTCGCGAACGCCTCGGCGCGCGTCAGGGATGGTATTTCTCATTTTGCTCTGGCAATAATATATCCCGCTTCACTTCGAACCGTCGAACAGAACCAATTAAGCGGCGTGATGCAGTCAACACGCCTGCAATTTGCCTTGTGTTTTGAAGCAAATTACGAGCACCCGGACTGGTACGAAGGCGGAATGGAAGATGTGTTGGACGTCATGCGTCGCGGCTTCGAAGCTCTGGCTGAGGATGACGTACTTGCTAAAGCCGTGGCAACGCTCCGCAGCGGCTCAGAGGTATTGCTTCGGGTCATGGACGCCTATCCGGTTCCCGCGGCGAGAATATGTGATATTCTGGGAGTAATTCTTCCGCCGGATCATTCGCATGAGAAAGAGGATTTAGACGATGAATGAGCAAATGCGTTTGCATACTGGAGCGCAAGTGGCGTCGCTGGTTTTGGCGAATGCCATGATCTTTCATGCGGAATTGGCTCTGGTTGATCCGAGAGTTCGGACTTTACGACCTTTGTTGGATGAACGCGATCCTCGCGGTCAGTTGATTAAGCATTGGCGATTCATTCGGGACAACATCAACTATGTCCCGATCTTTCTCATTGCCGAGCGTGTGGTCATGGAGATGCCCGAGCGCCGCGAATCGGATACCGCTTTAAAAGTACTGGCTGACGCAGTAACGGAGATCTCGGCCAATCGTGCTGCGTTGCGCCATGATTTAATGGGTCGTATTTATCATACTCTACTGCTTGAAGCAAAGTATTTGGGTACGTACTATACGTCCGTACCGGCGGCTACACTGCTTTTGAAAGTTGCTCTTCATCCCGCGCGCTGGCAAATGTCTTGGCCCGATTTGGAAACGTTGCGCAAGTTTCGGGTCGCGGATTTGGCTTGCGGAACGGGGACGCTGCTCATGGCGGCGCAACAAGCTTTAACGGATAATTTCGTATCGGCATACGTCGCCCGCGGTGGTCGCATGAAGCCGGAAATTGCGCAGGATCTTCACCGGGCATTGGTGGAAGAGGTTATTCACGGATATGACGTTCTTGCCTCTGCTGTTCACCTCACGGCCAGCACTCTCGCCATTCTTGCCCCAGAGATTGCCTTCAGCACCATGAATCTCTTCTGCCTGCCGTTGGGAGTGAGTGAGTCAAGTGACGTTGCTTTGGGCAGTATTGATTATGTGGTGTCCAGTAAACTTGCTCTTCAACTGAATCTAATGGGAGAGCAGGAAGTCGAATCCACAAAGGTCACGGGGCAAGGCGATGTTCACGGCTTAGCGCCCCTCCCGATTCTGGATTTATGCGTGATGAACCCGCCGTTCACGCGCAGCGTCGGCGGTAATTTATTGTTCGGATCGTTGCCGAAAACCGAACGTCAGATCATGCAAAAACGTTTGCGTCAGGTCGTAAGTGGGACCCCCCTACAAGCCAGCAGTACAGCCGGTTTGGGAAGTGTGTTTGTTGCGGTGGCAGATCGTTACATGAAGCCTCAGGGCCGACTGGCTCTGGTGTTGCCTTTGGCTGTTGGTTCGGGCGTGGCATGGGAGCCGACGCGCCGGTTGTTGGCGGATCATTATGTGATTGAAACGGTCATTACCAGCCATGATCCCGAGCGCTGGAATTTCTCCGACAGCACGGATCTCAGCGAGGTTTTATTGGTTGCCCGGCGGAAAGCGAACGACGAATCCGATGACCAAGCGCGCACCGTTTTCGTAAATCTTTGGAAGAACACTCCCTCTGTGGCACGCGCACTGTCCGTCGCCAGTCGCATCAACCGCGAACAACCCGCCGAAATTGAAAAACCTTTCGGCGTGTGTCCGATTGATCCCGGTGACCGGCATACGTGGGGCGAAATGCTGAGCGTCCCGTGGTCCGCCATCAAAAACGACCAATGGTATCCCTCCGCTTTTGCGCAAACCGACCTGAACCGAACGGCACATCATCTTCGCAATGGTTGCCTTTTATTGCCCACGAAATCAAAGCTGCACGAATTACCGTTAACGGCGCTTTCATCACTTGGACAATTGGGTCCCGACCGCCGCGATGTCTACGACGGCTTCCGCCTCTCGAAAAGCCCGACCGCCTATCCTGCTTTCTGGGGCCATGATGCAAGCCAGGTCGTGAGCCTCGCGGCCCAGCCTAATATGAATTTGCAGCCGCTTCATAGGCCGCGAAAAGACAGAAAGCTCCGTTCGGTTGAATTAGTCTGGTCAAGAGCGGGCCGCATTATGCTTGCCGAAAGGATGCGACTTAACACTCAGCGGGTTGTGGCCATGAGGCTAACAGAGACTGCACTTTCAAATGTCTGGTGGCCATTTGAGTTTCATTCCAGCGATGAAATACTGGAGAAGGCATTAATCCTCTGGCTGAATTGCACTATTGGATTAGTCTCAACTTTGTCCCACAGAGTCCCTACGCAAGGCGCTTGGATTCAGTTTAAAAAGCCAATCTTAGAGCAAATGCCCGTTCTTGACTTGTGGCGCTTGGAACCGGAACAAATCAAATCCTTAGCAAAGACATACGAAAAGCTGTGCAGCGAAACTCTATTGCCTTTGCCCGAAATGGCTCACGATCCGATACGTGCCGAAATGGATGCTTGTATCAGCGAGGTCATGGGCTTACCGCCTCTCGATAGACTTCGCGCTGCCCTTGCCCGCGAGCCGGTGATTTCGCTCAAGCAGCTTTGGGTATAATCGTTTGTATTATTCTTCGTGCTCCCGGTGGTGACTCTCCAGAGTCACCCCTCTGCAACTGAAAAACGGAGGGGGTTTCTGGAACGACTCCATAAGGGACAGATTCCGGGCGGGTCTGGAGACCCGCCTCGGCGGACAATCGAATATGATCACCTACCTTAAATTCATCAATCCCTTCCAGCGCTACCCGATGCAATTAGTGGGTACCGCGTTGTGCACGCTCTTCTACGTGAGTTTCAACGCCATCTCCCTCTGGCTGGTCGCGCCGGTTTTAACGGTCATTTTCCAGCCGGGAAAAGCGGCGGCTACTCCCGTTCCGCTCGGTGATATAGGCGGCTGGTACGAAACCGCAAAAGCATGGACGTGGAATCTCATCGGCGGATCCGATCCGGCCAACATGCTGCCGCGGTTATGTATTACGCTGATTGTCGTGTTCGCGATTAAAAATATCTTCGCTTACGGGCAGATGCATTTTGTTTCGTTTGTCGAGCAGCGCATGATCCGCGATTTGCGCCGCCTCGTGTTCGAGCATCTGGCCCGCCAGCCGTATTCGTTCTACGACAAACGGCCTACCGGTGAACTGATGTCGAACATCATGAACGACGTCAATGTCATCAGCGTGGCTTTTCAGCGCGTGTTCACGCAAGTTGTGCGCGATCCGCTTACAGTGCTCACGCTGCTCATCCTGCTCATTTCCATATCTTGGCAATTAACGGCACTCGCGGCGATCATTGTTCCTCTTTTCGGAGTCATTTACCGTTACACCGGGCAGAGCCTGAAACGGAAGAGCGGCCGCATTCAAGCTTATCTGGGCGAGATGAGCACGCATTTGCAGGAAGCGATCTCCGGCGCGCGCGTTGTGAAAGCGTTCGGGACGGAGCGGCACGAGATCAGCCGCTTTGAACGGCGCAACGCCGAAGTCTTCCGGCACTCGCTGCGTTTGGTTCGTCTGGACCGCCTTGCTCAACCGCTTTCCGAAACTATCGGCGTGATGATTATCGCCCTTGTCTTGCTCATCGGCGGACAACAAGTGCTCTCCGGTCAACTGCTCGATGCGGAAGATTTTATTCGCTACATCGTGCTTTTGTTTTCGATTCTCGCGCCCATTCGCGGCGTCGGCGGCATTCACAACAATCTGCAAGTCGGGGCCGCCGCCGGAACACGATTGAATAAAATCCTATCCGAACCGCCCGAAGCGATGGACACCGGCACGAAAGAGATCACCACGCTGTCCAAAGACATCGTGTTCGATCACGTTTCTTTCCGCTATGAAACCACGCCCGATTGGATTCTCAAGGATATAGAACTCACCATTCGCCGCAACGAGAAAATCGCTCTCGTGGGCCGCAGCGGTTCCGGCAAGAGTACTCTCGCCAACTTGATCCCCCGCTTCTACACTCCGCAACAAGGCCGCATTCTCATTGACGGCGTTCTCACGGATGAGATCACGCTCCGTTCATTGCGCCGCTTGGTGAGCACCGTCAGTCAAGACGTTTTCTTGTTCAATGAATCCGTCCGCTACAATATCGCCTACGGTTTGGAATGTGTGGACGATGCGCGTTTGAACGACGTGATCCGTCAGGCGCAGGCCGCTGATTTCATCGCCGCTTTGCCTCATGGTTTGGATACCGTGGTCGGCGAGCGCGGCACGCAGCTCTCCGGCGGGCAGCGGCAGCGCATCGCCATCGCCCGCGCGCTGCTGCGCAACTCACCGCTTTTAATTTTCGATGAAGCCACCTCGTCGCTGGATTCCGAATCCGAACGCTTGATTCAGCGCGCCCTCGAATTGCTCTTCCATGACCGCACGGTGATTATTATCGCTCACCGGCAAAGTTCCATCCGCTTCGCCGACCGCGTAGTCGTGCTGGACAAGGGTGCCGTCGCCGCGCAGGGAACTCATCAGGAACTCCTTGCGACCAGTCCGTTGTATAAAAATCTTATGCCGCTTTACGAACAGGAACCGTCGCTCGGATGAGATTGCTGATGGTCAATTCCGCCTGGCCCCAAAGTTGGGGCGGTGGTGAAAAATGGTTTGTGGAAGCCGTGCGCTGGTTTTCCGCGCGTGGGCATGATGTGCGTCTGGTCGGCAGGCCGCACTCGCGGCTTTGCGAAACCGCACGGTCGCTTGGGTTTGACGTTCGCGAAACTGTTTTCGGCGGCGATTTCGATCCGCTCGCGGTTCTGCGTGCGCGCGAGATTATCGCGGAATTCCGTCCCGATCTGATCGTTGTCAACTTCAATAAAGAAGCCTGTCAATTCGGTTTTGCGGCAAAGGCGCGGCATCTTCCACTGGTGGCGCGTCACGGTTTTCCGCTTTTTAAAAATCGTTTTCATCACCGTCTGCTGCTCAAGCATTTCATCACCCGCTTGATTGTCAATGCCGCCGATCTTCGCGAAGAATACCGGCGAATGGGTTTTCCGACCGATGAAGTGGACGTGATTCTGAACGGCACAGCCGTTATCGAGCAACGGCGCGGCGAACTCCGAAAGCGGTTTCAAATCGCACCGGATGATCTGCTGATTTTGGCGGCGGGACGCCTTGAATCTCAAAAGAAATTTAACCGTGTAATTGAAATTGTAGAGGCGCTTTTACCCGGTCGGCCAACCTTGCGCTGCCTGATTGCGGGAGAGGGACCGCTGCGTGACGAACTCGAATCGCAGATTCGCGCCAAGGATCTGAGCACACACATACGATTCGCGGGATTTGTGCATGATCTATCTTCCGTATGCGGCGATGCCGATCTGTTTTTGCTGACTTCCGATCAGGAAGGCACTCCCAACGTGCTGCTTGAAGTCATGGCCGCCGGAGTCCCCTGCGTGAGTTTTGCCGTCGGCTCCGTACCCGAAATTCTGACCGGAAATCTTTCCGCCAACGTGATCGAGCCGGGAGACGTGCAAGCCATGACCCGCTGGTCCGCCGCGCTGCTCGACAATCCGGAGTTGCGCGCCGCCATGAGCCGCGACGAGCGTCGAAAAGTGGAGTCCGACTTGAGCCTGAACGCGTCTATGAGCCAATACGAAAAAGTTTTCGAAAAAGTAATTCAAAGCCTGGCATGAACGAATCCGCAACATTGGAAAAGAGTATTTCCGCTCTGGTGGTAATGGCTATAATCACCATTGCCTTCGGGCCGTTCGTGGCTGCGGCTTGGCAGTTGCCCTATACGGAAAAGCCGTTTCTTTTGATTGCGCTGGGATTTCCGCTGTTAGCCGCCGGCCTGCTCTACGATAGCGCCGAACGGTTCTTGGGAAAAGGCCGCGGTTTGTATGCGGTTGCCATTCTGTGCTCGCTTCCCGCAACCGGATTCGCGGCGACGGATTTGTCTTTTATTGCCGCCTGTGCTCTGCAAGTGATGGTCGTTGCCTCGATTTCCGCAGCCGTACGCGCGCAGGGAGCCGAGCGCCCGGCCTTCCTTGTCGGTTTAGGTTCTATTCTGCTGATTGCCGGCTTTTTCTTCCGACTCAATGCGATGTCGTTGGCTTTTGTGTTTGCCGCCGCGCTCACGACGATTTTCAAACCGAAAAGCGCCTGGACCGCCGCCCTTCTGATTTCGCTGTACATGGTCGGTTCACTCGCGGGCTTGCTCCTCCCGTTCAGCATCCCGGGCGGAGGACTCGGCTCCGGTTCCGATGCATTTTTCAATATGGCTTCGCTCTTGTCTATATTGCCGTGGATGCTCTTTATCATCCCCGCGATTTTCTTCCTTCTTACGATTCGTCCTTTTACTTGGACGTGGCAAAATATGGCGGCGGTCTCCGTTTTTCTTTGCCTGCTCTTGACCATTTTGATGCGCGCAAATCTGGTCATGATCGCTGCCGGTTTGGCTCCGCTGATCGCTTTGCTGGGCACGGATTTTTCTTATCGCAATTTCAACGCTCCGCCGCGACGGTTCGCCGGAATTCTGGCATTTCTTGCTTGGATTTCGATTATCGTACTCATCGGATTGCCCATATTGACTGCCATCGGAGTAGTAAAACTTCCGGCATTGACTCCTCTGTACGCGGTTGCCGCAATATTGCTTGCGGCCGGTTTAGTGTGGACACAGTCTTTCGCCCGGCCGCGCTGGACTTTTTTTCTGTTGTTTGCCGTCGGAGTACTTCTGGGCCGACTCTGCGATTGGCATGAACCGCTGTTTCCCGATCCCGAAAACGTGCACGCCGTTGTGTCTCTGCCGTTTGTACTGGTGCTCATCGCTGCGGTATCGGCCTTGTCAATTTTGGTATGGCTTCTCACGCGCCGCCTTAGAGTACAAGCGAATCGCGAACCGGACAACGAATTCATTTTTGCTGAAGAGAACTTGCGGCGGTTTGACGAATCCGCCGCCGGTGTCCCCGTTTCGCTGAAGGATTGCCTCTGCCCCCCGTACTCGTTCGTGTTGTTCGGCGATGTGACGGGAGCAGAGTCTCCGTTGAGCAGCAGTCGGGGCGGTTTTTTCATGTTCCGTACGCTGACGCGAATTCTGCAGGAATCGCGCCCGGCTTTTGCCGTTTCGCTCGGCGATCTTGCAAACGATGCCCGCGATTCTTCCTACCGCAAAGTAAAAAGACTCGTTCGCCGCATTCCCGTACCGTTTACTGTGACTCCCGGAAATCACGATCTGTTCGTTGATACGAAATTCGACGCCGCTTGTTTTCATTCTTTGTTCGGCGCGGACAATGCCGTATTCGAATACGGCTCCGTGCGGTTTATTCTGCTTAACAATGCGCGCGGCTTCATTCATCCGCAGCAGTGGGAATGGTTGGAACAGGTCTTCACTTTACCGCCGTCGTCGTTTACTCTGGTGTTCTGTCACAAGCCCGTTTTCGAATTGCGTTCGGTTGTTTTCTATGCCATGGAAACCCGCGAAGATGCCGACAAACTGCACGAACTCTTTCGCGCGCGCGGCGTAACGGCGGTGTTCTCCGGACATATTCACTCTCTATTGCATGAAACGCGCGACGAAGTTGCGTATGTGATTTCCGGCGGCGGCGGCTCCAAGCTCACCACCGCCCATGACCGGTATCATTATCTGGTCGTGGATGTGAGCGAAAACGAAATCATTGTGCGGGCTTGGCCGCTTGAGCTTCGTCGCGATTCCGCCGCCGCGCCCTTAATGGAGCTTCGCTTCGGGTCTCGCTCATGATTCTGCGCGGTTTACAAGAATTTCCCGCTCCCGAGCGTGTTCTGCTCATTCAATTGCGCCGCATCGGCGACGTCTTGTTGGGCACGCCCGCCTTGCGCGCGTTGTCGCGGCGATTTCCCGGAGTACGTGTGGATTTTCTGGTGGAACCGCCCGCTGATGAAGTGCTGTGGGGGCATCCGCTCGTAGATCGTTTGTTTGTGGTTCCGCGCGATAAAAGTCTACGCACGTTTTTCCGCTTTACGCGTTTGCTTCGCGCGCGCCGCTACGATTGGGTAATTGATTTCTTTTCCAATCCGCGCAGTGCGCAATTTGCTTTTCTTTCCGGAGCGCGCGTTCGCGTAGGACTGGATCGCCGCGGCCGCCGCTGGGCTTATACGCACCACATCGTCGAAGAAGAAACCGACCGCGATGCCTACGCCGTGGATTTGCGATTGGATGTTCTGCAGCGGATGGGTGTGCCGGAGGCTGGAAGAGAACTCGAGATCTTTTCCGACAATGCCGCGCCGCTGGAAAAAGCTCGCGCTGCTCAAATACTGACGCAAGTTGCCGCCGATAAACCGCTCATCGTCGTGAATACGGGCAGCCACAATCCCGCTAAACGGTATCCCGCCGATCTGACCGCGCGAACCATAAGCGAACTCCGCAGACTTTCCTATGAAATAATTCTGACTTCCGGTCCCGGTGAAACCGAGTTGGGTGAAAGCATTCTTGCTCTTTTACCGCAACGCGTTCCTTTTTTGCCGGATGCGCGCGTTCCCACTTTGGCCGCTCTCTTTCGGCATGCTCATCTTTATCTCGGACCCGATTCCGGTCCCAAACACGTAGCCGTAGCCTGCCATCTGCCTACGGTAACGATTTTCGGTCCCGGTCGCCCTTCCAACTGGAATGATCCTCATAATCCCCGCAATATTGTGCTGACCGCTCCTTGCGATGTTCGTCCGCACTGCATCGAGGCCGAATGCGCCCGCCGCGAATGCCTGAGAAAAATCCCGCCCGAGAGTGTGGTCAACGCAGTGACAAGTTTGCTGATGAAATAAACGAGGCGGCCAATTGGCCGCCTCGCTGATATTTTGTAGCACGGATTGTTTTCTCCGTCAACTTTTTCCTCTCATCTTGTCCATATCCCGCCGTGATTTCTTCGTCGGGCGCGGCCCCGCCTCCTTCTTCGCTCCCGTTCTCCATTCGCGATAAGCGGATTCCACTTGCCGGAATTTTTCGAGCGCGTCCGGCGCGGTCACTTCCTCATACATCCGCTTCGCATCCTGCTTCGACAAATTGATATCCGCCGCCTCTTTCACTAAGTACGCGCGGTACAGTCCGCGCATGCGGATCTTTACCGTGTCGCCTTCCGCTACGTTGTCCCCCGCGTCTGCGAATTTCTCGTTGATCATAATCTTGCCTTCGCGGCAGGCGGACGTGGCTTGCGTACGGGACTTGAACATACGTGATCGGTGCAGCCAGATATCTATACGAATCTTCATGAACGTTCTTTTGATTTGCGCCGTGCCGGAGTAGTTTCCGGAGCGGCAAAACGAAGCAAGAGCTGATTTCCCAATTGAATTGCGCGCTGCCGCATCCCATCGTCCGCCTCGGGCATGGCCATAATAGTTGCCAATGCTGCCACAATCGCGGTCGGGCTGATTCCGCGTTGCAGCGGTTTGTCCGACCGGATCGCTTCGAATACAACCGGATACTCCAACACGGCAACGGTCACACGTTCCCGCTCTCCGGCGGATGCTCCAAGTACTTTTAAATCCTTGCCCACTTTTTCCGCATAACTCTCCGACTCTTCATTGTTGGAAAGCAGCAAAGTCGCAAAGCTGGTCAGCGCCCATCCCCCCAAACGGCCATCCACGCGCTGATCCTGATACACACATAACCAGTCGTATGAAGTCTCGTTCAATCCCTTAGCCCATCTTTCCAGATGCACTTCCTCCACCGCCTGCAATCTCAGGGATTGTTGTTCGCCGATACTGTTCCACACGGGCAAAATCTCAGCAAGCATGCCCATGCGATTCAGCCAAGTCAAAGCCCGCCCGCGTTGCGGAAACGACAACACTCCCCAAAAAGCTTCGCGCGCGGCCGCCGGTTTGGTAATCAGCGGCCGAGGCAATTCTTTCAGAAAGGCTTCATGCTGTTTGGACGGTTTGTTTCCGCCCGCCGCCCATTCGCGCGCCAGCTCCACAAAAAGCACGGGGTTGTCGCGAAAGTCTGTTGCGGTAAGCCGGGCTAAATCCATGTATTAAAGTTTCCTATAGCCGGTTATTGTGCCGCCCTTAATATAGAAAAATCCGTCAGATTGGCAAACGCGCTTGCAACTCTCCTCAAACCTTGCCAAATTATGACTTATCCTATTATATAACATGCAACCTCCCATGAAAATGCGAACCACCGTTTGGATCATCGTCCTGCTTTTCGCTTGTGCAGCGCTTGCTCAGGCTGATCAGCTCGAAAAGAATCTGCGTCGGCATCTTGATTACATTGCCTCCGATGCACGCGAAGGCCGTGGCATCGGCACGAAGGGACTCGATGAAGCCGCAGACTATATTGCGCAGCAGTTGCAGTCTCTCGGTCTTGCGCCCGCTTTCGACAGCAGCTACTTCCAGCCGTTTGAAATGGGCTGGGGTGTGACTCTGGGCCCCAACAACTACGTGTCGCAAAGTGATCTGATTATAGATACCGCCTCCGGAATGATGCCGCTGGGTTTTTCCAGTCCGGGTCATCTTCGAGGCATGGTTAGTTTCGTCGGCTATGGGATCACTGCACCGGAATTCAATTACGATGATTTCGCCGGAGTGGAAAGCAACGGTGTGATTGCGCTCTGCATGACCGGAGAACCCGGCGAGTTTGACACCAGTTCGGTTTTCGAAGGTGTGAATTATACCACGCATTCCACGCTGCGGGCTAAAGCCGCGAATGCCAAACTGCACGGTGCCGCCGCCCTGCTCATTGTGGAAGCTCCCGCCTATGCGGGAACGGCAACGGAAGTCCTGCGCCCGCCGCGAGCCGACGAGCCCTACATGGACTGCGGTATTCCCGCCTTGCGTATTACGCGCGCGGCTCTTTCAAAATTATATCCCGAGTTTGATCTGTCCGCGCTGCAAAAGTTCATTGACGGCAACACCGCGCCCCGCAGTTTGGCTTTGAAAGGTGATACCGTTTCGGTTTCCGTGGATCTTACCCGCCGCACCGTAGCGGTTAAAAATGTGGCCGGAATTATTCCCGGAGATAGTTCGATCATTGTGATTGGCGCGCATTACGATCATTTGGGCAGGGGCCAGAGCGGAAGTCTGGAACAGAAACCCGGCTTGATTCACAACGGAGCCGACGACAACGGCAGCGGCACGGTTTCCATTCTCGAACTGGCTCGCTTGCTCAAAGAAAATCCCGTGCGTTCGACGGTGATGATCGCGGCTTTCACTGCTGAAGAGACCGGGATCGGCGGTTCGGGATATCTGGTCAAGAATTTTCCGAAAGGTATTTATCGCGTGCGGGCCATGATTAATCTCGATATGGTGGGCCGCGTACGTAAGAATTCGCTCACGGTAATGGGCTGCAACACCGCCGATGAATTCAAAACCATTGTCGAGCAAGCCAATCAGGAAACCAAATTCGATGTGCATTGCAAGGGTGGAGGCTACGGTCCCTCTGATCACATGAGTTTCTACGTGGCCGACCGTCCCGTGCTCTTTCTCTTTTCCGGCGCGCACGAAGATTATCACCGCGCTTCCGATGACGTGAAGAAAATCAACTTCCGCGATCTGGCGAAAGTCGTGAAGTTCACCGTGAATATTGCGCGCGGCATTGACGGAGTCTCGCCTGCGCTGACTTTCAATCGGACTCTCGAACCACCCGAACAGGGCGGAACACGCTTTCGTTCATCGTTCGGTTCGATTCCCGATTTTTCCGCACCGGATACATTGAAAGGATTTCTGCTGGCCGGTGTGCGTGAAGGCGGTGCCGCGCAAAAAGCCGGGTTGCAGCGCGGGGACGTTCTGATTCGCATCGGAAAAGTCACGGTCAACAACATCTATGATCTGACTTACGCGCTGCAAATCTACGCGCCCGGCGACACCGTCGAAGTAAAATATCTGCACGACAACAAAGAGCGCTCTGCCCAAGCCGTGTTGCAGCAATCCACAAGATGACTGTTCTTGCGTTGCGCGGGGTGTCCTTACCCCGCGCATTTCTTGGACAACAACCAACAAAAATCTTCATGCATCAACTTTCCCGCAAACTTTCCGTGTGGCTGTGGATTCTGGCCACGGTAATCACATTGGTCACCGCCGTCTATCAGCGTTTGACCGGGCCGACACATCCCGAGCGCGGCCGCGTTTTAGTCGGTGACACGTCGGTTCGTTTTCGTTTGCTGCGCACGGCGGATGATACCGGCAATGCGCTGATTCCGCTGTCCGTTTCCGATCCCGCGATCACAGGAGAAATGCTCTGGAAACGGTACAAGAGCAACGATGAATGGATGACCGCTCCTTTGAATCGCGTCGGCGATAAACTGATTGCTTCGATTCCCCGTCAGCCGCCCGCCGGAAAAGTGATGTATCAGATCAGTCTCATCGCGCGGGATGGTCAAAAAGTTACACTCACACAAGAGCCGGTAGTTATCCGTTTCAAGGGAGCGGTGCCGTTTTACGTTCTGCATCCGCACATTCTGTTGATGTTTTTCTCGATGTTGATCGGAACCCGCGCGGGACTCGAGGCTCTCTTCAACGGAAATCATACGCGCAGGCTCGCGATTGAAACCGCGGCCATGCTGTTTGTGGGCGGCTTGATTCTCGGGCCGGTCATTCAAAAATTTGCCTTCGGAGAGTTCTGGACGGGCTGGCCGTTCGGGCACGATCTCACCGACAACAAGACCGCCGTGGCCATGTTGTTCTGGCTGATCGCTCTGTGGCGGGACATCAAATGCGGCAAGGGCCGCGGCTGGTACATCGCCGCCGCTGCCATTCAACTCATCGTCTATTCCATCCCCCACAGCGTTCTCGGCTCTGAACTGGACTACACAAAACAAGGATGAGGGATGAGGGATGAGGGATGAGGGATGAGGGATGAATCCCGAACCCGATTCGTAGTGACACAGCTTGCTGTGTCGTCTTTGATCGCCGAGCCGGGTTAAGGCTTCCGCAACCCGGCCGGAATCCTTCTTCCGCTTCGAGTCCGCCGAGGCAGATCCCCTGATCTGCCCGGAATCCGATTATTGATATAGCGACGAACACTTAACCAGTTTCAAAGATTGAAATTAATGGTTGGATAGCGGAAAATATTTTTGACCAAACGAACTGCTTTATTATTTGAATTTATTGTAAATATAGGAGAATTTTTAAGCGGGGAAAGGCAATATTTTGGGGCAAGAAAAGTGCATATAAAAGACGTTCTTCATAAGTTGTGCATCCTATAATATACGAAATATTGAACAAATATTCAAATAGCGGACACAAATAGAAATCCATAAAGGATATGCGGTTAGGAATTTTGGTGGTCAAATCGGGAGGCGTAATCGGAAGAAAGGCGGAAAGGAACGTGCGGCGTAACTTGTGAAAGCCGCTCTTCAATATGTGCTGTGCAAGTATTCTATGGACGATATAATCTGCATTGTGCCGTTGGGACTGCGAAGGGAGTAGGAAGCGACATATAGTTAGTCCAGCAACCGGAGGTGCCCGGAAGTCGAAGGTTCCTCCAGTTGGCAGAAATTTGTGCAAGGCGATGATAATTAGGGGGTTGTTGCATAATCAAATATTTAGACTATACGGGCGGCAACATCGACAAGCGGTGCCCTTGACTCATTGCTAATAAATGAGCAAATTATTTTAGCAACTTCGGTTGAGAATCATCTCTGCCGAGCAACTTTTGACGAGCGAATTCTCCGCTGAAGAAGCGATAGGATTCGCTTTGTTATTTTTATAAATCGTTCATCCTTATATTATATTGGGTCCAGCGAGTAGTCGTTTTACTACGATGGCATGCCACTGTGTCGAAGAGAGCGGGAAAGGAGTACAATCATGAAACCGAAGCTTGTTCAAATGCTCGGCATTCTAATTGTCGGGACTTTCGCTGGCTGCTCGTGGGAGCCGCCGCGGGATAATCCCCATGATGGACCGATCCCTGTGGACGCCTTTCATATTGGCGTATCATCGCAGCATTTCCCCGCACAAACCGCGAATGATGACTCGTTTTTTGTTCGCGTTATATTGGATCTGGAAAACGCTCGTATCGAATCGGCCAGTCTGATCGGACCCAACGAAACTACGTTTCTTCTTGTCTGGGACGGTTCGACGTGGAGTGGACGTTTCCCGGGATCTGTTCTCCACGATCCCTTTCTGCTCCATGCTGAAGACTATGGATTTAATTTAACCGCCATGGATTGGCGAGGAATTGAGTACAAGCTTGGTCCTGTTTTTTTGTATCACGTTTTTCGCACTATTCCGATAGTTAATGCTCCTGTCAATCAGGCCTGCACACCGCTTCGTGTAACTTTCTCATGGGTCCCTTTGCCCGAAGATCTTTCAGTCGAGTTTCAGTATGTAATTGTATACAACCGCATGACATATTCAGACGATCATCTGGATGACGGCATCGAAGATGTGTTCACTGCTTACGTGCCCCGTGACAGTTCCACTTATACTCCAACTCAATCTCAAACTGCTGGCTTCTACTCATGGACTCTCTATGCGATAGACGCGTTTGGAGATTCTGTTCGATCGAAAACGAACATGTTTGAAGTTGTTAGCCAGACGGAGTAGATGATCGGGATATGGTTGCAGTGCATGAAGATTCCGACCGGGCGAGGACGCCCGGCTCGGCGGGCATCCGTTTGTTGTATGAATACGCCCCCCTTCATCCCCCCGTCCGCAGAGCGGACGGACCGTAAACGGAGGGAAATTAGCGATCCTTCACTTCGTTCAGGGTGACCGAAGACGGTCAGATTCCGGGAGGGTCGGCGACCCTCCTCGGCGATCGGATTCCGGTCCGCGTAGCGAGATCTCGCCAAAGGCGGACCGGGTTGCGACCAACACCCAGGAGGGTGTTGGCTAGTTCTTAACCCGGCTCGGCGGATGAAACGCGAGGGGTGGGGGCACCCACTCGCGGCGGACAATAACAAATCAGAAGAGGCGGCCCAAACGGGCCGCCTCTTCCTTCAGGGAGAAGATAAGAAGGTCAGCGTAACAAAACGATTTTCTGGATGTCGGAACGGCCCGCAGCTTCCAGACGGATCAGATACAATCCGCTGGGCAGCGACACGCCGTTGGCATCGCGAGCTTCCCAAATCATGTGATGCACGCCCGCCGGCAGTTCGCGATTCATGATCTGCGCGACTTCCTGCCCGAGCACATTGAACACCCGCAGACTGGCTTGGCCCGCCTTGTCGAGATTCAGCGTGAACGTGGTGCTCGCGTTGAACGGATTCGGATACGGCGCACCCAAACTAAACTGATCGGGAATCGCCTGCATCTCCATCCGCCCGCCTTCACCGCTGGCAATCACTTCATCTAATGGACTGCGCAGTTCGTAGACCAGCCTGAGTTCCGGCTGTACATCCGCGGGCAGTGAAAGATCCACCACCGCCAGCACGCCACTGCCGCTCACCGAGGGGCTTTCACGATTGATGCGGCCCATGCAAATATCCACCGCCGAGCCGTCAATGGTATTCAGGAACAGCGTACTGTTGCTGCCGAAGAAATCTCCGGCCCGCGCCGACGTTACGGAACCACCCGCATTTTTTACTTCGAGATACAGGTGGGCCGTGGTTAAAGCGTTCACGTCGCGTGCCTGCAATTCCACCGTCCAATTGCCGTCGGTGTTGCGGGCCGCGGCTACGATGGGCGCGAACGCATCCAAGTCATTCTCGTTGCCGCGATTTTCCGGCGGAGCCATAATCGGCCCGCTGCCGTTGTACCAGTTGTACATCGTGCTTAAAGCGAGCAAGTCATAGGCATCCAATTTTCCGTCCGGATCGGCAATCAGCCGCGGCAAGGCCGCACCCGTGTACGGGCCGATGTCGGCGATCGGATCGAACCGGATGCCGTTGCCGTTCCAGCCCTGCGTGAACACGTTCACGTCCGCGAAGTTAATGCGTCCGTCCGGCTGCGGAATCATGGCCGGAGGAGTTCCCGGAGTTCCGCCCGACGTGGCGATGTCGGCCAGATAGCCGCCGCGCAGGTTGAAGGCAGGCCGCAGATACGTAATAATCCGCGTGTTGCCCGCCTTGCGCAGTTCGGAAGAGTCCGCTAAGACAATCTGACCCGAAGACGGTGTCGCCATCGCCGAATCCGCGCGCACCAGAATCGTCGCTACCACGCGCGAACCGCTGCTCGATAGACCGTCATCATCGCCCACCATTGCCGCGTTGACTTCCAGCCGTCCGGAAGTGTTATCGAAATCCCAGAGGAAGACTTTGTTCGTGTAGCGTTCGCCGCTCCACAAATTGCCCTCATTGATGCTTAGAATGTCAATCATGTTGGCCGGGAAATTCGCATAGGCACGCAGCGCCACCAGCGAATCCGTGCGCGCCACCCGCAGTTCAATCGTGCGGATAGCACCCGGCTGGAGGAGCAGATAGGTGTCGCCGTCAATCGCGTCCACCATGCTCAGACTGAGTACGCTGGTCGTGGAACCGCCGCCGCCGGTGGTGTCTTCCGCTTCCGTGGTCAGCCAATCGCGGCGGACGATTTTAGACACTTCATCGCGATCCGCATCCGTCGCGAAAATGACCAACCCGCTGTCTTCCGCCATGACGGCCAGACCGCGCGGATCCACGAAGTTGCCCAGATTGTTGCCCAGTGCGCCGACCGCCGCCACAAAAGCCGGAGGCGTGTTGCCGCCGCTACTGGTGGCTTCGTTATCGCAGTAAATCAGCAGCCGCGATTTGTCGTTGTCGGACACGACCAGATAGACTTTATTGTTCAGCGAAATCACTTCGATGTCTTCCGGAGCATCCACCATATCGGAATCCGAGGATGCTTTAGTCCAAGACGTCACCATCGAAGTCCACTCCGCCGGATCAATGGCCGAACTGGGACGGTAAGCCCACTTTTGCAGGCGGTTGTTGCCCGCATCGCAGGTATACACGTCAAATTGTCCGAGATTCGTGTTGTAGTTGACGGCCAGGCCGCGCGGGAAGTCCATCTGTCCGTCGCCGCTGCCCATCCTGCCGAACTCGGATTCATCCACCGATTCCACGTAGGTCAGGCGGATAAATGTTCCCGTGGGCGGAATCATGCCGTGGGCGTTATCGCCGAAGCGCAGCTCTTTCGTGTAGCGGTTGATTTCGCACACGCGATCCGTCGGTCCGGCAATCATCAGATTGTTCACCACGGTCCATTCCACCGCGTCGGGACTAGCCCACACATGGAACGTGCCTTCTCCGCCAATGGTTGCCAGTTTATAGGTCTGGGCCGGCGATCCGTCGGAAACACCCGGGACATCCCAGCGCACATCCCCGCCGAAGCAGTTGTCAATGTTTTCGTAGGCGCGGATGACCTTCACCCGGTGTTTGTCGCTGTCCGTGAGGAACAGGAAATCGTTTTTCGCGGCGGGTGTGCCGTCCAGTTCGAAGTAATCGCCGATGTTGAATTCGGTTATATCCACGTTATCCGTGTTGGAGATGTTGATGCTCGAATTCGTGATCGCGAAAACCAAACCCGGAATGGCGCTTGCATCCACTTCGTTGTGCGTCCAGACCCGGAACTGGTTGAACTCCGTCAGCGTCGTTTGATCCGTGATGGTCAGCACGCCGTCAATGATCTTATACAGAATGCGCGGTGAACCCGCTCCCAATGTAGCCCAAGCCTTCGCGCAGGACAGCATGGGAACCGCCTGCCCGGCCACATTCGGAATAATAATGCGCGGTTCGTACGCATAGTCCGTGGCCGCTCCGCCTGCATTATAGATATGACGGCCGATCGTGGATTCCAATGGATACCACGTATCGGTGGCCGCCGTCCATTTCTTGTAACGGATGCCTTCCTGATCGGGAACGGTTCCGTACGGATACACGATATGCAGATTGTGATTGGCATCGGTGGATACGGCAAAACGCAGCGGCGCGCAGTCGTCTCCGGTAGTAATATCCGTGCCCAACCCCACCGCGAAATCGCCGTCTTGCGCCGAAATCCTATTGTACCGCAGCTGGCATTGGTCTGCGGGCAATCCGCTGCCGTAGGTTTCCAAGCCCAATCCGACCCAGAAAATCCAAATGCTGTCTCCCGTGATGGCCACTTGCGCGAAGGGGAAGACCTCGCCGCGTCCGCTGCCGTCATCGGCGACGCCGGAAAAATTGGTGACGGGATCGGGGGTTCCCGCCGTGAAGCCGCCGCCGTCATAGCTGCCCCAGATCGCGCCGTTGAAAACCATGTAGTCAATTTCGCACGGCGGAACGGCATTACCCACGTAAGCCATATACAAACGTCCCACGGCATCCATCGCCACGTGCG